>Ga0194044_10000590_pt1 | contig 18170 bp, 25 predicted proteins | sample JunL4417m_MetaG_FD_155460 | JGI IMG/M metagenome (GOLD analysis project Ga0194044, IMG submission 155460) | Anoxic zone freshwater microbial communities from boreal shield lake in IISD Experimental Lakes Area, Ontario, Canada - Jun2016-L442-17m | ecosystem: Environmental > Aquatic > Freshwater...
ATCTACATCTATAAGATACTGATACCTTTGGATTGCTAAGTCAAACTCTTTTAACTCTTCATATAACCTCCCCATATTATGATTGTATGCCGCTAATTGAGCATTTTTACCTTTCGTAAAGTTTTCTTCATAGAGCTTGATAGCCTCACCTGGTTTTCCGAGATAATCAAGTAGTCTTGCTTTCTGAATAATTTGAGCAAAGCCTATTCATCCTGTCTGAGTATTTATTTCTTTATCTAAAGTTTCCAATTCTTTCTGATATTTCTCAACATCTTTTGGATCACCGAGAGTTATTGGAGTGGTAATATTCCAAAGATTTTGGTGTATACTACTTTTTAGATAATTTCTTTTCTTAATAAGCAATCAAAGCATAACTAATACTATAAGCAAAACAACTCATATAACTATCAAAAACACCTTTTTTCTATTATTCTTTTTCATGACTATTTGATATCCAAATAAACAGAGGTAATATATTTTTCTCCTTTTCTTTTTCAACTACACATCCAAAAAATTTAAAGAAAAACCCCACCGTATCCACGGCGGGGTAAAAAGTTGAGATCCCGAAGAATCGGGACATGCTTTTTTTTATATTAGTAACCTAATTAGAAGCTAAGTGTTTGAGTAGCTGTATCTAATCCAAGTGTTTTATAACCATTGTATCGGTCTAATGAAGTGCTTGAATGTGGAGCACCAGATAGATCTGACCAAACTAGAGTTGGAGCAGTAAATCCACCAGGAGCAGCAGCAAGAGGTCCTTCTTGTGTAGCATTTTGTATAACATTTACTGAAATATAGTCACTAGTTACAGGAGCACCAGATGGAGTTCCTTTAAGTTCTATTGTCTTTGGAGCATTTCCAACAGCCAATTCTTTTCCAGCAACAAATGTCCATACATAAGTACCAGCAGCAAATGCTCATTCAGTAGCAGTTTGTTCTGTACCATCTATAAACAATTTAGGAGTGTTTATAGTTTTACCACCAGCCATACCGTTAGTTAAATTAAATTTGATAGTAGAGATTTCTACATCACCAGCAACATCAGCTGTTGCAGTCATTTTGTAGATAGTTTGTTCTCCAGCAGTCAATTTAGTTGTTGTCAATGCCTGTGTAGTTAAGGTAGGAACAGTTTTTCTTACCACCATTAAATCAGCAGGAGTTAATCCAGTTGAAGTAAATGTATCTGTAGCAGCTAAACTACCTATAGCAACAGCTGTACCTCTAGCATGTGAAACAGCTTTTCCAGCATACAAAGCTAATTTTAATTTTGCATTTGATTGATCAGCTTGTGTTACACTAGATACATCAGCTTTGATAGTTATTACTACATTTCCATTAGCAGGTACGCTAATTCTTGTAGGTAAGTCTTCAAATACTAATTTTCCATCAACTAATGATTTTCCAATTAATGGAGTTGTATTATCACCAACGTACAAATTAAATGTTCCAAATCTAGGATCAGCAGCAGTTTCTGCAGCCATAACGTTTGCAGTAGCAGCAGTATTTGCTAGATTAGCACTAACACTTACTGTAAATGGAACACCAGCTGTATCAGAAGTGATTGTAAATGGAGTACCAGCACCAGCAGCAGTAACAGCAGCAGCCTGAGTAGATCCATTAATAGCACCAACTAATCAACCAACAACTTCAGCAACTGTAGGAGTAGCATCAGATGTAAATGAAATAGCAGTACCATTAATAGTTACTGTATCTGTTTGAGCAGCAGCAGCATTTGCAATAGTAACAGCTATATTATTAATTTGAGCAGTACCATTAGCTGTATAATCATTTGCAACATATAAGTCAGTAATATCTATAGCTTCATCTGTAGCTTGGAATTTGAATTTAGCAACAGTTTGATTGTTAGCATTTGCAAGCAAAATCTTAGTTGCAGGAGATGTTCCATCTTTTGCAACAGACATAGAACCAGCAGCAGTAACAGTATAGTTAGCCATTGCTTTATCAGCAAATGTAATAGGATTTGAAGATTGATCATTTACTGTAGATCCAAGAGCAGACCCAAGAACTGTAGCTACAACAAGTCCTGCAGCAGCAGATTGAGACATATTTCCATATACTTCAAATGTTTTTTGAGCAGATTTTGCAATAGCAATGTTCAATCCATCAAAAGTAACATAGAATTTTCCATTAGCAGCAGCAGAATCTTGAGTTGCATTTACCATAGAACCAACTTCAACTCCGTCAACTTTTAATGTCAAACTTGTATATTCTTGATATTCTAGAATATCAGCAGCAGCTGTATCGATAGACAATTTAAGTCTTTTTACTACAGCAGCACTAGATGATCCAGCATTAACAATGAATTTAGCGATTTTAGCACCATTTGTTCCTACAGTAATTTTTGTAGAAGCACCATAACCACTATTGTCAGCTATTGTTAATGTAGCAGCTTTGATAGTCATGGTATTACCATTTACTGTGCCAACTCTGTCGGCGATAGCCAATGTATTTCCATCAGCATATTCTACAGTACTAGCAGTAGCTCCAAATGAAGTACCAGCAATCAAATTTAATGCCATAGCATCAGTAGTTGTAGCTGTACTAGCTGTTTTTACATCAAATTTTACTGCAATAAGATCACCTGATTTAAGATCAAATGAATTATCAAATTGGTAGTAGAATTCGTTTGCTTCTATTGTGTTTGGAGTTGCACCATCTGTATAAGAAACTGTATCAACAGTGTCGATAAGTTTTCCATTTACATATAGTTTAACAGCCTTGAAATCATTGTCAATTTCTGTCTTGTATGCAGCTGTAGTAGCGGCACCACCAATAACAGTTTTTGTGTTATCCAAGAAAACCTTTATTCCATCGACAACTGTAACTGCTTGGTCAAGTGAAATCTTAGCAATCAATGCAGGTACTTCAGTTTGTTCCAATGATAGATTACTAGCAACTGGATTTGTAGTATCAGCATTTAAATTGAATTTACCAGCTTTAATTGTATAAACAGACAAAACAATCTTTGAAGCAACATCTACAGCAGCACCAATACCTGTTGTGGTTTCGATAGCTTTAAGATCATAAGCTTCTTTGAATTCAAGATTAATATTTTGTGCATCTCTACCTTCTACAACATCAGCCTTAACTGTAAAGCTCTTAGAAAGACCATCCTTGATAATCAATCCATTTGTAAAAGAGAAAGTGATATATTCACCATCTATAGATACTTCATCAGAAGCCAAAGTACCATCATTATACAACTTGAAGTTGTTGAATGAAGCTACTTTTTCAGTTCCAGAATTCTTTAATCTGATAGATATCAATTCAACATCTTTATTGTTTGTTGCTTCATTTTCTGTCAATTTGAATTCACCTACTATTACTTGAGTTCCTCATACTTCTACTTGACTAGCAGCACCTGGATTTGTAAGTACTAGTTTAGCAGCAGCATAACTAGATATTCTCATATTGTTTCCACTAACTGGTAATCCTGCAACATTAGCAGAACAATCAACAGCAGTTATAGAGAAGTAGTTAAGGTGTCCAGCATTAGCAACCACATTTTTGTGAGAAGCAGCTAGAACTAATTTTTCAGATGATTTAACAGTATAGTTAGATACAAAACTTAAAGTTACTGTATCGCTAGATGAGATAGTTTTTGCCTTAGCAACAACTACACCATTAGCATTTTCAACCCATATCTTGTCAAAATCATTTGAATTTCCAAGTCCTTTTCTAGCAACATCGATAGATCTTACTGTAACATCTTTACTAGCAGTCAAATTGAACTTCAAGTAAGTTGTGTAAGCAGATGTCAAAGGAACATCATTTGCATCTGGAGTATCAGAAGCCAATGAAACACTTAATGTTCCATCCTTAACTTCATCTACTACTGTAGTAGTACACTCACTTGGACATGTATCCAAACCTAATGAACAAGACAATGCGTTTTCTGGAGTAGAACAAACTGCAGGAGTTGTATCTCCTGAAGCTCTTTGCATCATAAGCATTACATATCCTCTTACTTCTGGAGCATTTGGATTTGAAATGTTAGTCATGATACCAGCGTCTTTGAGAGCGTTCAAGTGATTTACATAGTATGGATCACCTCCATCGTTTGCGTCACCATAAAGAGCTCTAGAAAGGACTGTACCGAATTGTGCTCTAGTCACAACACCGTTTGGATTGAATGCAGTGATATCTACCCCCATCAAACCGAGTTGGCAAGATTCAGTAATGTATCCTTGCAATTCGTCTGATTCGTTTGCGACATCAGTGAATGAACAAGATTTAGTAGTATCAGGAGTTTTTCCTAAAACTTCCTTTGCGTAATTAACCATCATTTTAGCCATGTGAGATCTTAGAAGAGATCCATACATGTTAGCAGTATCAATAGAAGATTGCGTAGTAATACCTATTCCATAAGCATAGTCATACGCACCTTGCAATTCGTCGCTGTAAGAAGCAGCTCCAAGAGTTGCGACTGGTACATTAGTTGCTACTGTAGCTAGTATAGTAGCAATTGCGAACAATTTCTTAAAATTTTTCATGTACAATATAAATACAATGTAAAAGAGTTTTGGCTCACAGCCAAATAGGCGGAATATGATAGCCGTATTTATGAGAGCCTTTCTCAATAAACACGAAGATGTTCCGTGTCTCCACACGGTAACTTTCCTTCACATTAATAATTCGGATGACAAATACAAGACAATGTTAGACAGTCTGAGCTAACAGCTAAAATCTAATCTAGCACTGCGATCTATAGGGATGGTTTTCCAAAAAATAGTAAATACTTCACAGATGATATAGACCATGAAGCATGTAATTTTTTTGGAAAGAAACACCCCTGCCCACTGGGAAGCAGGCCTATCTTCCGAGATTACTAAAGACCACATCCTTCTAAGACAGCTTACGCATGAGTGTCTATTTTGTGACAACCTTTTGTTATCGCTTTTGCTACCCTCTATATATATATTATGGTACCTACCTACAAACTTTCTCATCTCGCCGCCACATGAAGTTATATACCGTTTTTTTACTTTTTATATATAATATGTCTACTGACGCATGAGGGATCTAGAAAAGGAATCTGAAGTAGATACCACATTTCATAATCCTCATTCCGGCGTCAAGCTTGCCCTAGTGATAAGGTTTGGAAGAGAGGGGGTTGCGGGATAAATTCCAGGAGGTGGTCCGGTCATTACCGGACCAGAGGATTTCCAAAACCTAAATCTCCCACCCTACGAGTCGTAAAGAGGGCATATCTTACTCTGGAGATTCTACGTCACACAAAATTCCTCCTTTACAGAAAGGAGGTGTCCGTAGGACGGAGGATTTTCAGAACCTAAATCTCCCACCGCAAGCGGTCCCCCCTCTTCAAGCAAAGAGGGCATATCTTACTCTGGAGATTCTACTCACATACAATTCCTCCTTTACTGAAAGGAGGTGTCCGTAGGACGGAGGATTTTCAGAACCAAACATCTCTCATCTATTAAGTTAGATATATATATAATTGGATTTCTCCTAGATGCTTCACTACATCAGTATCATGTATCCTTATTGTAATTATCCCCAAAGACCTAAGCACATCATCTCTTTGATAGTCATATTCTCATTTCTCATCATGACTACAACCATCGATTTCAATAGCCAACTTCAATTTAGGACAGTAAAAATCTAAAATATATCATGTAATCGGTTTTTGCCTAAGAAACCTGAATCATGTTCTATTGGATTTTAGCACCATATTCCGAAGCAACGATTCCGATTTTGTCGTGATCTTTCTATTGTTTTGGGCGTATTTCTTGAGATATCATTCGTAACAGTAGTGCATTGGAATTATTTAGATACTAAATCTCCCACCCTACGGGTCCCCCCTCTTTCCCACGGGATTCCCTTCGGTCAAAACAAAGAGGGTATGTCTTACAGTAGCAGCGTTCCTTAGTATGGATTCCGGCCGCAAGACTTAGCGCCGGAATGAGGGCAATGAAGAAAGTTACCCCACGGACTATATATTAGTTTTTAACATTTTTCTATCAAAAATGCTAATAAAATGTTAATAAACCCCTGTCTAGAACTGTCTATTCTGTGTTTTTTGATAACTTATGGTTATCATGCTTAGTAGAGAAAATCCTTTTTCAGAAGCGCCAAAATATACACATCACCAGGAATGTTGCAGCGAAAAGATACTTCACTCGTAGTCAGGAAACCTGTATATATATCCCATATCTCGCTATCAGCTCTGAGATTTTATAGATATAAAGAATCCCTGAGTTCTCTATCCGCAAAAGCCAACCCCATCACAGCCAATGATACATCAGCGTACCTACGAAGCCATAGATCATAATAAAGGGAATGATAGGCAATACCAGAAGATTACCGAGTATAGATATTAGATTGATCTTTCCCATAAAGAAAATAATGATTGGAAATATCCCGATACTCGCTCCTATACTCGGTGAGAGATATTGCTTATAGATGTACTTCACCACTGGAACCAGGAATTTGGGACCCGGTTCCTGTTCCCTGGCCACCGTTCCCTCATTCCGGCGTCCCGGATTGCGGCCGGAATCCATCTTCCCTTTCCCCTGGTCCCTAGTCTCTTCAATATACACGATCCCTACCAACGCACTATACGACAACAGAAACCCCACGTCGTATACCAAGAAATATGGATTAATCAACAACATCACTAGAGCGCTCATCGACATAAGTCTCCAGATATTGACTTCCCTCCCTCGGAAGAGGGCAATCATACTCAAACCACCCATCAGTACTGCACGGAATACACTAGAATCCAAACCACAGAGTAGTCCGTAGCCTGTTATGGTGACGATAATTACTCCCACCCTGATATAAAATGGCAAGAAAAATAATATGAAATGGAGAAATACTACAATCATCAGAATATTCCCTCCGCTCACCGCCACTAGATGCACCAGCCCCGAATCTATAAAATCCTGATACTCTGATTCTGGTATCTGCGACCTATCCCCTATCAACATCCCCAGCACCAAACCTGAGACCTTATTCTTCCCATACGCCTCTATAACTTCTTGCTGTATCACTTTCTTTATGTGTTTAATAAACATTGTTGGGGACCCGATTCCTGGTATCTGGATATTGGTATTTGGGACCCGGTTCCTGTTCCCTGGTCCCTGACCACCGTTCCCTCATTCCGGCGCCACTCTTTTTTCATTCCCTCATTCCGGCGCCACTCTTTTTTCATTCCCTCATTCCGGCGCCACTCTTTTTTCATTCCCTCATTCCGGCGCCCCGGATTGCGGCCGGAATCCAGTTTGCTCAGCATGGTTTCCGGCTGCAACGCTTGAGGCCGGAATGACGTCTCTTGGTCTATCCGGGGCCTCCATCTTGATGGAGTTCGTCTCATATACACTCCCCTTCCGTCCTTTCATTTTCAGTCGTTTTCCATAGTCGAAACCTCAAGAAAAAATCGGAATAGCGAATGTTCACGGCGTGATCTTCCGGTAGGAGAATCAGCTCTTTCTGATATTTTTCTGCAGGGATCCAACGAGTCGTAATTCATCTCAGATGGCATATTCTTTTTCAGACGACAAGAGATACTCGTCACCCATAATTGTAAAGATATACTTCCCCTGACTAGAGAGATCACTTATTATCCCTGTTCAAACGAAGACATCTTTATTCCTCATTCCGGCATCCCGGATTGCGGCCGGAATCCATTCCCCTGATCCCTTGCCCCTGTTCCCATAGCATCTCCATTCCTTGACCACAAATGCTCCCCCTGCTAAGATGAAAGCTAGGATAAGGATAGCTATTCCTGTCCATTGTATTTTCTTTGCGCTTAACAACTGGAATAGTAGTAAGAAAATTATACTAGCCATGAGCGCAATTATCGCCAATGTCATATTTTCAAACAAGGTGAAAATTAAGGTAAATCCTATAAAAAACATAAAAAACATAGCACTATCTAAGAAACTAAATTTCTGTCCTCCTTTGTAAAGGAGGGGGACCGGAACGGTGGAGGATTTTAAATCCCTCATTCCTGTATTAAGCAGCCCTCGTGCCCTCATTCCGGCGCTTGTCCTTTGCGAAGTCAAAGGGCTTGTCCTTTGCGAAGTCAAAGGGCTTGTCCTTTGCGAAGTCAAAGGGCTTGTCCTTTGCGAAGTCAAAGGGCTTGTCCTTTGCGAAGTCAAAGGGCTTGTCCTTTGCGAAGTCAAAGGGTTACGGTTTGCGGCCGGAATCCATTCCACTTCTACCCTCATTCCGGCGCCAAGTGTTGCGGCCGGAATCCATACCTATATCTCTATTTCACTCATACAATACAGATCCTTCCATTCAGGATTATTTGTTTCTACAAGACGTTTTTTTCGTTCCCTTTTCCATTTTTTCAATTGTTTCTCTCTCGCAATAGCATCGACAATATATCAGAATTTTTCATAATATACCAATATTTTCACTCAATATTTTTTCGTGAATCCATCATTCCATTCTGTCTTGTGTTGATAGATTCTTCTTCAGATATCCTTAGTAACTCCTACATAAAGTGTACCATTCTTTTTGCTTGCTAAGATATAGACAAAAGAGTCCATGGTAGTATTACCATAGTTAGATAAAAGTATTTTCGTATAGATTCCGGCCGCAATTTCATGACGCCGGAATGAGGCTATAGTGGTAAGCGCCTTTTCTTTGAAATATTATTTATTGATGATGAGTCTATTGATCTTGTCGGCATAGGGTATCGCGACCATAGGTTTTTCATAGAGTTTGAGTGGCAAAAGAAAGTGGAGTCTTGCTCCTATCCCGCCATCAGCATGAAAAAATAATGAAAGAGATTCATTCAAGGAATGTATAGTCCAATCATATATTTCGAGATCAGGTATATATTTTTTCAAAGGCACAAAACACTGGATATCATCATTCATATCACAGGGAAAAAATATTTTCTTCTGATCTGGGTATTGTTGGCAGAAATCTATTATCTTTTGGATATTTTCCTTGTCTACTGACTGTTTGTTTATATTGATTAGGATATATGACTGGTTCCTATTCCCCATTCCCTGTCCCATATTCCCTGGTCCCTGGTCCCTATTCCCCATTCCCTGTTCCCTATTCCCTCATTCCCTCATTCCCTGTTCCCTATTCCCTGATTCCCTATTCCCTATTCCCTGGTTCCCTTGTCCCTGGTCCCTCATTCCCAAAATAATATCCTGAGCGAAATCCTGATACAGAACAACGGTATTGTGCAATTCTTTTTGTCCTGCTTCTTTATCTTTGGTTACCTGTTCTTTGGCTATAGTATAGGAATCCTTATCCCTCACGATAATCTTTTCCGCTTTGGGGAGGAGATAGTTATAGAGTTTCTCTGTCCATGGGCTATGTATTTTGCCTATCCCTCAGAGAAGGGCGAATTGTCATGTTCTAACACTATGATTAAAGAGCAATGGAATATTCCGGCCATCATGGGGAAAGGTCCTTTCATCGGAGAGTACTTCTCCTCATCCGAAAAATTTAAAGGTATCCTTGTATTTACCTATCCCGAGCGCGTTGACCAGATGGGTGATAGGTTTACATCTGAACTGATTAGCATCTACGAATCTGATTATTTTCAGCTCCTTCTCATCCAATATGCCTTCATAATTTGCCCATACTCGGTCCTCCATTCGGGAGACATCTCCGGATTCCACGAAGAGTTTTGTGAGAGAATATCTGGTACATAATTGTTTGACTACTCCAAAAAATAAGAGTTCATCTCCAAAATTTCTATATCCATAATACCCTCTCAAATACCCTTCCATGACTATGATAACTAAATGATTAAACGATATTATTTCAATTCCTTTACGCGTCATTGCGAGCCGTTGGCGAATCCCTCATTCGAGGATAAACAATCCAGTACTGGATCGCCACGTCCCCGCAGAACTGCGGGATCCTCGCGATGACGTCTTATAGTCCCTATTCCCTGGTATCTGGGACCCGGTTCCTGGTATCTGGTCCCTGTTCCCTAGTTTCCTATTCCCTTGTCCCTGCTTCCTCAGTTTCTTTCTTCTTCTCATTTGCATTTATACTCTTAACGAATGCCATAAGCATTTTGGTGATATGCCAGGTGATGTCATAGAATTCTTTAAATTCTTCTGTCGTGATACATCCCAGTTCCAGCAGCATGTACAACATCGATCTCATCTGACTTGTTCATCATTTCGCGGTAAGAAATGCAGCTTTGATATCCTTATTGTTCCTTTTTTCAAACCCTTCAGCGATTTGATTCATCATAATAATTCCCGTCTTGGTCATGATATCCTTAAGACCGTATTCCTTACAATTCTTGCAGGCATTGTATAATTTACACGTCAATTCTTTGGCTTTCTGCCAAGCTATCAGGTCTTCAAATTTTTCTATTTTCATGGTAAATAATCAGTAATAAAATAAAAGAGCTTTTTCATTCTGTCCTTATTCTCTGGGATCTGGTTCCTGGACACTGGGATCTGGTTCCTGGTATCTGGGATCTGGTTCCTGGTATCTGGGATCTGGTCCCTGATTCCCTGTTCCCTATTCCCTCATTCCCTGATTCCCTGTTCCCTGTCTTCCTTGTTCCTTATTCCCTATTCCCCGTTCCCTCATTCCGGCGTCCCGGATTGCGGCCGGAATCCCTTAGTCTGAATACATCGCCTCCGCGCCAACAAACACTGCTACAACCGCAGGTAATGTACTTTCCATAACCATTATCTGTTGTTTCAGATCGGTAATGGGCAGTGTCTGTCCATACATGTCCACTTGAGCATATCCTAGGCCAATCAATTTCTTATTCTGCGTAAGCATATCAAAATACTTTTTGATTGAAGTATCATAATAGAGCAACTGCCGGTTATCTATAATATATTGCTTGATTATACTGGTAAATCACCTATAGAGTCTCTGTTCCTGGACAACTTTTATTTCAGCTTGGGAAGCAGGTATACGTTTACAGAGGAATGATTGCTCCTTGTATCGTACACACAATTGATTAGCGATCCTTTTGAGCGAGAGCGTATTTAAGATATCGATATTTTCCTCGGCTACTGACGCAAGTCCTGAAAATGATGCTGATATTCTCTGCCCTTCTTTGGGTGGTCCGTAGCAGAATTTTGTAAGCTCTTGCTCCTCATATCGAAGAGCGACGCAAGCCGCTTTATTTACTAAACCCAAACTTCATGATAAAATATTCTCCTGACCCATATAAACGATTCAACTCAATTTCTTGGCATGACTCCCTATCCTCAGACTAAATCCCTGACTTAAATCCAAACCTATCCCTTGGGACCTGGTATCTGGGACCTGGTATCTGGGACCTGGATCCTGGTTCCTGGGATCTGTTCCCTGTCCCCCGTTCCCTGTCCCCTGGTCCCCTTTTATCACTAATCCAAGTTCTTCATTTTTATCCGATCCGACCGGATTAGGAAGCACCCAACTAATGATGAATTGGAGTCCTGAAAGGTTAATTTTAGTCTGTGGAAGTAGTTCTTCTCCTGTTATTGCAAGTACTTCCTTTTCTTTGATGATGGGATCTTCTTTGGTGGTATTCGGGTTGTAGCTATAGGTATCGAAGATATACTCACCATAGTTCAAGGTTATGATGACCGGCTGTCCGTCTTCCGTGCTGTTGGGGAAGCCAAAGGTCTTGGTAAAGGTCGTTGGAGTATCCATGGACAATGTCCGAGGGAGTGTTTTATTGGTCCCGTTGACCTTGAGCCTAAAGGTCTTACTCAAATCCAACGGAGTCTGGTCACCCGAGCTATGGGTCGCTAGGAGTGTTATTTTCTCATTATTGGTATCGGACCCTTCTGGGTCATATTCGATGTCCAGTATACGAATGGTATATTCACCTGTAATGGATCTGGGGATATTCCCGGTGACTATAACTCAGCTCAGAAGAGGTTCTGGCTCGGGAAGCTGGCAGTCTTGAGAACTACCCGACAGCGATCCGGTAATGATAGTGACGATGTTTGTCACGGTAATTACTGGTATATACTTCAAAAACTTTCTATCGAATCCTGGCGAAAAGTCGTCCACGGCGTCCAAAATCCTCTCACATCCCCCGCTTTTGCTAGTGAAATATGAGGACTTACCTATGATAATACCAGATAGGCTTACTATGTCCATAACTTGTCAACTTTGTCAATAACCAATGGTTATCAGCAGGTTTTTTCAGGTACTAACCAGGTAAAAATCACGATTTCGTACACTTTCTATTCCCTCGTCATTTCGGAAGCCAGTTGCCGCTACCAAGAATAATGAATCTTTTGCTAAGGTCTTACCTGAACCTTCGAATGAAAACCCTACAGGGGTCCTAACCAGCGATCCTGATATAGACAGACGAGTAAGGACTATTTCCTCCTGCACCAATATTTCTATATACGGAGGATATTTTTCATTTCAGGCAAATATTTCGTTGATTTTTATCAGTTCCTTTTGGTCTCCAGAATCACATAAGAGAGATTTCTCCATATTCCCTGAAGATGATTCTCCACTCAGGATCTTCTCATCTATTTTTGGTGGTATGCTTCCATACGTACCGGGGTTTATATGATATCCACTGAGTGCATTCACTACCCTACCCGATACCACCGGAACAATACTCCCATCAATGAGTTCAAATGAGGTTTTCTTATCATTCTCCCCGTTGACTTGGACCTGATCCACTGCGAAGCGCTCCTGCGCTTGTCCGCTGATGGTCATCAGGATATCGATAGCGGCAGTATCGGCGATATTCAATGCCAGTCCTGTTTTGCCTATAAACCAGACTCAGGAACACATGACACATTGGTCGCCGAAGATAGTAGATGCTCCAGAAAGAATACTAATGCCTGTCAGCCGGACTACGGTACTTTTGATTCAAGACAGCAGAACATTTCCCTGGAAGTCACCCCCACCGATATTGGTAATTTCTATCCATTCGTCGGTTCCGTCATAATAGACTTCGGTGATTTTTAGGGAGGGGAGGGGAAGTATATTTTCTCTGTCTCCTGATCAGGATGTTGTCATTCACCCTAGCCCTCAGCTGTCTATTTCTTCTCCTTTTCCCCCTGATAACGAATAGTTATCGACACTCAGTATCCCTAGAGATGAAGCCAATAATAATTCATTTTCCCCTCCATCTGACGGGACTAATGAACCTGTCAATGTCTGTCCAGTAGCTACCCCCATGGATAGATTCCCTGCCCCTGGCTCGGGGTCGATGGACACCATCGGCACATCCACAATCTGTCCGGAATCTCTGGAATCCATCATCACCGATTCTCCATCAAGTTGAGCAAGTGATGATCCCAGAATCAACAAAGATCACACTGCAGCGATTCAGATGAATAGTTTACTCCCCATACACCTGATTAGGAAATAAAACGTTCTGCGCAGAACATCCGAGAGTCTATATTTGCAAAATAAGAAAAAAACTGACAAAAGGTGGACAAAAAAACAAAAGGACTAAGGAACCTGTTCCCTGGCCCCTGGTTCCTATTCCCTATTCCCTGTCTTCCTGGTTCCCTATTCCCTGTTCCCTGTCTTCCCGGTCCCTTCAAACGTATGTAAAAAAAATGGAGCGTTTATAGCTCCATCTTTATCACCCAATACCTTATCCTACTATCGCTTCCCATATAGTCTTCTTGGCTTGAGCGATGATTGCCAATTTATCTTTTGGCTGCCAGATCTTCTTATATCCTTTGAAATGTTTGATAGCATTGGTGAGCTGAAACTCGAAATCAGCATCCCTTTGACTCAGCATAATGTCATTGTGGTATCTCACATACCGTTTAGCATTATCCTCTTGATCATGAGTCCGTGGGATAGGGACTATGATTTGTCTCATATCATAGAGCTTCTGCTCTGCCAGTGACGTGGTCCCTCAGCGAGTGATAGCTATATCACAATTATTATATAACTCTCCCATCTCTTTCTGGCTTATGAAGCCATATGTATGTACATAAGAGAACCTGTCAAACTGTGTCGACATCTCTTGGTTGGCAAGTCAGAGTACGATATGGAATTCATATCATGATGACAGGTCAGGGGTATATTGGAAGATATTGATTAGATGTTGGTAGAGTCTTTGTGATCCTTGGGATCATCCTACGATGAGAATTTGGGTTGTGGGAGTGTTTTGAGGGGTTACATCCGTGACAATATCATCGGAAATAATCTGTCCTATAGTCTCTCCACCTGGCAAAGCCCAATCAAATCAGGTAAATACCTTCTTGGAGCAACGGCTTGCTATTCTATTAACCAGACCAGGATGGGTATCTGACTCATGGACTACTATTTTTCTGCGAAGTATCCATGCTGCGATTACCACTGGCAATGCCACATATCCTCATTTACAGAAGACGACATCGACACGATGGAGGAGTAACTGGTACAATGACTGGAAGCATCAGATCAAGAAAAGAAATATGTCGGAGATATTCTTGAGTCTGGATTTTCGATAGGTTTCTCTGCGGTATTTACCAGAGATAATGCGGATAAACTCCAGATTTTGAGTAACTTTCTTCATCTCAGTAGCCACCTGTTCTTCTAGACTATTCTTTGATCATAACCAGTATATCTTGTCTATCTTCTGCTCATAGTCGGGGCTTTTATTCAAAAATTCTAATAAACTCCTTATAGGAAATACATGTCCTCATGTCCCTCATCCGGCCATAGCTATTCTATATCTCTTGATGGTATCTGTCATATCTCTCTATTTATGAGTAAATATTCCTTTATCCCTGGGGTCTGGATACTGGTATTTGGGACCCGGTTCCTGGGATCTGGCCCCTATTCCCCGGTTCCTCTTCCCTGTTCCCTGTTCCCTATTCCCTATTCCCTGTTCCCTATTCCCTGTCTTCCTTAGTTTAAAAGTCCTCAAATACCTCACGACCTTTAATCTTCTTCTTCTTGGATTGTGCTTCTTTGATCTTGTCAGACATCTGGATTTTGGCTTCTTTATAGTCGAAATCATTCTGAAATTTGAGCCATTTCTGCTCTGGATGATCAAACACTATAGACAAAAGAATATCCCACTGCACGGTAATATTTCTCTTCCCTTTGATCAACTCATTGACCTCAGAGATCTTTTTTCCTATCATGATCGCAAGTTCTTTTTGTGTCAATCATTTGCTCGTAAGTTCTTGCTGGAGATGTTTTCCTGGATGAAGATGTTCCATGATATGATTACTAAACTTGTAAAAAATGAATAGTGGAAAGTTATTAATTTTAGATTTTAGATTTTGGATTTTGGATGAAGGTGGTATTTTATTATGGACTACTGTTGATGACTATAGTGAGTAATAATACAAAGTCCTACATTCACTTGTCCTCTTTAGAGTAATATTCACTAATTCTACGAAACAGTGAACTATCTCTATATAATAATTCACTTATTATATTCAAGTATATTCACTAATTCTACGAAACAGTGAATATTATTTTTCCACTACTATTTATATATATCTCAACAATGTATTAATTTTTTCATTACTTCTATGAAACAGTGAATTTCAAAAACCGATCATATATCTATTTATTATTCTATAGTTCACTAATTCTACGAAACAGTGAAATTACTAAAATATCACCTTATATATAGTAGTCATCAAAAATTATACAGTTCTATGAAACAGTGAATTTTATTTTTCCATAGAGATATAGATAGAGCTCTATATATCATCTTTTCTCTGAATATTTTATCAAAGAAAGAGTAGATAGTACCTATATTATCATAGTTAATTGACAATTTTTAGAAACAATATTTTATACCTTTATAACCCCACGAGCGTACTGGTAAATCCAATATAGATTTTCTGGAGCTCTTGTTTTGAAAGACTAGTGTCTTTACAAAAGCCCTTCCGAACGTCTAGAAAAATATTTTCCTTGTCGTCGTAACTGAGTGTGTACCCTAACTCATGATTATCCAAAAATTCTTGTTTTGCGGAGGCAAATTTTTCGAATAATTCTTTATTTATCAATAATTCATCCTCCAGATTTTTCTCCATTTTCTGTTTTGCTTTATATGCTTTCTCTATTACCTGATCATTTTTTTTTCTTGATTTTTGTTCTTTGATCTCTTTTTCTTCATCGATTTGGTTCAAAACATATGCAATATCCTGGACATAATTTTCTGTAAATTGTTTGAATTTTGGACTTTTGTAGACGCTCATAAGTGATCCTACTAATTGTCTAAATATCTCCAAATCTATACGTTTATTCTTTATTTTATTCCAAAGTGATTTATCAAAAGCTGTATTGAATACTTTGGTACTTTCTCTACTTCCTCTACTTGCCATCTCAATCCTTTTTTCCCTCAAAGCATTTATGTGGCTACAAAATTCCTCTTCAGTGAAATACCTAGGAATTATTGCATTCCAAGTATCGATAAAGTATTTCCCTTCATATGCCTGTTTGAACTGCAGATATTCCACTGCTATCTTGGGCGTCAATGGTTTGATATGTATGTCCTGATATTCTTGATATTCCATGATGATGTTGTTATTGATAAAACACTAGATTATATCTCTTTCTTGGGGGATTGTCAAATCCTGTCCACTTAGAAATTCAAGGTCAGTTGACTAGCTAAGGAATCGTTATTGTGTCATAGATCCTTCTGGTGGTCAGCACCACAAAGTCAGCGTATCCTCTGAATTCTCTCGTCCTGTTTCTGCTGCCGTTTCTCTTCGAAGCGTGATTGTATTTGGCTGCCCGTCACTATCGATTTGAGATGATAGAGGATTTTTTCGCCGCTTTGGTCAGAATTCAGGAGTCTGTCGAATTCAACTTCATTGGATTTTTTCGCCTTTTTTTGGAGATTACTCTTTACCTGATTGAGGTTATTGAGTCTATTGATGACAACTCAGAATATCTTTCGATACTGGATAGGAACCTGATAACGCTTGAGATACTGCTGCCGTATCTTAACCAAAGACTCTGGATCTTTTCTAATGGGGGGATCTTCCTCGAAAACAACATTTACTTTCATGGTCTCCTCGGTCTTTCCAAGATCACGCTTGAGCCATTCAATCACTTGATAAATCTGATTATCCTCTGATTGTTGGGGGGTTAGGAGGTCCAAGGTAGCAATAATTCTCTTCTTCTTATCGTTGGCGGCATGATAGGCTGGATTCAAAAGTTCCCATCCTTTCTCCATACCTACAAGACCATCCTTACGCTCTTGCATAACTAGTCTACGGATTTCATCTACGGAGGTTTTTTTGGATCCAAAATAATAGGTATTGAAATATTTTTCTCGCGCTATAAGGTCCTCATCCATAGCATGTTTATAGAGAAGTTCCAATGGTTTAGTCTTTTCATCTATGGTATGAAAGAGCTTCTTCTTTATGGTCACCGATGAAATCGTTGGATTTACGCCAAATTTCTCTCTTATGTGTTGTTTACAATCCTCAATGAATTCAAGGAAAAATGGATTGGTTGTTGGTCTTTTGGAATCAATTACCACGTTACTCTCCAAAAACATCTGCATCAGAATAAAGAGAAAATAATGGTCGATCAGTCTTTGTAACAGGTCGATACCATCACCATCGCGCAAAAATTTTTGCTTATAGGTGTCGACTGCGTTGTCTATGTGTGTCAATATACTTGGGCGCAATTTTTGATAACTCTCACGATTAAGGAGTTTATGACCATGGGCGAGTACGACCTTCTCTTTTTCTGCTTTCCTTGCTGCTGCCAATTTCTGGAGCTTTTTTTCTCATCTCGCTTCTTTCTCTTGAGATGCAGCATGTAATCGATATTGCTCCCTTGATCCACCTGACGAGGAAGCTAATTCTCTTTCACCGAAGATAAGATTGAACCGGAGCGTCTGTCTCAAGGCTTCATTATATCCTATTCCTCAAGACGATTCACGGGCAACTTTTTCGAAAATTGTATGAAATTCCGGCTGGAGTGCTAAGAGCAACTCGGCCTGATGTTTTTCTATGATAGTAATTTTCTCTCTGATAGCTTCGATATGTGTAGTAGCTCATTGGCTGGCAATCAATGCCTCGAGCTCTTTCTTGAGGGAGAGATACTGTTGGCTATTTTTTTCTTTGGACGACAATAACTGAGCTATTGTTCATTGCTCTTGGTCTATGGTTTCCTTGATGCTGCGGTAGAGGAGTTTCCTCTGGGATTCCATCAAATCGTTTCCTCTATAATAGAGATTCTCTGATCACCAATCTCCCATACTACAAAAAAATGTATATAAACCTTTTGGGTAATAT
>Ga0194044_10000591_pt1 | contig 18168 bp, 16 predicted proteins | sample JunL4417m_MetaG_FD_155460 | JGI IMG/M metagenome (GOLD analysis project Ga0194044, IMG submission 155460) | Anoxic zone freshwater microbial communities from boreal shield lake in IISD Experimental Lakes Area, Ontario, Canada - Jun2016-L442-17m | ecosystem: Environmental > Aquatic > Freshwater...
AAACTTCTCAAACTGGTGGAACGACATCCCGACCTGATGAACGAGGTTCGTGAGGTTAGTACATCACATAGCCTGATAGATCGATCAGCCAGGATCAGCGGCAATCATCAAATTTCTGGAAAAATACGCCAATGCATGAAGCCAGTGTACAGATGTTTGAAGCGTATCGTCTGAAATATGATGGTTCTGTGGACCGGGCGCTTACAGAGACGATTCAGGCGATTGCACAATGGTTGTCGATGATTTCCTGAACGTGTAGTTTTTTAAGCATTGCAAAAGCGGACGACTTCAGGAGTATCTGTGGATTGTAAGGATACGAATACATTTATGTGGAAGATTGTGCAATCCCCGGAATTTGGCATCTGGTTTACATCATCTGATGAATTGGATGAAAATGCCAGGGAAGATATTGTTGCACTCGTACGCGTTCTTCAGAACATTGGCCCTGTTTTGGGACGGCCGTACGTTGACTCAGTCCAAGGTAGTCGTATATCCAATTTGAAGGAATTGAGAGTTCAGAGTAAGGGCCGTCCGTTCAGAATATTTTTTGCTTTTGATAAAAAACAAAGAGCGATTTTGCTTATAGGGGGCAATAAATCGGGGGATGCCAGGTTTTATAAACCTATGATTCCTGTTGCTGAAGAAATTTATGATAACTTTCTGAAACGGATAGAGGATGGGGCAGATGACTACATGCAAAAATGAATATAAAGATTTTTTCGATGCGGCTAAGAAAATCATGCATTCTGATAGTATGTTGCGTGCCGAGGAAAAAGCGGAGCAGATACTTCTTGCGTTAAGACTTTCAGATTTGCAGAATGAACTGAAGCTACCTCAAACAGAAATTGACGAGTTGAGCCAAGTCCGCATACCAAAGATTGAAAACAAAATTATAAAAAATTTACCTTGCTCCTTAACATGCCCCTGTTCACCGGTATCGGTCTGTTGATCAGGGCCAACATCGCCTGATCTTTTTCCTGACACTGGCCGTGGTCGGCCTCAGTCTGTGGCAGTTGTCCCGCCTTGTGGTGTATGGACCCTGCCTGGTGCTGCTCTCTATGGAACTGGCTGCGTTAGTGTTGTATCGCCACTTTATTCCAACCCCGGAACATGCTGTTTCATCTGCTTCCAAACAGCCGTATTCAAAAATTTCCCTGGTGTTGCTGGTAATTGACGGTGGGCTTCTGGCATTGGCTTTCCTGACCACCACATGGTTAAAACGGGGTGGTCTGATATTTCGAATATCTCTATGCAGTAGATAAGGAAACTATCATGAGACGGTTTCATTCGTATGGTCCAGTCGATAAGGACATTCACTTCTGTGTTCCCCGTACCAGGTTGGTCGAGAACTGCCTGAGTCATATCATCGGTTTGCCTGACAAAGGCGGTCATTTTTTCACCTTATGGGCACCCCGGCAGACCGGCAAGACCTGGCTGATGCATGAGGTAAGGCAGCGGATCACTCAGGAATATCCGGATCGTTTCTCCATTGGCGCGATGTCCATGCAGGGTACCATATTTCAGAAAGATGATACGCACCCTCAAACGACATTTCTGAGCAAAATCCCAAGCCTGTTTCTGGATACCTTTAACAAAGACATTGACGTTCCAAATTCCATCGACGATTGGGCTGCCTTGTTTCATCGAAAGAAAGGGATATTTAATCAGCCGGTCATTCTGTTTATTGATGAGTTTGACAGCCTGCCTGCTGTAGTAATCGATCAGATTGTCACATTGTTTCGAAACATCTATCTGTCAAGAGGAAACTACTGGCTGCACGGTCTTGCCCTGATAGGCGTATGTGCGGTACTTGGGGTTGACAGCATGACGGGATCGCCGTTCAATATTCAGCGAAGCCTGCATGTGCCCAATTTCACACTGGATGAGGTCAGGAGTCTGTTTGATCAGTATCTTTCGGAATCCGGTCAACTGGTTGAAGTGGATGTGGTTCAGAGAGTGTATGACGTAACCAATGGTCAGCCCGGGCTGGTCGGCTGGTTTGGAGAGCTGCTGACGGAAAAATTCAATCCGGGCGAAAATATGCCAATCGGAATGGGTGCATGGGAAACCGTTTATCGAAGGGCATCATACACAGAATGGAACAACACGGTTTTGAATCTGGTGGCGAAAGCCAAAGGCGAATATCGCGGCCAGGTGATGGATCTGTTCGTCAAATCGGATATCGCCTTCAATCTGCGGGCGAAATGGTGCAGTTATCTGTACCTGAATGGCGTAATAGGCTATTCCACCCAAACCGATACCCAGGGTACTGCCCGGGAGATCTGCCGGTTTTCTTCGCCATTCATTCAAAAATGTCTTTTTGATGCGTTGACCAGTGATGTTGTCGGCGACAGTCTGCCCATGCCAGCGCTGGAGATTCTGGATGATCTGGAGGATGTGTTTGCAGACGGTCTGAATCTTTCGGCGCTCTTGATCCGCTATAAAGCCTATTTAACCCGAATGAAGGCCAGGGGACTGAATCCCTTCAAAGATCAGCCACGGCGAACGGATCTGCATTACACTGAGGCCGTGGGACATTTTCATCTTTATGCCTGGTTACTCGCCGCGGTTGGCAGGCGATGTGTGGTCAGTCCGGAGTTTCCAACCGGCAATGGCAAAGTGGATATTCATCTGAACTGCGATGAAAAAAAAGGCATTATCGAGATCAAAAGCTTTATTGATGCCATGGAAACCCGAAGAGCACAAGGGCAGGCCGCAGCCTACGCAAAAAGTCTGGGACTGAATTCGGTCACCCTGGCCCTGTTTGTGCCGGTGGAAGATGAACTCATTCTGAATCAGCTTTCCACTCAAACCAACATTGATAAGGTTTCCGTGCATGTAGTGGCGATAGGTTGGACATGATCAGCTTTATTTTTCGAAAACTCAAGGAATTAGTGTGCTCACTCCACAAAGCGAATATCGACCAACCCAATACCTTCAGGTGGCTTCAGGTTGATCCGGAGTATAATAATTCTACTGTCAGTTTCGGCTGGTTAATGCAAGTGAATCCTCCATCTGTATCTCCAGTCGCGCCAGGAAAATATCGTTCAGTCCCAGTAGATTGGCCTCGGGGGTAGTTTCAAGAGAGAGATCAGGGTCGGATTTCAGGCCGATTTCCATCTTGTTGCAGGCATTGTTGGCCATGCGCACCAGTATCAGAAGCGTGTCGTTGGTTTGAATATCGACATCGTGATGGGCTTGAATGACATGGCAATATGAATCCGGTAATTGCCAGTTTTGGCTCAGATGATAGCCCTGTTCGGCGTGCAGGCTGTTCAGTACCTCGAACACAAATGTTTCGGACGGCTGAACGCTGACGGACTTCGAACACTTGATGACTTCAATGACCTTTAATATCAGCAATTTGCCGATATCGTGCAAGAGGCCGGCAGTGAATGCCTCCATGATCAGAGGGTCGAATTTAAGCTGACGAGCCAGCCACTGGGCGCCAATGGCGCAGATCACCGAATGCTGCCAAAGTTTTTTCATCAGCCCAGATACGAAAGGATCCCGCGAGCGAAAATTCACCTGCTGGGCGGAAAGTATTACGATATTGGCTACCTCATTGGTACCCAAACGGGTGATAGCCTCCCTGATTGAGTTGACCTTGTTCAGCCCCCTGAAAAAAGCCGAATTGGCAGTTCGAAGCACTTGGGTTGTGAGAGTCTGGTCGCTACAGATGATTTTTTCGATGAGTCGCATGTCGGGATCCTCCTTGGCGACTTCTTGCTGAACGCGCATTCCGATTCCATCGAATACGGGAAGCACGACCTTGCCGCTTTTAAGGTAAGTCTGGACAATGTCGAGAAAAGAGTCGTTAGAATTCACAATTTAACCCCCCAGAAGCCGTCTTATTTCATGCAGCGGTCTCGGTTTTACAAGTCTTGGAAGGCAGCGCAGCACCTCATCCACGGTAGTGATGCCGTCGGATGCCTTAAGGATACCGTCTTCCAGCAGGGTCACCAGTCCAGTTGATTCGATACTGATCTTGCGAATCTGATGGCCAGCCTTGTGGTCGAGAAGACCGTCCCGCACATCTTCGTTTAGAATCAGTAGTTCATAGATTGCGATCCGCCCCTTGTAGCCTGTATGACGACATTCGATACAGCCACGACCTTTGCGGAAGGTTGATCCGGCAAGACCCTGTGTTGTGTAGCCCATACGCTGCAAGTCGGCAGTGGTCGACTGATAGGGAGCAGCGCATACATTGCAAACCCGGCGCAGGAGGCGTTGGGCGGCGACGCAGAGTACAGTCGACGAAATGAGAAAAGCATCTATGTCCATATTCAGCAGCCGAATCAGTCCGCCAATGCTGTCTTCGGTATGAAAGGTGGTCAAGACCTTATGCCCGGTAAGTGCTGCCTGAACAGCAACATCGGCCGAGTATGAATCGCGAATTTCGCCGATTACTATAATATCCGGATCCTGGCGCACGATATGACGCAATGTCTCCTCGAAAGTCAGGTTGATCCCCGGGATGATGGAGCATTGCGCAATGCCTTCAACGATATATTCCACCGGTTCCTCGGCCGTGATAATGCTTGTTTCCGGGTTGTTGAGGTAATTGATGCAACTATATACCGTCGTGGTCTTTCCTGATCCGGTGGGACCCGTCACGATCAGAACACCGCTAGGCGTATCCAGGGCATCTAACCGAAAGCGCTCCAGCATACGGGGCTGCATGCCCAGGTCTTCGATCCGGAGCAACTCGTTCTGGCGGTTCAGAAGACGTATAACGATCTTTTCGCCGTGGATCGTGACGTAAAAGGATACCCGCATGTCCATCTCGCGACCCTCATTGTTGAAGACCATTCGTCCGCCCTGATGACGCCGCTTCTCGGCGATGTTGGCCCCGCTGAGTATCTTGATGCGGCTGGTAATGGCCGGTATCAACCGTACCGGGAAATCCTTGTGATGGACTAGTACGCCATCCATACGGAATCGAATTCGCAACCGGTCGCGCATGGGTTCGATATGGATATCGCTTACATTCTTCTCTTTGATAGCCGACAGAATCAAGTCATCTACAATGGTCACTACGGACACTTCCCCCTGGTCAGCCGCGTTTTGTCGGGGAACACCTGCGGGCTTATTCTGCTGCAAAGTGGCCTGGATGGACTTCTTGCTGGCAATGGCCGCAATGATATCGCTCTGAAAGAGCTCACGGGCCCTGTCCAGATCGCGGTGGTCCAGCGGATCGGCAAAAGCGACGAGTATCGCGTCGCCATCCCTGCGGATGGGGATAAAACTATGCATCCAGCACGCCTGGAACGGTACCCGGATCAGCAGGTTTCGATCTATCTCAACAAACTCAGGGTCAACTTGAGGGAACCCAAGTTGCATGGACAGTACCTCGATCATTTTACGTTCATCGATGAAATTATGCGCCACAAGCACTTCACCGAGTTTGCGTTTGGGCGTTTCTGTTGACTGGATGGTCAGACCCGCCTCCAGATCGGATGATTTGATAAGACCCAACTCCACCAGCAGGCTGCCAATGCGGATTGATGCCAGATGGCTCCGCAGGGTTTTCTGTATCTGCTCGTCGCTGATGTATTTGAGTTCCTTTAGGACCACAAGCAGGGGATCGGGTGTTTTGAGTTTAGCGTAGATTCGTAAAGCATACTGCAACTGCTTCTGTGTGAGAAGGTTGTCGAGTAGCAGCATCTTAATCACTTCACCATATTCCTGGTGCTGATGATTCGGCAGCTTTTCGGTAAAGGCGGGCTTTCCGGGGTCATTATTCGGCATGATAGTGTTCACTGAGAAAACCTGCATTCAGATGGATGATGGTCGTTAAAATGAGGGCTGTGAGTGTTTATGTGTTGCTGTAACCCCGCACACTAACCATAACCCGTGAAAAATGTCAAGGCGTTCATTCTTGACATGCGTGAAACTGAAATAATCCGGATTGTTCCAAAGATTCCTGGGTAAATAAATTGGACCGCCCATGAAATATTCTTGATTAAAACCCCTGGAATGCGGTACTGAAGAGCATTATGTGAATAATTATATGAATGGACTGCCTCCGTTCCCCTCAGTCATGAGTGTAAGGATGTCTTTTGTGTCATGAATCTATTTAAGCGTAAAACACCGTCAGGGATTACCCCGGAATCCAACCAGCTTCTGGATGAATGCAATGAGCGCGTTAAGGTTCTGCTAAACGTTTCCGGTTCGCTGATTTTTTTCCTCAGGGAATGTGCGATGGATATTGCTGAAATAGAAACGGATGATTTTAAAAACCGGTTGGACAAGATTGCAGAAAATTTAAAGCAAGACCGGACAGTTTATGATCTGAAAGGCGCTTTTTCAGATCACAAACTGTTCATTCTGGATTTTATCGGACGACAGAAAAATCATATTCGGGAAAAAGAAGCCGAACTCATGAACATCATTGAGATGCTGCGAAACGGCATGACCGCTATGTTCGGCGATACCCGAAACTTCAACGCGAAAATATATGACCAAAACGTCAGGATGGAGGCCATCACCCAGCTTGATGATATCCGGAAAATCAAGGAATCCTTGAAAACCGAAGTCCGTCAGATGAAGCAAATCATTCAGGAAAAGCAGGCCAGCGACTCCAAGCGGATCGAATCTCTGTCAAAAGAGGTGACTGTGCTGCGCTCCAGTCTTGAGCAGGTCAAGGATGCCTCAATGATGGATGCCATGACCGGCGCGTTTAACCGCATGACATTTGATGCGCGAATGCAGTGGATGATCCAGCGCAGTGAAATCGTATGGAACCCAACTTCCCTGATGATGTGTGACCTGGACAATTTTAAACAGATCAACGATACTTACGGCCATATCGTGGGCGATAGGGTACTGAAATGCTTTGTTCAGGAATGTAAAACCATGTTTCGTAGCGATGATTTTGTCGCCCGATACGGGGGTGAAGAGTTTGCTATTATCCTTCCTGGCATCAATCTTCGAGAGGCGTTAAAGCGGGCCCGATCTTTTTGCAAACTGTTGGCAGGCAAACAGTTCCTCATTGATCCGTTGCGACCGGATGAGCGGATTTCTTTTACTGTCAGTATCGGTGTAAGCGAACTTCGAAAAAAGGACTCCTGCGATGTATTTATTGATCGTGCGGATAAGGCCCTATATAAAGCCAAGCGGACCGGCAAAAGCCGCGCTGTTAGTGAAAAAGAAGTCTGATAAATTGCTATTCAATGGCCAACTAAATAATATGTGAGGATATACTGATGAAATTTTTTATTGCTGAGGGGAATATTGGTGGGGATGTCACCCGCGAACAGGTGGATGCAGTAATTCAAAAATTGAAAAACAAGGGGTGGCATGTGGAGTACGGCGCCGGCAATAATAAAGCCGAGGATATATCGGAATTTGGCCAGGAACAAACCCTTCTGGATGCTTTTTCAGATGATTTCATGATGTGTCTGGATGAACTCGAAAACTGAGTGAGGCAACTTATATTTTAAATTGACAATTAATATGATCTGCATTACTTTCCTTTACTTTTAGATCCCATCCTCCTACTGTTTGCTTTTTTCGAAAGATTTTGGAGACTTGTTCTTGTCTTACTCAATCCCGGCAGAAAAAATATCCGAGATAAAACACAGTGCTGATATTCTGGAAATCATTTCCGATGCGGTCGTGTTGAAAAAAGCGGGCAGGAACTTCCTCGGGTTTTGCCCCTTTCACTCTGAAAAGACCCCATCGTTTACCGTAAGCCAGGACAAGCAGATGTTTTACTGCTTTGGCTGCGGAGAGGGGGGCAATGTCTTTACCTTTGTCATGAAGCAGGAAGGAATAGCGTTTCCGGAAGCTGTCAGATTTCTGGCCAAACGTTATGGTGTCGTGATAGTTGATCATACCTCAAGTCCTGCTTTAAAAAATCAGATAAATGAAAGGGATATTCTCTTTCAGATCAACCGACAGGCCATGGAGTTTTTCCATCATACGCTGTTGGATCCGCAAACCGGGACTTCGGCGCTTTCCTATCTCACACGTCGCGGGATGCCTCCTCGTATCCTCACAGACTTCAAACTGGGATATGCACAGCCAGGCTGGAACCAGTTGACAAATTATTTTTCAGGAAAAAGCGTGGCCTTGGCTCTTGTGGAAAAAGCGGGTCTTATCAGCCGCCGCCAAAGTGGGAGTGGCTATTATGACCGTTTTCGGGATCGCGTCATCTTCCCGATTTTCAATACATACCAACAGGTGGCAGGTTTTGGGGGAAGGGTTCTGGATGATTCTTTGCCCAAATACCTGAACTCTCCGGAAACACCGCTTTACAGCAAGAGTCGCTCGCTTTACGGCCTTTTTCAGGCAAAACCGTTTTGCCGGCAGACCGGTGAAGTGTTTATTGCCGAAGGCTATATGGACCTGCTCTCGCTGCATCTTCATGGCATTCAGAATTCAGTCGCTACATTAGGCACGGCCATGACTGAAGAACACATTCGGCTTCTGAAGGGAGTTTGCCAGAAAATCACACTGGTTTACGATTCCGATCAGGCCGGAATCAAGGCTGCCCAGCGGTGCATCGAGCTTTTCAAAGCCCATCACCAGCTTGAGGATATTCGCATCCTGGTGCTGCCAGAAGGACATGATCCAGACACCTATCTCCAGCAATTCGGACAGGAAGCCTTTAAAAACGCCGCCAATGAAGCCTCAGGGGTGTTTTCCTTCCTGATGGATGTGGCCATAAAAAAACACGGACTGTCTCTCGAAGGAAAACTTAGGGTCATCCATGAGATGGAGGGGCCGTTATCAACACTGACTGATGGACTGACCCGAATTTCCGCAATAAAGGAAATTGCCGAAAGAACGGGGATTGATGAAAGCGCGATACAGGAAAAGCTTAGGGAAAACTCTCCGAGCAGACCTCTCAGGGCGAAACCTGTCGAAAAGGCGCCAGATGCGGGAAATAAATTTGAGAAGCATCTGATTGCCATGATGCTTCAATTTCCTGAAATCATCCCGGTACTGATTGAAAAAAATCTTATCGAGTTTATTTCAGATCCTTTGCTAAAATCCACAGGAAGTGATATATTGGCCTGTTATCGTGATCTGGATAATGCCCCAGAGCAGATCAATGACCTGCCTTCTATCGTTTTGATGGCTGCAAACAATGATGAAAAAAAACGTCTGGTTGCTGCTTTTTCCATTCAGAAGGAGGAGTGGGGCCTTGAGGGCTGCCGTAAATTGATTGAACAAATTGAAAGAAATCAAAAGCGAGATAACCTCAGGTTATTGAGGCAAAGAATGAAAGCTGCTGAAGAAAGTGGCGAACAAGAATTGCTTCAACAACTAACAAAAGAATGTTTAGACGGTCAGGTATCCGCAGGAGGCAGGTAATTATGACGAAATCATCCGTTATCAAACGGAAACTTGATAAAAAAATTACACCAAAGACCATAACGGATCTTATTTTAAAAGGGAAGGAAAAAGGATCCATCACCTATGATGACATTAATCGGGCGCTGCCTGATGATATGATTACCTCTGAACAATTAGATGAAACGCTGATGATTTTTGATGAACTGGATATTGATATTTTGGAAGAAAAAGTCTCAGGCTCAAGCTCAAGTGAAAACGAAGTTGATGAAACGGTGATACTGGCCAGAAAAGAAACAGCCATGACTGATTTTGGGGCTGTAACCGACCCGGTTAAGATGTATTTGCGAGAAATGGGACTGGTAACCCTTCTCAGCCGGGAAGGGGAAGTGGAGATCGCCAAAAAAATCGAAGCCGGTGAACAGGAAGTTTTGAAGGCTCTGATTGATACAACCACCGGGATTGAGTGTTTGCTAAATTTAGGTGTCGATATTGAAAACGGCGCCTTGCGTCCCAAATATGTCCTGAAAGACATTGATGAAGGCGATGCTTATGTAGATGAAGTGGTTCAGACAGAAAAGTTTTTAAACACCATTCGCCTGATTAAGGCATTTCATGAAGAAAACAAGGCATCCCGCGAAAAATTGTTTGCTTCAGAACTGGATTCTGATGAGATTCGCAGAATCCGGCGCGGAATTGCAAGAAAAAATACCAAGATATTTGAAATGTTGAAAGACTGGCGGCTTGAGGGAAATGTCGTTGACAAGATTGAGCAGATCATTCGTAAGCAGATAGACTGGTTCGACACCATGAACAAGATGCTGGCATTGATATCGGATGCCTTGAGTGTGTCCGTGGCGGAACTTATCAGTCGGTTGAACACGGTTGAGGATTTTTCAGATTGGATTCAGCCGCGCTGCCGACTGAATCAAGACGAGGCTGGTGTGTTGTTTTCGGATTTGTTCGGTTTCAATCAGCAGATTACTGAAAAGGAACTGACTGTAAAGTCAAAATCTCAGGCATTGAGAAGAATTCTCTCGGATGTCGATGAAGGCCGATATAAAGCCAAGATGGCCAAAAGCGAACTGACCAAGGCCAATTTGAGATTAGTGGTCAGTATTGCCAAAAAATATACCAACCGCGGGCTTCAGTTTCTGGATCTTATCCAGGAGGGCAACATCGGTTTGATGAAGGCGGTGGATAAATTCGAGTACCGCAGAGGTTATAAATTCAGCACTTATGCCACCTGGTGGATACGTCAGGCCATTACCAGGGCCATTGCCGACCAGGCCAGGACCATTCGCATACCGGTTCACATGATTGAAACCATCAATAAACTTATTCGCACCTCAAGGTACCTGGTTCAGGAACTGGGCCGTGAACCCAGACCGGAAGAGATTGCCGAAAAGATGGAAATTCCCCTTGAGAAGGTTCGAAAAGTATTAAAAATCGCTAGAGAACCGATTTCACTGGAAACTCCCATTGGGGAAGAAGAAGACAGCCATCTTGGGGATTTTATTGAAGACAAGAAATTTATGCTTCCTTCAGACGCGGCAGTCAGTTTGAATCTGGCGGAGCAGACTCGAAAAGTTCTGGCCACTTTAACCCCCAGGGAAGAAAAAGTATTACGGATGCGTTTTGGAATCGGAGAAAAAGCAGATCATACACTTGAAGAGGTTGGCCAGGACTTTGCCGTCACACGCGAGCGCATTCGTCAGATTGAGGCAAAAGCCCTCAGAAAGCTTCGGCATCCCACAAGGAGCAGGAAGCTAAAAAGTTTTATTGATATGTAAAGCTTGACAAAAATTGATCTGGAAGTTAAAGATAAAAATTAATGGGCCTATAGCTCAGCTGGAAGAGCCACCGGCTCATAACCGGTCGGTCCCTGGTTCGAACCCAGGTGGGCCCATCAATACGACTGAGGAGGCGTGGAATAATTCCACGCCTTTTTTTCATTTTCAGGGGTGAGCAACATGCCAAACGTTCAGGATATTATCAATTTAATGGAAGACTTGGCGCCCTCCAGCCTTGCAGAATCATGGGATACTGTCGGCCTGCAGGTAGGTAGAAAGGACTGGCCTGTTCGTACGATCCTGGTGGCGCTGGATCCATTGCCGGAAGTGGCTGCAGCAGCCTGCGATCAGCATGTTGACATGCTGATCACCCATCATCCGCTTTTATTTAAGCCCCTTAAAAATCTGGACTTTAACTCGCCTACCGGTTCAATCCTTTATCAATCCGCTGTCAATCAACTTGCCGTTTACTGCGCCCATACCAATTTGGATAAAGTATCCGGTGGTTTAAACGATATCCTTGCAAAGCGAATCGGACTTGATTCAGTGGATGTGCTTGCGCCGGGTGAAGATTCTGAATCCTGCAAACTCGTCCTGTATGTTCCTGCCGATTATGAGCAGCAGGTCCTGAACGCGCTGTTTCAGACCTCTGCCGGAATCATTGGCGAGTATTCGTGCTGCGCGTTCAGAACCGCCGGCAAAGGCTCTTTTCTTCCTGGAGGCTTGGCCAGGCCTTCTATCGGAAAAGTCGGCGAGATTTCTCATCCGGATGAAATACGGATTGAAACCCTTGTAAGAAAAAAGAACATTTCTGCTGTTCTTTCTCATGTCAGAAGCCATCATCCCTACCAAACCATGGCTTTTGATGTTTATCCCCTGTTGCCTGTCGAGAGCAGACACGGTTTTGGCCGGACAGGTGAGATAACCGGGCGTATGAATCTGTTTCAATTCGCTCAGGAAGTTAAGGAAAAACTTTGTTTGCCGAATGTAAAAATTTCCGGAAATCCGCTCATGATGGTTCAGCGGGCCGCAGTTTGTTCCGGAAGCGGATCCAGCCTCCTGAATGCTTTTTTTGCTTCAACCGCCGATGTGTATATCAGTGGTGATCTCCGGTATCACGATGCCAGAGCCGCTGAATCGGCTGGGAAGGCATTGCTTGATATCGGACATTTTGCATCCGAACACCTGATGATCGAACCGGTCTGCGACTATCTTCGCAGGCAAATATCAAGCGCTTCCTGGGAAATTCGTGTGGAAGCCTATCATCTTGAAAAAGACCCATTTACCATGATATAAGATAAATAATGATGAGTGATAGGCTATGGGTAATGGGTGAGAGGTTCTGGACACTTCCCACCGTCCACTGTCCACAGCCCTTAACCCCAATTTATTAACCCCAACATTGCGGGTAAAGACATGAAAGATCAGATAGATATTCTTGTTTCACTGCAGGAAATTGAAATTGAATCTACAAGCGTAAATGCACACCTGTGTTCCATATCAAAACGGCTGAATGTTCTAAGCAACAGGCAGAATGAATTGGAACAGCACATCACGGATGAAACTGCGAAAATTGAAGAATCGAAAAAAAAGTATCGTTCTCATGAATCCGACATCAAACAGAATCAAGTCATGATTAAAAGGAGTCAGGAACGACTGAATTCCATCAAGAACAACCGGGAATATCAAGCGCTGTTAAAAGAAATTGAAGAACTTAAGCGAACCAATTCCGCAACCGAAGAACTGATGATTGATTGTCTGGATCAGGTTGATGTTGCGGAGAAAAAAATGGTGGCGATACATGAAGAGCTTCAGTTGGTGCAAAATGATATTGTGCAGGAACAGCAGGTTGTTGGTGTTGAAACAGGGACGGCTGAAAAACGACTGAAAGAACTGGATCGGGAACGGTTGAAAATGTCAGGTAAAATTGACGCAGATTTGCTGAAGTTGTTTCAGAAGGTTCAGTCACAGCAAGTTCGTGGAAATGCTGTTGTTCCGGTTCAGGATGCTGTCTGCCATGGATGCTATGTCAATATTCCACCGCAAATGTATAATGAACTTCAACGGTGTGACAAATTGAGAATGTGTCCGAATTGTCAGCGAATCATATACTGGAAGCATATTTGATTATACATGGCCGAAGCAGAACAGACGATCGCCGGATCCAACAGGGTCCGGAGGAAAGTCCGAACACCACAGGGCAGGGTGCTCCATAACGTGGAGTCGTGGTAACACGAAGGAAAGTGCAACAGAAAATATACCGCCCGGCTCTTTCGCTTTTCGCGCAGATTGCGTAAGGCGAAAACAGCCGGGTAAGGGTGAAATGGTGCGGTAAGAGCGCACCGTTCTTCGGGTGATCGGAGAAGCTTGGTAAACCCCACCTGGTGCAAGACCAAATAGGGGAGCGTTTGAAGGCGGCCCGCCTGAGCTCCCGGGTAGGTTGCATGAGGCGCCTGGCAACAGGTGTCCATAGTTGAATGATCGTCAACCGGAATCGGGTAACCGGTTCCGGATACAGGATTCGGCTTACGGGCTGCTTCGGCCATTTTTTATAAGGGGTTAGGGACGAATCCCTTTTTTACAAGCTTACACAAAATGTGCATAAGCTGTCCTATCAAATTTATCTCAGAAGGAGATTTAGAACATGTCAGATCCCTCTTGTGACATTCCTTTTATTGAAAAAACTCAGTTTTTTGCGCATGACCTTTTCAAATGCTGTCTGTATATTTCCAGTTTTACATCAGAGCAAAATCTGTTCACAAAGATGCTGTATTCCAAGTTGACAGCAACCACCAAACTGCTGGAAGATTTTCTGGATTTTCATGGCGCCAAGAGCAATAAAAACTGGTATTATTTCAGAGAACTTACTGCTACACTTATTCATCTCAGTATCGGCAGTTATTCCCAAAAACATGTTTCCAATCGTCTCGTTTTTTATGGACTCGAAAATACGACTGAATTCGAAGTCCAGGGTCAGATTACACAGGCATTTCTCAATTCGTCACTGATGAAAATGGCGCCAGCAATCCTGGAGGAAGCCCAAAGGCTGAATGTCCCCATACCTGAAAGAGGTTATGAACCCTCTGATTTTCCAACGGCGACCACCTGTGATATGCTGGAATCCGATGTTGATGATACGGATAAGGATCAGCAGAAACAGCACATTGTTAAAATCGCCAGTGAGTTTCTTAGTATCGCTGGCAATTTTGATCAACTGGGTTTTTATGAACCATTAGATATTCAAGAAATTCGGGCGATTGTTCCGGAAAAAGTTAATGAAGTCGAAATTCGCCGTTTTGAGATGCTGGTCCACAATCTTCAGTCTTCATTTGATACCTATGTGATTCACGGAGGTTACCGGTTTGGAAAGCGAAATCTGACGGATCTGCGCGGGCACTTTTCTGTCGTTTTTCATCTGCTTCAGATGACAGGACGGCTACTTCATCTTTATGAGCGGCATCTTCATGAAGCCGGATATAAAAATACCTATAAAATGGTTCAGGATCGGCTTTCTTCCCTGGTGGATCCAGAGATACTTCTGGACCGGACCATCAATTACGGTCTCTATTATGCCTGTCATTTTCTGAACACCGGGAAAAAGCTGGCGCGGGAAATCCTGAACGAGAATATTGAACGGTCATCCATTAAAGTTGGCATTCCGGTAGCCTTGGGGTTTCACAGTCGGCCAAGTCTTCTGGTGGCTAAAATTGTTCAGCATTACGGCGGACAAGTCGAACTTTGTGTCGGAAATGACCGGTTTGATGCCAGCAGCGTTCTGGATATTCAATGGGCCGGCGGGAAAATTCACAAGGAAAATGTTGCGGAAGTGATCTTTGAAGGCGATACTAGGGCCTTGGCCGATATTGAAATTCTGGCTGGTGTTAACTACGGGGAAGATACGATGGGAAAAGGTGTTCTACTTCCAAAAGAACTGAAGTATCTTAGATAATTACTAATTCCAGCAGCGCATACTGGATCAATTCATAATTCATAATTCATAATTCATAATTCATCATGTCTGTATCAGCCATTATTGTTGCCGGAGGAAAGGGGATTCGAATGGGCGCCGCCGTACGCAAGCAGTACATGCTGCTGGCGGGTAAGCCTATCGTCTGTCATACGCTGGAAGTTTTCGACTCATGCCATTGCATCGAAGAGATTTATCTGGTAGTGCCGCCCGATGACCTGGATATCCGCCCTGAAAGATGGATTTCTTCCCTGACCTTGCATAAAAAAATTCATCTTGTTGCAGGAGGTATCGAGCGACAGGATTCGGTTTATCGGGGAATTCAGGCAATTTTGGGACAGTTATGTGAAGTCGTGGTGATTCACGATGCAGTTCGTCCCTTTGTCAGCTCCCATATAATCGAAGCCTGTGTCGCCGAGGCGCGTGTATCGGGTGCCTGCATCGTTGGAATGCCTGCGACGGACACGGCAAAACTGGTGAATTCGGGTCAGATTGAACGTACGCTGGATCGAAACACTATCTGGCTTGCTCAGACGCCGCAGGCTTTCGATTTGAACCTGATCCGGATGGCCCATGAAAAAGCCAGGTTGGATCGCTTCATGGGAACTGATGATGCCATGCTGGTTGAGCGTTTGGGACGAAAGATCAGGATCATCCCTGGTTCCAGGCTAAACATGAAAATTACAACTCCAGAGGATTTGGACCTGGCAGAGGGGATATTTAAACGAAAATCTTGCAACATGGAAAAATAAGAGAAATATAAGAGATAAGTCGTAAACGGTCCCATTTATTTTCACATTAACACAAACGTATTGCTCACATAACAAGGAGTTATTGAATGAAAAAACGAATCAGAAAAAAACTGAATTTGGGAGAATTTAAAGAAACAGGATTCGAGATCACCTGGAAAAATCAGGAATTACCGGAAGCGGATTTTGACAAATTTATTCAGGAATTCCTGGATGCGATCGAGTCCAGAGGGCTCGTATTCATAGGCGGCTGTTCCGTTGAGGATTCATGGGACGGGATCATTGCCAGAAACAAACGATATTCCTGCCCGGATGCCGCAGACATGGAATTTGTTTCAGACTGGTTCAAATCACGGACAGATATCAAGGAATTTACAGTGGGCCACACGATTGATTTGTGGTATGAGTCCGAATGCTGCTGTGACACTGCAGCATAAGGGAATTTTTATAAAGTATGAATTATGATGGATGAAGTATGAAAAAGGATGAAAGCGGAATATTTTCCTTCATAATTCATCCTTCAACCTTCATAATTTTCTTATGCAAGTCGCAGAGTCATATACAACTTAATGGGTGGAGGATATAATCAGTGGCTCCTCATCATGAAAAATCAATGAACTTAACGGAATACGCACCGGGGCAAGATCAGTTGGATAAAATTGAACAGATTCTTCTTACAGATCTGATTGCAAGCGGCGTTCACTGTGTCTTGCTGATTGACTTTGCCGGCAACATCATCGCGCAAGGGGATGACGGACGATCCCGGATTGATGTCTATTCTCTGGCAGCCCTTTCAGCGGCCAATTTCGGGGCTGTTGAGGCAATGGCGAAAATTGTGGGTCAGGAAGAATTCGCCCTGCTTTTTCATAAGGGCGAAACAGGAAGTTTATACTTCAGCAAAGTGAATAACGAATTGCTGATCATCTCGGTGTTTGGAAAAGAAATTATTCTGGGGCTTCTGCGCATGAAAGTGGCTGATGCCATATTGAAAATCCAGCAAATTTGGAAATCCACCTAAAAAACAATCTATTGAAGAATCTATCAGGAAGGAATTTCTCCATTGGCATTTATCAATATGAAAAATAAAGAGATTCAGGCCAAAATTGTTTATTATGGACCTGGCCGAGGTGGGAAAACTTCCAACCTGGAGTATATCTATAAGCAGTTTCGAGATCGTATCCCTTCAGATATGGTCAGTATTAAGACACATGGAGATCGAACCCTTTTTTTTGATTTTCTTCCATTTGAGGTCGGCAAGATCATGGGGTATTCGACTCGAGTACAACTATATACTGTTCCAGGACAGGTGAAATATGATGCTACTCGAAGGCTTGTTTTAAAGGGAGTTGACGGCATCGTATTTGTAGCGGATTCGTTGGCGGTCCAGCGGGAAAAGAATCTGATTTCCCTAAAAAATCTCCAGATTAACCTGGCGGCTCACAAAAAAGATATTTTTCATGTCCCTCTTGTTCTGCAATACAACAAAAGGGATCTGGACGAACCTGGAATTCCCATTCTTTCCCTTGAAACCCTTGAAAATGATCTGAATCGCCAGTTAAAAGTCCCTTCATTTCCCGCAAGCGCATTAAATGGGGACAATGTTGTGCTTACCCTTAAAAGAGTCATTGCCCTTACGATTGCATCTTTTCAGAAGAGGCTATAACAGGAGAAGCATTTCATGCATTCAAAACGTGTTGGAACCCGCGGCTCAGAAATTGAAAAACAATTGGATGATCTTTTGGGTCATGACAGCCCAAATGTGCTTTCACCAGGTAATTCAGAAATGGAGAGTTCGTCTGTGTCGCCTCTGACATCCCTGAAATCCATTGTTCTGTCCATGGAATGGGAAATTAACGATCCAATTTTAAAAGAGTTTATTCAGGAGCTGAACCGGCTAAAGGCTGTTTTTAAACAGGACAAGATCGTGGTGAAATCACTTCAATTACTGGAAGCGCTTGGAAAGTATATCCTGCAAAAAAAAGCTCTGACCCACCCGGATTCCATCAAACTGCTGCAATCCATATATCGTGACCTGGAAATTCTTCTGCTGTCCAAAGGAATTTCAGAAACTGTCAGGCGAAACATTCTTGTTGATGAAGTCGCTCAGTTCATGAAACTAAAGGAAAAACTGGCTGTACCTTCCAAGCCCGTGACTGGGTATCTTGCCGAAAAATCAGATGTAGGGGCGGGTTCCGAACCCACCTCCACTTCGGACTGCCCTTCTTATGATCCGGCGCTCCATGCCAATATTGTGTCTGATAAAGAACGGATGCCTTCCCTTGAAGCTGTCCTTTATGCCCTTGAAGAAATTAAAAAAAACATTCGTACAGAGTTCACTGCGCTAAGATCTGAACTC
>Ga0194044_10000595_pt1 | contig 18099 bp, 12 predicted proteins | sample JunL4417m_MetaG_FD_155460 | JGI IMG/M metagenome (GOLD analysis project Ga0194044, IMG submission 155460) | Anoxic zone freshwater microbial communities from boreal shield lake in IISD Experimental Lakes Area, Ontario, Canada - Jun2016-L442-17m | ecosystem: Environmental > Aquatic > Freshwater...
CTCCATGGGCGCCACATTTACCCTTGAGGACATTGCTCCGGACAGTCTGGAATCAGCTCAAAACTACCGTGAGAAACTGATTGAAGCGATTGCGGAAGTGGACGACCAGATCATGGAGGCATATCTTGCAGAAATTCCGATAGAACCCGACATGCTGCTGGAAGCCGTTCGAAACGCCACCATCACGCTGAAAGTGGTACCGGTTTTATGCGGCTCTGCGCTAAAAAACAAGGGAATTCAGCCACTTCTGGATGCCATTGTCCGGTTTCTGCCCAGCCCTGCTGATGTTCCGCCGATCATGGGCGTTCATCCCCAGACAGGAGACCCTATCGAATGCCCGCCAATAGACAAGGCGCCGCTGGCTGCCCTTATTTTCAAGGTTTCCATGGCGGAAGGCCGTAAGCTATCCTTTATCCGTATTTACAGCGGAAAGATAAAAGCCGGCGATGATGTGTTCAACCCTTTCCGGAATAAAAAGGAAAAACTGTCCCGAATCCTGCAGATGCATGCCAATAAACGGGATCGGGTTGATGAAGCCGGGGCGGGGAGCATTGTCGGGGTTATGGGCCTGAAGGATTCATCAACAGGAGAAACGCTTTGTCAGCCGGATCACCCCATTCTCCTGGAAAAGATGGAGTTTTACGAGCCGGTCATTTCACTGGCGATTGAACCCAAAACCCGGTCTGATCAGGAAAAGCTGGATCAGGTGCTGGAAAAATTTCTGGCGGAAGATCCTACCCTTAGGGTCAAGGAAGATCCGGATACGGGGCAGAAAATTCTTTCCGGCATGGGGGAGCTGCATCTTGAAATCATCATCAGCCGAATGACAAGAGAGTTCAATACCAGCGTCAATGTGGGAAAACCCCAGGTGGTTTATCGGGAAACCATCGAGAAGGAAGCAGCAGCAACCGCTGTTTTCGATAAGGAAGTGGCAGGTCAGCGTCATTATGCTGAGGTCTGCGTAAACCTCAAACCTCTGTCCAGGGGGTCCGGCAGCCGGTTCATTCTGGATATTGCCGATGGCGTTATCCCTCCCCAGTTCATGAAAGCCATTGAAAAAGGTGTTATGGAATCGCTGGAAAGCGGAACCCTCATGGGATATCCGTCAGTGGATATCGAGGCCAGTTTGACGGGCGGATCATATCATGAATCTCAGGGGACCGATCTGGCATACAAGGTCAGTGCATCCATGGCCTGCAAGGATGCGCTGTCCAAGGCTGGTCCTTTTCTGCTGGATCCGATCATGGATGTGGAGATATTTGTTCCGGAATCATTCACAGGCGATGTGATTGGCGACCTGAACAGCCGCGGAGGAAAGATAGAAGCCATTGAACCCAAAATCGGATTTCAGGCCATCCGCGCCATTGTTCCCCTTGCGCGGATGTTCGGTTATTCAACTGCAATACGCTCCGCCACTCAGGGCCGGGGAACCTTTACCATGCAGTTTTCTCATTTTGACCGGATATGATATATACTTGAGACTGGATAAATTCATGAAGGTTCATCGCAGATTAGTGGGAAAAACTCTCAACTCCACATAAAGGCAACCACCTTGATTCAGTCGAAAGCCGGAATCAACCGGAATCAAGAGGCTTGAGAGCTGGATTCCGGGTCAGACCCGGAATGGCGTTCACCAATTTCTGTACGAAAATTACACCAATCCGCGATGAGCCGAAAACTTTTTAGAAAGCTTCCGTCTAATGACTTCAATTCCACTTAAACACATCACTCTCTCTGCCGGTCCTTTCCCGGCGGCAAATCCATCCCACCATGCTGATGCGGGTAAACCCTTCACTTGGTTGCTTGCGCCGGTCCTCCGTACGGCGTTCTTGTAAATTACACTCAAAATTGCGGTTCGAACTCGGGCGATCTTTATTAGTGTTTTGATTCATATTCATAGCGTGGCCCTCCATTCTGTATGGTGTCTGAACGAAAACCCCGGCTTCGATCGGCCTCCAGCCAAGCTTGAGGCGAGTTCCTTTTCTGACCAATATTCATATTCCAGGCCAGAACCTCTCACGAAGTTTCTATACTGAAGTGAACCAATATGTCAAGACAAAAATGAGTCGAGTTTAAGATGGTAGCTTTGGACAAAAGCGGGAGAAGAAATAAAAAGTCACTTAAAAATGAGCGAAAGGTAAGTACTTTTGGGCTGTTATGGAGGATACCTGAAAAACTATAGTTTTCTCAATCATCATTTCTTATTGAAGCGAACAAAAACAGCACGCCTGCAATATTTCAGCAAGCAGTCATGTCAACAGGCAGCATGATGAGCAGTTCCCGGTGTTGCGAATTGGCGGACTGGGTGGCCTTCAGGTATCTGAGCAGGTCAATGGCGCGGCCATCTGTTACCTGAACATCGACAGGAGAAAAAATAACGGCGGCGCCTTCCTGCTGAGGTCGAAGGGTAAGGGTAATTTCTTTTTCCGTACCTGTTCTTTCAAGGATTTCCTTGATGTACAACCAGATAAGATTTTCAAGGTAAAACACATCCGTCGTCCAACCTGGCCCCTGTCCATACCTGTGGCAGCGCGTTTCGCCCTTGCCTTTGTTTAGGATTTATGTCAATGATATAAACAACTAACAGGTCCCACCACCCGACACGCAGGGTATAAGGAAGAACTTGTTGAATGCCACTCAGGCAGCCGATTCGCAACACCGGGAGCTGCTCTTCACACTGCCTGTTGACATGACTGCCTGTTGAAAATTGTCTGATATCAACCGAATTCATTATCATAATTCCAAATATCATAGTGCCGTAGGGGAGTTCTTATGACAGAAAAAGTATTACTGGTTGACGACGAACAGGATTTTCTGAGCATCATGTCCGAACGGATGAAGGCCAGGGGCATGGATGTTTCCACCGCAGCTTCCGCCAAAGAAGCGATTCAACTGGTGGAAGCTGAATCTTTCGATGCTATTATCCTGGATTTACAGATGCCGGGAATGGATGGTCTGGAAGCGCTGAGAGCGCTGAAGGCCAAAAAACCAGAGATTCAGGTTATTCTTCTGACCGGCCACGCAACGGTTGAAAAAAGCGTTGAGGCCATGAAGCTGGGAGCAATGGACTTGATGGAAAAGCCGGCGGATTTGAAAACACTGACGGATAAGATAAAAAAAGCTCAAACAAATAAAATGGTTCTGATAGAAAAGCAGGCCGAGGAAAAGATGAACGTGCAGGCGATCGAAGCCGGAAAGCTGGCATCCGTGGGAGAACTTGCTTCGGGCATTGCCCATGAGATCAACAATCCCATCGCCATCATGGTTGAAGAAGCCGGTTGGCTCAGCGACTTGTTGAGTGACGAAGACCTTGCAAATCCCCAGAATATGGAAGAATTCCGCCGAGCGCTGAATCAGATTAAAGCTCAAGGCGGAAGATGTAAGGATATCACGCATAAACTGCTCTTTTTTGCCAAAAAAACAGATTCCCGGGTGCGTGAAGTTCAGATCAATGAGATTATAGAGGAAACCGTCAACACCTCGGAACAACGAGCAAAAGAGAGCAACGTCAAAATCGTCACGCATTTGGATCAGGAGCTTCCGAATGTTTCGGCATCGCCCTCAGAAATGCAGCAGGTATTGCTGAATCTAATCAACAACGCCATCGATGCCATTGGAACCGGAGGGGGAAGCATAGAAATCACCAGCAGATTCAATGGCGGGTATGTGGCGATTGATGTGGCCGATACCGGGCAGGGTATCCCCAATGAGTTGATAAATCGCATTTTTGACCCTTTCTTTACCACCAAGCCTGTGGGAAAGGGAACGGGTTTGGGGTTGTCGATCTGTTATGGAATCATCAAAAAAATGGGCGGTGATATCACCCTTAACAGCAGCGTGGGAATGGGTGCCACTTTTCATGTTCATCTACCGGCGACAAAGAGCGAAAACCAAAGTCATCAATAATCAGTAGGGGCAACCGGCCGGTTCCCCTTACTCGTCGTAGTCTGGCCGTGGCGCCCCAAGTCATTTTCCTTACATCACCGTTTCACTTTACATAGAATGAAGAAAGGATTCTTGCGATGACAAAAACCAAATTGATTGCAGGCTCAGTCCTGATCTGGCTGATGGCCATGGGGATCGCTCCCCTGACTCTGGCGCAAGCCGGCGGCCCATCCGATATTCTGGTGGTGTCCGGAACCATTAAAAACGACCAGGGAAAACCGCTGAAAGAAGTGAGTCTCCAGTTTTTTTTAAATGGCAAAAAGATAGATATCAAAGATGAAGTGACCACTTCAAAATCCGGCGGATATGAGGCGGAGCTGTCTTTTCCCAAGGGCGCATTTTTGGGTGCAAAAGTTGAGATGGATGCTGAAAAGCCAACTTACAAAAGCTCCGGTCATATTGTTCTGGAAAACATCGTTAAGGAAAAAGATGATGTAAACGGCGTGGGCTACTACCTGGCTCACCACAATTTCAGCATGAGCCGGATCATCACCCCTGCTTTCTGGATCGCCAGCCTTGTTTTGGTTGCAGTCTATGCGCTGATTGCATTTGAGCTAATGCACCGTACCCTTGCGGCTTTTCTGGGTGCATCGGTACTTCTCACCATCACCTACCTTGCGGGAACATTCAATCCGAATTATGTAATCCTGACGTTTGAAGACGCCATACGCGCCATCGACATGAACGTGATTTTTCTTTTGATGGCCATGATGATCATCGTAGGGGTCATGAAAAAAACCGGCGTTTTCCAGTGGATGGCCTATAAATCCTATCAACTGGCCAAAGGCAACGTATTTGTCTTGGCGGGGATTCTAATGTTTGTCACCGCAGTTGTCTCGGCTTTTCTGGACAATGTCACGACCATGCTCCTGATCATTCCGGTGACCATCGAAATCGCGCTGACATTAAAGATCAACCCGATTTCATTGCTGCTGCCCGAGGCATTCGCCTCAAATGTCGGCGGCACAGCCACTCTGATCGGAGACCCGCCCAACATCATGATCGGATCTTATGCCAAACTGTCTTTTCTCGATTTTGTAAAGCATTTGTCGATTATATGTTTTCTTTGCCTGATTGTTACAATCGTCTATTTCCTGTATTGGTATAAAAAAGACTACCTGAAGGCCCAGGTGGGAGACGTTGGAAAGATGATCGAAAAACTTCGGGAAGAATACAAGATCACCAACAAGGGCCTTTTGATCCAGGGCGGAATCATTCTTGGAATCGTTATTTTGCTTTTCATTCTTCACGGTATGCTACACATGGAGGCCAGCATCGCGGCCATGATCGGAGCTGCGGTATTGATGGTGATCAGCAAGGTGGATATCGTCGAAATGCTTGAAAAAGAAATCGAGTGGCCCACGCTGATTTTTTTTATGATGCTCTTCATGGTCGTTGCAGGAGCCGAGGGAACCGGACTTATCCAGCTTATCGCCGGTTGGGTCAAGGATATTTCCCAGGGCAACCTCGTGATCGCCATTCTCATGATCCTGTGGGTGTCCGCCCTGGCATCCGCCATCATCGACAACATCCCGTTTGCCGCTACCATGCTGCCGATCGTGGGGTATCTAACGACCGTCATCCCCGGAGCCGAGAGCGGTGTATTGTGGTGGGCTCTGTCCCTGGGAGCCTGCCTTGGCGGAAATGGCACCATGATCGGGGCCAGCGCCAATTTAGTCACCGTGGGCATGGCCGAGCGGGCCGGCTATCCCATCTCCTTCATGGCTTACATAAAGGCGGCTTTTATCCCGATGATCATCACCATCATATTATGTTCCGGATGGTTGTTGCTTGTGGAAATGTAACGATTCGATACGACTCAGGCGCACTGAAGACAGTCCAGGCCTTAGCAGTCTTAATTAAAAATTTGCTGAATCAAGGAAGTGAAGCAGATGGAAATTCAACCCTATTACCGGGCGCTGATGCGAAACATGATGCTGATTGTCATTCTGGTGTCGTTCGCCCCCCTTCTTTTGATCAGCGCCCTCAACGGATACCGGTTTGAAACCTCGTACCGTGAAAAAGTGACCGCGCACCTGATGGAGGTGGTTCAAAAACACCAGCAGGGAATTACGATGTTTTTAAACGACAAACTGGCCTACCTTGTGAACCTGGCCAACTCGGTCTCATTAGATCAGATAGAAAATGAAACGTTTCTGGACCAGAAACTGGCCATCCTGCAAAAATCATACAGTGGGGTGTTTGTCGATCTTGGGGTGGTGGATGACCGGGGCATCCAGGTAGCATACGCAGGAGCCTTCAAACTTGAAATGGCCGATTATAGTCAGACAGAATGGTTCAAAAAAGCCATCAAACAAAATTATTACATAAGCGATGTGTTTCTGGGTCTTCGCAGACAACCTCATTTTATCATCACGGTCAAACAAAAACATGAGGGTAAGGACTGGATTCTTCGGGCCACAATCGATTTCGAGGTATTCAATGCGCTGGTGGAAAGCGTACACATCGGTGAAACCGGTTTGGCCTTCATCATCAACAAAGCCGGTGAATTTCAGACAAAACCACGTTTGGAACCCAAGTTGATGCTTGAGTTTCAGCAGAAATTTCTCGGAAGTCAACAGCTCCATAATGCAGCAGAAGTTAACAAACCCGTCAAGCCCGACAACATTGGGATGGATATTGTTCAGAAAAAAAACCATGGCGACAAGGGGATATCGGTAGGCAATGTCAATTATGCGGGCAAGAATCTTATTTATCTTACAACGCCGCTGAAAGACGAAGAATGGATTCTGGTTTACCAGCAAGAGGACGCAGACGCTTTTTCCGATCTCAATCAAACGCTGAACCTGTCCATAATTATCCTGGTTATCGGCGCCATCGGTATAAGCGTAATGGCGTTTCTGCTTTCCAGAAAAATGGTTGAGTATATTAAAAAAGCAGATCAGGACAAGGAGATGATGAACGAGAAGGTTATCGAAGCCGGAAAGCTGGCTTCCGTGGGAGAACTTGCCTCGGGCATTGCCCATGAAATCAACAATCCCATTGCCATCATGGTTGAAGAAGCCGGATGGATTGATGATCTGCTGAATGAAGAGGACATTGGTAAGTGCCAGAATATGGAAGAATTCCGCCGGGCCCTGAATCAGATTAAAACCCAGGGCGGAAGATGCAAGGAAATCACACACAAATTGCTCAACTTTGCCAGAAAAACCGATGGCAGGGTGCATGAAGTTCTGATCAACGACATTATTGAGGAAATCGTCAGCATCTCAGGACAAGTGGCCAAATACAGCAACGTCAAAATTGTCACTCAGTTGGATCCGGAACTTCCAAAAGTGGCGGCATCGCCATCGGAAATGCAGCAGGTATTTCTGAATCTCATCAACAACGCCATCTATGCCATTGGATCGGGAGGGGGTAGCATCGAAATTACCAGCAGGCTAAATGGCAAGTATGTAACAATTGATGTGGCGGATACCGGACAGGGGATTCCGAATGCGTTGATGAATCGCATTTTCGACCCTTTCTTTACCACCAAACCTGTCGGGAAGGGAACGGGCTTGGGACTTTCAATCTGTTACGGACTCATCAAAAAAATGGGTGGCGATATCACTATTGACAGCACTGTGGGAATGGGCGCCACTTTTCACGTTCATCTGCCGGCGCCAAAGCGCGAAAACCAGAATCATCAATAATCTTACAACGCCATGATCAATCAGGGGAACAGATGATGCCTGACAAAGAAATGAGTCAAGATACTCCGATCAAGCTGCTTCTTGTAGATGATGAAGCCGGCTATGTCGGCGTACTCGCCAAACGAATGGCAAAAAGAAACATCGACACGATCACCGCCACCAACGGAAATGAGGCAATTCAGACCCTTCGCAGCCATCGCTTCGACTGCGCTGTTATAGACCTTAAAATGGAAGATATGGATGGTATTGAGGTTTTGAAAATATTCAAAAAAATGGACCCGACGATGCCGGTCATCATGCTGACCGGTCATGGATCGGAGACTGCCGCACGGGAAGGTGTCAGATTCGGGGCTTTTGATTATCTCACCAAGCCATGCGATCTCGACGATCTGATCGATATCATCTGTAAAGCTTGTAACCGGAAGACACCATGAAAGCCGAAGACAAAAGCAACCCTGATCCGCACACGGGCTTGCTCTAACTTCGTCTGCATCGCATACAAATCTTGCTGGTGCTATTTTAACATACTGATATTTTTACCGTGAAAATACTTTTAAACCACGAAACACATGAAAGACACGAATTTTTAGCAAGCAGTCATGTCAACAGGCAGTATGATGAGCAGTTCCCTGTGTTGCGAATTGGCGGACTGTGTGGCCTTCAGGTAGCTGAGCAGGTCAATGGCGCGGCCATCTGTTACCGGAACATCGACAGGAGAAAAAATAACGGCGGCGCTTTCCTGCTGAGATCGAAGGGTAAGGGTAATTTCTTTTTCCGTACCTGTTCTTTCAAGGATTTCCTTGATGTACAACCAGATAAGATTTTCAAGGTAAAACAGATGGGTTGTTACGCAAATCGTTTGTGGAGGCGGTTTAAAGATCAGTGTGACGCACTTCATGGCGGCAAGCCTGGAAGATAGCGTAACGATCAGCGCCATAGTTTCTCCGAGATCAATACATTTAACCGTCTCATCGGTGCTGTGGGCAAAACGGTTCATATTTCGGATGATACCGTCAGCACGCTGAATCTGCTTGCCGATGTTGGCGGCTAAACTTTTCAGCTTGGCAGGATCGAGGGGCAGCCCTTTTTCCGCCATGAAAGACAGATCTTCCAGGAGCCCCGCGTTTTCATTGATGATGGCCAGGGCGTTTTTTAGTTCGTGCGAAACGGATGCCGATATGGACCCAAAACAGTGAAGGCCGCATGCTCCAATGGATTCCTGATAATCGCTCATTTTCCGTCTCCTTGTTGCATTACCTCATTCATTTTTTCAAGCAGGGACTCGATTTTTACCGGCTTGACCAGATAAAAATCCTTGCCGGCTTCCGCTGTCCCGATATTAAAATCATCTTCAGAACCATGCCCAGTCAGGAAGATGAACTTCATTGCCGGGCGCAAAACATGAAGTCTTTTCTTCAGCTCCAACCCGCTGATTTTGGGCATTTTTACATCAAGAATAGCCAAATCAAAGGACTCGGTTTCAATCAGTTCCAGGGCGGCCGTGCTGCTGGTGGCCCAATTGGCTTGGATCCCTCTGAAAGCCAGGCGTTCCGCCAGCGTTGAAACCAATTGCTCTTCATCATCAACCAGCAATACGCGCATAACCCTCTCCTTTTTTCTTTATATATGTTAATGGTAGAATGATCGTAAATCGGGTACCCTTGCCGACCGTGCTTTTAACCTGAATTCTTCCGCCGATTTCCTGCACCAGCCCATACGTGATGGACAAGCCCAGACCGGTACCGCCGGTTCTGCTTTTGGTTGTAAAAAAAGGTTCGAAAACCCGTTTCATATCAGACTCTGAAATCCCGCATCCGTCATCCGAAACCTCAATGAAGACCTCATCGTCGCCGCGTTTTGAAACCCTGATTTCCAGTCTGCCGCCATCTGTCATAGCGGCAAAGGCGTTGTTGATCAGATTCAGAAAAATCTGCTGAAGTTTTCCCCGATCGCTTTCAAATTCGGGAATATCATCGGGAATATCAACCGAGATAGTGATGCTTTTGTATTCAGCCTCCTTGCCCATAAACCCCAGCACGTCCTGAATGACGGATTTTACACTGAGTTTCTGAACGCTCACTTCGATGTGCCGGGCAAAGTTGAGCAGCCGCTTGGTAATGGTTCCGCACCGTTCCACGGATGAAATGATGGAATCGACCAGACCATTCAGTTTTGAATCATAGACGTAATCATTTCGAAAGGTGAAGATGTCTTTGATCAGCCCGGCTTTTTCATTGATAATGGCCAGGGGGTTGTTGATTTCATGAGCCACACCGGCGGCAAGACGTCCGATGGAGGCCAGCTTGTTGGCATATTCAACCTGATGGAGGGTCATCACCCGCTTTTGGTCTGCTATAAATATGTTGTTGACCAGGTAAGTGGATACGCCGATGACCACGACAAGAATGGTGATGATGCTGACAGCCAGAAACCCGATCAACTGAGAGCGGGTTTTAAACCAGGGTTTCATCAGCTCTGTTTTCTGCTTGGTTACGATCAGGACAAAAGGGGTATCAGTGATATAGGCATAACCGATAATCAGTGCCTTTTCATTCCTGTCCAAGGTCTGGTAAACGATCGTTTTGGGGGAATATTCCGGAACCGGGAGCGGAATTTTTTCCAGCACCGTAGTCTGGTATCGGGAAGGCGTTTGAAGAATGCCGACATGGTTGATGATAAACGCATCCCCCATCCCCCCAACCTCCATTTCCGATAAAAGCTCCTTGAACCGCTCCAAGTCCAGAGACGCCCGCAGAACAAAAGAATATCCGTCCGGCGCACTGTGCTTTATGGCGATAACAAAATGGGGAACATTGCGAAGACCAAGAAAAACATCGCTGATGTAAATATTGCGTTCCTGAACCTCCCGATACCATGCATGAGTACTGTAGTCCACACCGATGAGTTGATATGGTCCGACATAATTGATCTGAACGCCGGATTCGTCTATCATGCCTATATCGGAAAACCCTCCCAAGCTTTTTTTCAGATTTTCCAGAATTGCAGACAAGCGTTCCGGGTTTTTCAGGCTTTCGGGGGTGTTGTCATTAATTATGAAATTCAGGGCGAATTTACGTTCATCCAGAAAAAAAGACAGGGTTCGTCGGGTATTTGAAACCAGACTGGATGTTCTGAGCAGAATTTCCGATTCAACTGCATTCTGGGTGACGTTGTAATCGATAATCGCCATGAAAATCAGAGGGATCAGGGCGACTGCTGCAGTAAGAAATGCTGCCTGTTTCCAGATTCTTCGAAAATTGAACAGTGATTTGAAAGGACCTGCTGCAGCATCCTGGTGATCCCAGAACTTGGGTTTGAAACGGATTGTCATCATGATTTCCTCACGGTGTTACTCCGAAACGTAAGCGTTCAGACCCATCCTCCCGTTCCCCTCCCGCTGGGAGGGGAACAGTTACTTGAAAACAGCCAAATCTATTCATGAGACTCAGGTTTTTTTCTTCTGAGTTTGAATTTTCTCATTGGCTTTTTTCAAGGTGGCGCTCAGGATGTCAATGTCAACAGGTTTCTGCAGGTAGGCAAAGGCTCCCAGGTTCATGCAGGTTTCCCGGTCCGTTTCCGAACCATGCCCGGTAAGGATAATAACTTCAATTCCGGGCTGAGTTTCCTTAACCCTTCGAAGGACTTCGATGCCGTCTATGCCCGGCATTTTGAGATCCAGAATCATCACCTCGGGTTCTTCCTCATGAACCAGTTTGAGTGCTGATTCTCCATCAAACGCCACGACAGAGCCCATGTCCCTAAGAATCAGGCGTTCGGAAAGGGTTTGAACAAACTCCCGTTCGTCATCTACGAGCAATACTTTAGAAGGGACTTCAAAATCAAATTTTCGGTAAATATCAGACTGATGAAAGCCCTTCCCCACGCAGGTCTCTATAGTTTTTACGCCCGGAACAATTCCGGCAATGGATTTTAGCTCCTGTTCCAGTCGGCTTAGCATCAGCACATTCTTGTTGATTGTCAGGGTAACTGCGCCGTTTGCAGCGCTGACACCCACCTGATGGCCCTCGTTGGCCAGGGCGACTTCCACCTGAGCGGAAAGGAGGAAATCGTCGACAGTTTTACGAGAATTTTCAGTCTTTTTAAGCACATCCTTGTTCAGATTGTTCAGAATCAGTTGAATGGCCTCGTTTGTATTGGTTTTGTTCATGGGCAGGATCATGTCGTAAAGAACAGTATCCCACGGATCAGACAGATTGAATAAGGCATTGGTCCAGCTTGCGCAGTCTTCATCCTGTCGGTGTATCGATTTTGCTGCTTCTTTTTCTGATAAACCCTCGGCTTTTGCAGCCAAAGCAATCCTGAAACTCATGTCTGCGATAAGACATATCCGCAGGATATGACTGATTTCTTTGGGTATTAAATGACCGGAAAAACCTGATAGCAACAGATTGTCGTCTGTCAGTTTTTCGGCCAGAGCCAGCTTTAGATAGGCAATTGAACGCTCTTTTTCATGCGTAAACTTATTGAATATCGATGTTCGAGATACAAAGGCGCGACTGATTTTGGATGCATCTATTCCCGAAAGCCTTGCTGCATCGTTTGTAAGGTCGCTGTCTGTAACCGGTTTATATCCGGTGTGAGTGACAAGTTCCTGAAGGACTATATCTTCATTGCAGAACGTACCTGGAAAAATCGTAATTATTGGCATTTAATACCCCTTATCATTTGAATTATGAATTAAGAATTAATGTGAATTATACTTTTCCCCGCCCGCAATCAATTCAGGTTGCAGACCGTTAATGGGCATGTCGGTTCATCGCCATCCCTGTGTGTGGGTTCATAAATGGCATGAATGGCTCTTTCCATTGTCGGGAATAAGTGATCCGCGCCTATTTTTGCAGTCAGATGGGTACGGCTAAGCACTTTCATGACCACTTCATTCACTCCGCTCAGGGAAATGTCCAATCCTGCGCTGCGGATTCTGTCTATTAGTAAAGATAGCGTTTCTTCCCCTGATGCGTCAATATCATTAATGCCATTGGAGACAATTAAAATGTGTTTGAGCGTTTCCCGGCTAAGCATCAGTTCGGTAATCTGATCATCCAGATAGCTGGAATTGGCGAAAAACAAGGGTCCGTCAAACCGGATCAGGGAAATATATTTACATTCATTCAAGCCGTGTGTCGTAACGCACCGGAGCGCATCATCTTCGTCCCTGGCAAGAGAGGCTACGTTTGGCCTCATGCTTTTGTAGAGAAAAACCATCAGGGAGAGGGTAACACCCACCATAATACCTTTATCCAGATGCGGCGCAAACCACAGGGTGCAGATAAAGGAAATGATGGAAATGGCCCCGTCATATTTTTGCGCTTTCCAGGCATGGACAAACCCGGATATATTTATCAGGCCAATCACGGCCAACATGATGACAGCAGCCAGAACAGACTGAGGAAGATGATAGAGCAAAGGTGTAAAGAACAGCAGGGCTATTACCACAGCAATGCTGGAAAAGACACTGGAAAGTCCGGATACTGCGCCTGCCTGAAGGTTTACGGCGGATCTGGAAAATGAACCCGATGTCGGATAGCTTTTTCCGATCGCTCCAAGGATATTAGCAAGCCCCTGACCGATGAGTTCCTGATTGGGATCCAGTCTCTGACCGGTTTTTCCGGCCATGGCTTTTGCGATGGAAATGGCTTCCATAAATCCCAGAAGGGAAATAATGGCCGCGTATGGAAAGAGTTGGACGATGATATTCAGGCGGATGGTTGGAATGGTAAACGCAGGAAGTCCACTGGGAACCATTCCGACAACTTCACCGCCACCAATCATTCGAATTTTATCTAATTTCAGCGGCGAATTTCCCAAACGGATACGCCATATCCGCCCATCGGTTTTTACACCTTGCGGCAAGTTGTCTTTGGGTAAAAATTTCAGGGAGCCGTCTGCCTGTTCAACGCCGACAAATAAAAAATTACGGATTTCTTCCCGATAAATCTGCGCGTCATAATTGATCAGATCGCTTTTGGTGGAAAGCATTTTATCCTGATGTTCAGCTTCAAGGGTGGCCAGCAGATCATGTCTGTGTTTGGCATCTTCGATTTGCTTATTGAATTCGGTCCGCTTTTCAGCGATGGGGGGCAGGGAATTGACAGCGGAATTGAATTTGTCCACCATTTCAAGGGCTCTTTTGGAGTTGATGGCCGTGATATTTGCGGTAATGTCATGTTCGAAATTCAAGGCCCATGAAAGTATTGTGGTAATGACGACTGCCACCAGAACATTGGGAATTTTTGGGGCCATCCGTTTCAGTCCATACATAATTGCGAATGCCAGAACACCCATGGCCAGGGTAGGCCAATGTGTGTAATGAATGGCTGCTTGTACGACGTTAATGATGGTTTCATAATGATGGGCGGCATTGTCAACGTTCACGCCGAACATTTTTGAAAGCTGTGAAGTTGCAATGATAATGGCGGCGGCATTGGTAAAACCGTTAACCACTGGGTGGGAAAGAAAATTGACCACCAGGCCCAGCCTGAGAATTCCGAGGCTGAGCTGAAAAACGCCCACCATCAGCGCCAGCAAAATCGCATAGACGATGTAGCCCTCACTTCCGGCAGTGGCCAGTGGCGCCAGAGATGCCGATGTCATCAGGGATACCACCGCAACCGGTCCGGTTGCAAGCTGGCGGCTGGAACCAAAAAGAGAGGCGATCATTGGCGGGAGAAATGAAGCATACAAACCATAGTAAGGCGGCAGACCTGCAAGCTGCGCATAAGCCATGGATTGAGGGATCAAGACGAGCGCCACTGTCAACCCAGAAAGCGCATCAATTCTGAGGTCTGATACAGTGTAGTTTTTAAACCAGATCAAAAACGGGAAAAATCGCTTATACATGCTTTCCACCTATCCTGTAACGGGGTTATTTTTTAGCATCCTCCTGCAGGATGCAATCAATTCATTAAACAGCGCGCCAGCGTCATAAAGGTTATAGAGTTTAAAACGCACCAACCCATCCACCATGGTAAAAACAATCAAGGCGGTTTTTCTGGCAGGCATTGGACCGATGGATCCATCGGCCTGGCCGGACACTATGGCATGCTCAAAGATATCCACAAAGCAGTTGTAAATGGACTCCAAATGTTCCCGGCAAACCGGATTAACTTCCGCAAGTTCGTAAGGATATCTGCGGTGAAGCAGCAAAAAAAGATCTTCTTTTAGCCCGGCCAGATAGAGATAAAAAGATATTGCACCTTCCATCATCTCAATGCCGGTTTCAAATTTTCTGTTCGCGGTATAACTGTTAAATTCGAACAGAATGTCTTCTTTTGCAGTTTTTAATATTTCCAGAAAAATGCCCTGTTTGGTTTTGAAATGATAAAAAATCGTGCCTTCAGCCGCACCGGTGGTTTTGGACAGTTCGGCCATCGAGGTGTCCTTGAATCCTTTTCTGGCGAAAAGCTGCATTGCCACTCGAAGAATAATCTCTTTTTTTTTCATCGGCAGATCCCTGTAAAAATTATACTGAGTACTCAGTCGGTTTTTTAAATAGCGCAATAAAACGGACGTGTCAACTTAAAAAAATAACTTCCGGGAAAGAAAATTGTTTGTGGAAAGCCTGAGATTTCGGGTACTGCTTCGCATTGCAATATTTTCTTGACAGAAAAATCAAAAGGGATAGAATCCGGGGCCAATACAACATGCAGCCGAGATTCGTTCTGTGAACGGATGCGGGGGACCCAGGTTTTTTGGGGCGAATTCCTTTTTTGGATAGGGTACTTTCAGGCCCGAGCCCGACAGCTAACTCCGTAGGCATTTGAAAGGGCAACTGACAGCGTTATGAAAAGCCGCCGGTCTTGCACCGACGGCTTTTTTGCGTTTAAGCCTTGTGAATAATGAGGATGTTAAGGAGAATGTATGGCTTCAAATAATAGCCAATCAGAAGAAAATTTCATCAGAAAAATCCTGCATGCAATCATCGGGGCGCCCAAGCAGGTAAAAGACCCCAATATTTTTCATAAAATGTCACTGATTCCTGTTCTGGCGTGGATAGGACTTGGCGCTGACGGGCTTTCTTCTTCTTCCTACGGCCCCGAAGAGGCATATCGAGCGCTTGGAACCCATACGTATCTGGCCGTTCTGCTGGGTCTGGCGACGGCGCTTACGGTTTTCATCATCTCGTACGCGTATTCCCGGATCATCGAGCATTTTCCGCATGGAGGGGGCGGTTATATCGTCGCCACCCATATGCTGGGTGAAAAGGCCGGAGTTATCTCCGGCAGCGCCCTTCTGGTTGACTACGTGCTGACCATCACCATCTCCATTGCCGCCTGCGTGGATGCGCTCTTTAGTTACCTTCCGCTGAGCTTCCACCACCACAAGGTCGCTGTTGCCTGTTTCCTGTGTGTGATGCTGATTCTTTTGAACATTCGCGGCGTTAAAGAATCCATTGTGGTCATGACGCCGATTTTTATAGTTTTTGTCGTCACCCATCTCCTGATGTTGCTTGATGGCGTCTTTACCCATACAGATCGCTTGATTCCCCTGGCCAATAGCTTTCAGACAGGTATTCAGCAGGATATTTCCACCATCGGTTTTATCGGGATTCTCATGTTGTTTTTGCGGGCATATTCATTGGGAGGCGGAACCTATACCGGCATTGAGGCGGTTTCCAACGGCATGCAGATCATGCGGGAGCCGCGGGTGCATACAGGCAAGCGGACAATGGCCTACATGGCAGGTTCCCTTGCATTCACCGCTGGCGTGCTGTTTCTGTGTTATGCGCTTCTGGATGTAAAAGCTGTGGAAGGCAAAACACTGAACGCCGTGATTGCCGATAACTTGTTTGCTGACTGGAGAATGGGGACAACGATTGCTTTTATCACGATTTTTTCAGAGGGGGCATTGCTTTTGGTTGCGGCGCAAACCGGGTTTGTGGATGGCCCCAGAGTGATGGCGAACATGGCAGTGGATTCCTGGTTCCCCCACAGGTTTGCGGCCCTGTCCGAACGTCTGACGATGCGAAACGGCATCGTTCTGATGGGCGCATCGGCCGTTGTGTTGTTAATTTATACTCACGGATCGGTATCGGCGTTGGTGATCATGTATTCCATCAACGTCTTTGTGACGTTTTCCTTTTCTCAACTGGGAATGTCCAGGTTCTACATTCGGCGCCGGAATGAAGACCCCAAATGGATGCAGCATTTAAGTGTTCATCTCGTCGGACTTGCCCTTTGCGCCACCATTCTGGTGATCACCACTGTGGAGAAATTTACTGAAGGCGGCTGGATGACTATTCTAATCACCTCTATAGTCATTGGCGTCTGCTACCTGATTCGCAATCATTACCAAACCGTACGCAGCGGCATTGCGGAGCTGGATAAAACGCTGCTGAGCTTTCCAGCATCAGGTCCGCCCAATAGCGCCTCTCTGAATAAAAAGGACCTGACCGCCATTCAGATGGTTTCGGGATACAGCGGATTTGGCGTCCACACCCTGCTGTCCATTCTCACCACCTTTCCCAAAATCTACAAAAACATCATTTTTGTTTCTGTGGCGGTGATCGACTCCGGCTCCTTCAAGGGCGCTGAAGAAGTCGCAGTCTTGGAGCAATCGGTAATGCGCGGGCTTGAAAAATATGTGGAGTTAGCCAGAAAGCTGGGCTTTGCCGCCGATTATCGCATGGAAGTGGGAACGGATGTGGTGGAAAGCGCCATGAACCTGTGCAAGACAATCGCCGCCGAGTATCCCCGGTCCACCGTTTTCACCGGACAGATCACCTTCCGGCTGGAAAAATTCTATCACAAAATGCTGCACAATGAGACAGCCTTCGCCATCCAGCGCCGCCTGCAGTGGGATGGGATTACCACCGTCATTCTACCGATACGGATGAGAATTTAGAGAAAATTACACATTGGGCTTTTTTTGATAACATGGGTATGGTAGCCTTCTTGATCAGAACATGTATCTTATGTTAATCGACTTAAAAAATATGCTGTTAGAACACACAGGGGATAAAAGAAAATGAAAGCTAAATATTCGGGCAAAAGCATCGGAACTTTGGTTGTTACAGCCGCTTTGGTTGCATTTCTTGTGTTTGTCGCATGGATTCTATATTTAAAACCGAAAATGGCGGATATCTTCTTTGAACCGGTTTTTATCAATGATGTCAAGAAAGTCCGGCTGGTATCCGAGATGCGGGTAAATCTGAACGCATCTGTCGAGGCGGAAAAAAGCGCTGTACTGGCCGACACAGATGAGGCATCTATCGTTTATGCGGACCAGGCACTGGAGCTTTCCGCCGCAGTGGAAGAGGCCAGGCTTGAACTTGAAGTTTTGATTGAAGCAGAAAAAATGGGTCGGGAGGTTGATATTCTTAGGGAGTTCAGCGCCTGCTGGGAGAGGTTTCTGCAAATAGACCAGGAATTATTGCCGCTGTCCGTACTGAATACGAACCTGAAGGCGTACGATCTTTCTTACGGTTCGGCAGGCAAAGCCCTCAAACAATTGGAGCAGGCTCTCAACGTCCTGATGA
>Ga0194044_10000599_pt1 | contig 18072 bp, 20 predicted proteins | sample JunL4417m_MetaG_FD_155460 | JGI IMG/M metagenome (GOLD analysis project Ga0194044, IMG submission 155460) | Anoxic zone freshwater microbial communities from boreal shield lake in IISD Experimental Lakes Area, Ontario, Canada - Jun2016-L442-17m | ecosystem: Environmental > Aquatic > Freshwater...
GCTCCAGGGATGAGTACCATGCCTTCTTCTACGGCCAGGCTGGCATCCATAGCTACCTCGGTGGAACGACGTGACATCTGGTCAGGCGCCAGGCGCTTTGCCCTGCGGCGACCGCTGAAGATCGACGTGCGGTTCGACGATGGCGCGTGGTGCTACGACTGCTCGGAGCTGCACCTCGCTGGGTGTGCATCGTCGTACGAGGCTGCGCTGTCGCGTCTCGGCCAGGAGCTCGCTTTCCTGTGGGATGACATCGCAACAGAGGATGACGTCGCACTTCACGCAAGCGGTAGGCGCCTCAAGGAGCTGCTCGTCGGCCTCGTGGCAGACGCTGGCTGATGGCCTCTTCCGCGAGTGGAGATCAAGGCCAGGAAAGCTGCGGCCAGCCTGAAGAAGAAGGGTCTGGTCGAGCTCTCTCTGCCGGAGCTCCTCGATCTCGTCCGGTGTCCGCTGACGGCCGAGGGGTTCATCGAGCTCCTGAAGGGTCGAGGACGACTCGACTAGCAGAATCCGTCCGGATGTGCACGCTCGTGTGCGCACGAATCCGCCGGCCCGCACGCGGCATCGATCGAGTCGGCAGAGACCACTCTCTCAGCGCCCGGCAGGACACCGCGACGACAAGCGGCCGCCTGGGTCAAGTAGAGCGCGCGGCGCTCGTCAGCCGTCCGCTTCCCGACTCCAGCCGCGGTCGTCGTCGAACTCCTTCGCCGTGAGACGGTGCACGCTGATGATGGTCTTCACGTGGCGAGCCGGCTTGGGGTTGGCGGGGTCGAGCTTCTCGACCTTGGCGCGAAAGTACACGTGCTCGCATTCCATGACCTTGAACGGTGTGCGCGTGCCGGCGTAGGCGAACGCCTGCTCCCTGGTGTCGCCGGTGATGTTGGGCGGCAGGAGGATGAGGTCCCCGACCCGGGGCAGCGGAGCGTCGGCGGGGAGGTACTCGAGCGGATCAGATTCGTAGGCGAATGGGGCACGCTTCGCGCCTGGGTCCCACAACCAGACCTCGACGAGCTCGTGTCTTCCTCTACTCGGCATCACTGCCTCCTCCGGAGAACCGCGCGCGCCCCCAGCACTGCTGGGACGTACCGCGCGGTGTCTCCCGTCGCATGCTGTTTTCGCGGAGAGTATAGGCCATGCCCGGTCGCGGACAGCGCCGATCCTCCAGGCAAGCGATGCCCGACCTGACCGTGGAGCTCCCCGAGCAGGTCGGTGTGCGGTTCTCCGTCGCCGCCGCGCGCTTCAAGGTCGCCCCCCAGCTTGCCGACAGAGTGATATCGTGGGATTCGTCCGGCGATCTCTGCTTCCCAGGAGGCCTCATGCGCCCGCGTCTACCCGCAGCCCTGCTCTTCCTCTCGGTGCTGGCGATGCCGGCCTTCTTTGCGTCCGCGGCCCCGGCCCGGCCGCAGACTTTCGGCATCGACGCCCTGGCCCTCACGGGCGTGCCGCTTGCCCTCCCCTCCACGAGCCTCGGCGGCGCCATCGAGCAGTCCGCCGGCGCCCCTGCGGCGCCGCATGGCGGCACGGCAGCCGCAGCGCTCGCGGCGCTGGAGCGGCAGCAGCAGCTGACCTTGAGCGACCCCGGCGTCGACCAGGGCTTCGGCTTCTCGATCGCGATCTCCCGGAGAACGGCCGTCGTCGGGGCGCCGGGCCGCAACGTCGACGAGCACTTGTCTCAGGGCGCCGCCTACGTGTTCAGGCGTTCCGGCGCCACGTGGACCCTGATCCAGGAGCTGATCGCGAGCGACGGCGCGGCCGGTGACCAGTTCGGCATCGCCGTGGCGATGGCGGGCGACACCCTCCTGATCGGCGCGTCACAGCCCGGGACGGCAGGACCCGGCGCGGCCTACGTCTTCACGCGCTCCGGCGCGACCTGGACCGAGACGCAAAAGCTCACCGCGCGCGACTGCACAGACAACAGCCTGTTCGGCTGGGCTCTGGCCCTCGACGGCAACACCGCCGTGGTCGGGGCGCAGGCGCAGCCCTACGACTGGGCGGCCGACGCACCTGGGCACGGCGCCGCCTACGTCTTCACGCGCTCCAGGGCGGGGTGGAGCCTGCAGCAGAAGCTGGCCGACGGCATCGGCGGCGGCGGCGCCTGGGGCCTGTTCGGCTACGCGCTCGCCCTTGACGGCGACACCCTCCTGGTCTCGGAGCCGGGGCGCGCTGTCGGTGAGAACGCCAGGCAGGGCGCCGTCCACGTCTATGCACGTTGGGGCGCCAGGTGGATACGGCAGCAGCAGCTCGTCCAGAGCGACGGCGAGGCGGGGGACTTCTTCGGCGGCATGACGATCGGGCTCGAGGGCGAGACGGCTCTGCTCGGGGCCCACGGCCACAAGGTCGGCGACACCGCCGACCAGGGCGCCGTCTACGTCTTCACTCGCGAGGATCTCACCTGGAGCCAGCAGCAGGAGCTGACATCGAGCGACGGCGGAGCCGGGAGCCTGTTCGGCTATACGATCGCCCTGGACGGCGGCAGAGCCCTCATCGGGGCGCCGCTCAGCTCCATCCGGCCAGATGCACCTCAGGGCGCCGCCTACGTCTTCACGCGCTCCGGCGCCGTCTGGGCGCAGGTCGGGGAGGCGCTACGCGCGCGTGACGGCGCGGCCGGTGACTGGTTCGGCCTTGCCGTCGCACTCTCCGGCGACACGGCGCTGGTCGGCGCCTGGAACAAAGCAATCGACGGTGTGGCCGGCGCCGGCGCCGCGTACGTGTTCGGTCTGCCCGGCACCATCGGCCCTCCGGCCGACGGCCTCCACGGCAAGGTCGGCCCGGGCGGCGCGCCGCCGTCCGAGGGGCCGTGAGGGACAACCGGCACCGCAGCGCCTTGCGACGCGTGGTCGGGATGGTCCCCTTGACGGGCGCTGCTCGCGCTTCGCAGGGAACGCAGGACTGCTGACGAGTCGGAGAACCTGTCAGCAGCGAAGAGGGCGAGACGGCGCCGTGCGGCCGGCAGCGCTCAAAGCAGGCGCCGGCAGAGGTGCGCGCCCTGCGGCCCCGGCCGGCCGACGAGCCTGCGCCTGCGGCCGCCGACCCTGCCGCATCAGAGGTCCGGGCGCCATTGACGACCACGGTCATCTCTGCCAATACTGGAGCGCATTCACCTCACGCAGGGGAGAGCTCATGAGGAGTCGCCGATCGCCGATCTCCAGGATCCCGACGAGCGCATTCACGAGCGCCGCGAGCTGCCCGGGCCTGCACTCTCGCACGCAGGGCAGCTTCACGTGAGCGCGGGCAGAGCGCGGTCGGCGGAAGACGAGGCTCACGCTCCGGGCGCGTCCGCAGACGAGCGCCCGCCCGGCGCCGCCGCGGAGGCGCGCCCCAGCGGCGACGATCTCCCGGTCGGCGAGGCGCGCCCCAGCGACGATGAGCGCCCGGTCGGCGATGAGCATCCCCGCAGCCGGCGCTCGCCGGCCTGGGTGCTCGTGCCTGCCGTCGTGATCGTCATCGCCGCCATCCAGCTGACGCTGCCGCCCACGGTGACAATCGGGCCGCTGTGGCTGATCCCTGTGATCGAGCTCATCGGCATTCCCCTCGGCATCGCCATCCGCGTGTGGCCGCGCGGGGACGGAAGCTGGCGGACAGACCGCTTTCTGGACCGCACGATGGACGTCTATCTGTGCTTCCTGGCGGCGGCCAGCGCGCTCAACGCGTTCCTCCTGCTGACCACGCTGCTCTCGAACAGCGAAGACTCCCCCGTGCGCCTGCTTCTCGCGGGGTTCGGGGTGCTGGTCATCAACGTGCTCACCTTCGGTCTGATCTACTGGTGGATCGACGGCGGCGGGCCGCTGGCGCGGGCAACCGGCAAAGTCGTGAGCTGGGACTTCCAGTATCCCCAGCAGGCGTCCGGCCAGGAGCAGGCGTCCGGCCAGGAGCAGACGTCCGGCCAGGCGTGGACGCCCACGATGCTCGACTACTTCTACACGGCGTACACGAACATCATCGCCTTCAGCCCCACCGACACGATGCCGCTGACCCACCGGGTGAAGATGCTGTTCACTCTGCAGTCCTCGATCTCGCTGGTCACGATCCTGGTGACGGTGAGCCGCGCCATCAACATGATCCCCATCGGTTAGCCTGACGCTCGGTTCGATTCCGAGCGTCGGTTCCAGATCTTCACCGCACCCGGCGCCCGCCTCTCGCGCCGGCGTCCACACGCCGGCGCGTGTTTGCGACTCTGCCCGGTCGGGCCATATGCTAGCGGAACCGACCAAGCAGGGCCGGCGAGATTCGCACGGCCCGACCGACACAGGAGAGTCGCATGTCCGACGAACCCATCTTCATCTTCCTCGCCACCTACGACACGGAAGCCGACGCGAAGCTCGACTACGACGCCGTCAAGGAGCTCCACTCCGCCGGCGTCATCGGCACCTACGACGCCGCCGTCATCACCAAGGACGCGGACGGCAAGGTCAAGATCCACAAGCACGAGAAGCCGACGCAGCACGGCGCCTGGACCGGCGTCGCCGTGGGCGCGGTCGTCGGCATCCTCTTCCCGCCCGCGCTCCTCGTCGACATCGCCATCGGCGGCCTCGCCGGCGGCGCGATCGGCCATTTCTGGAAGGGCATGTCGCGCAAGGACGTCATGGAGCTCGGCGAGCTCATGGACGACAGCTCCGCGGCTCTCCTGGTCGTCGGCAAGTCGAAGCTCGACAAGGCCATCGAGAAGGCCGTCACGCACGCCGTCAAGACGGTCGAGAAAGAGGTCAAGGCCGACCAGAAGGAGCTCGACAAGGAGATCGAGAAGGCCGAGAAGGAAGCGGCGAAGGAAGAGAAGGCAGAGGCGAAGGAAGAGAAGAAGGCGGCCGAGTAAGAACCCGCGCACCGAGAACGCAAAGAGGGCGGCGGGGCCTCGCGGCCCCGCCGCCCTCTTTTGCGTCCCGAGGCCTCCGCTCAGGGCCGGTTCAAAGAAGGCCCCGGGCGGCGTCCGCGACCACGCCGGCGACGATGGCGTAGCCGGCGGCCGTGAGGTGCACGGTGTCGCGGTAGTACGTCGCGTCGGTCTCGGCGCCGTCGGCGCCGATGGTCTTGTCCGCGGCGACGTCGGCGAGCGCGTCGGCGAACGACCGCCAGTGGGCGCGCAACTCGGCGTTGAGGGCGTTGCGCGCTTCGTAGAACGCCGCCGACTGGCCGCGCGGCAGGACGGTGCAGATCACCACGCGAAAGCCGGCGCGCCGCCGCGCCGCGCAGTACGCGGCCAGATGGCGGTAGGCCGACCGCGCGTCGTAGGGCGGCGCCCCGCCGACGATGAGGTCGTTGGTGCCTTCCCAGCACACCAGGATGTTGGCCGGCCTCGCGGCGGCATACAGCGGATCGACCTGCGCGCCGGCGTCGGCGGCCATCATCCGCGTGGTCTGCCCGCCGACGCCCAGGTTCTTCATGTCGAGGCCGGCGGGGAGCAGCCCCATGACCTGGGCCGGCATGCCGTCCTCGGGCGCCAGGCCGGCGTCGTCGACCAGCGAGCAGCCGTCGAAGACCACGAGCCCGCGGCTGAGGTCCGGCTCTGCCGGCCGAACCTCAGCCGCGGGCCGTTCGGCGACTGAGGGGGCGCCGCACGAATCGAGGACGACGACCGGCGCGAGCGCCGCGACGCCAACGGGCAGCAGGAGCAACGCGGCCTTCTGCCATGCGCGTCTGGCTCGCCACCAGGCTTTCAACGGTCGCCGCCCGCTACCGAAGGGCGTCCCTGGCCTCCTGGGCGCCCTCGCTGCTCATGGTGTACCGCTGCTTCTCCGACGTGCCGGACCGCGGCCACTGGGTGCTGTCTCTGGCGACCTTGTCCACAGCCCAGATCTGAGTGCCGCCCTGCAGATCGCTGGTCGCCCAGACGCCGATCGCGTTGTCGGCGCCGGTCGACGAGAACTCCATGGCGATGAAGTAGAGGCTTTCGGCGTCCTGCGACTTGACCACGACGCCCCGAACCGGCGTCATGCCGCCGTCCAGGATCTGCCCCTTGGCGATGGCCGTGAGGGTCGACGAGTCGGCCGGCGTGGCTCGCTCCGAGGTTCCGGAGCCGGCCCCCGGAGAGGCCGAGCCGGCGCCGTCACCGTTGCCTGAACCACAGCCGATGACGGCGACCGCGAGCAGGGCCGCGATGACGACGAGTACATACGATGCGCGCAGTTTCATCAGGGAGTCCTCTCGGGGGTCGTCCGCGAAGCTCGGCGTCCAGACGCACGCGACAGCCTGCCACGACGGCCCGGACCCGGACAGACGTCGTCGGGCCCGAACTGCCGTCGCGCGTCGCGGCCAGGCGCGGTGAACAGAGGCGCGCGGACGCTCAGCGCGGCCGCCGGCCGCCCTTCTCGATGCCCTTGGCCTCGGAGACGTAGGGGATGAGCGCCATCTCGCGGGCGCGCTTGATGGACGTGGCGAGCTGGCGCTGGTGGCGCCGACAGGTGCCGGTGACGCGCGGCGACTTGATCTTGCCTCTGTCGCTGATGAAACGGCGCAGGGCGGAGAAGTCCTTGTAATCGACTTCGTCGATCTTCTCTTTGCAGAAGTGGCAGAAACGACGGCGGGAGGGGTCGAACGGGCGGCCCCTCTTCTTGTCGGTCCTCGGCCTTGCTTTGGTGCTCGGCATGCTCTTTTCCTTTCTCGGCCGCTCCCCCGTATGGGCGCGGCCTGCGACTCGTAGGGGAGAGCATGCCGGGATAACGGCCGCGGTGCAAGCCGGGGGCGCCGCGCGGCCCGGCCGCGACCGTCACCCCGGCGGCAAAGAGCGGGGCGGGCGGCGGGCCTTTCGGCCCGCCGCCCGCCCCGCGACTCCCCACAGAAAGGCCTCGCCGCGACGGCGCGACCGCGTGAGTCAGTTCACTTGACAGCTTTGAAGAGCATCCACTTGGAGGTGATCTTGCTGCCGCCGATCAGGTTGAAGAACGAAGCGTTCGCGCGGTAGTTGCCCACCTTGGTGGGCTTGTAGGTGAAGGCGAAGCGCATGGCGCCGCCGAGGAACCCCAGTGTGGCGGTGCCGGCCTTGACCTGGACCCACTTGCTCCCCTTCTTGAGCTGCACCACCCAGCCCACGTTCTGGGCCGCTGTATCGATTGGGGTGACCCCGCCGCTCAGCGCGACGGTCTTCTTCAGCTTGACGGTCGTGGGCGTCACGGTGTCGATGGCGATGGTCGGCTGCTCGGGAGCCGGAACACCGTGGCAGCCTGGAGTGGTGTTGCACTTCGTTGCCACATGGGTCGTCTTCGCTATGATGACGCTCGTGCCGCCGTGGCAGGCCGCACACTTCGATGGCAGCGGCATCGCTGTGCCGGTCGGGTGGCAGTTGGCGCAGACCAGGGGGATGTGGCTCGTGACGGCGTGCACAGTGGCCATGGTGTGGCAGGTGATGCAGGGCCCGACGCCTCCGACGGCCTTGTCGAACGTCGGCAGGGCGTTGGCGTTCGAGGTCGCGAGCGACGCGCTGAGCGCGATGGCCGCCAGCAGGATCAACAGCACGGCGACCGGGTAGAATCTCCTCATTCTCCGCGGGTGGTGAGTAGTCTCTCGATACATGGAGCCTCCCAGGTTCGCTTTCACGGTCGAGCGCAGGGTTTCAGTGTCCCAGTTCGTGAGGATTCGTGCAACCATTCGCACCGTTGACTGCGGACCGACGTCAGCAGAGTCCAGCCTCGGCCAGGTCGATCTCCGCGGCCTCCAGCAGCCGGCGGCCGGCCTCGCGGGCCGTCGCGCTGGAAGCGGACGGTGAGATGAAGGGCACGCTGCGCCACGACAGTGACGTGGCGCTGCTCGACGCGGCGCAGCCGAGCTCTGTGCAGTCGAGGTGCAGCCTCCAGCAGGAGATGGGCGTGCGCCCGTCGTCCAGCACGGTGCCGGGCGCGCACTCGTGGGTGGTGAGCACGAACGAGTGACCGCGGTATTCGAGGATCCGGTGGCCGGGGGCGGCGATGCACCTGGCGTGGTCGTCGTCGGTTGCGCCCAGCGGGTCGTTGGTCCATTGCCAGTCCATGGCGGCTCTCCTGTCGCTTGCCGGAAGCCGGCGTGCCGTGACGAGAAGCTGTATCGACCTTACCTGTCAAGCATATCCTGTTGCGCGGCGGAACCCTCGCCGCTGAGCCGGCCGTAACATCCGGGCCGGCGATAGGCGCCGCCGCGGACCTCGCGGCGACGGCGGCGCGCTCATGTGACCACCCGTTCGCGCCCGGCGGCGTCGACACGCGTGGTCTGGCCCGGCGCGAGGACGCGCACCTCGACGCCCGGCGCCAGGTGGGCGGCGTACCGCGCGAACAACACCGGCCAGCGGCCGAACCTGACGTTGAACGCCGGCGGCAGCCACGGCGGATACAGCGTGCCCCAGTGGATCGGCACCGCGACGGCGGGCCGCAGCAGGCGCAGCGCCCTGGCGGCCGTCAGCGGGTTGAGATGGTCCTCGGGCAGGCGCGGCCCCCACCCGCCGACCGGGAGCAGCGCGAGGGCAAGGTCGTCGGCCAGACCAGCCATCTCGTCGAACAGGCCGGTGTCCCCGGCGAAGTACGCCGTGAGCCGGCCCTGCACCAGGTACCCGAGCGTGTTGCCCGGCACGGCCATCGGGCGCCGCGTGACGCCGTGTACGGCGGGCGTGGCGGTCAGGCGCACGCGCCCGATGTCGCGGCTCTCCCCCGCCTCCATTTCGGTGACGTCGGCGAAGCCCAGGCGCTTGATCAGGCGTTTCGTCGCCTGCGGCGCGAGCACCGGCGTGGTCTTGTCGATGAGGCGCAGCGACGGCACGTCGAGGTGGTCGAGGTGCGCGTGCGAGATGACCACCGCGTCGAGGTCGCGGTAGACGCTCGCCGGCGGCGCCGGGCTGTGCCGGATGAGCGCCCCCACCCGCCGCCGCAGCAGCGGGTCGGTGAGCACGCGTACGCCGTCCACCTCGAGGAGGACGGTGGAGTGACCCACAAAGGTCGCCGCCAGCGAGGCGGCCGCGGTCTCAGCGCCCATATGTCCACCATACCGCGAGCGGCAGCGCCGCGCCGCCGCGTCGGGCGCCATCGGTCCGGTCCTGCTTGCCGCCGGGACGGATTCAGGCGAGAATCCGTGGCGGCGCATCCACAACCCCCTGAAGGAGACCTTCCATGGCGTATGCAGAGGATTTCGAGAGAGCCCTCCAGGTGGGCCGTCCTCCCACCATCCAGTCCCTGTTTCCGAGCTCCAGGGCGCTGATCGTCAGCGGCAAGGTCGTCGACCGGGCGATGCGGGCCAAGGGCAAGGCCATCGCCATGGCGGCGAACGGGCGCAACTCCTTCGTCGTCCGCGGGGCGCTGCGGGCCGCGCAGCGGGCCAACGCCGCCATCATCATCGAGATCGCCAAGTCCGAAGGCGGGCAGAAGGCCTACTGCGCAATCAACTACTGGAACATGGCGCGCATCGTCGATGCCCTGTGCAACGAGATGGGTATCACGATCCCCGTCGCCATCCACGCCGACCACTACGGCATGAAGACCGACAAGGACCTCGCGCAGGCCCTGGTCGAGATCCCCACGATGTTCGAGGCGGGCATGACGTCCATCGCCATCGACGCGTCCCACCAGCCCAACGACCAGAACCTGCTCGCGAACCTCGCCGTCAGCTCGCGTATCCCGGTGTGGGCCGGGCTGGAGACCGAGATCGGAGAGATCAAGGGCTCCACCGGGCTCTCCACGCCGGATGAGGCGCTGTTCCTCATCCAGGGGCTCAACGCGCACGACATCTTCGCCGACTGGATCGCCCTGAACAACGGAACCACGCACGGGATCGAGGCGTCCGACGCCGGCATCCAGGTCGCGCTCACCGCCGAGGTCCACGAGGCCCTCACGCCCTACAACGTCAGCGGCGCCCAGCACGGCACCTCGGGCAACAGCTCGGACAGGCTCCGCGAGATCGCGGCCAAGACCCACACGACCAAGGCCAACGTGGCCACCGCCCTCCAGATGATCTCCTGGGGGCTCGAGGTGAACGACTACGGCAACGCGCAGCTCGACGCCGACGGGAGCTTCATCAAGGTCGAGGGCGAGGGCGTGACCGAGGAGCTGTGGGCCGAGGTGGTCGCCTACGCCGACGAGAAGGGCTGGAAGAAGGGTGACTACAAGAACCTCAACCTGCCGTTCGAGAGCAAGTTCCTCGCGCAGCCTGCGGAGATCCGCGAGCGGATGGCGCAGCGCGTCGAGGACTTCGTCTACAAGATGCTGACCGAGGTCCTCAACACTGCGGACACCGCGCCCCTCGCCGTCGAGGCGATCCTCGCCGCCGGGTCCTACGACCTCGGCGCCAAGGTCGGACGCCTCGAGAACCCCGCCGACTGGACCGCCGCGAAGATCGTCGAGCGCGCGAAGACCCTGGATCACGACAAGGGCGCCGCGGGCGACTTCGACGATTGACCGGCGCAGGCGAATCGGTGCGGGTGGGCCGCAGGCCCACCCGCACCGACCTCCGCGGCGGGGTCAACGTGAGGGGCAGCGTCAGCGGCGCCTCACGTAGGGCGCGACCGTCGGTGACGGCCTCACCTGCGACCAATCGGCGTCGCCCCGACTGACGTAGGCGCCCGGGTGGACCTGTGCGTGCTCGCGGTGGCCGTATCTGCGGCGACGTCCCCGGGCGCGTGGTACGCGAGGTCCGGGCTTGCCACGAAGACCAGATCGATGTTGCGCGCGTGCAACGGAGCAGCAGTGGCCTTCTTGCCGAAGCCGGCGCCGCAGAGCGGTTCGAGCGTGGTCGCGGACAGACTGGACTGCTGGGCCGTCACTCGACGCTCGCGCCCAGCACGTCGCGGATGTGCGCGAGGGCGCGGCGGTCGAGCTCCTCCGCGTCGTGCCCCGGCGCGTCGTAGGTCTCCACAAGGTCTGCGTGCACCACGACCTCGTAGCCGCGCATGCGCAGGTCGTACACCGCGTACACCACGCAGATGTCGGTGCAGACGCCGGCGACCTCGATCACCTCGGGCGCCAGCCGCTCGAGGACGGCGTCCAGCTCGGTGTCCTGGAAGCCTGAGAACGTGTGCTTGCGCACCACGGTGCCGCGGTCGGCGAGCTCCTTGAGCTCCGCGACGACCTCGTCCTCCCCGGAGCCCTTCACGCAGTGCGGGGGGAACATCTTGAACTCCGGGTCGTCCGGCGCGTGCGTGTCCACGAGGAAGACGAGCGGCACACCCTCCGCCTCCGCGGCGGCGAGGTACGTGCGCAGGCGCGCGACGAGGGGGTCGTAGCGCGGGCTGCAGAGCGCGCCGTGCCGGCAGAAGCCGACCAGCATGTCGACGACGACGATCGCCCGGCGTCTCCGTGTGGACTCGTCCATACCGGTACAGTACCCCAGGCCCAGGTCCAGGTGTGAGCCGGGGCGCGCTTCACCTGCACGTCCCGCGGCCCGCTCACGCTCTCGCCGGCAAGGCCGGCGAAGGCGCAGCGGCTGTCGCCGGCGGGCGGCGTAACGAGGAAGTCGCGGATCCCTGCAGGCCGGCGCCCTTCACCGGCTGGCCACTCTCGTAGAGCGCCGTGACCGTGACCGGGTGGACGGGCAGCGCGAAGTCGAGCGTCGCGTCGTCGCCGATGGCGCCGGCGCGCGCCGCGAGCCGAGTCCGGCGGCGGCGCATGCGACTGCCCTCCCGCCGCGAATCGCACTTCTCCGCCGCGCGCCGGGAGGCGGCGGCCTGCTGGAACGACCCGCCGCACGGCGTCGCCAACCGGCAGGCGTCGGTCGAAGCCTTCGTCGACACGCAGAAGGAGCGCGGTCTGTGACACGACGACCGGCCGCTCCGCGGCGTGGCGCGGCCGCGCCTCATCGCCGCGGCGGAGATGGAGCTTTTCGGCCACGTAGCCCTTGGCTTCGGCGGGCTTCATGCCCCTCGCCATCTCGAGGCGCGCCACCAGGTCTCCGGCGGCGCGCAATCCGTTCATGCCCGAGGCGACGGCATGGGCGACCGGCATGCCAAAGCTATCGCCCGAGGACAAGCCGTCGAGGCGCAGGATGTCGATGCAGGCGCGCGCGCAGCGCGAGACGGCGTCGACCGGGGCGAACGCGTTCAGCGGCACGCCGCCGACGCCCATGCCCACGTTGGCGTGCACGGGGATGCGCGCGACCGCCATGCAGAGCTTCATGAAGGTGAGCGCGCGGGCGCTGTTCCAGGTCACGGTGCGGCTGGTGTTGGCGTTCACCGCGGATCCGAAGACGGTGGCGCCGGCCTGCTGCGCCACTCTGAGCCGGCCGGCCGGCCGGCCTGAGCCCGGCGAGGCGCGTGCCCCGGCACTCGAGCCGCCCGTGCGTACCGAGCACCAGCTCGCCCGACATGCCGACCATGATGCCCATGCCCGGGTGCGCGGCGCGCAGGCGCTCGACGGCGAGCAGGGTCGCAAGGAAGTCGGCGCCGCCTTGACACCCCGCGAGCGCCCGGCTAGGATTCCCTCGGTGTTAGTTAGTTGCCTAACTAACACCTCTCACCGCTCGCCACCATCAGGAGGCGCCATGGAACGACGCATCGCCACCCGGCTCGGAGACGGCTCCTTCATCGAGATGACGCGCAGCGAGATCGAGGCCGACCTCGTCGCCGGCAGCGAGCTGGGCGCCAGGCGCTCCAAAGCGCCGCTCCTCGGCGACCACGAGATCGCCCACCTCCTGGACATCTTCGCCTCGGAGGCCAAGTTCTCGGCGGTGGACATGGGCGACGAGGTCGTCCTCAGCTTCGACGGCTGCGGCAACGCCGACGCCGGCACGCCCGTCAGCGACCTGATCGTCTACCAGAACCACCACGGCGCCGACTCCGTGGAGCTGTGGCATCACGACTACTCCTACAAGGCTGTGAAGACGGTGCTCTCGTTCGAGACGCAGGCGATGAAGGACGCCCAGATGATGGTCGTGGCGCCGCTCAACTACGGGGCGATGCCGGACCTCGGGCGCTACTCCATGCCCGACGGCCCCTGCCCCAACTGGTCCGAGCTGCTGCCCCTGGGCAGGATCGCCGAGGCGCGCGCCTCGCAGGTGGAGGCCGGCGTGTACGCCACCCGCGACATGGTACACGTGGCGGAGGCCATGCTCGAGGCCGGCGCCGACGGCCTCGACTTCGACACCTCGGGGGCCGCCGGCGACGGCGACCTGCTCGCCACCCTCAACGCCGTGCGCCAGATCCGCGCGGCGTGGCCCGACGCGGGCATCGAGGTCGGCATGGCCGGCGAGTGCGTGCTCGGCATGCACGGCGAGCTGGAGTTCGAGGGCCGCCGCCTGGCCGGCATGTGGCCCAGGGACCAGCTCGCCGTGGCCACCGCCGCCGGGGCCACCATCTTCGGGCCGGCGGTCAACGTCAACACCACAAAGTCCGTGGCCTGGAACGTCGCCCGCGCGTGTACCATTGTCAAGCCGTGCATGGCGGCGGCCACGATCCCCGTACACATGAACGTCGGGATGGGCGTCGGCGGCGTGCCGATGTCGGCGTATCCGCCGGCCGACGCCACGGCGCGGGCCTCCCGCGCCCTCGTCGACATCCTCAAGCTGGACGGCTTGTAGGTCGGCGTCGGCGACCCACTCGGCATGGCGTCGGCTCACGCGCTGGCCTCGGGGATGGGCGGGATGCGGACTGCTGGAGACCTGGTAGCCCGCCTGCAGATCACCCGGGGCATGCGCCTCACGCAAGCCAAGGAATACGTGGCCGGCAAGCTCGGCTGCAGCCTTCGCGACCTCGCCGACCCGGTGGCCATGCACGAGATCCGCGGGGAGCTCGGCCTCGGCCGCATCCCCGTGCAGGACCTCACCTACGCCAACGAGCCCGGCGGCCTCGAGGCGAAGTTCCACATCGCCGACGTGCTGGGCGTACCCATCAACTCCGTGGAGCGCTTTCGCCGCCGGGCCGGCATCGATGGCTGACGCCGGCCTCGACCTCGCCCAGCGGCAGCCCCTCTGCCCCCTGGGCGCGGATTTCCGCGTGTCGTTCTACGACGCACGCATCCTCGGGCGCTACGAGCAGGCCATCCTCCAGGTGCTCGAACGCACCGGCGTGCGCTTCGGCTCGCCCAAGGCCCTCGATATCCTCGAGGAACACGGCGCCACCATCGACCGCGGCAGCGGCGTGGTCCGCTTCTCCCCCGAACTCGTGAAGGGGGCGCTGGCGAAGGCGCCGCGCAGCTTCGTCCTCGGCTCGCGAGACGGCGCCCTCGACCTCGACCTCGCGAGCCCCGACACGTTCAACACGACCAACGGTTGCGGCACCGAGGTCATAGACTGGCGCAGCGGCGTGCGACGCCAGTCCACAAAGGCCGACCTGGCGGCGATCACGCGCCTCACCGACTACCTCGGCGCGGTGCAGTTCTGGTGGCCCACCGTCGCCGCCGGTGACTGCGGCGCGACCCACGAGCTGCACGAGCTCGAGGTCGGCTGGGGCAACACCGTGAAGCACCTGCAAGGCATGGTGCAGGGCGAGCGCGCGGCGCGGTACGCCGTCGAGATGGCCGCGGTCGTCGCGGGAGGGCCGGAGCAGCTCCGCCGCCGGCCGGTCATGAGCGACCTCATCGGCACGGTGCAGCCGCTGGTCAACGACAAGGACGGCATCGAGGCGGCGCTCGTCTTCGCCGCCGCCGGCGTACCGGTGAGCTTCGTCACCATGCCCACCTACGGCACGACGGCGCCGGCCACCAAGGCCGGCGCCCTCGTGATGGGCTTCGCCGAGCTGCTCAGCGCGACCGTGCTTGTGCAGCTCGCGCATCCCGGCGCGCCGGTCATCCTCTTCCCCTTGCCCGTGCACGCCGACCCGCGCACCGCCGCCCTCGTCACGGCGCCGCTGAACCACCGCGGCCTCTTCCTCCCCAGCGAGCTCGTGCACCACTTCGGGCTCCCGTCCATGACCGGCTACGCGGGCACCGACGACGACCTCCCGGGCACGTGGCTGGCGGCCGCCGAGACGGCGCACACGGTGATGCTCGCCGGCCTCGTGGGCGCGGAGCTCATGACCACCATCGGGCTCACCAACCGCTATCAGCTCTTCACGCCCGAGCACATGATGCTCGACGACGACCTGTACCACCGGGCGGCCAACGCCTTCCGCGACCTCGAATTCAGCGAGGAGGAACTGGCGCTCGACGTCATCGACGCCGTGGGTCCCGGGGGGCACTTCCTGGCGCAGGCGCACACGCGCCGGCACATGAAGGAGACGGTGGAGCGCTCCATCGGGCAGCAGATCGGCGCCGACGGCATGCACTACCGCGATTCGCTGGAGGTCGCGCGGGAGCGGGGCGTCGCGATCCTCGAAGGCTACGTGCCGGAGCCCCTCGATGCGGACAAGCAGCGCGAGCTGCGGCGCATCGTCGCGGCGGCCGACGCCGAGCTGCGCGGCTAACCCCGCGCCACTGGCCCGCGCCGGTCAGGCGTCGCCGTCAGGCGACGCCCCGCCGGCGCTCAGGTACCCGAAGACGAGCGCCCGCCAGAGGTCGAAGGCTGGACCGATGTCGAGGTCCGGATCGGCCTGCACCTGCAGCGCGACCCCGTCGGCGAGCGCCACGGCGAGCAGCGCCAGCGGCTCGAGCCGCGCTGGCGGCTGCCCGCCCTGCCCGGCGCCGAGCGCCCAGGCGTCGAGCTTACGGTACCAGTCGAAGAGGTCGCGCAGGTGCGGGCGCAGCTCCTCGTCGCGCAGGATGTGCGGGATGATCTCGTAGAACATCTGGTAGGCGGCGGTGTCGCGCGCGTACCGCTCGTGCAGGCGAAACAAGGCCTCGCGCCGCTCCTGGCCCGGCGGCACGCTCGTGAGCTGCTCGATGAGCTCCACGCTCTCGAGATACATCACCGAGTCGATGAGCGCCGTGACGAGGCCCGCCTTGCCGCCGAAGTGATAGCGGATCAGCGCCGGGTTCTCGCCGGCCTCGGCGGCGATCTTCTCGAAGGTCAGGGCGCGAAAGCCGTCGCCGGCGAGGACGCGCTTGGCGGCCTCGAGGATGCGCGCCGCCGTCGGCGAGAGGTCCGGCGCCGGATCGCTGATCGGGAGCTCGTATCTCGCCATCGCCCGCGGCCTCTCCGCTCGCCCGGCCCCGCCGCCGGCCTCTCGCCGGCCGGGCCGGCCACTTGACATGCCTCCGCCGTCTGCTACTCTACCACATTAGTTAGTTATGCAACTAACTAATCCTCTGCCGAGCCCACTTTGGAGGGACTGCGTGAAACGCAATCCGCACGCCGGCGGCGCCCGCAGCCGCGGTCTGAGTGTCAACGTCTTCACCGAGTCCGAGCTCGACGACATCCACCTCGCCACCCTCGAGATCCTCGAGCGCACCGGCGTCTTCGTGGAGGACGACGAGGCGCTCGACATCTTCAAGGACGGCGGCTGCCGCGTCGACCGTGAGACGCGCATCGTCAGGATCCCGCCGCACATCGTGGAGGATGCCATCCGCTCGTCGCCGAGCAGGTACACCCTGTACGGTCGCGACCCGAAGAACGACTTCGTCATGGAGCCGGGTCGCGTGGCCTTCACCAACTTCAGCGAGGGCATCCGTGTGATCGACGTGGACACCGGCGAGCTTCGCGATTCCACAAAGCGGGACATCGCCGACATCGCCCGTCTCAACGACTACCTCAGCGAGCTCGACACCCACGAGATCGCCGTGGGCGCCAGGGACGTGCCGCCCCAGACGGCGGCCGTACACAACAGCGAAGTGCAGCTCCTGAACACCACCAAGCCGATCGGTATCGGCCCGCTCTCGGGTATGGAGTGCAGGGCGATCTTCCGCATGGCCGCCGAGATCGTCGGCGGCGACGACGCGCTGCGCGAGCGGCCGATCCTGTACAGCGGGGTCTGCCCCGTGAGCCCGCTCAAGCTGCCGCGCGACGCCACCGAGGTGATCATCGAGTCGGCGCGCTGGTGGATCCCCGACAACATCCTCAGCATGGCGATGGCCGGCGGCTCGTCGCCGGTCACACTGGCCGGCACGCTGGTCACGCACAACGCCGAAGTACTGAGCGGCATCGTGCTCGCGCAGCTCGCGGAGCGCGGCTGCCCGGTGATGTACGGCAGCTCGACGACGGCCATGGACCTCAAGCTCGCGGCCGCTTCCGTCGGCTCGCCCGAGATCTCCGTGATCAGCGCCGCGGTCGCGCAGATGGCGCGGCGCTACCTGATCCCCAGCTTCGTCGCCGGGTTGTAGACAGATTCCAAGCTCGGTGACGCCCAGGTCGGGCACGAGAAGACCCTCACCGGACTCATGGCGGCGTTGGCAGGGGCCAACCTCATCTACGGCGCGGGGATGATCGAGTCGGGCGTCACCTTCGATTGCGGGCAGCTCGTGATGGACAACGAGCTCGCACGCATGATCAAGCACACGGTGATGGGCATCGCCGTGGACGACGAGACCCTGGCGGTGGAGGACATCGCCGGAGTCGGGCCGTTCGGCGATTTCCTCAGCCTCGACGCGACGCTGAGGCACATGCGCGCGCTCAGCCAGCCCGAGGTGCTCGACCGGCGGGTGCGCGAGGACTGGGAGGCGCGGGGCTCGCGCGATCTCTACAGCACCTGCCTCGAGAAGGCCCGCGACATCATCCGCGAGCACGTGCCCGAGCAGGTGCCCGCCGACGTGGCCGCACGCGTACGCGCCATCGTCGCGGAGACCGACCGCGCCGCCGGCGTGGCCTGAAGGAGGCAGATCGCGATGAAAGACCAACTGAAACAAGCCATCATCGCCGGCGACGCCGGCACCGTGAACGCCCTCACCCAGGCGCTCCTGGCGACGGGGGCCTCGCCCCGCGAGATTTTGGACGAGGCCCTGCTCCCCGGCATGGAGGTGGTCGGCGAGCGCATGCGCAGCGGCGACTGCTTCATCCCCGAGGTGCTGCTCAGCGCAAGGACGATGCAGGGCGCCCTCGACCTCCTGCGCCCGCACATGGCGGAGGGCGAGAGCACCAGCGCCGGCACCGTGGTCATCGGCACCGTCGAAGGCGACCTCCACGACATCGGCAAGAACCTCGTGGCGATGCTTCTGCAGGGCGCCAGCTTTGAGGTCGTCAATCTCGGCACCGGGGTGACGAGCGCGCAGTTCGTGGCCGCCGTCGAGGAGCATCAGCCCGCGATCCTCGGGATGAGCGCCCTGCTCACCACCACCCTGCCGCACATGGGCGAGACCATGCAGGCGCTCAAGGCCGAGGGCCTGCGCGCGT
>Ga0194044_10000600_pt1 | contig 18071 bp, 12 predicted proteins | sample JunL4417m_MetaG_FD_155460 | JGI IMG/M metagenome (GOLD analysis project Ga0194044, IMG submission 155460) | Anoxic zone freshwater microbial communities from boreal shield lake in IISD Experimental Lakes Area, Ontario, Canada - Jun2016-L442-17m | ecosystem: Environmental > Aquatic > Freshwater...
TTTGGGGACGCCACCCGACAACTGGTCGCGGCCTTTCCCGGCCCCGACGGCACAGCCAAAGAAGTCCCAACGTTCGTGAACGAATTCTGGACCGCGAGGCAGCGTCAGGCCATCTCGCTCCACGAGATTTCCTATCGCGCCTGCTTCAAACCGCAGTTGCCCCGCTTCTTCATCGAGCGCCTGACCCAGGCGGGCGATGTGGTCTATGATCCCTTTATGGGCCGGGGCACAACGGTGCTGGAAGCCGCGTTGCTGGGCCGGGTTCCTTGCGGCTCCGACATCAATCCGTTGAGCGTGGTTCTGACCCGGCCGCGGCTCCGTCCGCCGCACCTCGAGGAGGTGGCCCAGCGCCTCCGCCAGATCGATTTCGCTGCGTGCCAGGAATTCCCCGATGAACTCCTCGTCTTCTACCACCCCGGCACGCTTCGCGACATCGCTTCGCTCAAGCAGTATTTGCTCGCGCGGCGCGACGCACATTCACTCGACGTTCTGGATGAATGGATTTGTCTGCTCGCGCTGAATCGTTTGACGGGGCATTCGCCGGGATTTTTCTCCGTCTATACCCTGCCACCAAACCAGGCGGTCTCGGTGAAATCGCAGCAAAAGATCAACGCCAAACGCAATCAAACTCCTCCGCGCCGCGATGTCTGCAGCATTATTTTGAAGAAGACCCGCAGCCTGTTGCAGGACTGTGACCCGGCCACGCGCCAGGTCTTAGCCCGGGTCGCGCCCCGCGCGCAGCTCTTGACCAGGCCCGCCGGCGCCACGCCTGAAATTGCCGACCAGTCCGTTTCGCTCGTGGTCACTTCGCCTCCATTCCTCGACGTGGTGGATTACGCCACGGACAACTGGTTGCGGTGCTGGTTCCTCGGCATCGATCCCAAAGCAGTCAAACTGACGGTCCCGAAGAAGATTGAAGCCTGGCGGGAAGCGATGACCCAGGTTTTTCACGAACTCAACCGCGTTCTAAAACCCGGCGGGCACGTCGCCTTTGAAGTGGGGGAGGTTCACCGCGGCAAAACCAAGCTCGAAGAAGTCGTTGTGCCGTGCGGCATGGCGGCGGGCCTAGACCCTGTGCTCGTCCTCATCAACGACCAGCAGTTCACCAAGACCGCAAATTGCTGGGGCGTGGACAACATGACCAAAGGCACGAACACCAACCGCATCGTGCTCTTCCGCAAGGATTGAAGGGCAGATGCCACGGCCGGTCCGAACCGCCGCCGTTGCCGCCGCGAGCGGAGATTCAGGGCAGGCTGGCGAGGAGGAACTGCGCTGTATTGTCCATGTCCAGGTTGACCCGCGCCCATTCCTCTGACAGCGGTCTAAGCACCGCGGAAGGAATGTCCCGAACCACGAGATCGCTCATCTCCAAAGCGGTGGCGGTGGCGGCCAGGGACTGGGTATTTGGCACGGGTGTTTGAACCGTGGCAGGCACCGGCTGATGGAGGGCGTACCAGACGCCCAGCACTGTCAGCGCCACGAGCGCCGGCGCAGGGAGCCAGCGCAAGATGCTGTGCTTATGCTGCGGGACCACGCACATCTCGGCTGCTCGAACTGCCCGCATGATCGAATCGTGGAATGAGGCTGTGACCTCGGGCTTCACGGGGGCGTGCCTCAAAGCGTGATCCACCGCCCGCAGCCCTTGCTCAAAGTGGCGCAGATCATCGGAGCAGTTCAGCCTTTTCCGCAGCCAATTCGGCAGAGCTCTGCGATCATCGAGCGCGGCGGAGATTCGGATCATTGCGAACCATGATTTCATGTGTGATGCGTGATGCGTGATGCGTGGTGCGTGATGCGTGAGTTTGGGCTAAATGGGTGACGGGTCTGGGCGATTAATCTGGTGGGTGGTTTCCACTGTCGGGACTGCCGTTCTGTCTGCGTTGAGTCCGCGGCCCAGTGTCTGCCGCGCGCGGAACAGCAGCACCTTGACATGGGTTTGAGTCTTGCGGAGCACCTGCGCAATCTCCGCCATGTTCATATCCTCGGCATATCTTAGCCAGATGGCTTGGAATTGCGCTTCCGGCAAAAGCCGGCCCGCCAGTTGCCACAGGTTTTGACGCTCCTCCTGCCTGGCCATCAACTCCGCCGGGTCGTCGTGGTCCGGCAGGTCGGGCAGGAGTTCGTCGGCGGCGGGTCGGGCGGCGCGGTGGCGGTCGATGCATTTCCGGCGGGCAATGGTGAACAGCCAGGGAGCGAACCCGCGTTGGGAATCAAACTGTGCGATAGCTTGAAAGGCCCGCACAAAGGTGTCCTGAGTCACTTCGCGAACGTCGGTCTCGTTGCCGCAAGAGTTAGCCACGAAACGGTATATCCGTGACTCGTAACGAAATACCAATTCTTCAAATGCGACCAGAGAGCCGGCCTGGCTTCGCCGGGCCAGCTCTTCATCGGAGACTGTTTCGAATTCCAAGGCCATTCCGTTCTCTGGGTCGTTCGTGTCGTCGTCCTTCCAATTCTAAGCGGAACCCGGCGGACGATCCACTGCTATTGCGCGGAAAAGGGCGGCCAGGAAGCCGCCCCGAGACCGGCTCAGACCGGCATCAGTTCCTTTCCGCCTTCTTTTGAGCCTCTTTCTCAGCCCCTGATTTCAGAACGTTGATGACGTCTGCCGCCGGCATCGTCAGAGTGGCGACGACGCTGACACCGTCCTGTTTGAGCAAGAGCGCGTCGGCGAGCATGGCGGCCTCGGGCTTCTCCTTTTGCAGCTTTGTCAGCGCGATCAACCCCTGGGCCACCATAGCGACTTGCTTGGCAACATCTTCATCATTGGCTTCAAAGATCAGCTTGGCGGTTGCCTGCCGGCTCGATTCCCCGATCTGGAGGGACAGCGATTTGGCCAGCCGGAAGATCGCGGCGTTGGGAGTGGACTCCGGCAGATCCAGCTTCCGGGCGGCCCCTTCAATGAAACTGGTGTTGCCGGAGAGGCCCAGCTTCGGAAAGACGAAGCTACTGGACAGGCTGGACTTCGCTCTGTCCAGCACGTCCAGGGCTTGGGCCACGCGAGCCTCCTGCTGGGCCAGGATGACGACGTGGGTGCCCTGGATGGAGGCGTAAGTGCGTGGCTTCACCCCGTTCTTCGCTTTCTTCTTATCGTCGATCCAGTTGTAGATGACGTGCTGGTTATGGGTCGTGTTTTGAGAATCGTTCGCTGCCTTTGCCAGGGTGACGAGTCGCTCAGGATCGAAGTCTGCATAGACCAGCAAGACCCCATCCTCGGAGGTGGTGCCGCTGCTGTAAAGCGTCAGCCCATGAAGTTGTTTGCGGGGATCAAAGTTGAACAGAGTCTGGAAAACGGCGAATTTCGCCTGCGCATCCGGTTTATCCATCTCGGCCAGCAGGTATTGGCCGACAGCGCTTGGGCGCAGCATATCACAATCAACGTGCAGAACCCAGGTGGGCTCGGCTGGCACATCGGCCCGTTGCAACGGCACGGCCATCGCCGTCATTCCCAGACTGACAAGACCGCCGGCACAGAGAATCCTTTTCGAGAGACTTGGTTTCATAATCTATTTATCGCTTTCCAGTTTATTGTTCAAGGCGGTCACCCACGGTGCCGTCTCACCTATGAATACGCAGGAATGGCGGGGTCGGTTACAGAAAGATGGCAAAAACGCTGCGAATTCGTCTGGCGTCCGGCTGCTCAGGCGTCCATGTTGAAAGCCACAGAACATGAAACGGATTTCACGACGGCAGTTTCTTCGGGCTGGTGTGGCAGGAATCGCCCTGCCTTATCTGATTCCAGCATCGGTCCTGGGCGCAGACGCGCCGAGCAAGAAGATTACCATCGGGTTCATCGGCACAGGCGATCATGGCACCGGGTGGAATTTGCACCGCTACCTTCGCCTTCCGGATGCCCGGGTGCTCGCCGCCTGCGACGTCGATGGCTACCGCATGCGCAAGGCCAAGGCGATGGTCGATGCGCAGTACGATAATGAGGATTGCGCGATGACCAAGGACTTTCGGGAAGTCCTGGCGCGAAAGGACATTGACGCGGTGATGATCTCGACTCCAGACCACTGGCATACTCTGATCAGCGTCATGGCGCTCCGGGCGGGCAAAGACGTGCAATGTGAGAAGCCCACTCTCACGATTGAAGAGGGCAAGATACTCATCCAGTCCGTCCGCAAGCATGGCCGTGTCTTCCAGACCAGCACAGAGGACCGTTCGCTACCGGTGTACCACCGCATGGCGGAACTGGTGCGCAACGGGCGCATCGGCAAGCTGACGAAAATCGAAGTGATCCTGCCGCGGCAGCCAACGATGCCGGGCGACCCAACGCCCCAGCCGGTGCCTGCCGATTTGGATTGGGAGATGTGGCTCGGCCCGGCGCCCTTTGCGCCCTATACCAAGGACCGCATGCATTTTAACTTCCGCTGGATATGGGATTATTCCGGGGGAATTATCTGTGACTGGGGAGCGCACCTGTTCGACACGGCGCAGTGGGCCAACGATACCGAACGGAGCGGCCCGGTTGAAGTCGAAGGCACTGGCACCCACTGGGAAGGGGGACTTTACAACACGGTAAAGGACTATGATGTCACATACCGGTACGCGAATGGTGTCACCATGACCTGCACTCCAGGCAATCCGAGCATCAAGTTTATTGGCACTGAAGGATGGGTGGGCAACCGCGGTTGGCGGGGTGAACTGGAAGCCAGCTCCAAGGAGATACTAAAATCAGAAATCGGGCCCAACGAAATCCACCTCTACACCAACCCCGAAGGCGAACATGATGACTTCCTTAAGTCGGTAAAGAGCCGTAAAGACCCCTATTTCCCGGTGGATATCGGTCACCGTGTTGCGACGGTCTGCCATCTGGCGAACATTTCCATCCGCCTGGGTCGCAAGCTCAAATGGAACCCCAAAGCCGAGCGCTTCGAGAATGACGCCCAGGCGAACGCGATGCTGTCGCGCCCAACGCGAAGCCCGTGGAGCTTAATGCCAGATTGAAGTCTAAGGCAAGTCGGTCGTCCCCATCAGGTAGCGGTCGCATTCGCGCGCCGCGCCCCGGCCTTCGTTAAAGGCCCAAACAACCAGGCTCTGGCCGCGACGGCAATCGCCCGCGGCGAAGACTCCTTTATGGTTGGTGGAGTATTTTTCAAATGCCGCTTTCACATTGGTTCGCGGGTCGCGTTCGAGACCGAGCGCCTCGATCAACGGTTGTTCGGGCCCGAGAAAACCCATCGCCAGCAGCACGAGTTGGGTCGGGCGGACCTGTTCGGTGCCCGGCACTTCTTTGGGCACGAACTGTCCTTTGTCGTTGCGCTCCCATTGGACTTGAACTGTGAGGACTTCCTTGACGTGGCCGTGGGCGTCACCGATGAATCTCTTCGCCGTGGTCAGATAGATGCGAGGGTCAGCGCCAAACTTTGCGGCGGCCTCTTCCTGGCCATAGTCCAGGCGATAGACCTTCGGCCATTCGGGCCACGGGTTGTCCTGAGCCCGATCCAGGGGCGGGCGCGGCAGAATTTCCACTTGCACCAGGCTCCGGCAAGCGTGCCGCAGCGAGGTGCCGACGCAGTCCGTGCCGGTGTCCCCACCTCCAATGACCATGACGTCCTTGCCTTCGGCGGAGATGAAATTGCCGTTCTTGTGGCCGTCCAGCAGGCTGCGGGTATTGTGGGTCAGAAAATCCATCGCGAAATGGATGCCCTCGAGGCCGCGGCCCTCGACCGGCAAATCGCGCGGCTGGGTTGCGCCGGTGCAGAGCACCACAGCATCGAATTCCTTGAGCAGTCTTTTCGCCGGGTAATTTGCGCCAACCTCGGTGTTGGTGACGAACTTGACCCCCTCAGCTTCCATTTGTGAGACTCGGGGCAGGACGACCTTGCGCTTGTCGAGCTTCATGTTCGGGATGCCATACATGAGCAAGCCGCCGACACGGTCAGCGCGTTCGAAGACAGTGACCGAGTGGCCGGCGCGGTTCAGTTGCGCCGCCGCGCATAGGCCAGCGGGCCCCGAACCCACCACGGCGACCTTTTTGTCGGTGCGCACCCGGGGCGGTTCAGGAGTGACCCAGCCATTTTCCCATCCCCGGTCGATGATGGCGCATTCGATGCTCTTGATGGTCACTGGCGTGGCATTGATGCCGAGGACGCAGGAGCCCTCACAGGGGGCGGGGCAGACGCGACCGGTGAAGTCAGGAAAATTATTCGTCTTGTGGAGGCGGTCCAGCGCTTCCTTCCAAAGGCCGCGATACACCAGGTCGTTCCACTCCGGAATGAGGTTGTGAATCGGGCAGCCGGAAGCCATGCCGCTGAGCAGGGCACCCGTGTGGCAAAAGGGAATGCCACAATCCATGCAGCGCGCCCCTTGCTCACGGAGCTTGCCCTCCTCCAGATGATGATGGAACTCGTTCCAGTCGCGGATGCGTTCGATGGCTGAACGATCCAGAGGCAACTCGCGCAAGTATTCGATGAATCCGGTGGGTTTGCCCATAGTCTCCTGTTATCCTCCCCCGATGCGCGCCGCGCTGCGGGCGTTTTCTTCAAAGGCAGCCATGATCGCCTGTTCGCCGCTCAAGCCGGATTGCTGCAGGTGTTTCAAGGACTGCAAAACGCGTTTGTAGTCCTTTGGCATGACCCTCACAAACTTTCTCACCATTTGCTGCCAGTCCGCAAGAATCCTGGCCGCGCGCGCGCTGCTCGTATAGGTTTGATGACGCTGAATCATCTTCCACACCTGTTCGATTTCATCCGGATCCTCGAGCGCTTCCAGCGCAACCATCTGAAGGTTGCAGCGGCGCGGGAAATCCCCGACCTCATCCAGCACATAGGCCACCCCGCCTGACATGCCGGCGGCGAAATTGCGTCCGGTCGGGCCGAGCACCACCACGCGACCGCCAGTCATGTATTCGCAGCCGTGGTCGCCGACCGATTCGACGACTGCATTCACACCGCTATTGCGCACACAGAAGCGTTCGCCCGCCATGCCCCGGATGTAGGCTTCGCCGGCTGTGGCGCCGTAGAGGGCGACATTGCCAATGATGATATTCTCCTCCGGAACAAAGGTCGATTTTGCCGGCGGATAGACAATGATTTTGCCACCGGACAACCCTTTGCCGACGTAATCATTGGAGTCACCTTCCAGGAAGAAGGTCATTCCTTTGGGCATAAACGCGCCGAAGCTTTGACCCGCGCTGCCGGTGAAGTGAATCTCGATGGTGTCCTCGGGCAATCCTTCAGCGCCCCAACGCCGCGTAATCTCGCTGCCGACAATGGTGCCGACGACGCGATGCACGTTGCGGATGGGCAGCATGGCCAGAACCTTTTCCTGCCGCTCGATCGCCGGCGCACAGAGCTTGCGCAACACCGTGTTGTCCAGCGCCCGCTCGAGACCGTGGTTCTGGGGAATCTGGCAAAAACGACCGACATCGGTGGGCACCTCGGGCTGGTAAAGAATCTTGCTGAAGTCCAGACCCTTGGCTTTCCAGTGGTCCACGGCCTTCTTCACTTCCAGGCGGTCGGAGTGACCGATCATCTTATTCATCTGGCGAAACCCGAGCTGGGCCATGAGCTCGCGAACTTCTTCGGCAATCATGCGCATGAAATTAACCACGTGCTCGGGCTCTCCCGCAAAACGTTTGCGCAACTCCGGATCCTGGGTCGCCACCCCCACCGGACAGGTGTTCAAATGGCAGACGCGCATCATGATGCAGCCCATCGCGACCAGTGGTCCAGTGGCAAAACCGAATTCCTCCGCGCCAAGCAAGGCGGCGATGACCACATCGCGTCCGGTTTTCAACTGGCCGTCGGTCTCGACAATGATGCGCGAGCGAAGATTGTTCAACACCAGCGTCTGATGGGTCTCGGCCAAACCAAGCTCCCACGGAATGCCGGCGTGCTTGATGCCGGTTTGCGGCGACGCTCCGGTGCCGCCGTCGTAACCGCTGATGAGCACCACGTCGGCGTGGGCTTTCGCGACCCCTGCGGCAACCGTGCCGACCCCGATCTCCGATACCAGCTTCACGCTGATGCGCGCATGATGATTCGCGTTCTTCAAATCGTGAATCAACTCGGCCAGATCTTCGATCGAATAAATGTCATGATGCGGGGGCGGAGAAATCAGCCCGACGCCCGGGGTCGAGTAGCGCACTTTGGCAATCCACGGATAAACTTTCTGCCCGGGCAACTGCCCGCCCTCGCCCGGTTTGGCGCCCTGGGCCATTTTGATTTGGAGCTCTTTGGCATTCACCAGGTAGAGACTGGTGACACCGAACCGCCCGGAGGCGACTTGTTTGATCGCGCTGTTCTTGGAATCACCGTTCGGCATTGGAACGTAGCGTTCCGGGGCTTCGCCCCCCTCGCCGGTGTTGCTTTTGCCCCCGATGCGATTCATGGCAATCGCCAGCGTCTCGTGCGCTTCCTGGCTGATGGACCCGTAGCTCATCGCGCCGGATTTGAACCGTTTCATGATCGTTTCCACCGACTCCACCGACTCGATGGGGACGGGCTTGACCTTCTTGAAGTCGAAGAGGCCCCGCAGGGTACACCAGTTCCGCTCCTGCGCATTGACCAGCCCGGAGTATTCCTTGAACAGCTTGTAACTGCTCGTGCGCACCGCCGTCTGAAGCTTGTGGATGGTCTGAGGATTAAACAGATGATACTCGCCGCCGTCACGCCATTGATACTGGCCGCCGGTGTCAAGCACATGGCCGTTGACATCCCGATCCGGGAACGCCCGCTGGTGGCGCAGCAACACCTCCTGCGCGATGATCTCAATTCCTATGCCTTCCACGCGCGAGGGTGTGCCGGTGAAATACTTTTCGATGAAGCATTGCTTCAGTCCGACGGCTTCAAAGATCTGCGCGCCCCAATAGCTTTGGATGGTGGAAATGCCCATCTTGGAAATCACCTTCACCACCCCTTTCATGGCGGCCTTAAGATAATTCTTGCAGGCCGTCTTGTGGTCCATGCCCGTCAATATCCCCTGGCGCAAAAGATCGTCCAGAGTCTCGAACGCGAGATACGGATTAATGGCGCCGCAGCCGTAACCGATAAGCAACGAGTAATGGTGGACTTCGCGCGGTTCACCGGACTCGATCACAAGACCCACGCGGGTGCGCGTGCCGGCGCGAATCATGTGGTGGTGGACACCGGCCACCGCCAGCAGCGACGGAATTGGGGCCCATTCCTTGTTCACGCCGCGGTCAGACAAAACGATGACATTGATGCCATCCTGGATCGCCTGGTCCACCTTGCGGCACACGTCGTTCATGGCCTTTTCCAGGCCCGGAGCGCCTTCGGCGGCCGGGAACAGGATCGGCAGCGTAACCGACTTGAAGCCCGGAAGGTCAACATGCTTGAGCTTGATGAATTCCTCGTTGGTGATGATGGGCGACTTCAACTCGATGAGCCGGGCGTGTTCCGGCGTGGGCTTGAGCAAATTGCGCTCCGAGCCGATCGCTGTCTCGGTGGACGTGATGATTTCTTCGCGGATACAATCAATCGGCGGATTGGTGACCTGGGCGAAGAGCTGTTTGAAGTAGTTAAAGAGCGGGTGCGATTTGTTGGACAGGACTGCCAGAGGAGTGTCGGTGCCCATGGAACCCACCGCCTCGGTGCCCTCGCGCGCCATCGGCGCCATCAGCATCCGCAACTCCTCGAAAGTGTAACCGAAAGCAAGCTGGCGCTGCAGCACAGTCTCGTGGCCGAACTCAGGCATTACGCCAGGGTCGGGAACGTCCGCCAGCCGAATCAGGTTCCGGTCCAGCCACTCGCGATACGGATGCTCGCCGGCAATCTGCTGTTTGATTTCCTCGTCCGCAACGATCCGGCCCTCTTCGGTGTCGATCAGGAACATTCGGCCGGGCTGCAAGCGCCCTTTTTGCCGCACGCGATCGGCAGGCAGATCCAGGACGCCAACTTCGCTGGCCATGATGACCAGGTCATCTTTGGTTACGTAGTAACGGGAGGGCCGCAGGCCATTGCGGTCGAGCACTGCCCCAATCTTCTTCCCGTCGGTGAACGCGATCGAGGCCGGGCCATCCCACGGCTCCATCAGGCAGGAATGGTACTCGTAGAATGCCTTCTTTTCCGCACTCATGCTCTCATGTTTGGTCCACGGCTCGGGGATCATCATCATCATGGCGTGCGGCAGCGAGCGCCCCGCCAGGACCAACAGCTCCAGGCAGTTATCAAACATCGCCGAGTCGCTGCCATCGGAGCAAATCACCGGCAGCAGCTTCTTGAGATCATCCCCGAACAGGTCGGACTCGAACATCGCCTGACGCGCATGCATCCAGTTGACGTTGCCGCGCAGCGTGTTGATTTCGCCATTGTGAGCCACATAACGATACGGATGGGCGCGGTTCCAACTTGGAAAGGTGTTGGTGCTGAACCGGGAATGGACTAGCGCCAGGGCGGACTCCATCGCCGGATGCGAAAGGTCCGGGTAATACTGCATGAGCTGCTCCGTGAGGAGCATGCCTTTATAGACCACCGTCTTGTACGACAGGCTTGAAATGTAAAAGAATTCTCCACCCGCAACTTTGCCGGAGTACCGGATGGCGTTTTCCGCGCGCTTGCGGATGATATAGAGCTTCCGCTCGAAGGCCAGGTCGTCAGCCACCTTCGGGCCTCGGGCCAGGAAGACCTGCGACATGAACGGCTCGGAGGCCCGGGCGGTCTCGCCAAGAGTGACGTTACTCGTCGGGATGGTGCGCCAGCCGAGCACCCGCTGTCCTTCTTCGCCGGCAATGGCAGCGAAAATCTTCTCGCATTCGGCCCGCTGGGCCGGGTTCTGTGGCAAAAATACCATGCCCACCCCGTATTCGCCGGCCGATGGCAAAGCCACGCGCGCCTCCCGCGCCACGAGCTTAAGGAACTCGTGCGGAGGTTGGATGAGAATGCCCGCTCCGTCGCCGGTGTTGGCCTCGCAGCCGCACGCGCCCCGGTGATTCAGATTGAGCAGTACCTGCAGAGCCTGCTGAATAATGGCATGGGACTTCTTGCCTTTGATGTCGGCCACGAATCCGACACCGCAGGCCTCGTGCTCGAACTGCGGGTCGTACAGGCCCTGTTTGGCCGGCGGTCCCGTTTGTTGCCGCCGGCCGGCATGGCTTAATCTGTCTGCTTTACTCGTCATTTTCAGGAGGTTCCAGCCTCGGCAACACTACCAATCAATTCAGTTAGCTTGTACTCAAATTACCGTGAGATGCAAACTTTCATTTGAGTGAATTGAAAGCCGGTGCGCATCTTAGATTTTTCGGAGCGAGGACAGGCGCGCAAGACAGAATTCGTCGAAGCCTGTGATTTCATGGGAATCAAACCTGAAAACAGCAGTTGGAACCACGGATTTTGGGATCACACGGATAAAGAAAGGATTGCGGTGCAAGGGGTGTTCACCCAGCGGGTGGTCGCGAAAGAGGTTCTCGAACCTTGCACTTCCGCTCGACCTTGGTTAGATATTGCTCTCGAAGAATTCTGTCCTGCGCCCGCGCGGACATTCCTGTCCGCTTCGAGGTTGACTGATCTCCGGGAGCGGACAAGAATGTCCGCGCTCCAATTACCCAGGGTGGTGGTTTTGGAAAGATCCAAAGGACAAAGGACTTCGCCCGGTAACCCGCAAATGCTTTCGTTTCCATTTTTCTGCCTCCAATTTTTCTGTCTAATTGTCCCGTCTTCAATTGTTCTGTCGAATGGTTCACCTCCAGAGGGGCGTGCGAATGATTATGGGCATAAGGGACAGACAAATCATAGACAGAAACATTATAGACAGAAAAATGGGAAAGGACTGGTTTGCTGAGATGCGCACTCAACTTCAAAACGGCGGAGAATTCCATTGGCAGGCGGGCAAAAACAATTATGATTCGCCCGATCAGAAATTCCCGCTCTCGCGTTGGCAAACTTAATTGGAGCGAAACGGGACGATTGAACAGCAACCGGAAAGCATCATTATGCACATTCAGCTTGGCGGAATCGACTACGCAATCCTGCTCATCTACTTCGGCTTCGTGATTGGCATCGGGTGGGTTCTGAAGCGCCACATGAAGGGCAGCACCGACTTTTTCCTGTCGGGCCGCTCGATTCCTGCGTGGGTCACCGGGCTGGCCTTTCTCTCCGCCAACCTAGGCGCGCAGGAGGTCATCGGCATGGCCGCTTCGGGCGCCAAATACGGCATCATGACCAGCCACTTCTACTGGTTGGGAGCCATCCCCGCCATGGTCTTCCTGGCCATCTTCATGATGCCCTTCTACTACGGCTCGCGCGCGCGGTCGGTGCCCGAATATCTCAAGCTCCGGTTCGATGAGAAGACGCGTGGGTTCAATGCCATTTCTTTTGCCGTCATGACCGTGTTCTCCTCCGGCATCTCCCTGCACGCGCTGGCGAAGTTGCTGCAGACACTCCTGGGCTGGGATTACAATGCCTGCATCGCAGTCTCCGCCTTCATTGTGCTGGTCTATATCTTTCTAGGCGGCCTCACTTCGGCCATTTACAACGAGGTCTTGCAGTTCTTCATGATCGTGCTCGGCTTTTCGCCCCTGGTCTTTCTTGCCCTCAAAGACATCGGCGGCTGGTCCGGTCTCCAGCAAAAGCTCATCCCCGTCGCCACCAGCCAGCATTTTGCCGCCGGCACGTGGTCGGAATCATGGAAACACATGGGCAGCTCTTTGGAGAATCCGATGGGCGTCGGCTGGTTCGGCATGACGATGGGCCTCGGCTTCGTCCTCTCGTTTGGCTATTGGTGTACGGATTTCCTCGTCGTGCAACGCGCCATGGCCGCCAACTCCATGTCCGCCGCCCGCCGCACTCCGCTCATTGCCGCAATCCCCAAGATGCTCTTCCCAGCACTTGTGATTCTCCCCGGCATGATTGCCATCGCCATGTACTATGCCGGCGACCATTTCCTGCCCTTCGTGGACAACAACCCTGCCAAAGGCATCGACTACAACATGACCATCCCCATGTTGCTCGCCAAATACTTCCCCACCGGCCTCCTGGGCATCGGGTTCACCGCACTGATGGCGTCATTTATGTCCGGCATGGCAGGCAATGTCACCGCGTTTAATACCGTCTGGACTTACGACATCTACCAAAGCTACCTCGCACCCAAAAAATCGGACGCTCACTATCTCTGGATGGGCCGCTGGGCTACCGTGTTCGGCATCCTCGTCAGCATCGGCTGCGCCTACCTCGCCTCCAAATTCAATAACATCATGGACATGCTCCAGCTCGTGTTCGGTTTCGTCAACGCGCCGCTATTTGCCACCTTCCTGCTCGGCATGTTCTGGCGCCGCACCACCGGCCACGGCGCCTTCTTCGGCTTGCTCGGCGGCACACTGGGCGCTGCCTTCTTCCATGGACTGGCCCTCTCCGAAGGCGCGGATGTCGGGATAAAGGGCGGCTGGATCGCCAAGGAATTCATGTTCCACAGCGAAATGGGCCAGAACTTCTGGATGGCCATCGTCGCCTGGACCACGTGCTTCGCCCTGACCATCATCATCTCCCTCGCCACCAAACGGACCAAGAGCGACGAGGAACTCAAGGGGCTTGTGTATTCGCTGACGCCCAAGCCCGAAACGGCCCATGAACCCTGGTATAAACAACCAGTGACCGTCGGCATCCTCGTGCTGCTGGCCACTCTCATTCTGAATATCATTTTCTGGTAAACCTCAGCTCAAACCATCACCATGAACTTCGACCTTCGACTTCCCATTGGCATCATGTTCAGCCTGTTCGGCCTCATTCTGGTCATCTTCGGCGCCGTGTCCGACAAGGCCATCTACGAAAAGCACTCGCTGGGCATCAATATTAACCTCGGCTGGGGCGCTGTCCTCCTGGTCTTTGGAGTATTCATGCTCTTCCTGACCTGGCGCGCCAGCATCAAACCTGCCCAGCCCCAAAGGCGTGACAAGAAATGACACCTATGAACCCGAACACTCAGAAATCCAGCTTCGGCAAACTAGCCGACGGCACACCGGTGGAGCTTTTCACCCTGACCAACACCCACGGCCTCGTCGCCAAAATCACCAATTACGGAACCATCATCACCGAGTTGCACGTGCCGGACCGCAACGGCAAACTCGGCGACGTCGTCCTGGGCTTTGATAACCTCGACCAGTATCTCAAAGGACACCCTTGCTTCGGCTGCACCGTCGGGCGGGTTGCAAATCGCATTGCCAATGGCCGGTTCACGCTCGACGGAAAAACCTACGTGCTGGCGATCAACAACGGGCCGAACCATCTCCACGGCGGGATCAAGGGCTTCGACAAGGCCCTGTGGAAGGCAGAGCACCAAGCCGGCGCAGCGATAAAATTCACCCACACCAGCCCTAATGGCGAAGAGGGCTACCCCGGCAATCTCGCGGTCGCTGTCACCATGACCTTGACTGACGCCAACGAGTTTCGCATCGATTACACCGCCACCACAGATCGACCGACCCCCGTCAACCTGACCAATCACTCCTACTTCAACCTCGCCACAGAAGGCGACGTGCTGGGCCACGAGCTGATGATTGCAGCCGACTATTACACCCCTGCGGATGGCACGCTAATTCCCACCGGAGAAATCAAGCCGGTCAAGGGCACGCCTTTGGACTTCACCAAGCCGCAGCCCATCGGCGCGCGCTTTTCCCAGTTGCACATGAACCCCGTCGGCTACGACCACAATTTTGTCCTGAACAGCGGCGGCAAGAGCCTCGCCCTCGCAGCGCGGGCCTATGAGCCGAAGAGCGGCCGCGTCATGGAGGTGCATACGACCGAGCCCGGGGTTCAGCTTTATACGGCCAACTCCATGAACGGTTCGCTCACCGGCAAACGCGGTGTCGTCTATCAAAACCACGCCGGATTCTGCCTCGAGACGGAGCATTTCCCGGACTCGGTCAACCAGCCGAAGTTCCCCTCGGTTATCCTGCGCCCCGACCAGACCTACCGCCAGACGACAAGCCACAAGTTCTCAACCGCCGCATGACTCTGCGCGAACTCGGCGACTATACGGCACAGCAATTCGCCCGAACTTACGGTCGCCAGCCGCGGTGGATTGCCGCTGCCCCGGGCCGCGTAAATGTCATCGGCGAGCACACGGATTACAACGACGGCTTCGTCCTGCCGATGGCCATCGACCGCTATACGGTCATCGCAGCGGCGCCGGCGGCCAATGCCCCAACAAGAATCCAACTGCGCTCCACGACGGAAGACGACGCTGCCACACTCGATCTGAGTCAGCCGGTGAAACCTGCTCCCAAGGGAACCTGGTCCAATTACCCAGCCGGCGTGATTGCCGGGTTCCAGTCGCGCGGGTTGAATTTATCCGGCTTTGACGCACTCATCCACTCGACCGTCCCGCTCGGCAGCGGGCTGTCCAGCAGCGCGGCCTTGGAAGTCTCGACCGCGACACTGCTCGAAGCGATTACCGGCCAGAAGTTGTATCCGGTGGAAAAGGCGTTGCTTTGCCAAAAGGCCGAGCATGAGTTCGCCGGAGTGCCCTGCGGCATCATGGACCAGTTTATCTCCGTCATGGGACAGAAGGACCACCTGCTCCTGCTCGACTGTCGCTCGCAAAAGCCCGAACTGGTCCCGATGACCGATCCCACCGTGGCGCTTCTCATCACCAACACCAATGTGAAGCACGAGTTGACCGGCGGCGAATATGCCAAACGCCGGACGCAATGCGAACAGGCAGCCAAAACTCTTGGGGTCTCCTCACTGCGCGACGCCGACGCGGACATGCTCGAAGGCGCTCGCGGCAGAATGGACGATACAGTGTTCCGTCGTGCGCGGCACATTATTAGTGAAATCGAGCGAACCCTTCACGCGGCGGAGGGAGTGCGTGCTTCAAACTGGCCGACCGTCGGCCAGCTCATGTATGCCAGCCACTCCTCGCTCCGCGACGATTACGAAGTGAGCTGCCCGGAGTTGGACGCCATCGTGGAGATTGCCCAGTCGATCGGCCCAAAAGCCGGCGTCATCGGCTGCCGAATGACCGGCGGAGGCTTTGGCGGATGCACCGTGGCCCTCGTCCGCGCTGACAAAGTCGCCCCCATCTCCGAAAGATTAGCATCCGAATACCAGAAGCGGACGAAGATCACGCCCACCCTCTTCGTCTCGCGCCCCGCCGCCGGCGCCACCGTCCTCAAGTCCGTTTAATCTCCTCGGATTTGAACAGGAGATAACGAAGATAACAGAGAGATAGCCGCCAGCCTTGTGCGCTGTGTTGAGTGGAATAAGGCCATGTGAAATTAACTCCGCAGGAGTGGCATGTTTATAGAAACGACAGGGCGGTATCGGTGGGAAGTGATTCGGGTTTGGCGCAAGTGGCTGGCGCGTCGGGGCGGCCCGCAAGGGAACCACCGGCTCTACCCGGAGAATTCTTTGAGTTCCCCCTTGCATCTATTGGGTTTTACGGTTATCCATACCCGTCAATATGGCAAAAGCATTAACTAAATCACAAATCGCCGCATCCCTTGCGGAAACTGTTGGTCTAACAAAAACGCAGGCTGTGCAAACTCTGGAAGCTCTGGTTGCACTGGCATACAAAAACGCCAAGAACTCTTTCACGATTCCCGGATTGGGCAAGATTGTTCTGGTAAATCGCAAAGCTCGCATGGGTCGCAATCCCGCAACCGGCGAGACGATTAAAATTGCTGCCAAGCGCGTGGTCAAGTTCCGCGTCGCCAAGGCTGCCAAAGACGCAATCCTGGGCACGAAGTAATCCAGGATGGGTTGGTTGTTGTAGAGGCGGAAGATTCAATCTTTCGCCTCTTTCGTTTTCAAGGATACACCGTTCGATGAGATGCGGCTTTGTTGACTGGATTAACCACGACTCGTTTGCAGATTGGACTCTCATAAGCCGGTGACAACCCAAACCAAGACCGGCTTCAACGAAATCTGGATTGCCTGCTTCGTCCTCACCGAGACGGAGTTGGTGAACTAGTCGTGAAATCCGAAACCCGAAATCCGAACGGCATGAATCCACTATCCGCCATCCTCCTCAGCGCCAGTCTTCTCAGCAGCGCGCTCGCAACCGCGGCCGAGTCCAACTCTCTGGCCGGCCGGTGGCGCTTCCAGTTGGACCGCGACAACACCGGCATGCAAGAGAAGTGGTTTCAACGCGCGTTGCCGGATAAGGTCAAACTGCCCGGCTCGTTGCCCGCGCAGGGCATCGGCGATGACGTAACAGTCGAAACCAAATGGACCGGCGATATTGTGGATAAATCGTGGTTCACCGCGCCGGAATACGCGAAATATCGCCAGCCCGGCAACGTCAAGGTGCCCTTCTGGTTGCAGCCGGAGAAATATTACGCTGGCGCGGCGTGGTACCAGCGCGACGTTGATATCCCGGCGGACTGGAAGGGCAAGCGGGTGGTGCTGACGTTGGAGCGGCCTCACTGGGAAACTCGGGTTTGGATTGACGACAGAGAAATCGGGTCGAATAATAGCTTGTCCACACCCCACGAGTACGTCCTTGGCGTTGGGTTGCCGACGGGCCGCCATCGGCTCACCATCCGGGTGGATAACAGCCTGGTCGTGGATGTCGGCGTCAACTCGCATTGCGTCACCGATCACACTCAGGGGAATTGGAATGGGATCGTCGGGGATATCAGCCTGCGCGCGACTTCCCCTGTGTGGATTGAGGATGTGCAAGTTTATCCGCACGTCGCGACGAGGTCGGTGACAGTAAAAGGCAGGATTGGAAACGCAACGGGCAGCGAGGGTAGCGGCAAACTCATTTTATCCTGCGGTCGGATGGATTTGTCTGCTGACCGCAATCTTGTCCGGAAGACGATCGATGTCTCCTGGGGGCCAGACGGCGGAAAGTTTCAAGAAGACCTCTTGCTGGGAGAGAAGGTGGCGAGTTGGGATGAGTTCAGTCCGGTATGTTGCGTGTTGGACACTTCTCTGGTCGGGGCTGGTCCCGGAAAGTCTGCAGTTTTCGGCCTCCGCGAGGTCTCGACCCAGGGCACGCAATTGGTCCTCAATGGCCGCAAGATATTCATCCGCGGCACTCTCGAGTGCTGCATCTTCCCGCTCACCGGCCATCCGCCCACCGATGTGGATTCCTGGAAGCGCATCATCCGCATCGCCAAGGCTTATGGCCTGAATCTCTTCCGGTTCCCTTCCTATTGCCCGCCG
>Ga0194044_10000601_pt1 | contig 18028 bp, 20 predicted proteins | sample JunL4417m_MetaG_FD_155460 | JGI IMG/M metagenome (GOLD analysis project Ga0194044, IMG submission 155460) | Anoxic zone freshwater microbial communities from boreal shield lake in IISD Experimental Lakes Area, Ontario, Canada - Jun2016-L442-17m | ecosystem: Environmental > Aquatic > Freshwater...
AGTCAATCCAGTCCGTCCATTGAGGCAGACGAGTGTGTTATAACATGTTCGTGTTAAGAGTGCTTCGAAAAACAGCCGTGACGAACTGCCCGTGGGCGGCTGGAAAAGCTGTAATTGATCTCTTCGCGGGGGCCCAGAAATCCCCAATGGCTCCAAACCGATTGTATCTCCAAAAACAGGCGATGGATTGTGGCATCTGGTTAATGTTGGATTTGTTAATGACACGGATTACTGTGGCGAGTCAATGCCATTTGAGGTAGAATAACAAATCGTAGATGCCGGAAAAAGCCAGCGCTGCTGTTTGAATACCAGCTCGAACGTCAATTTTAATCAGTAGCGTTTGTTTTTTGTAAGATTGGCCGGCAGGGACGCCGCTCCACTACAAGTTTTCTATTTTCACAAAGCTGGTTCTGTGTGGCGAATCGGTATGAGATGGATCTCGTATCCGTTAAAGGGGTAGATGGCAATGTTTAGAAAGACCTTTCTCGGGATTTTGATGCTTCTGAGCATCGCATTTATAGTGTACGGCGGATTTTTCAGGAAATTCCTCGTTTATGACAACCTGGAAAAGTTCGATAAACTCAAGAGCGTAGGCATCACCATAAAGATCCCTGGCTACGAACAGACAAAGGATAATTTCCAGGTTCAGTCCCAGTCATTTACGGAGCCGGAACTCGTCAATGCAATGACCTTCGATGGAGTCGGTAAATATAGAGATGGGCGGCTCATCTCCAACTATCCGGACTTGCGAATGCTCAAAGGCCGAATGCCCTGCCCCACCTGAATATAGTATTACCGCAGTTGCGGTCTTAGTTTGGAGTTAGCGTGGAAAGAATAAGATTAAAGGTTCAACTCATAGCGGCTGTTCTATTCAACATCGGCATCGTAAATTGGCACTTTATCTGTTTTCCCGTCCTGAACTGCCATTCCTGTCCGATATCGGTTTTTTCATGCCCTATTGGAATAATCGGCCAGTTTGCGGGAGTGGGCTTGATTCCTCTCAGCGTAATCGGAGTGGTTGGGCTCGTGGGCCTTGTAGCAGGGCGGTTTCTTTGCGGGTGGGCCTGTCCCTTTGGGTTCCTCCAAGAACTTCTCTACAAAGTCCCCTATGTAAAATTCAACTTACCGTCATGGACCAGATTCGTTAAATACGGTGTGTTTCTCGGGCTGGTGGTCGCAGTACCCATTTTTTTCACCACAGCATCTCCATTATACTTCTGTCGCCTCTGCCCTGTCGGTACCATAGAATCGGCCATTCCGTGGGCTATCATTAAGGGTAGTACCGACATTCTATCGCTTTCGGTCCGATTATTCATACTGTTTGCTTTAATAATCTCAGTTATGGGTCACCGGCGATTTTTCTGCAAGGTAATCTGCCCTTTAGGGGCCTGCCTGTCTCTCTTCAACCGGTTCGCTGTTGTCTTCCCGGAGAGGAGTACCGACTGTGTCGATTGCGGCACCTGCAACAAAGTGTGTACGATGGAAACGACTCAAGGGAGCCAAAAATTCGGCGTCTACGATGGTCGCGCCGAAGAATGCATTTCTTGTCTGGAGTGCCGCAAGAAATGTCCCACTGAGGCCATCCGAATTTGGGGATGATAAGAAGGATTGATCCACAAGAACGAAAACCTCTAAGAATTATCGAAAACTATTATCGGCCTTCTCGTCACCAACGGGAGACTGAGAAGTCCTTGATTGTTCCTTTCTTGACTTACTGATCCTACTTGTGCTAATTGTACTTGTAGTTTCAAAGTATTGCCGGTTCCACATGTCTATTGGAACAACACCGAAGCCTGACTCGTAACATGGAGCCGAATGATGCTGGTTAAGTTTTGGGGGGTACATGGCAGTCTCCCCCGACCTGGCCCCTCAACCCTGAAATATGGCGGAAATACCCCTTGCGTTGAGGTCCGCTGCGGTAAGAATCTGATAATCTTTGATGCAGGTTCAGGTATTCGCGAACTGGGTGAGGACATGGTTCGTCGCCGACGAGTTGGCGAAATCCATGAGACCAACATCACGGGACACATTTTTTTTTCGCATCTCCACTGGGACCATGTTCAGGGATTCCCTTTTTTTGCTCCTGCTTTCCAGAACAGCAACGAATTCCACCTCTATGCCGTACGAGGACTCAACTCTACAATCCATCGCATCATGAGCGATCAGATGGACCAACCCAATTTCCCGATAACGTTGAAGGATATGGGAGCAGCCCTGTTTTTTCACGACCTAAACAGCGGAGATACAGTGACCATTGACGAAGTGGTTGTTCGGGCCGAACGGGTCAACCATCCTGGGGGATGTTTTGGTTATCGCGTGGAAAGCGGTGAAAAAATAATGATCTACGCCAGTGATACTGAGATAGTAGAGGAAATTGACCCTCGAGTTGTGGAATTCGCTCGCAACGCAGACCTTCTGATTCACGATGGGATGTTCACGCCGGAGCAATATCACGGAATCGGTGACGATATTTCCAGGGAGTCATGGGGGCACAGCACTTGGGAGGGCGCAGTCAGAACGGCTGTAGCCGCTGCTGCAAAGCATTTGGTGATCTTTCACCACGGAAACGACGATGCGACAGTCCAGGAAATTGAAAGAAAAGCACGGGAGAGGTTTCCCAAGACCACTGCAGCCTATGAAGGTCTGGAAATCGAGATCTATTAGTGTAATTAGTCCAATACTCGATGATTGCCGCACCAAACAATCAGTCACATCTCAGCACCCTCAGATCACCTACATCCCAGCTTCTTCCCCGATTAATCCGGAGAGATGATTGTCCACCAACACTAAGAAATGATGAACAGAACCGTCATCCAGAACCCTCTTAGCCTCAAGCACCGGTTGAGGACACGCCAGTCCCCTTGCATCAATATTTGCTCTATTCCTCACGCTTCTCGTCCTCCCTGACATCTGAGAAAACCAAAGAGTCTATTCGGCCGACTCTCTCAACTTGATGAAGACAGCCTAGAATCTTGGAAGGAAATTTCATGGGATGGCCAGCCTTTCCATGTTAGTATGCTTTTATCATGTTCAGGCTGAACTTCATAGGCAATAACTATTTTAGTTATCAGATTTCCCTTTGAATTAATCTGATCATTATGGAGAAACGAGTGAGTACCATTGGCATTATCGGCGCAGGAAACATGGGGTCGGCACTGATTCGCGGGCTGCTTCAAGCCGGAACAATTGAAGCCGAAATGATTCGTGTTTTTGACATTGACCCTGCACGGGTTCTGGCTCTGAAGGAAGAATTCGGCATCCGCATGGTTCAGCAAATAGGAGACACCATCGGCTCTGAAAGGTCAATATTAGTGCTGGCGGTCAAACCCCAGGTCATGACAGGTGTCCTGGACTCTATAGCTGAAAGGATTCATGAGAGACTGGTAGTCATCTCGATTGCCGCTGGTATTTCCACAAGCTTCATTCTGTCGCGCCTCAAGAGCCCGGCTAGGATAATTCGTGCGATGCCAAACGCTGCAGCCATGGTATGTAGCAGTGCTACGGCTCTGTGTAAGGCCGGAACTGCAGATGACGGCGACATTGAGATGGCCTTAAGTCTTTTCTCTGCAATAGGCCATGCGGTTGCAGTAGAAGAAAAAATGATGAATGTTGTTACAGCGCTTTCGGCCAGCGGCCCAGGTTATCTATTCGTCATGATGGAAGCCTTGACTGATGCGGGAGTGCGCATGGGACTCGACAGACAAACTTCACGGGAACTCACCGTGCAGATGGTGAGGGGAGCAGCGGTTATGGCTACCTCTGACAATACCCCATTCGGCGAACTAAAAGACCGTATCACATCCCCGGGAGGAACAACCCTTGCGGGATTACAGGTTATGGAACGCGCGGGATTCCGAGGAATCATAATGGATGCAGTGGAAGCAGCCACTCATCGAGCAGACGAGTTGGCTCCCAAAGAATAACCATGAAGCATACGACGATACGGCCTGACAACTTGACTTCAAGGGTAACATTATTTATCTTTTTCATGCATAATCAATAAGAAATCTAATCGAGGAGAGAGTTATGGCGTCACTCGAAAAGACAGATCGCAAGACCATTGCAGCGGCGTCCGAGATGAAAAAACTTTTGGCAGGACATTTCGAGGCATTGGATAAGGCAAAAAAAGAAGGAACACCCAAGGTCGCGTGGTGCACCTCAGTTGGCCCTGCGGAACTACTCCATGCCATGGGTTTCTTGGTGTATTATCCGGAGAATCATGGAGCGCTTCTCGGCGCGACCCGGATGGCCACCGACGTGATTCCAATAGCCAATGCCGTCGGATATTCCCCGGATATATGCTCTTACTTGACCTCGGATGTTGGAGCCTATCTTAAGGGCCTGACACCCTTGACCAAAGCTTACGGGATCCAATCGATTCCGAAGGCCGATGTGCTCGTGTACAACACAAACCAGTGCAGGGACGTTCAGGACTGGTTTGCCTTTTACGCTCGGGAATGGAAGGTCCCTCTTATCGGTATACATACTCACCGAAACATTAAAGCGGTTGAGGATTATCATATTACTGACCTGTCTGAACAGATTCAGGCAATGGTACCGATCCTGGAGGAGGTGTCGGGAAACCGCTTCGATATGGATCGCTTCCGGGAGGTCCTAGGGCTCAGCCTGGAATGCACCAAGCTTTGGCGCCAAGTTCTGGAATGCGGCGCAGCAAAGCCAGCCCCTTTGACGTTTTTCGACGCCACGGTCCATATGGCCCCGGCAGTAGTTCTCAGGGGTTTACAGGAAGCCGTGGATTATTACAAGCTGCTGTTGCCGGAACTCAAGGAGCGCGTCAAGAACGGCATTGCCGCAATTGATGGCGAACGTCACAGAATTTACTGGGATGGGATGCCGATCTGGGGCAAGTTGAAAGACTTGAGCACGCAGTTCCTAAGTCTCAAGACCAACATAGTGGCATCAACTTATTGCAACAGTTGGATATTCGACGCATTCGATCCCAAGACTCCTTTCGAGTCGATGGCGAGGGCTTATACCGAGCTTTTCATTGTACGGGACGAGTCTTATAAAGAAGCCTATATGGACGCCTGGATCAAGAACTTCTCCGTAGACGGGGTGATCTTTCATGATGCCAGGACTTGTCCGAATAATTCCAACAGTCGTTACGGAATGCCCCAGAGGATGAATGATCGCTTGGGTCTCCCTGTTCTGGTTTTAAACGGGGACTTAAACGATTTGCGCTGCTACTCGGAGGAACAGACAAGAACCAATATAGAGGCTTTCATTGAGCAACTGGAAGAGAGAAGATAGAGCCAGAATATGAAGTGCCTGCTGTCCGATACCAAAGGAAACAATGCATAATTTAGCCGGTGGCGTCGATGTGGGCTCATGCACCACAAAAGCGGTGATAATCGACCGTGAACATCGCATAGTGGCTAGTCACGTCACTTACTCGGGAACTGATTTTGAGTGTGCTTCCAGGGAGACCTGGGATAAATGTTTGAAGGCAGGTGGAATCACCCAAAGCGAGGTCGGCCAAGTAGTTTCAACGGGTTACGGCCGAAACAGCGTTCCTTTCGCTTCCGTTCATCTTACCGAAATTTCCTGTCACGGACGCGGCTGTCTCCACTTTCTCCCTGGCCCCATAACGGTTGTTGACATCGGAGGGCAGGATAACAAGATCATCAAACTTGATGAACGGGGACTGCGGGTCAGTTTCAAGATGAACAGAAAATGCGCAGCAGGAACGGGGGCTTTCCTAGAGGAAATGGCTCTCAGGCTGCGTCTCCCAATTGAAAAGCTGGACGATCTGGCCCGCACAGCCGATGGAGAGGTCCCTTTGGGCAGTTACTGCACTGTCTTTTCCGCAACCGAAGTCCTTGAGAAAATTAAGGCGGGGCACCCGATAGATCGAATAGTGCGAGGATTATTCCGCTCCGTTGTTAAGAGGATCCTGGAAATGGATACCCTCACCGACACCGTAGTATTGACTGGCGGCGTCATAGAACATAACCACTTCCTGGCTGACCTGATTCGGGAACACACAAGCACCCCTGTTCGTATTCCTCCGCATCCGCAGATAATTGGGGCTCTTGGCGCAGCTCTTTATGCTCTGGAAGTAGAATAGCACATATGTAAATACCGCGTTTTTCCAAACTATTACTTCATCAGTGCTTCTGGGAGGCTAATTTGGATCTTCTGGACTCAATCCGGTCCATGATGGAAAGTCTGGAGCAAGAGCTTATTCAGCAATTGAAAAGCCGGGTACCTGTAGCTTTTGAAATCGGCGCGCACATTATGAACAGCGGCGGCAAGAGAATTCGTCCACAACTCGCAATCATTGCAGCGAGAATGGGCGGCTATGCCGGGACGGACGCCGTCACGCTTTCCGGCGCCATAGAGTGTATCCACACAGCGACCCTGCTCCATGACGACGTAGTTGATAGAGCTGAGACCAGGCGTGGCAGGCCTTCCGCTAATTCCCTCTGGTCGAACGAGATGTGTGTGCTAGGAGGAGATTTCATACTTGCAAAGGCGTTCAGGGCTCTTACCTCACTGGGAAACCTGAGAATCCTTGACATAGTTTCCAGGACAACCGAAAAGCTTAGTGAAGGTGAACTGTTCCAGATGATGAATATCGGAAATATAGAGATGACTGAAGAAGATTATATCCGTATCATTACGGATAAGACTGCAGTCTTGATGGAAGCTGCTTGTAGAGGTGGAGCGATCCTCGGTGGATTGGACGCAGAAAGGGAAGAAGCTCTGGCCGATTTTGGGTTTAACTTGGGCATTGCCTTTCAGATGACTGATGACGTCATAGATTATAGATCCGACGTGGAGACCATGGGCAAGGAACCGGGTAAGGACCTGGAAGAAGGCAAGCTCACCCTCCCCCTTATCACCGCCCTAAGAAAAGCGGATGAGGTCGAGAAAAAACGTATAGCAACGATGATCAAAGAAAAACAGTTGACCACTGGAGACCTCGAATGGATTAGGGGTTTCTTGGAAAAATGTGGCGGCATAGAAGAAACCCTGAAGAAGAGTCACGACTATATCAATAAAGCCATTGGTCGCCTGGACATCTTCCCCCTATCGGAAGAGAAAACGGCCCTTATGAAGTTGGCAGAAAAGATCCTTCACAGAACTTATTGAGTGATTTCTTGACAGGGGGCTTCCCTGCTGATAAAGAGCAGTTGCTATAAGTGCTCGTCAGGGCAGGCGAAATGACTCTAGGAATTAAATTAACCGCCGTCTTATTCTCAGCGCTTCTCCTTGCAGGCTGCCCATCCTTGTGGAGTTCCGGCGCCGTGGAGAAAGCATCAACCCCCGAAGAGCTTTTTCAAAAAGCCGAAGAGCACTTCCGGAATAAGAACTACTCACAGTCTATAGAAGTTTTCGAACGCTTAAAATCCGCACACCCGGATTTCAAAAAGATCCCTGAAGTATACCTGAAGTTGGCTGATGCGTCTTTTAACCAGGGCTCCTATGAAAAGGCCGCTTCCCGATATCTCCAGTTCGTGGAACTTTATCCTGCGGAGAAGGAAGTGCCTCGTGCTAAATTCCAGATAGCCATGTGCTACTTCAACCAGATCAAGAACATGGATCTTGATAGTAGGGCAGTAAAACTTGCGCTTGATTCTTTCAAACTGGTCGCCGATGACGCTAACGCTGGAGAGTGGGGCAAGAAGGCTGATGAGAAAGTCAAGGAATGCTTAAAGAAGCTTGCAGAAAAGGAAATTTATAAAGCGCAAACCTATTTAAGCGTAAGCAACTACACAGCAGCTCGACTGGCTGCCAAGAGAGTTTTAGAAGAATTTCCCAAGATGGGGTATGACGATAAGGCCCAAGAACTCATAAAGAAACTGAAGGGCAAGTAGGATATCAGCAAAGGTTGCTACACCCCGCATCGCTATGGCTTTCCGCAAGAATGCTCCTGTAGCTCTTTACCGAAACTTGGCCGGGAATTGACCCTTTGGCCCTTCGTACATCCTTGACGTCAGCCACCATAACCTCCACTTTGCCCCTCTTCCGTGCCTTAGAAAAATAAACCGCCAAACCTGCTGCGAAATTAAGGTCCTTGTTGCTGACAGATCCTCCAGGACTGTGAGGTAGGATAACATGGGCTCCAGGGAAACCCTTGGCGTGTAACCAAAGATCGCCCTTGCGAGCTTTTTTAATCAAGATGAAATCATTGCCCTTGCCGCTTTTCCCAACCAAAACTATCTTGCCCGATGGCGTTCGAAACTCGCGGAACAGATTGGACACAAGAGCTGCCTCGTGATTCTTTCTTGTGAGACGTCCGGACTTCCCCTTGTCATCGGCGGGCGATAATTCCGGCAAGTGTCGTTCCAGTTCCGCCTGATTAGCAGACTCTTCTACGAAAAAAAGGAGGTCTTCCAGCGCTCTCTTTTCTTCGAGGGTATCCTGCAGCCGCTGTTGTACGAATTGCTCTCCCCGTCTGCCTTTAGCTGCCTTTGCAAAAATCCGATTCATGTTTGCCACTGCGTCAAGAGCCGGGTTCAGCTTTATGGTCCTCAGACTCTGGGAATTCCAATCCTGAAGATCTATACTCTCCATTCCTTTCTTCACAGTGGTCAAATTGGCCTTCAGCAATTCTCCTCCTTCCTGGAGTGCGGCAAGTAGCTGTAGTCTGTTCCTGTCTGTTTCAATTTTCATGGTTCGGCGTTCAAGCGAGCGAATTCTTGTTTTTAGTGGTCCAGCCACTTGCTTCTTAAGTGCGTCAAGAATCCCCGATTGCACCACTGGTCTGAAAAAGGCGTCTGCTGCTCCATTCATTGTGCTGAAGGTAATATCTTTAGGGGAAACCACTCGGAGAGCCAAGCGCCTTTGCCCATCCGTTCCAGTGCTTATAGAAGGTTGAATGTGTCCCATTTCGGTGTGCTTAAAATCAGAGGGAACAGCGGGCCTTACTCGTTCGGGCGGCGGTGAGTAGTGGCAGCCCGGCAATACAATTCTCCTCCCGGTCTTTTTTTCCGGGATACGATGGAGGCAGTCCATAATCAGATTCGAGGACCTGTCAATGAGGAGTATGTTGGAATCTCTCCCGAGAAGCTCCAAAACGAGGTTTCTCTCGACAAGGTTTTCTTCGTGACCCCGTAGTGCTCTTATGGTAACAATGCGGTCATTGTCGGCAGGCTTGACTTCAATAATTCTTCCCCCCTGGAGATGGGCTCTCAAAAAAGCGCAAAATCTTGGAGGTCTGGGAGGATTAGGGATCTTGAGGTCGATCAAATGAATACGGCCGAGCTTTGGGTCCGAGCTTAAGACCAGCATTTTTTCCCCGCCACCCAGGACCCTGATTCGCAGGACTATCTCGCGAGGTAACGGCTGATGGATCTTGTTGATAAACCCGCCGGGGAGAATTTCGTTTAGCTCAAGAGCCACTTTCTGAAGAATCGCCAGGTCCATGGGTCTCCCGCCATGTTAAACGAACAAGTGCTAATCCCTGCTTTTTTCAACGGCTGATGGAATTGAAGAACCTGCCCAGGAAAGGCTGGACAATACGCACAGCGTCGTTTGAACATAACTCGTGGCAGCAGAAGCACGAGATACACTTCCCACGATCTATAACCGTCACACCGTTTTTTTCGCTGATTGCTTTGGGTGGACAATGCGTCAGACAGATTCCGCAATTTCGGCAAGCGGATGAATCAATATGTGGCCTAGTGACCATATGGTTTTCAAGGAATCTCCTGACCGGGTTCCTGTTGGAAAGGTTCCACATCACGGTCATTGACTTAGGCGCTTTGAAGTCATTTAAAGGAAAACCTTCAAGCTTGTCACCTACCTGGGTGATCCCAGCGATTTCCGCTATCCCTAAGCCCAGAGTTTGTCCGATGACACAGGTACGGAGAGCATCTACGGGGAATCCCACCAGTCCGCAAATTATCGAGTCAAGAGCCACGGGATCCACAGAGGCCCCTATGATGCCAACATGGCGAGGTTCACCACTATTCGGGCCATTACCCTCCATGGCAAGGATCCCATCTATGATATTAAGAGCAGGCCGAACCTTGTCAAAAATCTGAATCAGTACAGTCGCAAAGCTATCGAAATCTTTTCCCGCGCGCAAATGCCACGACGCTTTATCCGTACCGATTACTGTTCCAAAAAGGTTTTTTACCGCCAAAGTCAGGACCATCTGGCAATGGGTTTTCAGCTTGGGCAGGTTTAAAATGGAGTCAAATTCGAAAATCTCACGTGCCAGATCAATGCGCCGGAAAAGTTTTCCTTCAGGGAAATCCAGGGAAATCTTTTCCAAGAAAGGCACTGCCTGAATCCCCATTCTTTTCATAAACGTGTCATAACCGCATTTTGACAGTAATTTGGGAAGATTTCCCAACGGTGGACTGTCCCCAATGAATACCAACGCCCCACAGTCCAGTACCATTGAGGCAACGGCCTCCACAAAAGCAGGGTGGGTTACAACCGCTGATTGTGGACCGGCGGATTTGAGCAGGTTCGGTTTCAGGAGAACCCGGTCTCCACGTTTAACAAACGAGCTGATTCCCCCAAGATCATCTATGGCATTTTTAAGGGCATCGCCCAACTGGAGAGGGAGGTAGTCGTCACACTTTCTGATTGCAACGAACGGTTTCATAATAGCTTTTTAGCACTTATCAATTTTGGGGTAAAGCGCGGTTTTCCCGAACCGTGATTATGCTCAATAGTCCCCGAGCTAAAATTTTGATAGAATTTTTTTTTCCAGATAGGGATTTACTCTTGACCTAAGAAAATTTTTCGTTATAGTTTTGTAAAGGTCTAGAGTTATCTAACGACCTGGAACCTTTATTTGTGTTGTTGACCAAAAATATACCGCCTGGATCCATTGGACCGGGACGGGAGGACGCAAAGAGTGGATGAAAAACGCCTTCCGACCGGAAGGTTTTTTTTTGGAAAATTTGCTATGAAGACGTTTCGTTCATTAGCACAGATGAAAGAGTGGTCCAGGGCCCAGATTACCCGGGGGGAGACAATCGGATTTGTTCCTACCATGGGTTATCTCCACGAGGGGCACCTCGGCCTTATGCGCCGCGCCCGTTCAGAAAATAGCCGAGTTATTGCCAGCATCTTTGTCAACCCGACGCAGTTCGGGCGGAACGAAGATTTCGGTAGTTACCCAAGAGATCCTGAATCCGATTCTCTCAAGTGCCGACAGGCCGAAGTAGATGTTCTGTTCATGCCGGAAACACAAGACGTCTACAATCATGAGTTCCAGACCTATGTTGATGTCGAAAGGGTTTCCAAGCCTCTTTGCGGCAAGTCACGACCGGGGCATTTCAGAGGAGTGGCCACTGTTGTTCTCAAGCTCTTCAATATGGTCTACCCCTCCTCGGCCTATTTTGGCGCCAAGGACTACCAGCAACTTCAAGTAATTCGGAGCATGGTAAAGGACCTTAATCTTGACGTCCGTATAGTGTCGTGTCCAACCCTGCGTGAGGATGACGGTCTGGCCATGAGTTCTCGCAATTCTTACCTATCCCAGGCAGAAAGGGCGCAAGCTGTTTGCCTATTCCAGGCTTTGCAGATTTCCGGTGAACTATTCAGAAACGGTGAGAAAGAGCCCAGGAAATATATTGAGGCCATGTCGGGCCGGATAACCAGAGAACCTGATGCCGATCCGGATTACATAAGACTTGTTCATCCTGAAACTCTCGAGGACTTGAACGTGGTGGATGATAGCTGTTTGGCAGTATTGGCGGTTCGCATAGGTAAAACGAGACTCATCGACAACATGCTGTTTGAGGGCCGTGCCCGAGATACCTGATTCGTCTGGTTCTCGGTGCAAATCTCTTAATAAAACCGCAATTTTATTTCGCAGGAGGAGAGACATGTTGCGGACAATGCTAAAATCCAAGATACACCGGGCAACCGTAACCGAGGCCTGTATAGATTATGAAGGCAGCATCACCATTGATTCCAGCTTACTGGAAGCTGCAGACATCCTCGAGTATGAACAAGTCCAAATTTACAACGTGTCCAATGGGGAGAGATTTGCCACGTACGTAATCAGAGGCAAACAGGGTACCGGGGTAATATGCCTGAATGGCGCTGCGGCCAGAAAAGTTTCCGTGAAGGACCTGGTAATCATCTGTTCTTACGTTGTTATGGAAAATTCAGATTGCGCCGTCCACAAATCCCGAAACGTCTTTGTGGATAGCAAGAACAAAATAGTGAAGAAGGGCCATGTAAAACCGGACATGGGAATACTTGGGAAATGCCGAGTAAAGGTTTGAATCGAGAGGGAAATCTCAACATGTGAGGGGGAAAAGGCAAAACCGGACGGGAAAATTGATCATTGAGGAATTAACACAAAATGGACCGCGTAAAACTGGACAAGGAACACAAGTCTAAAAAGCTGATTGTGGGGTGAGAAGTAACACGATCGTAAATTTTGGAGATCAGTCTTCGATCTCCTCAATATTGAGAAGATGAATGGTCTTGTCTCGAGTCATGCCAGTAATTCTAACATGTTTATCAAAGTTGGGACGAACTATGTCGGCAATTCCTTCAGGAACCTTCACCATGATATGTTTGCCTTTGTCATCTGTAAGCTTTATTTCGCCTTCTTTTTTGAGGGCGTTAGCGTATTTTAGGGTTCCGCTGATCACCACCATCGCTTCGTGTCCCTCCTCCAGCAGTTTTTCAGGTTCTTTTAGCACCAAGTGCTGTGGGGTAGTGAGTTGCACATGCCTCTCATTGTGATCTCGAAACGTCGTAAAACCTACTGCTTTCACGAGACGCCCATCCGGAGCTAACTTTCCTGCAAGGCTCAAGAAATTGCGTCGATAGACTGGATCAGGTATTTGGTCCTTGAGACGCTTCTCCTCAGAGCGATTAAACAAGTCCAAGCAGGTCATAACTTCATCGAGCAGTTGTATAGCAGGACTGATGCCTGGTAACCATACGTTTTGATCCACGGCGATCCTGACTGAAACGGCGAAGCTTGCAGCCCGAGGTGACGCCAGGTACAAATCGAAGCCACCCTTGGAAGCCTTTTTATGCCGGAACCGATCGCTGAAACGTTCTTTTTTTATTCGTGCACCGGTACGGTATATTAGGTCTTTAAGGTAATTGTACCTCTCGATGAAGAGGAGGCTGTCCATAATGCCCATCCCAACAGCATCCCCAGTCATAGAAAATTGGAATTCCTCTGGTTCCAATATGAGTCCCCTGAGACTCATATGCCTAGAAAAATGGACTTGGCTAAGAAGATCACGTAGTTCGTTGGCAATCTCTTCAGGAGGGTTTCCAGCAAGGCCAATAGCCAATAGTCGTTCAGCTTCACGCATTTCCCCGCACTTGATGGCAAAAGATGCCGCACTCCTGTGGAGAACGGACCTAGTGGGTTCGAGTTCTAGGTTATTCACCACCATTTCCGCAGCGCGGCGTTCATATTCAAAGGCTTTTCTGGCAAATTCAGCAGCTTCGTTGGCGTCCCCATTAAGTCTAGCTACGAAAGCCTGGTCAGCATATTCCATAGCTTGTCGGTGCTCTTGCTTAATTGGGTTCATAAATGCTCCACATGTGACATCGGGGTCCCGAATTCTATTATAACGACAAATGTCGGAAGTAGGCCGCTTGAAAGGCTTAGGCGGTTCAATTTCTCTTTCGCTCTTGATCTGACTCTGTATTCGTCCCCTTTCCTAATTCCAGACACCTCCAGACGTCCCTTCTTCTTAAGAAATGGAGGATCATCGTCATCTATCTCTCCCAACCAATAATCGACTCTATCGCCTTTCTGGGCTCGTTCAATTACTCTCCAACTTGTCAAATGATAAATCAGAAGAATCGCTATACCCGAAGCACCGCATTCAGTAGCCTGATCCCTATCCCAACAAGGACCTTTCTTCGGGTCGCCGGGTTCCCATTCCAGCACGAACCCGTTGTTTTCTATACCCTTGACCACCAATGCGACCCCAGAGCAATGCCCCTGTTCTTCGAGACAGAGACCGGCAGCCTCTTCTAAGTAATTGGCGATAATTGAAGTAATCCCAGGATGAAAGCCGTTAGCTAGCGATCTAAGAACGATAGAAGTGGTTTCATTGGGTTCCATGGGGCGAAATTGCTATCCGAAATATGTATTGTTTGGGGGCAGCTATCGAATGCTGCTAGCGAAATCACAACTTCTCATGGTGGTTTGCTCCAGTCTCTGTATCAATTATAAGGGTTGTGAGCCGCGGGGTCAATCAATTATTAAAGATCAATTATTAAAGGTCCAAGTTCAAAGAAATTTTAGAGGAAAGGAGAATAATGAAAAAGGATTGAATTGGTAACATAGGTGATCCTCTGCCACTTACTGGAAAAGGTGGGCCGGGAGCATGCCTCATCGGCCTTTAGATAAGTATAATGTTTCAGTTCCAGTTGGACAAAATTTGAGAGAAAAAGTTGTTGGTTGCCCGACAAGGTTTTAATATGAACCCTGGAACCTGGAGGAGGGACATGAATGAGCGTCCAACTGACAACGCTGGAAGGCAAGCAGCGGAAGAAGTTCACAGCCCGGCAGAGGCTGGAGATCTTGAGAGAGTGGGACTCGACAGGAAACGGGGTGGAGGTTTCCCTGCGCTATGGGATTCATCCCATGACCCTGTATCGTTGGAAAAAAAGACTGGAACAGGGTGCGGCGGAGTTTCTCAAAGGGAGCCGATCCAAACCAAACCCGCGAGTAAAGGAACTGGAAAGAGAGAATCAGAGGCTCAAGGACACCGTGATTTTGCTGTCTCAAGACCTGATGCTCTTGAAAAAAAAGATGAACTTGGTTTAACGGGTAGAAAAGCTGGCCAAGCTTACAGTACAGAGCAGAGGGAAAGGATTCTCGGCACGGTGCAAGGACTCAAATCAGAAGGAGTGCCCGCTGTGCTCGCTTTACGGGAATTGACGGTTCCACGCTCCACCTTTTATTCTTGGAGAAGCGAGAAGGCTCATAGGCCTCGCCCGAATTCGTCCAACGCTTTGTTTGAGAACGAGACGCGAAGCGTCATTTCTATGAAAGTCACACAACCCTATTTGAGCCATCGTCAGATTAGTGGATTGTTGAGACATCAAGATATTTGGGTAAGTCCATCGAGCTGTTATCGGACCCTAAAATCTCAAGGGTTGGTTTGGGAATGGACGTTACGGGAAGCCCCTTGCGTTCTAACTCTGAGATTTGAGAGACTTACCACTTCTGTGACATTGTCCAAGCTTTTCAACTTCCCGGTAGTCACCAGCACGGTTTTGAGGACTTCGGGGTCACACGCTTCACGGTCCTGCTTGAGGGCGACGAGAATGAACTCTTCGTTGCCAAAGTGTTCCACGAAATCCTTGTATTGTCGGTAAGCCTCCGAGGTCGTGTCAATCCCGGATTTCATAGACGGATCCCCGGTTATTCCGCCTGCGAAGACAGCGAGAACGGCAGTAGCGACAAGCATGATCCCAGCAAGCAACCACCTGTGGTCTACAATGAGGTCTATAGTTCGTTCTGCAACGGATCTTCTAGTATTGCTCATCAGGTTTGACACTGTTTATACTATTCCGGCCGGCTTTGACACCGGTCACTAATAGCGGATCAACAGAAATACGGATGAAATGATCAAGCTGATAAGAGTAATCGGAGCAGCCTGTTTCAGGTAGTCATAGAAGGTTATCTTGTGACCGGCTCTCTCTGCTACCCCGGTAGTCACGACATTCGCAGATGCGCCAATGATGGTGCCGTTGCCTCCAAAACACGCACCCAAAGCCAAAGCCCACCAGAGGACCCCTGTCTCTGCCCCAGGAATGGTCTTGCAGAGAAAAGCCGTAATGGGGAGCATGGTGGCAGTGAACGGAATATTGTCTACAATGGCCGAGGCAATGCCCGACACCCACAAGATGATGAGCACGGCCACGGCGAGATTCCCCTGGCAGGTATTCAATATCCAGTCTGCGATCACCTGAAGAATTCCGGTCTGTTCGGCTCCCCCCACCACGATAAAGAGCATGATGAAAAACACCAGAGAAGGCCACTCGACTTCCTTTTCCAACATCTCAACAATGTCCATTTTGTTCAGAAGTATGATTAGTGCGGCACCGAATAAAGCCGCAACGCTCACCTCCATGTGAAACATGCCATGAAGGATGAACAGAAGTATCACCCCTATCAACACTGTGCCGCCGACAGTAAGGACCCGGTGGTCGGTAATGGGGTACTCTTCTCTCAAAAAAGAGATCATCTTTGGAATGTCCTCGACCTTGGCTCTATGATATTCACGACTGTAGAGCATCTTGTTATAAAGGATCTGAGTAATCATCACTACGATCACAAGTGGGGTAAGGTTGATAACGAAGTCATTGAAAGTGAGGCCTGCGTATGAACCGATCATGATGTTGGGCGGGTCCCCAATGAGTGTGGCAGTCCCACCGAAATTGGATGCCACTATCTCAGGCAGGAGGAACACGAAAGGAGAGACCCCCAGGACAACGGCGATCTCCATGGTGACCGGTGTCAGCAGGAGCATCGTGGTCACGTTGTCCAAAAAAGCGCTCAGGACTGCCGTCACCACACAAAGTACTGACGAAAGAAGAAAAATCTTCCCTCTGGCTACCTGAAAGGATTTGTAGGCAAGCCACTGAAACACTCCCGATGCCTTCAGGACCCCAACAATGATCATCATTCCCATCAAGAGAAAGATCACATTCCAGTCAACAGTATGAAGAGCCTGTTCATAGGTCAGAATCTTATAGGCATCGTCGTAGGTTCCCAGAGTGTGTGTAATGACAAGAATGAATGTGGCTCCGAGAAAAGCAGCCAATGTCCTGTGGAGGATTTCGAAAGCTATGAGGACATATACTGCTACGAACACGGCCAGGGCAATCCAAAAGGCCGTTCCTTGATACCTTTCGAGGGTTACCGTGGTCGTCGTAACGAATCGTTGCATGGCTGACTCATCCAGCCCCTCGTCGAAGATCTTGGTCATGGGAATCATAGGAGAAGGCTTGAAGCTGGGCCTGGAAATCTTCAAAGACCATTTACCATCCTTGATTTTTTCCAATGGGGCAGGAATCTCTATCATGAAAAGCCCGTTTCTGCCCGAGGCTAACTCTTTGTGCCCCGCCGATCCATTGACTGCTGGCACAAACGGTTTTCCGTTGAGATAGGGCAGCACATTTGCGTCCGACAGCGGATTACCTGCCGAGTCCAGCACCTTGCCCTGTACAACCAGAAGGCCTGTCCCAGGGGCAGGCCTTTGGCACCAGCAGTCCTTCTCGGCAACCAAAATTGTAAGTACCGCTCCGAGAAAAATCCATCCAATCGTCCTCAGCATCAAATTCTCTCCACATGTGTAATACCGATGAGTATTCAAACGAGCCGGATGTCCTGGGTACGATAGGTCTCCGAAGCGAAGTTCATCTGCTGATGTCCGTAGTGAAAGAGACCTATCGCCCCCTGTAATACTGCCGAATGAACTCACATGGTGCAGCTTCAGGGCATATGGTAGGAAATCATCGCTTGGCCCCATGTTGCTGCAACAGTTCTTTCACTCTGGCGTGTCCAGCCCATTCGGCCTCCTTCAGAGCGGTCCTTCGACGCCAACTGGTGTATTTAGCGTCAGCTCCTTTTTTCAAGAGCAACTCCACTATTTCCAGGCAAAGATCCTCTTTGTTCTTATTCTCCCCGGGAACACCAGGTCCCCTTGCCGCTGCCATCAAGACCGTGATGCCGTCCCAGTCCTTTGCATTTACGTCAGCCCCCTTATCCAAAAGAAGTTGAACGATTTCGATATGCCCATTGCCACAAGCATTCTCCAGGGCGGTAATTCCCAACTGGCTCTCGTTAGGGTCGCAGCCATCATTGAGCAACCTGGCCACTTCTGCTACCTCACCATTATTGACAGCCTTTACGAGAGGGCCTCCGTAAATTTTTGATAAAAATCCCATCGAACACCTCCTGCGCATGAAATGTGTTGAAACTGACCGATCCACCAGATTCTTCGAATAACCCAGCCATCATTTGTCAATGCAATGCTCGGTGTTATCCGAAGCTAAATCTTTTTATTCAAGCATTTTCTGTGCCAAGAATGAGGCG
>Ga0194044_10000602_pt1 | contig 17982 bp, 13 predicted proteins | sample JunL4417m_MetaG_FD_155460 | JGI IMG/M metagenome (GOLD analysis project Ga0194044, IMG submission 155460) | Anoxic zone freshwater microbial communities from boreal shield lake in IISD Experimental Lakes Area, Ontario, Canada - Jun2016-L442-17m | ecosystem: Environmental > Aquatic > Freshwater...
AACCGACCAGGCGCAGCAGGGTGTGCCGATGTTTTCTTTGCCGGATACGCTGGCGGCTGTTGGCGTTTTTGACACGACGGAAGTTTGCGCCCTTGCGGCAAGAGTGGTCTCTGCTTTGCAGGAAGAACCGCGCGTGATTCTCCACGCCGGCTTGCCACATGTGAAAGATGTCTCACTGGCCGAGATGCTGGCGGTGCATTTGGTTCGGGTGGTGGAAGCGGTTTTGCGGCTTGTTTCGGTGGGTCATGTCTTTGCCGAAGGCGGCGCAACGGCGGTGGCGCTGGCACGGTGTATGGGCTGGAGACGACTGGCGGTGAAGGCTGAACTCGCGCCCGGGGTGGTAACGCTGTCGGTGATCGGCGGTCGTTCTCCGCTGCTAACCATCAAGCCGGGGAGTTATGCCTGGCCAGGAACGCTCCAGGACAGCTTGCCGGGCGCAAGGAGGCGCAGGAGAAACTCAGCCTTGGAAATCTCTGGCGATGAAACCCCTTGAATGACAATGCAACTCAACCGATGCTGGTCGCTCACTGCTGTCGCGCTTTGGGCGATGTCCGTCTTTGCTGCCGGAGTGGAAGCAGAGAACCAAGCGCTCGACATCGCGCCCTTCGCGTTGCCCGGCACGCCAGCGAATGTAATTCGCTTCGAGGAACCGCGTGCGATCCACGAAGTGGCCGTCACACTCAAGTCCGCTGTGCCGAACGACCTCGGTTTGTCCTACCTTCACAAGACCTGGCGACGCAAACGGCAGGAATTGCTCGACCCGACGATTGGCAGTTTCCAGTTGGGTTGGAAGGTGGTGGACGATTGGTTCGACGTCTCGTGGGACAAGGCTGCTGTGTGCGTGGAGAAAACCGGACAACACACGGTCGTACTGCGATTCGATGCTCTGAGCAAGGAGGGTGTTTCCTTCAATGCGGGCGACGTGGACTACCGCTACACCCTCGGCATTCGTGTGGAGGGCGTGACACCCGACGTGATTGAGCGCATCGAGGTTTACACGGTCTCGAAGCGGATCCGGACCAGGATTCGCGTCATGCTTGATGCTGGCAAGCCTGTGAACGTGAGAGATGTCAAGCTTTCGGGGCATAATTGTGAGATCGTTGATCTGGAAGCCGGGCGAGGGACGAAACCGCTGGGGGATGGTCGCGTTGGCCTGCTCGATGGACACCCAGCCCGCCGGCATTTTGTCGTGGACATCCGGCATTTGGTTTCCAGCCATCGATTTGCTCATGACGAGGGACTTGTCACCTTTGGCATGGCGGACAGGGTCTTCACCATCTCCATGGATGCATTACTGGATCAAGGTCCGATCTGGTTTACGGATGAGGGTGTTTTCGTAACTCTTGCCTCCGATGTCACCGACTTTGAAGCCTATCAGCGTGAAGTGCAGAGGCGTGGTGGTCCTGGAAGAACCGGTGAGGCTTCCGGTATGCCTGCCGCTGAGGGCAGCATAGCGAGCATGGTGAGCCAGATGCCGGAACAAAGCCTCACCGGTGCCCGCCTTGGCCAGCCGGAGCGGCATCCAGTGGGGATGATGCTCGGATGCAAGTACAATCAGAACCGCTTTCGCATCGAGACCGACGGCGACATCACCATGGAGAACGGGTATGGCAGCGACAAGGCGCATCGGTTCTTCTTTGGCATGGGTCGCTGGGCCCGCGTGGCGAATTACGCGGATCCCGCACCGGCACTGATTTACCATGTGGAGCGACGAAACGGCGACCTGCGCGTTCATGAGGAAAGTTTTGCTGTGCCCTTGCTCAAGCCTGTCGGCGAGGACTTGAGCGCTGATGACCCCACCGTCTGCCTGGTGCGGTTCACGCTCCGGAACGAAGGCCTCGTGCCGATTACGGCCGCATTGCCGATTGAGTTCTCATCCCACTCACAACATACCAGGCATCCCTATCAAGACGGCGCGCGGAGCGGAGTCCCCGTCGGACCGCGCGACGCGCTGACACTGACCAACCATCCCGGCGCGGATGGCGATGCGAATGGCGAACGTTTGTTGGTTGTGACCACGGAAGGCAAATCCGAGGTGCGAGGCGCGATCCGGACCAGCATGTCCGGCACCGCCAGGAGCGAGGGCCTTGTCCTGCGTCGTGAATTGGCCCCGGGAGAAAGTTGTGAAGTGTTGATGAAAGTCGCCCGCAAATCCATCTCCACCGAGCGGGAGCGCACGTCACTGGCGCGGCTCGATTACGATGCGCTGCGTCGCCAGACCACTCGTTTCTGGAACGATGAAGTTTCGCCGTGGGCGGAACTCAAGACTCCGGAGCCGGAACTCAACGCGTTTCACAAGGCCCACCTGGTCCACCAAATGATCTCGGACCACCGCATGCCGGGGGCGGATGGCCTCATCAGCACGTCGGTGGGAACTGACGCCTATGGAAACTACGGCAACGAGTCCACGATGGTCATCCAGGAATTGGAAGAACGCGGTTTGCATGAGGAGTCCCGGAAACGGCTGGCTCTTTGGATCAAATATCAGGGCACGGCAAAACTCGCGGGTCGTTTCAGCGAGCAGGAAGGAGTGTTTTACGGCTCGGGCGGCACCGAGGCCGGCGAATCCTATGTTCAGAGCCACGGTTGGATCATGTGGGCGCTGGCCGAGCATTACTTCATGACGCGCGACAAGGCGTGGTTGAATGGAATCGCGCCAAATTTGATTCGCGGTGCGGAATGGATCATGCGACAGCGCCGGCTTACCATGGGCGACCAGCCCCTCTCACGCGGCTGGGAGCGCGGGCTTTTGCCGGCGGGCGGACTGGAAGACGTCAGCAGCTTCTTCTATTGGGTTCCGAGCAACACATGGAACTGGCGCGGAATGGATCACGTGGCCGCTGCGCTCGAGGCGATCGGTCATTCGGAAGCGGGCCGCCTGCGCGCCGAGGCCGATGGCTACCGGGCGGATATCTTGCGAAGCCTGACGATTGCGCGGCAGCACAATCCATTGGTGCGTTTGCGCGACGGGCGGTGGGTGCCGCATTACCCGACGCATGTATATCGGCGCGGCCGGGATCTCGGCTGGATTCGCGAAACGCTCGAAGGTTCGGTGAATCTGCTCCTGTGCGGCATTCTCGATCCCAACGGTCCGGAGGCTTCATGGATACTGGATGACTATCAGGACAACCTCTACACTGGCGGCGAGTTCGGTTACCCGATTCCCGATTTTCACGAGACATGGTATGACTGGGCGGGCTTCTCCTGCCAGCCCAACCTCCTCGCCGGACTGATGCCTTACCTCGATCGTGATGAAATCGAGGTCTATATGTGGATGTTCTTCAACGCCTTCACCGCCACCTACAGTCCCAACATTCAAGGCGTGGTGGAACATCCCCGGCCGATCCTGGGTTTTTCCAACGCCGAGCCTTTCAAGACTTCTGACGAATCCAATGCCATCAAGTGGCTGCGCTACATGTTCGTTTATGGCAAGGGCGACACGTTGCATCTTGGGCGGGCGCTGCCACGAGAGTGGCTGCGCAGCGGTGACTCCATCTATCTGAAACGTGTTCATACCAGGTTTGGCGTCGTCGCGGTGGAATATGAAAGCGATGCTGGAGCGAAGAGGATTACGTGCAAAGCGGACCTCGTGCTGAAGACTGCCCCGGCACGCACGCTGGTCCGGTTCCGCCATCCGGAGAAAAAGGCCATCCAGTCCGTCCGCGTCAACGGCGTGGAGCACAACCGATTCGATCCGATCAAGGGCGATGTGGACGTGTCGGGCAAGAGCGGCGCGCTGACCATTGAGGCGTTCTTCGAGCCGAAGACTCGCAACCCCTGACATGATGCGTTTTTTCATCTTTTCTCGCCGGCAAAGCCTGCTCCAGCTCTACTGGCTCCATTGGGCAATGCCATTTGCGTGCGTAATTCTGGCCACCCAGGCTGTTGTGGCCCAACTGCCCACCTATACCGGTGGAGCTTATGGCGATGCGTTGTTTGCTCATGACGGTAGGCTGCGGTGGGCGGTGGGGGCGCAAAATGTCCAGGTGTCTCGCTCGGCCCCGGACAACCCCCGTCAGACCGACGGCAGCACGACAATTTATCGTCATCACCAGATGATCGCCTACTGGGGCGGCCGGTTTTGGTCCTTTCATTCCGGCGGCGACCAGTTGTGTTGGTCCACCAACGGCTTTGATTGGCGGCCAGGCGTGGATTCTTCCAATGTCATTCATGGCGGTGCTTCGCGGATGGCATTCTATGTCGCACCCAATGGCCGGTTCCTCGTCAGCCAGGCAAATGAAGTCAGTTCCGGCGGGTTGGGAGAGCGGTTGGTCAGGGAGATTTACGGACCCAATTCCTACGGCAGCACCATTTATAGCGTGAAGACTCATTATGCGGGGCCGATTCCCGGCATGGCGCCCTATTACACGATCTCCACGGACAGTGGCTTCAGAGCCGCTTGCGATGCGCTCCGCAACGACCCTCTTTTCTGCCAGCAGTGGCAGGAGGAAGATCAGGATCCAAGTTTCTACACCATCAGCACGGACGCGATTCCCGGCATCAGCGAGTGGAAGGCGTTCAACTGGTATCGCCTCGCTGACAACCGGATCGTGGGTGCCTGGAAGAAGGCCTACATGACCGTCAGCACGGGCACCAACTGGAGTCGCGGTGAGGTGCCCGCCCCGGCCATTGTTTCCATGTTTGGCTACAATCCCAGCGCCAAGACCTGGGGAGCGCGCACCGAGGATGGCCGCTACGCGATGGTCGGGTGCGTGCCGGGGTCGCCGGGCGGCGATTTGCACCGGCGCTGGCCGTTGGCGGTGACAACTTCAACCAATGGCATGACGTTCAACACCCCCCACCTGGTGATCGCTGGCGACATGCCGCCCCAAAGATATGAGAACGCCTCCGGGGACGACAAGAATTCCGGCCCGCAATATGTGCGCGGAATCAGCCCTGGCAACGGTGATCCTCCAGGAACGGACTTATGGCTGACCTACAGCATGAACAAGGAGGATATTTGGGTGGCCTGTGTTCCCACACCCATCGTCGGAGAGGTGACCAAGGAGGTTCACGACGATTTCCAGAGCTGCCAGCCCGGATTCTTCGTGCCTGGCTGGAACACCTACAGCCCCCAGTGGGCGCCAGTGACCATTGTCGTGGAGGGGCCAAACCGCTTCCTGCGGCTTGAGGATCGCGACCCCTGCGATTATGCCTGCGTGATGCGCGTCTTTCAGCACAGCACTCGTGCGCGCCTCGCTTTCCAGATCCGGTCGCACCAGACCAACGCCACGAGCGCGCCCTTGGAAATTGATGTGGTCTCGGGCAACGGCGCCCGCGCGGTGTCCCTCGTGATCAATCCGATGAACAGCCTGATCACGGCCAGAAATGGTGCCAGGCTGCAAAACGTCCGTGCCTACGCGGCCAACAGTTGGATCGGCCTGGAGTTGGTCGTGGATGCTGCCAGCCAATCTTACACGCTCAAGGTGGACGGCAGCCCGGTGCTGACCAACGCGGCGTTTCTTGAAACCACCAGCAGTGTTGAGCGCATCGTGTTCCGCACGGGCGAGTTCCGGCTGCGCGATTTTACCCGGCGTCCCCAAGTGGACGGAACCTGGCTCACGAACCGCATCCCGAACGCCGACATGGCGCAGCCAGCCAGCCGCTATGACCTCGACAATGTCAGCTTCGAGAAAAGGACGCCTCCGAATCAGTAACATGATCAAGTGGATGAGACGAACTCTCCGACGATGGTTTTGCGTCTTGACCGACTTCGGCTGCTTGCCGCCACTGGCTGATGCGCAGTGCCAACATTTGCGCCGTCACCGTATGTACGAACTTATGAGACACATGTTCCTTAACTCAGCATCCAAAAGTCCTTCTTCAGGGCCAGTGACGAGTATGAAGAGCCGGCGGCCTGCAGTTTGTAACGTCATTCACAGTGGGAACATTGTGGTTTGGAACTTGGGCCGGGTCGCGTGTGATACACTGCTGCGGCGCTTTCTTGGCCCTCTGGCGACCGCATTCTTGTTGCTCGCCAGCGCAGGTCGCGGCGCAGAAAGAGCCGCGATGCCGCCGCCGATCGCGGATTCCGCTTCCGAGCCTGTCCGCTACGTGGGCAAGGAACAAACTGACAAGCGGTTTTACGATGGCGCGCTCCGCCATGCCGTGGGGGTCCACAAGTTTCAGGCGTTGCGCGCCAATCGCACCTGTCCGCCGGAAGGCGGCGCGGCAGGTTGGACCTACAATCACCAGCCTTACCTCGCCTATTGGCGCGACCGGTTCTACCTCCAATACCTCAGCACCCCCAGGGAGGAGCACGTTCCGCCGGGGCGGACCTTGCTGATGATTTCCACCAACGGCCACCACTGGTCAAATCCACATGTGATGTTCCCGGAATACGCGCTGCCGGAAATCAAGACCGCCGATGGCTATCTTCCCGCTGGAACGTCGGCGGTCATGCACCAGCGGATGGGGTTCTACACGGCGCCCAATGGACGTCTGCTGACACTGGCCTTCTACAGTTACACCTTTGACCCGCTCTACGGACCGAATCGCGGACAGGGCCTGGGCCGCGTGGTGCGGGAAATCCGCTTCGACAACACCTTTGGCTCGATCTACTTCATACGTTACAACCGGCACGCTGGTTGGAACGAAACCAACACCAGCTATCCGTTTTACAAGACCAGCAATGATGCCGGGTTCGTGGAAGCCTGCGACGCGCTGCTTGAGGACAAGCTCATGACGCTGCAATGGTGGGAGGAGGACCGGGCGGCCGACGGTTTCTTCACGATCAAACTTGAGAAAGGCGTGGAACCCAAGGCGTTCTGTTTTACGCATCGCCCCGATGGCGCGGTGCTTGGTGTCTGGAAGGCACATTACGCACTCAGTCCCGACGGGGGCAATTCCTGGACCCCGTTCGGGAAGGCTCCCTCTCTGATGCCCTGTGGCGCCAAGACCTGGGTGCAGCGGACGGAGGACGGCCGCTATGCGCTGGTTTACAATCACTCGCTTACCCGGAACAACCGTTTCCCTCTGGTGGTGATGACGAGTGACGATTGCCGGGATTTTGCCGATATGCTGTGCCTGCATGGAGAAGTCCCGCCGATGCGCTTCTCCGGAATCTTCAAGAACCTCGGGCCGCAGTACGTCCGCGGCATTGAGGAAGGCAACGGCAACCCGCCCGGCCTGCACCTGTGGAACACCTATAGCATGAACAAAGAAGACATCTGGGTCAGCCGGACGCGTGTTCCTGTCACCGGAACCGTAACCGCGCCGGTGCGGGACAATTTCAACGATGTAACATCCTCTCAAGATTTGGAGTGGTGGAATCTCTACCAGCCGCAATGGGCGCCGATCAACGTGCTGGAGGATCCGCACCAACCCGGGAACAAGTGCCTGGAACTGCGGGACGAAGATCCCTACGACTACGCTTTGGCGGAACGCGCCTTCCCGGAAAGCGCCCAGGTCAAAATCGAATTCCGAGTCCTGGCGGTCCAGGTCGGTCATGGCGTGCTCGAGGTTGAAATCCAGGACCACTCCGGGCACCGTCCTCTGAAACTGCGCCTGGAGGACAAGTGGCTGGCTCAGGATCAGATGACCCGATGGGTCCGCCCCATTCCGGTGTCCAAGTCCGAATGGTTGACCGTGGAATTGGTCATCAATTGCACCGCTGCAACCTATGATCTCGCGTTGAACGGCAAAGTGATTGGACGTGAGTTGAAGTTCGCAGAGAAGGTGGAGACGGTCGAACGCGTGGTTTTCCGCACCGGCCCGTGGCGCGGGGACGTGCGGGCCATTTTCGTGGAGGGCGAGCACGCTACCCTGGGCTACACCAGCGAAGACCGGGGAGGCGCGGATCAACGGGTGCCGTTAAGCGTTTATCTGATTGATGACTTGAAATCCAGCGTGGCGGAACGGCAGTGACGGGTGTTATCAAAGCCTTCCCTTACCCCCAAAAGAGAAAGAAAGGGCAACAAAATGAACCACTCACTGAGAAACCTGATCCTGTTTGGAGGACTTGTCGACATCCTGTTCATTGTCGGTTGTGCGCAGACGTCAAGCGGCCGATCACAAGGATCAAAGAAGTTGGCGAGCATGGAGCAGTTCGTTGTAGCGAGTGAACTCGGCAAGTTCTGCGGCTGGCCGGCCAATAACGGCGTTTGGACCTGGGACGGCGGCCGCGAAATCCTGGTCGGTTTCTCCCATGGCAAGTTTGACGAGCGCAGCGGTCATAACACCTTTGGGCAGGCCGAGCCCGCCGAGGGCATTGATTCCCTTCTCGCGTGCAGCCGCGATGGCGGCACGCCCTCCCCAGCACCCGGCCGCATCGCCTTCGATCAACCAAGTTTTGCATTGCGCGCCGTGGGTGTGGGCTACCATGGATCCGACGTGCCCCAAGGCAGCTTCTTTTATTCCACCGATCGCGGTCACACATGGCAGGGACCGTTTCAGTTCACCGGCCTGATGGAAGATGCCAACCTCAAGGAAATGGATTGCGCCACGCGCACCGGATACCTGGTCACCGGGCGGGATTCCTCCTTGATTTTTATGTCGGCCCGACCTAAGAAGAATGGCGGCGGACGCGACAAGACCTTCGTCGCCGAGACCACCGACGACGGGAAGACTTTTCACTTCGTCTCTTGGATTGTGCCGCTTGCCGATCCGCACCGCGCCGTGATGCCGGCCGTGGTCCGCTTGAAAGACGGAACCATCGTCGCCGCGCTGCGGCGCCGAATTCCGGACGACGACAAAACGCCCTGCTGGGTGGATTGCTACGGATCGAAAGACAACGGCCGCACGTGGGCCTTCCTGAGCCGGGTTGGCGAGACCGGCGGTGGGAACGGCAATCCCCCGGCGTTGGTTGCGCTCAAGGACGGACGGCTGGCCTGCGCCTATCGCGATCGCAGTCGGGTAAAGCTCTTCGCTCGCCTGAGCGCCGATGGCGGCAGGAGCTGGGCTGAGGAAATCGTCGTGCGCGAGGATTTCCAACCCGACAAGTTCGGCGACAAGGATTTCGGCTACCCACGGCTGGTCCAGAACAACCGGGGCGAGCTGGTCGCGCTCTATTACTGGGCGACCAAGGCGCTTCCCCAGCAACAGATCGCGGCGACGATTTGGCGCGCAAAGTCAAAGTGACGAATTGAAGGACAATTAGACACCTCAACGAACCGCCAGCAATAACCCAAGAAAAAAAAGGAATACGCATGATCTGCAGTCACTATCAAAAAGGACAGAAGCTTGATGTCGCGGGTCTGAATGTGGTCACCGTGCTGGTGGATCGCAGCCAGACGCAATTGACCGAGGTCGGATGGAACAGTTGGCTTAAGGAGTTGGAGGGGCCGCCCCACAGCCACGACGCGAAGGAACAAATCTTCTACGTCACCGACGGTCAGGGCACGATCGTGGTCGGCAAGGCACGCTACGCGGTAAAGCCCGGCAGTCTTATCTATGTGCCACCGGCGGCGATTCATCAGACGATCGTGACCGGCGACGCACCGCTGAGCTATTTCCTGTTCAACGCGTTTCTGGACGCCAGCAAGGAAGGGCACGCGTCGTTTGCGGATCACATCGAGAAGGTTAAACAGGTCCGGTGGCAACAGGCCCATTCCCAACAAGCAGCCGTCGCTGGCTCCGAGCGGCGCGACGATGCTGATCGAGCCGGCAAACATGTGGAAAACATTCACCAAGGCCGGGTGTTCGACTTCGCTTCGAACACTTCGATCTTGCTGCTGGAACGTAATGAGACGCGGCGCTGCGAAGTCACGCTGGTGACCTGGCCCAAGGGCAACAAGGGAGCTATGGTGGCGCACAAGGAGAAGGAGCAGACGTTCTTCGTGCTGTCGGGCCGCGGGCAGGTGACAATTGGCAACGAAACCTGTGACGTGGGTGTGGGCGATGTCATCTTTGTGCCGTGGCACACGCCGCATACCACCGCCGCTCCCGATGTGGAATTGAGCTACCTCTGCTTCAACACCATGGTCATCGAGCCGCCCGACAAAAGTTTTGCCGAATCGTACCAACGTGTTGCGAGCGGTCGGATTGCCCGGTGGAAGTCCGGCGATCTAACGGCGGGCGAGTAGCCGAACGCTGCGAATAGAGTCAGGCGCTGCGGTGTGGAGATGCGGGCGCGTTGTTACGTCAAGAATCTGGTGTGTCACCACCGAAACACGGAAGAGAAATGAGTTGCAAATACGAAGAACCGATTATGACCCGTTTACGCGAGTGTATGCGGCGGTATGGAGATCCTATGAAGATTACGACTTTTCTGGCTACGACGGCGGCGACAATCACCACCTGTTTCTGCGCTGCGGATGCCTGCGCCCAGACCCCCGGCACCGCCGCCGAGCCCGTGCGCTACGTCGGCACCGAGCAGGCTGACACTACCCACGACGGCGGCCTGCGCTGGGCCGTTGGCGTGAAGAGTTGGCAGGCGCTCCGCGCCAACCGCTCCCACCCCGAACTCGCCGACGGCATCGGCTGGACCTACAACCACGCGCCCATGCTCACCTATTGGCGCGACCGCTTCTGGATCGAATACCTCAGCGCGCCCATCCACGAAAACCGCGGCCCGATGCACACTCTCCTCATGTCCTCCGCCGACGGCATCCACTGGGACAAGCCGCGCATCGCCTTTCCCGAATACACGACCCCCGACGGCAAGGTCGCCGAGGTGCATCAACGCATGGGCTTCTATGTCGCGCCCGACGGCCGGCTGCTCATGCTCGGCTTCTACGGCCCGGAGCGGTGGCCCAACAACGGCCTCGGCCTCGGGCGCACCGTGCGCGAAGTACATGCCGACGGCGCCTTCGGCCCGATCTACTTCATTCGCTACAGCCGGCACAACGGCTGGAACGAACAGAACACCTTGTTTCCGGCGTACACCAACTCCCCCGACGCAGGATTCAAAAGCGCGTGCGAAGCGTTGCTCGCCAACAAGCTCATGACACTTCAATGGCGGGAGGAAGATCGGGCCAAGGACGGCTTCTATCCCGACCTGGGTGATGTATTGCTCAAGGCGCTCTCGTTTTTCCATCGCAAGGATGGCGCGGTCGTCGCCCTCTGGAAAAGCTCGTGGACCGCGCTCTCGACCGATGACGGGGGCACTTGGAGCCCGCCCGTCAAAGCGCCCACGCTCGTCATGGCCGAGGCCAAGGTCTGGGGCCAGCGCACGCCCGACGGTCGCTACGCCCTCGTTTACAACCCGACGCGCGACAACCGTCACCGCTGGCCGCTCGCCCTGGTAACCGGCGACGATGGAGTGACGTTCGACCAGCTTCTCACCGTTGTCGGCGAGGTGCCACCGCGCCGCTACAACGGCTTGGACAAGGCGTTCGGCCCGCAATACACCCGCGGCATTGTGGAAGGCAACGGCACGCCGCCGGGCAACGCGTTCTGGATCACCTACTCGATGAACAAGGACGACATCTGGGTGAGTCGCATCCCCACTCCCGTGCGCGCGAGGGTGAGCGAGCCGGTGCGCGACGATTTCAACATCGGTACGATCGAGAGCCTCCCGTGGAATCTCTACAACCCGCTTTGGGCGAGCACGCGGGTCGCCGATTTTCCGAGCACGACGAATCGCAGCCTCGAACTGCGCGACCGTGAGCCAGCCGATTATGCGCGCGCCGTGCGCATCTTCCCCGAGACGAAAAAGGCGACCGTGCGATTCAAGATCCTCGCCAAGCAAGCCGATCATGGCCGCCTCGATATCGAACTGCTCGACCGACGGGGCTACCGCCCGCCGGTCGAGCTCATCTTTGACAAACAGGGCCGCATCTTGACGAAAGATGGAGATCAAAGCGAAATCGTCACGCTCATGCGATACGCCGCCGACCGCTGGTATGACGTCGCGCTGCGCTTCGACCAGACGAGGGGGAAATTCGACGTCACCATTGACGACCAACCTTTGCTCGTTAACGCCGAGTTCGTCGAACACGCGGCCCCGCTGGAGCGGATTTCTTTTCGCACCGGTGAGTTTCGCACGTCGCCGACCGTGCGCGATCCCAAATCACCCGGAGAGGACTTTCCCGGCGCCGATGCGCCCGTGCGCGAGGCGGTTTTCTACCTTGATGACGTGTCGGTGAGCATGCCGAAGTGAGGCGTCTGGTGTGATTCTCTCGCTGAAATGGAATGATGCCTCCGTGCGCCAACTCGGTGGATGAACGGTCTGGCTGGGGCAGAATGAACACAGAAACGCAGCAACACTCATGAAGCATTTGACCGGAATCATTCCCGTCATCGTCACGCCTTTTGAGGCCGACGGGCGCATTGACCATGAGTCGCTGGAACGTCTGGTGGAGGATTACTGCTCGGGTGGCATCGTGGGGATGATCGGGCCAGCCGTGGACAGCGAGGTGGAGAAGCTGTCAGGCCCAGAACGGCTGGAGCTTGTCCGTCGGGTTGTCGAAGTAGCCGCGGGCCGATTGCCGGTGGTGGGAGGCGTGATCGAGCCCTCGGCCAGCGAGGCGGCGCGCTCAGCCGAGCGTCTGCTCGCTGCCGGTTGTCGTTACATTCTCTGCCGCGCCCCCGACGCCATTGCGGGTGAGGCGGCGAAAGCGAAGGCTTACTTTACGCAGGTTGCGACAACCGGCGTCGAATACCTCGTGATTCAGTATCTGTCTTGGGGCAATTTCGGGATGGACGCGGACTTGATCTGCGCCTTGCAGTAGGAGATTCAAACGTTTCAGTGCATGAAGATCGAGGTGCCACGGACGGGATACAAGGCAACCGTGCTTCGTGAAAGAACCGGCGGCGCGGTGCGAGTGTGGAGCGGTTGGGCGATGCCCCAGATAATTGAGGCCCTGGATCGCGGCATCCACGGTTTCAATCCCTCGGCGTTTCATCGCCCTTACGTGAAGGTGGTCGAGCGCTACCTTGCTGGTGATCGACAGCGCGCGACCGAGATCTTCGAGACCACGCTGCCCTATCTTGCCTGGAGCAGACAGCATATCGACATCAACTTGCATTTGCTGAAACGCTTTTGCGTGCGCAAGGGGTTGTTCGGCTCGGCGCAGCTTCGACCACCTTTCATTCCGTGGGATGACTACCACGAGCGCTATGCGGGCGAACTGATTGACAGGATGCTGTCCTGGGAAACCCTCGGATGCGGCGATCAACAAACCTGAAAGGAATCCAGCGATGAAAAAACGAAGCTCCTCCATCAAACAGAACCTGAGCGCGAGTTCATTAACCGTCTGCCTGTTGTGTGCGCAGGCGCTCGCAAGCTTCGTGGTCGCCTTGCACGCTGCGGATTTCACCAATTCAGCCGCCGATTCCAACGGCGCCTCTTCAAATCCCGCCATGCGGCCTCCCCAAGATGTTGTCGGACTGCCGCGAGTCCTCTTGATCGGGGATTCGATCTCGATTGATTACACGTTGCCCGTGCGGGAGCGGTTGGCGGGCAAAGCCAATGTGTATCGCATTCCCGAGAATGGCGGATCCACCACCAACGGACTGGCCAAGTTGAACCTCTGGCTGGGAACCCAGCGCTGGGATGTCATCCATTTCAATTGGGGCCTGCACGATTTGAAACTCATGGACAACGGCCAGCAACAGGTGCCCCTGTTGGACTACGAGCGAAACCTGGACCAACTGGTGCAGCGCCTCAAACAGACCGGCGCCCAACTGATATGGGCCTCCACCACGCCCGTGCCGGAAGGAAAACTCGCTACGCCGCGACGGCCCGAAGATGTTCTGCCATACAATGAGGCGGCCCGAAAAGTCATGGAGAGGCACGACGTTTCAATCAATGATCTGCACGCCTTTGCCCTGCCCCAGCTTTCGCAAATTCAAATACCGAACAACGTGCATTTCACCAAGGATGGATGCGCCGTCCTCGCACAACCCGTCGCGGCAGCCATCCTGGCTTCACTGAAAAAGGTTGCTGCCGCTGAGCCAAGGCTGCCAGGTTTGGTTGGACCCTGGTACGGCAACGCGGATTTTACACGAGCCAAGGGCGGTGATCTTCTCCGGACGATGTCCCCGGAATTTGATTCGGAAACCGGCTTTGGCTCTTCCTGGTCCGCCATGTGGGAGGGTGAGTTGGTTTCACCCGCGTCCACACACGTAACGTTTCGTGTGAAAACAAGCTGGCGGGTAACTTTGAAAATCGCCAATGCCACAATCCTGGAGACAGAGGATGGGCTGGGAACTGGAACAATGGAAATGGTTCAGGACCGCGCCTATCCTATCCAGGTTTACTATTCGCACCAGAACGCGGGGAAAGGAAGCTTCCGCATTGAATGGAGTTGGCCCGGGCACGAGTCGGAGCTGATTCCGGAAAACCAGATCCGCCACACCGCCGCACAGGAAGAATACTGGAACTGGCGTCCGGAACCTGATCCCGCCACGATGAATCGCAGTGCTTTCGCAAGGGGCTCCGGCAGGCATGTGCTGGTTTATGGCGAGACTGGCCGCTTCACTGGCTGGCCCGCCAACAATGGTCTGTGGAGTTGGGGCAACGAGATCCTGGTCGGCTTCAGCCTGGGGTATCATAAAAGCAATTCGGGGGGCGGGCATGCGATCGATGCATCCAAGCCCCAGGTCCCAGTGCTTGCCCGCAGCTTCGATGGCGGTGAAACCTGGCAGCTTGAGCAACCCCAGCTTCCCATGAACCGGCTCGTTTCTGAGGCTCTGCTTAAGGAACCGATTAACTTTGCCCATCCCGATTTCGCCATGCGGTGCTTTGGTTCCAGCTATATCATTTCCTACGATCGGGGCAGAAGATGGCAGGGACGATACAGTTTCAGTTTTCTTAAGCGTCCGACCAAGCATCTCACGAGCCGAACGGATTACCTGGTCAGTGGCTCGAATACTTGCACGGTGTTTTTGTCGGCGGAAGAAAAGGGTGTTCAGGTCGATGAGTATTCCGACCGCGCGTTCTGCGCGCGCACCACGGACGGCGGTTTGAGCTGGCACTTTCTGGGTTGGATGACCGGTGAACCGATTGGCGTGCGCTCGGTAATGTCGGCGACGGTGCGGGTCACCGACACGCACCTCGTTTCCGCGTTGCGCCGGCGCATTGATCGGGGCCTCGGTGGAGAGCGTCCGCCGGTTACTGAAAACTGGATCGATGCTTATGAATCCAGAGATAACGGGGCAGCCTGGAGATTTCTGAGCAAGGTTGGAGACACCGACCGGGGCAAGCACAACGGCAATCCTCCCGCGATGGTGCGGTTGCGTGACGGTCGGCTGGTGGTGGCCTACGGCTATCGCGGCATCCCGTATGGCATCCGCGCGCATATCAGCAGTGACAACGGGGCGACGTGGCGCAAGGTCATCTATTTGCGGGACGATGGTGGCACATGGGATCTGGGCTATTGCCGCATGCTTCAGCGACCCGATGGAAAGCTCGTCACTATTTACTACTACAATACGCCGAACCGGTTTGAGCAGCACATTGCGGCGACGATTTGGGAACCTTGATGAATGCTGCCCAAGAGTTGAGTTTTGAAGGCAGCAAGGTGTTCACGCCGCCAACTGAAAATCAATTTCAGTTGATCCCGACCCGCCCTCACCCGCCAAGAAACGTCGCCTGAACCAAACGCTCCACGGAGGTCATCGCAGCTTGCAGTTCAGCACGTTTTCGATTCATCGCCGGACCAGCCGCCTCGGAGAGCGCCAGCGCCTCCACGCAGCGCTCCTTCAATGGCAGAGGTTCAGCGCCTGTCCCCAACTGGACGATCAGTTCCTTGACGCGCTCGATTCGCTTCAACGCCTTCGCAATCTTTTCCCTGGCCCGCTCGACCCCGACCGCGCCGCGCTCGACCTCCTGTAGCAACCGACACGCAAACGTCCCGCAACAATCCGGGCGATGCGGATAAATGCTGCATCGTTTCCCCTGCAACGCCCCGCAGGGCTGCACCAACAGCCCGCCGTCATCCTCATCGGCGTCCTCGATTTCCAGCCCCATGACTTCCAGTGCCGAGGCTTCGTCGCCGTTGGCCAGTTCCACATCCGCAAACAACGACCCGTCGCAACAAAGTCCGCAGCGGGTGCATAGGGTGTCGGTCAGGCTCGACTTCATTCAGGGATGACAATCAGCGTGAACCCTGCGTGGTGTCAACTCCAGCGGCGCGTCAAGGCGCAGAAAAGCAGCGCCTGCGGGCTGTGTAAGCCGTGGAAGAAAGGCGGCGAGGATAAGAAGACGGTCGACCAGCTTCGCAAAGCACAGGACGCCGACCAGCAGTTGAAAGAGGTATCCCTGCGACCGTCGAGCCAGGGCGGATTCAAGAACCTGCAAAATCGTAGCCGCCGACGGTAGTCGGCGCACTTTTCCTCGATTATCGGAGTGTTAGCGCCGACTGCCGTCGGCGGCTACGATTTCTTGAAACCACCCTGCCGTCGAGCACGGCGAAATAAAAACCGCTGGCCGAACGCTGCTCCATTCTCTACCCTCTGGCTTGGCTGGCACGGGTCTTGATTTCCCGGCGTGCGCTGTCGTGTGAGTTTTCACACGCGGCAGCGCCGCCAGCCATTTGCCCCGCCCACGCTTACCGGCTGCCCCCAACCATCCTCCCAGAGCGGCCCAACTGGACTTCGTCAATGGCCGCGCCGAAACCGCTGGCCGAATTGCTTTGACACTTGGTTTGCCGCCCGCAAGCCTTCTTAATGCGCCCCAAGGGTGCGCCTGAGCGGTGAAACAAAGCGAGCAACCACGGAGCAGTCAAATCGGCGAGGCAACCAAATGTTCCCACCTCGCCTGCGATAGTTCTACCCGCGCTGGCATCCTGCTTCGCCCGGCTCTTTGCGCCGCCGGTCACCCTCCCGCGCACCTTGCCGGCCACCACGCCACCTTCCACCTCTCCTGTTTATGACCATCCTCATCGTGGACGATAGCGAGAACAATCTTCGCGTGCTCCGGCTCCTTCTGGAACGTGACAGCTACCAGGTGGTCACCGCCGCCGATGGCGCCGAGGCGATGGCCGGCGCGCCCGCCCGTCTGCCCGCGGCCATGCCCGCAGAGGAGGATGTCGTCTATCTGAAGCATTACAACGCGGTGCTCATCCGCCAATTGGAGCACCAGACGGAACAGTTGAAGTGCGTCAATCGCAAACTGGAGCAGGACATCACCGGACGCAAGCGGGCGGAGGAGGCGCTGCGGTTGCAGGCCGAACGCCTCCAAATCCTGCACGAGATGGACCAGGGAATTCTGGCGGCCCAGTCCCTGGGCGCAATTGCCGAAGCGGCCTTGGACAAGTTGGTCCGGTTGGTCCCCTGACAGAGGGCCTGCGTGTGCCTATTTGATCTGGAGTTGCGGGAAGCGGCCGTCCTGGCAGCGTGGAGCGTGGCGGAGACTGGTCTCGGAGTGGGGCGACGCTTTCCGCTGGAGGAATTCGCGGAGGAACTCCGCCTGGGCAGGCGCGTCAGCGTGCCCGACCTCGCGGCGGTGGCGTTGAAAGGGGAGGTGTATCAAGTTCTCCAGGCCGAAGGGGTTCGCGCCTTCGTCAACTTCCCATTGGTCGTCCGAGAGGAAGTGATCGGTTCGCTCAACCTGGGCGCCAACGTCCCCGGCGCCTTCGCCCCGCCGCGCCTGGAGATCGTTCAGCAAGTGGCCGACCTGCTGACCCTGGGTTTGGAGAACGCCCGCCTCCTGCAACAAGCCCGCCAGCACCACAGCGAGCTCAAGGCCCTGACCGCCCGGCTCGTCGAGACCGGGGAAAGTGAGCGCCGCCGCCTGGCCTTGGAACTCCACGATCGGATCGGCCAGGAGTTGACCCTGCTTAGCATCGGCTTGGACTTCGTGCGCAGCCAGGTGCCGCCCGAAGCGGCCGCGGCCATGCATGCCCGGCTGGACGACTGCCAGCGGCTGGTGGCCGAAACCGCCGAGCGCACGCGGGACGTGATGGCGGAACTGCGTCCGCCGGTGCTGGACGACTACGGCGTCCTCGCGGCCCTGCGCTGGTACGGCGGCCGGCGGGAGCCTCGAGGTGGAATCCGCTCCCGGCCAGGGCACGCGCATCCTTGTGGAAATGGCCCGCTGAATGTATGCCCATCCGTGTTCTTATAGCCGATGATCACGCGATGGTGCGGGAGGGCCTG
>Ga0194044_10000605_pt1 | contig 17954 bp, 16 predicted proteins | sample JunL4417m_MetaG_FD_155460 | JGI IMG/M metagenome (GOLD analysis project Ga0194044, IMG submission 155460) | Anoxic zone freshwater microbial communities from boreal shield lake in IISD Experimental Lakes Area, Ontario, Canada - Jun2016-L442-17m | ecosystem: Environmental > Aquatic > Freshwater...
GATTGCCTACGGCACTAACCCTACCCACGATCTCATGACCTGGAACTACCGGGAAAATGGTGTTTCCCCATTCGTTGCGGGCAAAATGAAGGTCGCTGTGGCAAACGCCACAATACAAAATATCAATTTGTACATCATGGGGCTTGGGTGCTCTTCTATCTAATGTCCAGGGAGCTAAAGGGGTTGTTGCAGACTGTGCTGCATAAGATTTGGTGGATGCCATAGTTTTCTGTTTAATTGAACCCAAATATACTCGTTTATTTAGCCCAAACAATAAAGCAATTTTTTTACCCTACATCAATTATAAAACACTCGCGTACATCTTATTGCATCTGTATAAATTACTTCACCTGGGTGCCCCTGATAAGCTAAATAATAACATTAAACTCTTTTTTATTGCATATGTTAAATATTGTATTTACATTGTCACGCTGTTATCTGCTTCTTTTCAATATCCCCACTTATTTATTCACCTTTTTTTAAAAAACAAAACGAATTATTTATGAAAAGAATCATTTTTAGTGTATTCACTTTGTCGGTGATTATTACTGCTTGCAATGACAAAACAGGAACTAAATCGCCCGCCGCTTCGAGCACCCTTACGATGCCTTATAAAGCAACGTATCCATCAGAGTTTAACAACAATGTTTCCGATTCAAATCTTTTGCTAGTAATGAATACTTATAAGTACTGGGAACAGGGCGATATAAAGGCATTACGGGGTACAATGGGAGACAGCGTTTCAATGAATGGCGATAATATAATCTTTTCAGGACGGACTGATTCCTTAACCCAATTATGGCAAACATTCAGAGACAGTTTAAGTTCTGTAGAAATTAAAATGGACACATGGGCTAAATTGCATAATGAGAAAGACAGTTCCGACTATGTAAATGTTTGGTATAAAGAAATAGATACATACAAAACAGGGCGAGTGGATTCAGCTAATTTTTCTGATGTGAACCAGATAAAAAATGGAAAACTTACTTGGCTTTCGCAATACAAGCAACGGCTAAAAAAATAAGTTGATCTGTATTAAAAACCCACTTCACCAGTAAGTGGGTTTTTTTATGTTGAATTCCCTTCATTCTATCTACCTTTCCGTTTCAAGCCAACACATGAAAAGAATCGCTTTTACCTTTATCCTGCTCATATCTGCTTCTTTATTGTTTTCCCAAAGCAAGCCTGCCTACCTGCTCTATAATGCAAAAGGGAAAAAAATATCCTATGCAAAAATGATCCGCAAGTTGGTTCAACAAGATATCGTGATGATCGGCGAGTACCACAATAATCCGATCAGCCATTGGATGGAACTGGAGATCACTAAGGATTGCCAACAGCAGCGCAATTGTATTTTAGGTGCTGAAATGTTTGAACAAGACAATCAGCCTGCACTTGACCTCTATCTTCAGGGCAAATTATCGGCCAAGGGGCTCGATAGCATGGCCAGGCTCTGGAAAAATTACCGCACGGATTACGCACCATTGGTGAATTTTGCCAAAGAAAATAAATTGGTATTTGCCGCCACTAATATTCCCCGCCGCTATGCTGTACTGGTATCAAAAGGAGGCTTTGAAGCGCTGGATACATTGTCCGCCACAGAAAAAACATGGATCGCACCACTACCAATCGCCTATGATCCCAGCTTACCCGGTTATGTGAACATGATGACCATGATGAAGGGTCACGATTCAACCAATATTGCCAAGGCCCAGGCCATCAAGGATGCCACCATGGCCTATTTTATTTTAAAATACTTTACCCCGGGCAGTTTGTTCATTCATTACAATGGAAGTTACCATTCCGAAAATCATGAAGGAATTGTATGGCACCTTAAACGATCAAATCCTGCTATCCGAATAGCTACCGTTACTACTGTTTCGCAAAAGAATATTAAAAAACTGCTTGCTGAAAATAAACGTACAGCCGATTTTATTATCTGTGTGGATGAGGACATGACCAACACCTATTAGGTTTCACAAAGCTTTAGCATTCTGTCGGCAATAAATCATACCCATTAAACGTAATGCTATCAAATAATTATTGATGAAATCAGCGTTCCTGTTCGTTCTCATGACTTCGGCTTTTTTTGTACAGGCACAGCCGGCCATAAGTAAATCAACCCTTCAGCTTTCTCCGCTCAGCGAATATGATGGAGCCTGGAATGAACCAAAATACCTGCTTTGCAATACTGCAGCCAAAGTAAGTTACATGAATGAGGAGGAAAAAAAAGTGATCTATATCCTAAATCTTGCCCGCACAAATCCAGCATTGTTTTGTAAGTCAGTGGTGAAAAAATATGCCACAGAATCAGATGATGCAAGATTAGACAACTCCACGTATTTGAATTCGCTGATCAAGGAAATGAATAAATTAGATCCGCTGAACCTGTTACAACCTGATCCCGATTGCTATAAAAGCGCCAACTGCCATGCTGTTATCTCTGGAAATACAGGTTATGTAGGTCATACCCGCAGCGGAACCTGTTTGGCAAAAAGGTATTACAATGGGGAGTGCTGCGATTACGGTCATGATAAAGCGCTCGATATTGTCATGAGCTTACTGATCGATTACGATGTGCCCTCACTTGGACATAGGATGATCTGTTTTAGTCCATATTTAATAATCGGAGTGTCCATACAGCCTCATAAAGTATGGACATATACTGCAGTACTTGATCTTCATTACTGACCACAATCTATCATCACATATTTCTTCTGTACTGTCCGCCCACTGCATAAAGCGCATTGGTGATCTGACCCATGGAGCAATATTTCACCGTTTCCATCAGTTCTTCAAACAGGTTCGCATTGGCAATGGCCTTTTTTTGTAATTGGCTCAATGCATCAGCAGATTTTTGTTGATTTCTTTTTTTGAATGCTTCCAAAGAACGGATCTGTTGTTCTTTTTCTTCGGTGGTACTGCGGATCACTTCTGTAGGCAGGATGGTGGGTGAACCATGCTTATTTAAAAAAGTATTCACGCCCACGATCGGGAATTCACCCGTATGTTTCAGCATTTCATAATGCAGACTTTCTTCCTGTATCTTATTGCGTTGATACATTCTTTCCATGGCACCCAATACAGCACCTCTTTCTGTAAGGCGGTCAAATTCTGTGAGCACTGCTTCTTCTACCAGATCGGTTAGTTCTTCGATCAAGAATGCCCCCTGGTTAGGATTTTCATTTTTTGCGGTACCCAGTTCACGGTTGATGATGAGTTGGATGGCCATTGCCCTTCGTACACTTTCTTCGGTAGGTGTAGTGATCGCTTCATCATAGGCGTTGGTATGAAGCGAATTGCAATTATCATAGATCGCATACAGCGCTTGTAGTGTAGTGCGAATATCATTAAAGTCAATTTCCTGTGCATGCAAACTGCGGCCCGAGGTTTGAATATGATATTTCAGCATCTGGCTGCGCTTGTTGGCCTTATATTTATACTTCATACTCTTGGCCCATATACGACGGGCCACACGGCCAATCACACTGTATTCGGGATCCATGCCATTGCTGAAGAAAAAAGAAAGATTGGGTGCAAAATCATCAATGCTCATGCCCCTGCTCAGGTAGTATTCCACATAGGTAAATCCATTGCTCAGTGTAAAGGCCAGTTGGGTAATGGGGTTGGCACCTGCTTCTGCAATATGATATCCGCTAATGCTTACGCTATAAAAATTCCGTACTTTTTCTCTTATAAAATATTCCTGCACATCCCCCATCAACTTCAGTGCAAATTCTGTACTGAAAATACAAGTGTTCTGTGCCTGGTCTTCTTTTAAAATATCTGCCTGAACCGTTCCCCGCACCTGCTGAAGCGCTTTTGCGCGTATATCCTCATAGACTGCTGCTGGCAACACATCGGCCCCGCTTAAGCCCAATAAACGTAACCCCAATCCATTATTTCCTGCAGGCAAGGCTCCTTCCATATTTCCACTAACGGGAGTCACTTCTTTCCCATCCACACCAATATATTTTGGCAGCAATTCACTACTGAAAATGGATTCTATTTTTTTATTGATCTCCGGAGCCAGTTTATTTTCAATGATATACTTCTCACATTGCTGGTCGATGGCAGCATTCAGAAAAAATGCCAGCATGATGGGGGCAGGACCATTGATGGTCATGCTCACCGAAGTTTTGGGATCACAGAGATCGAAGCCGCTGTATAATTTTTTTGCATCATCTACTGTAGCAATGCTTACGCCGCTATTGCCTACTTTTCCATAAATATCGGGGCGTGGTGCAGGGTCTTCTCCGTATAGCGTAACGCTGTCGAAAGCTGTACTCAATCGTTTAGCAGGCTGCCCTTCTGATACATAATGAAAACGCCTGTTCGTTCTTTCTGGTCCGCCTTCACCTGCAAACATTCGGGTAGGGTCTTCTCCTTCGCGCTTCAAAGGGAATACCCCGGCCGTGAAGGGGAAATGGCCCGGAACATTTTCCTGTCCCTGCCATTTTAAAAGATCACCCCAGTCTTTATATTTAGGTAACAACACTTTGGGTATACGTGTACCACTCAAACTCAAACTGAACATCTCCTGACGGATCAGTTTATCTCGCACATTATATTCAAAATAATCCTTGTCATAGGCCTTTCGCTTTTCCGGCCAGTTGCTGATCAATTTTCTGGCCACAGGAGTTAATTGTTCCGTAAAATAACTGATCTGTTTCCGCAGTGCATCGAGCAGTGGCTCTTCCGCCTTGCCCTGCAGGTTCTCCAGCGCTCCCTGCAAACGATACAGGGTAGACGCAATTGCGCTTTGATCCCTTACCAGCTGATCATAATCCCTGATGGTTGCCGTGATCTCGCTCAGATACCGCACCCTGGATGATGGGATGATGGCTTGTGATAGTGTTGCGGTAACCTCAAAATGATACGTACCAAAACTTACTCCAGTCTTTTTTTCCATGATGTTGAGCAACTGCACAAACAATTGATTCACTCCTTCATCATTGAATTTACTGGCGATAGAACCGATCACGGGTAGCGCTTCATTCTTTTCAGAGAACAGTCCATGATTGCGTTTAAACTGCTTACATACATCATTATAAGCGTCGAGTGCACCCGGCTTGTCGAATTTATTGATGCAGACCAGGTCGGCATAATCCAGCATATTGATCTTCTCCAGTTGCGAAGCAGCTCCGTATTCGGGTGTCATCACATACATACTTACATCACAATAATCCAGTATTGACGCATCGCTTTGTCCAACCCCGGCACTTTCCAATATGATCATATCAAAGCCTGCTTCCTTGCAGATATCGATGGCTTCCTGCACATGAATACTTAAAGCGGTATTGTCTTCCCGGGTAGCCAGACTACGCATATAGGCCCTGGGATTGGAGATGGCATTCATCCTGATCCGGTCGCCTAGTAAAGCACCGCCGGTTTTTTTCTTACTCGGATCAACCGAGATCACGGCAATTGTTTTTTCTGAAAAATTATTGAGGAATCTTCGTACAATCTCATCCGTTACACTGCTCTTTCCGGCACCTCCGGTACCCGTGATACCAAGAACAGGGGTGGTTTGCTGATCGGCTTTTGTATTGTTGGTTTCCTGTTTAGGGTAAGGTTCACTATTTTCTGCTAAGGTAATGCTGCGGGCAATGGTCTTAATATCCTTCCATTCTCCCAGTGCAAAACGATCTTGTGTAGACGATTTGCCGGGTGTAGCTAATGGCGGAACGGGTGAATCACATTGCTTTATCACATCTTCGATCATGCCTTCCAGTCCCATATGCCTTCCATCGTCGGGACTATAAATGCGGGCAATGCCATATTCATGTAACAATTCAATTTCAGCAGGCAGGATGGTTCCCCCGCCACCCCCGAAGATCTTTATATGGCTGCATCCATTCTCATCCAGCAGGTCTTTCATGTATTTAAAGAATTCTACATGACCACCCTGATAACTGGTGATGGCAATACCCTGAACATCTTCCTCGATAGCAGTTTCAACGATCTCTTGTACACTTCTGTTATGACCCAGATGAATGATCTCGGCACCTTTGCTCTGCATGATACGGCGCATCACGTTGATGGCTGCATCATGCCCGTCGAATAAGCTGGCAGCGGTTACGATCCTTACTTTATGGCTGGTTGTCTCTGGCATGGATATCAAAATAAATTAGCAATCGGTCAGTACAGCAAAAATACAGTTTCTTTCACAGTAATTCGATGCTGGCAACCAGTCAAAAAAAATGTCCATTTGCACAAGCAAATGAACATTTTTATAACTAGCAATCGTATCGTTAACGGTAGCAGATTTATTTAAGAGTTCTGAGATAATTCACCACAGCCCACATATCATTAGCATCTGGAATTTTTTTCTTGAAGGATGGCATATCCTTACGGCCTTCTGCTGTTTTATAATACAATGCACCGTCAGTTTGTGCAGCCAGATCTTTTGTAAAATCACCACATTCTGTATCTAACTGAGAAGCTTTTGGACCATCGCCTTTACCTTTTGTTCCATGACAAGATTTGCAATGTGTATTGTATAAGTCTTTACCAGTAGCTATTGAAGCTGCATCAACTTTAACAGGATTGGCTTTTTTCTTTGCGGCATCAGGTACTGGCCAAGGATCGTTGGTGTTATGTTTTGGTACAAACGCTACCAGAGAAATTGCAAAAACTACTGCGAAAAACACTGAAATTTTCTTTTTCATTTTGTATCGATTTTAATTTTTATTGAATAATCAAAGTTACACATTAATTGGATTATTTGGCTCGTGGGGCTCCTCTTTTCTAAGTCTTAACAATTCGAAAACAATCACAAAATAGTGGCCCCAAACGGTAGCTACCAGTATCACAAAAGTGATCACCATCCACACTGGAGGATGTGAGCTCCATAAAGCCCTGGGCATTACAGAATTGGCATCAGAAACTGCTACACCCCAGTTTTGACTGGTACTGGATTCCAGGCCACCATATGTTTCATTTTCATCGATCTTAGCGATCAGCGTAATATTTCCATTGGCATCTCCGGGTAATCCTTTCGGGATTTCCAGGGTTCCTTCACCGGTAGTATCGGTCGTTACTTCTCCCAGTTTCATAGGAAAGAACTGACGCTTTACAAATATCCCTACCACTATATTTGATACGCCGGCTTCTTTGCCTGTTCCTACATCAATCAGTTTCACTTTCACTGAGGTTACAGAATCCTCCTTAATGGGTGTAATATCGATCCTGGCTCGCTTTGCCGTTACTTCTCCATCGGTTGCTTCCATGGATTTATTGCCGGCAAACATCGCTTTAAAATGAACCTTTCCATCCTTATCCACCAACAACTGATTGGCCTTGCAGTTGAATACGCCTTTCCCATTCAGGTCGGTAATGATGAAGCCCATTTCCTTATTAACGGTATCGGCTACCTGATAAAAAGTTACTTTCAGCAAGGGGAGTTTAATAGTACTGCCTTTGAATTTTGTTTTCAAGGCAACTTTCAGATCTACTGAGCTATCGGCTTTCTGTATACTCAATAGTTCTAAGGAGGGGGAAAGTAAACTTGGTTCTGTTGCAGCCACTGTAGTATCTGCAGTTGTTTTAGCACTGTCGGCTTGTGCAAAAACATGACTGGGTAAAAAATTTATTAATACACTAAGGGCAGCGCATACCAGTAGTTGCCGACATCCTTTAATAAGCGCCTGATTATTTGAATATTTTTTCATAAACTATTTTTTAAGCAGAAGCGATTTCATTTTCATTCAATACAGGTTGTTCAGCCTTTGTTTCCTTATTAGCAAACTCGGAGATGGGTATCACCGTTACAAATTTTGACATTAAGGTAAAGAACAGGAAGAATGTGGCTATCCCACCAAAGGTGAGGGCCCATTCTACCCAGGTAGCTGTATATTTCACATACTCAATTCTTGTATCCTGCATAGGAAGCAAAGGAGATTCCAATGTAGGTACAATGATCAGGTATCTTTTTACCCATAATGCGATCACCATGAACAACGAAACCAGTGCAATCAGGTTGGGTGTTCTGGTCTTGGGTAAGGCCACTACCAGAATTGGTAAAAGAATACCGGCAACATTGGCAAACAAGAACCACCATCCATATTTGGCCGGATTGAACAATTTTTCAAGCACATCGCTTTCCCATTTTTCTGAAGCAAACCAACCGGTGAGGTATTCAGAAAAAGTAAAGTATCCATAACCTGCACCTAATACCATCATGATATAACCCAGGTAAATAAAATGTTTATCAGTAAGATAGCTTTGCAATCCGTACATCTTCCTATACACCCACATTGCCATGATCAACACACCGGTACCGGAATAAATAGCGGCCAGTACAAAATAAGGTCCGAAGATGGTACTATGCCATCCTGGGCGAAGTGTCATACCAAAGATCCAAGACAATACAGAGTGTACGATGATGGCCAGCGGTACGATCATAATGGCCATAAGATTGGTACTGATGCGGATATGTCTATTCTGACTTGGAGTTCCCCTATAACCAATGGCCAATATCTTATAGAGTTTTTGTTTCCATTTTGGAACATTCAATTTGGCATCACGGTAAATGGCAAAGTCTTTGATCAAGGCCAGGTACAGGAAAATCACACTTCCTGCGAAATAAGTACTGATGGCCAGTACGTCCCAGGTAATGGGTGATTGCAACCTGGGATAGATGAACAGGTGATGAAGCCTGTCGAGCCTACCCACACATAATAAGATATACACCGGACCAATGATGGTGGCGATCACAGTGATCATTTCAGCGATCCTGATAATGGGTTTTCTCCATTCCACTTTCAGGATATGCAGGATACCGGAAATAACGGCGCCGGCATAACTGATCCCGATAAAGAAAATGAAGTTGGCGATATACAAACCCCAAACCACATTGTCGCGCATCCCTGTAATACCATGTCCCTTAGCGATTTGAAGGTATAAGGCATATCCACCCAAAAGAATCCAGGCCATAAAAAAGATAGTCCAGGCCCAGGTTTTTTTTCCGAAATTTTCGATAACCGGACGTTGTTTATCAAAAACTTCCTGTTGATATTTATTGAGTTCCATAATGATTAATATTCATGGTTAATTCAAATACTGTTTTGGTTCTTATTTTTCTGTGCCTTCCATGGCGTCTTTATAACGTGCCTTGATATTTTCGGGAAGGTTCTCATATCCTCTTTCCACAGGGAACTGCCTGTCTTTTGGTGGCAGATAATATACCCTTGGTTTGGTTCCCAATTCTTCCATAAACCTGTATCCTGCGCGGTCTGTGATCAACTGTTTGAAGCCCAGGGTTTCATCACCATTGGAAACGGTATCTTCATTTTCATCTCCAAAATAGAATACACCATTTGGACAAGCTTCCACGCATGGTGGCAGCAGGCCTACACGGGCTCTATCCGGACAGAAATCACATTTCTCAACTGTACCTACTTTAGCAGGGATATTGGTTTCAGGATTGGAAACGGCATGCTGAATATCAAATGGCATTTCGGGTTCATTCCAGTTGAATACCCTGGTTGAATAAGGACAGGCGGCCATACAGAATTTACATCCGATGCACCTTTCATTATCAATTAATACCAAACCATCTTGTCTTTTATATGTAGCGTCTACCGGACAAACCTTAACGCATGGTGGGTTGTCGCAATGGAAACATTGTTTAGGGAACCAGTATGGTGGTGCATTTTCACTGTCGCGCATCAGTTTAACCGTTAACCATTCACGGTCTTCGGGGCGATAATGCCATTTCTGACAAGCGGAAATACATTTACGGGCATCTTTGCAACGGGATAGATCTACTACCATTACAAATTTCTTACCCGCGATCCCCTGCCTGGCTTCCAGTTTCGACACGATGGCCAAATGTTCCTGGTAATTCAGGTAAGAAGAATCGATTTCCACGATCTCACCATCGGGAGAAAGTAATTTTACTTTTTCATTGGCAGCTACTTTGGAACTGCATGAGCTTGCCAAAGTACCGCAAGCAGCAGTAGCCACTGTAGCAAGGGCAACCGTTTTTATAAAGTCCCGGCGTCCGTTGTCATTTGTTTCTAGTTCTTTCATGAAATAAAATTTGAAAGGATCAAATATTGTTTTCTTTAGAAGGATTTTCCATCCAGTCATAAATTTGCTGGTTACTGGCTTTTTTTTGATTGGTCAGTTTATCCAGAATGGCTTTATCAACCTCCACCAGTTTCCCATCCGGTGTAAGCATTTTTACTTTTTCTGGGTTCCCAGACTTTTTGTCTGTTGCCGTGAAAAGTGATAAAAACCATCTGCGGTCCTTGTTCTCAGTTTTTTTGAAATGGCCCATATGTATAGATTTTATAGATGGAGATATAAAGACGAACGCAATTTATTCATCTTGGAAACAGTTTTACATGACGTTTATCAAAACGAAAAATGAGAAATATCATTAATTAATTGATTTATATGTGAAATACACGGATTCGCAAATATTAGCCACAAAACACCTAATAATAAAGCAGTTATCCAAGGCCAACAGGGCCTTATTTAAAATAAAATCCAAGTGCGGTCTCAATATTCATCATATCAACCAATTCTGGTTCCTTATCCGGATGAAAAAGAAACAACCCGTAAAGATTTCCCTGATTATTCAGATCGATTACTGTTGATCGTTGATCGCTTTTTTTAAATACAAGATACCGGAACTTATGCGCTTCCTGAATACTGACATGTGGCCAGTATTTCTTTAGCACGATCCTGCAATTGCGCATTTGAAAAAAGCTCTCATGCGTCGTACTTTCGTATACATTTTTACTGCTGGACTGCATGAATTTTTCAAGCTGCATTGAATCTGGATGAAAAAAAACTGCAGTTGGCGAGGATACCCATAAAGAATCATTGAATGCAGATGGAGGTTTTGTTGGTTGGGAAAGTTCGTTTTTTTTAATGGGGACATCATCAATTTTTTTGTCGGCTCCATCGCTGCATGAACATAATATTATGCCATAAAAAGTCGACATCAAGACACCCATTAAAGCAGCCTGTAAATTGATTTTCATACATTGTCAGTTACTGAATGAATAAATTGTATTCAACCGGAAAGATAGGTTGAATCAAGCAGCATCTCCATACTGCAAAATATAAAAAAAGAGCCTTAATGTTCAACACGTAAGGCTCTTTTTACTAAACAGTAAAATCGATATGATACCAGGTTAATAATTCCACAATCTGGTAATAATGAATCCTACAACAAATCTTCCGCCCCTAACCTTTAAGCTTTCATCCTCGGGTGTAGCCGGGTTGTCCAGTTGACGATTTGGATGGGTTTTTGTAACATCATTGTAAGCAAATGGCGCGTTCTTATTGTACAGGTTATTCGCTTGAGGGTTTATGTTATAAAAATTCCCGAAAAAGAATTGGAAGGAGTGACTACTGGTATTCATTTCAATACCAAATGATAAGTTTGGATCAGGATTATTGGTTGCATGCTTGGTCAGTGGTTGATCGTAATTAACAACTACCGACATGGTTTTAGTTACCTTATACCGGGCTGCCAAAGCGATCGCAAAATGGTTGTGTTTCATATCCTGAAAGATCTCCTTACCGGTACTGTCATTCTTTGAGTAAAAGCCGGTCACAGAATTCTGATGTGAGATACTTGGTGCCACCATTACAGATAACTTATTGGTGATCTTGCGTCCAATGATCAATTGATTGAAATAAGACCAGCGTTGGGTAGGATATTTAAATAGGCTACCATCAGGATCTTTACGTGTGTCAACAGCCATATTGCCATAATAAGCAACGCTTACAGGCATTTGACCTTTGGTTTCCTGAAGCAGAAGATATTTAAGGTTACCATCAACTAACTTATTGTTTTTGGTGATGCCAACCCCTACAAACAGTTTGTTGATCGGGGCATAGTTAACGCCCAACCGGATATTGGAGGGAGCGAAGAATCCCCAAAAATCATCGTACCCATTATTGATTACTCCAAAACGGTGCTGGATATCAACTTCCAGGGTTCCTTTCATAGGAACCAAAGGAGTTTGGTTATCAATGATGTGAACACTTTGGAAAGAATTCTTTGTTGGTTTGTAATTTTTTATTACCCATGGGGCCCATGAAGGAGCGGTTTTCTTATCTCCTTTATTACCACCTTTCTTCTGTGCATATCCTATACTTGTAAAAAGCGTCAGGCATAACATCAACAGAACCGGGGTGGCCAGGTGCCAGAGTTTATTCGAATTGTGTGTCATTTGATTAAATTTTAAGGTTCACTTAATTATTCTGTGCACCGGTTCGAATCCAGTCATATACTTTTTGCCTGTCGACAGCTGATGGTATATATTCTTTCATGCCGCCATTGATCTCCAAATAGAGTATACTCTGCTTGGGAACCAGCGTATTAACATATCCGTTATTTACAATTTGTACAAAAGATATGTCACTCATCATATATGGTTTATGTGCACCTGATACATGGCATCCAGCCTTAGCACATTTTGATTCAAGCATAGGCGCGATATCGGCCTTATAGCTAACTGCCTGTGGAGGTCCGTCAGGATCAACAACTGCATCGGGGAGTATCACATCCTTGTAACAACCGGAAAGCACAAACCCCATGAGCAGCAGTAAAGCCGAATATATTGATAGTCGTTTCATTGTTGTTTGATTTTAAGTTTACTTATTATTGAAATTCATGTTGCACTCAATTTCAATTTTATCTCCGATACTGGTGCTGGTGATTCCAAAATCCCTGCAATTGAACTGAAAGGATAATTGAAGTCCGAATACGTCGTATGGAGCAGCTCCTGTAATGGTTGCCCTTTTAATAAATTTCAATTTACCAGGGATATTCTTGGTAACAGGTGAAGCCAACTTACCTTGCCAGGTAAGGTCTAAAGCAACCAGGTAGTCGCCTGTTGATGGATCAAAGGTGATTTTGGTTGTTCTGAGTTTGGCAAGATTGGTAGCAGTAAGATTTTGTGTTCCGGCTACAATCGCCACGGTTCCCATTCCGGCTACATTACAACCGGCATCTCTTCCTGGTTCACCTGTATTGGAAGTATTGATCTGTACATAACCATTGAAATAAGTCTTGCTGTCATCCCCTTCATAAAATGCCCATGAAGAGTCAATTAAGGGTTGACCAACGGTTGCATAATTGATCATTTTAGCAGTGGTCACATCATGCATACCAAATTGATTGAATCTACCAGTTAATAAACCGGCAGCACCCATGTAGTTTGTTTGCCACATACAATTGGAATGCACTTTGTCTAATTTCCATTCGGCAACATTCCCAACGGTCATATTTCCGGGGAGAAATACTGCTGTTCCAGGAGTGTATTTTACACCAGTTGTTGCGGCTGGTGGTGGAAAAGAATTGTCGTGTGTACAACTTACCATATATCCGATCCCGCTCAGGAAGAAAATAAGTACGAGTTGCAGCTTATGATTTAAACGTTTCATAAAAAAGACTGTTTAGTGAATAATTAAAATTTCGGCGTAAAATTAAACTCACCATAAAATCTTTACTCTGACTCGTATCAACAAAAAATGTGATTGAAATCATAACTCGAGCAAACGCATGTTACACTTGCATAATCATAAATTATGGTTATCTGTTTATTAAAAAAAATGCCGTGGAAAAAATAAACTGCAGTTTACAAAGACTACCGTTTTTTCTTATAGAGCAACAAGATCAGCAAGGGCGTTATGGTAAGTTCCAGTATCATGGCGCAGAACAGGCATGCGCTGACCAGCAATCCAATATAGAATGTTCCGCCGAAACTTGATGTAAGCAAGGGAATAAAACCTGATAATAATACAAGGTTCGTGATGATGATCGCCTTACCAGTGGATAGATACGTTCGTTTAACTGCATAAAAAATAGAAAGACCTCTGGAAAGTTCTAATCTAAACCTGCTTAAAAAATGAATCGTGTCATCTACTGCAAGCCCCAGCGCAACAGCGAATATCACCGAAGTATCAGCTTTCAAATCGATCTTCAACAGACCCATGAGTGCCCCCATAAATAACAAGGGGAGCAAATTGGGAATCAGTACGATCAACATAATGACCCAGTTCCTAAGGAGCAGCAATGCAATTATACATATGATCAGGGCATCTGAGAAAATGCCGGTAAACAGGTTTTCCGTAAGGGAATAGGTGACCTTATCGAGTAAGACGGCTGAACCAGTGACCTGGTGGGTAAATTTAAATGCAGCATTATGTCGTTCAAAAAAAGCAGCAATTTTATCACTCACGGGCTTAAATTCCTTCACACTCAAGTTCGGTAGTCGGCCACTGATCCTTAGCCTAGAGCCATCTGCTGTCAGGTAATGTTCCATATTACCGGCAAACTCGGTTTGCATCACCGATTCATAAGCATGATTAAGTTCCAGTTGTGACCCGGGTAGTCGGAAAAAGATATTATCTCCACCATTAAAAGCCTTAGTGGCTCCCCGGAACATGGAAAGCGGTGAAATGACATATCCGATACCACAACTGTCTTTCAAGTAGGTTTCTATTACTTCAACCTGTTTCAAAACAGGAAGTTCAAAAAACGAAATTCCTTTACCCTTAATCGTTAGTGATAATTCAAAAGGTCTTGTACCTGAAAAATCCTTTTCCATATACCGGTAATCATTAAGCATGGGATTGTGCCGGGGTATTTCTTGTAATAAGCTTGAATTGATCTCTATTTTGGACACGAAATATACGGATACCACGGTGCATAAGGCTAGGATTGAAAAACACATAACCTTATACCGCATCAGTTTTCTGAATGAAAATGCCAAGAATCGATTCCACCAATAATCGGATCTTTTTTTATGGGTAATGGCCGGAACGGGCGTCATAGAATAAAATGCATACAAGACCACCATGGTGATACCAAAGCCTAGTAAGATGCCTGCAGCCGCAAAAAATCCGAAATTCCTGATGGGTACAATATTGGTAATACCCAACGTAATAAACCCAACAGCGATGGTACAACAGGTATAAAAAGTGGCTAGTCCTACTTCTTTATAGGCTTTATTTAGGGCTTCTTTTTTGGACAACCCCGTGCGAAGCAGCTCAATATAATGTGATGTGATATGTATAACATCTGACATGCAGATGGCTGCCAGTATCGGTGGCAATAAGCTTGATATGATATCCAGTGTATGCCCGGTAAGCGAGATCAATGAAAGCGTCCACATGACCGTTAGTAGAATGACCAATAAGGGAATGAATATTGCTTTAAAAGTCCGGAACAAAATATACAACACGATACAAATGAGGGCAATGGAAACCAACATGTATTTTGATAAGTTCTTCCCAATCTCCCTAACATATTCCCTTTCCACTCGGACCTTTGCGGTTAGATGTGTTTCATCAAAACCCAGTGTCAATATTTTTTTCTGGATATTATCAAGCAGGGTATCCTTTTGCGCATCGGTGAGTCCTTCCTGATTAAACGCAGCGATTGCAATGGATTTACCATCCTTTGATACCAGCAGATCTCGGTATTCATGAGACTTAAAAAGATAACTGGAATCATCTGCATACAATGCCGGTTTATCCAAATGGATCAAAGGCCTTGCATTCAATTCTTCCTTATTGAAAAAAATAAGATTGGTGGTGGTCAATGAATACAGCTTGATGATATTGGGCAGCCGGGATATGTAACGGGAAAGGCTATCAGTCTTGATCAAAAAAGGCTGATCAAAAATTCCTGCCTTATTTTTCAATCCGATAAAAATGAATTCATCATCGATCTGAGAACTGAATTGTTGCTGGAATTCACGAAAAAAAGCCAGTTCGGTGTCCCCTGAAGGAAAAAATTTCTCAATATTGAATTCGAATTTCAGAGAGCGAAGGGGGATCAGGCTTAAAATGGTAATGAGCAGGATGATGATTACGCCAACCCTGCTTTTTCTTTCATTCATTTTTCCGGTCTTTTTCTAGGCACTAAATGTAGCAAAATAAAATCAGAAGAGATCTCCCTTGATCATCATGGTCTTTGTTTGTCGTAATGATTCCATTGCCTTTTCATGTTCTTCCACCGGAACCAAGTAATGAATGGCCTTTTCAGCAAACTTGTCGCAGTAATTACATTCATTGCAATCTCTATGACCATTCCCCTTGTGAAAGAAGTCCATAAACCCATTCAGCTTTTTGTTGTCGATATACAGGTCGAAACTTTCATTGAATTCCTTTTCATTCCTGAGTGTATTCAGCTGATTGACCAATTTATGCGCCTTGAAGATATTGATCTTAGAAGGTTGTAACAGGTATTTTAATCCCTTCCAATAATATTTATCTTTATTGTAAATGATGTATTTGGAAAGCCCATGAATCAAATCCATCATATTCCCGTCATAAGACCTTTCAGTATATGCTTTAACAATCCTTGCCAGCGCATCAGTGGTCATGCTGCGTTCAACCAGTTTAATATTGTCAACCCCCGCTTCTTCATAATAATGAATGTCTTCGGGCCGAATGAAGGCAGATTTCAATATCTCAACAGGATTAGACAGTAATTTTTCAGCACAGCTAAACAAATAATAGTCAAAGCTGAAATTATCATTTACATGATTTTTCTGGGAAGCATGTGCATTATAATTAGCATGGAGCGTGACCATCGGACATTTGTTCATGCACATCAGGTTAGCGATGGTCTGTATTTTACAAGTAGTTTTTTCCTTGATCTTTTTTATCTCATCAAAATCCTTATTGATATCAACATAAGAGATATTTATCTTATCTGCACCCAGGTTTTGCCAATACCTGGCTTTTTCAAAACCGTCGATCCGAACCTGAACAGAGGCTGAGATAGAAAATTGAGGATAGTTCTTTTTAATGATCTCCATGACCATGGGAAGAGAAACTGAAATTCCGTCTACATTGATCTCTGAAAGCCAATCAAGCGTTTTCCTGATGTCCTTATATCCTGTTTTGGTGATCTCAAGATTGTCGAAGCAGGTGCCGTTCAACAGGTAATTGAATTTTAAATCACGCCGGTGTGCTTCATCCACAAATTCTTTCACCTTCCCTTTCTTTACTGCGGGCAATGTCAATGTAGGCCTTCCGCCGCCGATCAGACCAATGTTCATTTTACCATAGATCTCCTCCGTGGCAGAAAAATCTATTTTTTCGAAATAGTCATCTTCCCAATTTACAGGTATTGTTAATTTCATGAGCCCTCTAGTTTCGTTATGATTGGCAATTCCTAAATTTCGAATGGTAAAATAAAATATAACTAATGAGTTAAACACTGATTACTATCAGAACCTTAAATGACCTTTATAAGTATTTTAGGATATATAATTTTATACATTTTGAGCGCATTATCAATAACCCAACTTTAATTACATCTTCATCATCTTATAAATTATCATTCCCTTGCATAATGCTATTTGTTTGGCCGTGTAGTATATATAATATTGCAAAACATCCTAGATCATTATTTCTAACCCTGCTGACTCACAAGTTTTAAACCCACAAAAAAACTAGTCTGATATTACCAATTTGTACTGCTTATTTTCTTCAAAATTTTTAAAATTCTTATTTATTAAATTGTTATTGTTAAAATTAAACATTAATTTTAATATGTATAATATGAATTTAATTACCTTATCCGTATAGATGATAGTTGGTTAGTGAAATCGCTGATTAAAGTCATGTTCTGCTAATACGATTGTCATAATACTGTCAGAGTACCCAATCTAACTTTGGGGCCTCAATTTTAAAACCAATTGAATTTTTTTAAAAAAGAGATAATATAGTATCCATTTTTCAATAAGTAAATTTAATTTTTTATGAAAAAAATTTCATTAATTAAAGCAACGACACTCTTCCTTGCAGTTATGTTCGTTTCTGCTTCTATTATCCAGTGTAAAAAAACCGGCGACATTGTAAAAGACCTGGACAGGTCATTCAAAGGGTCGGCCGACACTACTATTTATGCTGCTTTTTATGAGAGCAACACCATCACTCCAGCCGATGCAACAGCTGATGTGAATGAT
>Ga0194044_10000607_pt1 | contig 17915 bp, 15 predicted proteins | sample JunL4417m_MetaG_FD_155460 | JGI IMG/M metagenome (GOLD analysis project Ga0194044, IMG submission 155460) | Anoxic zone freshwater microbial communities from boreal shield lake in IISD Experimental Lakes Area, Ontario, Canada - Jun2016-L442-17m | ecosystem: Environmental > Aquatic > Freshwater...
ATCTACACCATGCAGATACGGGCCATACTGGAAGCAACGGCCGAATGTACAAAAGAGGGAGTGGAAGTTCACCCGGAAATCATGGTGCCTCAGGTTTGCTGTGATGCCGAGTTGAAATGCGTAAAAAAATACGTGGAGGAGTTGCAACAGGAGGTTGAGACTGCCTACGGCCTGAAACTGAAATTCAAGTTCGGAACTATGATTGAAGTGGTTCGGGCCTGCTTGACCGCGGGGGATCTGGCCCAGGTGGCCGAATTTTTCTCCTTCGGCACCAATGATCTTACTCAGGCGACTTTTTCGTTCAGCCGTGAGGACGCAGAAAACAAGTTTCTCCCATTCTATCACGACGCCGGCATCCTCCCGGATAACCCATTCGAGTCGCTTGACGTAAAAGGAGTGGGGCAGTTAATGACACTAGCTGTGGAGTCAGGGAGAAAGGCTCGGCCGGGTCTGAAGGTGGGTATCTGCGGAGAGCACGGTGGTCATCCAGCTTCTATCCGATTCTGTCACCATGTTGGCCTGAACTATGTTTCATGCTCAGGACCGAGAGTCCCCATTGCCCGATTAGCCGCAGCGCATGCAGCCATGCTGGAGAGAAATTACGACTATTGAAACAGTTTAGATATTCACCTTGGATGATTGAATTTATGCCGAAGCCCTGATGCAGGATATACAGGTCTTTGCATCAGGGCTATCGTTGACTAACAAACGTGAGCACTTAGTTTTCTTGACACCCGAGCGGAGTGGATGATATCATAAAATAGTTTTTATACTTTTCCACCGATTGCGGGTTACACATCTAGGAATAGCCATGAAAATTCATAGAATCCTTATGATTCTCTTCCTCGCTCCAGTAATTCTGGCAACACCGATGTACTGCCTTTCCGCTGAGTGCGCCCCTCGAATGTGTCTCCCTGACCGACCTATTCCACCGGAAAGCGTCGGCCCGATTCCCATCCCATTTGATATACCCATATGGCCGACAATTATTAGAACTGAATTCAATATCTTACCGTGGGTGACTTTTGGAAAAGCCTCGGTCTGCCTCCCAGGGACATGTACCTCAATCGAGTTTCCAGCCCCTTGCTTTTCTCTGAAGCCCGTCCCATTCTGGTTTCCGTGGCTGCGACCTCTGGACGCTGAGTGCGCAGCCCCCTCGGGCTGCTCCATCCCCTGATTCCGAACAAAAAAGTGAATCGTTCGTCTCTCGCTTCCGGCCTTGAAAAAATAAGAGATTTTCTCCAATCTGATGCGGCATTTCTGCTTGCGGATCCAGCGCGGGACGATTGTCTTCAGAGGTCCATTCGACTTCTGGATAAAGCCAGGGTCTCTGGCGAGGTGCTATACGTGGGAATAGTCGGGGGGACTGGTGTGGGAAAATCTACACTAATCAATGCATTGGCCTGCAAAGAGATCTCCAGACCCTCCGATAGACGGCCATATACTGACCGGGCAGTCGTTTACCGGCACAAGAAAACTCCTCGGGGGCTCCAAGCGGTTGCCGATGTAATTCGCGATGAGGACGCCACACATGAAAGCGATGCGATAAAGGATCTTTTACTCCTGGATCTTCCAGATTTCGATAGTCTTGATGCAAGCAACCGTCGGAGTTGTTTGAGGATACTTCCGGAACTGGACTGCATCGTTTGGTTGGTGAGCCCTGAGAAGTACGCAGACGCGGCATTCTATCTCTTGGTCGCTCAGACCGCCATACACCAGGAGAATTTCTTGTTTGTTTTGAACAAAGCTGACGAACTGATCTGGGACGATACGCACGACGCACATTTCAAGATCAAAGGAATCCTGGGAGATTTGACTTTTCGCCTCAAACACGAAGCGGGCATAGAACAGCCCAGAGTGTTCAGCATTTCTGCAGCCGGTGAACTTTCTGGAGAGACGGGGAGAGACATATTAGACAGTGAATTCAAACGATTCCGGGACTTCTTGATGGTGCGGAGAGAGGCCAAGGATATCGCGTCGGTAAAGACGATGAACCTGATTGAGGAAAGTGTCCGGCTGTTGAAGGAACTGAATACCTACATCCGTCCTGATGACAAGAAGGGGGTGTTGAATTCGATCCGGGGAATCCAGTTTGAAGCTGAGTCCTTGGAACGAGATTCGGGCCTGACTTGGATCGAACAGGAAAAGGAGATTGAAGGAGCCCTGTTTCGAATTCTAGGCCCCGAGGACGCTTCAATTTGGCCGGTGAGATGGGCAATGAGACTGCTTAAACGGGAGCGGTCCAGAGGATTCCAAGCTTCTGGAGAACGGTTGGAAGCCGTTTTTAATTCCGTGGCTAATGTCCTGGCAAAAGATCGGATGGGAGATTTGGAGAAAATCTCCGCACAAATTGGTTCCGAGCTGCTGCTTGCTTTTCCTCTCACCGATGTCGCTCAACACAAAAATAAGCCTCATAAAATGGTGGAGACCGTAATTTCACAAGTGTCCAACCAGTTCTGCCTGGAGGTTGAGAAACGTGTGCAATTGGCAAGAGGCCCATTTGCAAAGTGGAGACGTCTTTGGCAGAAAGTGGTTTTGTTTATGCCTTTACCTGTCATGCTCATGAAGCTGGCCGGACCGGATAGAATCTGGGGCTGGTTAGAATACCCAACTATCAGTGGTTTTTCCGTAATAATGTTGTCTGTTTGCACTTCCCTTTTCAGCTCTGAAGGCTTGACTGGCATTGCAGTGCTCTTAGTCCTTCAAATTCTTTTGACTTATCGTTTGGCGGCAAGGCGAATCCGGACAATCGAAAAAGTCTCACGAAAAGTAGCCCGATCTGCGATCACCAATCTTCAGGTTGGCATGGATTCGGTCGCTTGCAGGATACATGAGGATGGGAAAAGTACCATGCGTAACATCCAGGAGGGTATCGATAGGATTTTTCATTCCTCGCTTTCAGCAATGCCGGAATCGCAAGGGAGTGATGAAGTCCGCTGATGGAATTACTGAAACTAGTTCTAAGAAATGTTTTCCGTAATAGGCTACGTTCCATGCTTACCATCCTCGGGGTCGCGATCGCAATGCTTGCCTTCAGCATCTTAAGGACTCTGGTTGGAGCATGGTACATTGGTGTAGAGGCATCTTCCGCCCATCGCCTAGTGACAAGAAATAAGATTTCCCTTATTTATATGCTTCCGCTGGCCTACAGGAACAAGATCCTTCAGGTGAGGGGGGTGAACGGCATCGGCCATGGAGTCTGGTACGGAGGTATTTATAAAGACAAGAAGAATTTTTTCGCTCAATTTGCAGTAAGTGGAATGGATTACATGGATCTTTATCCTGAATTCGTACTGAAGGATTCGGAGAAAAAGGCCTTCGAGACTCACAGGAATGCTGCTATCGCTGGGCGGCGATTGGCGCAGAGGTTCAACTGGAAGATTGGAGATGTGATTCCATTACAGGGGACTATCTTTCCAGGGAACATAGAGTTGGTCCTCAAAGGCATATATAGAGGCGCTCGAAATAATGTGGATGAGAGCGCGTTCTTTTTCCGCTATGATTACCTCAACGAAAAATTGAGAAAAAGCTTTCCCGATATGGCGGACAAAGCCGGGTGGTACATGGTGCGAATAAAGGATCCAGACCGTGCGGCAGAGATCTCGCTGGAGATAGATGCTCTTTTTAAGAGTTCTTTGGCCGAGACACATACGGAAACTGAGAAAGCTTTTCAGTTGGGTTTCGTGGCTATGACCGACGCTATCATAGCAGCCATTCAGGTGATCTCTATTGTAGTCATAGCCATCATTTTGATTGTTTTGGCCAACACGATGGCAATGACTGCTCGGGAGCGATCTGCTGAGTATGCTGTGCTCAAAACGCTGGGTTTCGGCCCATGGTTTCTGTTCATGCTCATTGCGGGAGAGTCTGCATCCTTAGCGCTGATCGGGGGTATCTCGGGGGCTATCCTGAGTTTTCCAGGTGCGATGATTTTTCAGGCCCAGTTGCAATCAATCCTACCGGTCTTCCAGGTGGAGCGATCAACTTTGGCACTTATCCCGGCCGTTTCACTCACAGTAGGTCTGGCAGCGGCCTTGGTGCCCGCAATAAGGGTCAGTCACATGAGTATCTCAGAGGGTCTTAGGCACGTCGGCTGACGGGCTCGGTGGGCAAGAAAAAAATCTTTACTTGGGCTTATCGTTCTCACTTGGAATCCATTTTCGGACGGTCATAATGAACGCAAAAGATGGGAGAGACAGAAAAAAGGTGAAAGCAAAATAATGGGCATATCCCATGTAGTTAGTGGCCCATCCGCTCAAAGAACCCGAAATTATCCCGGTCATCCTGAATAGAGCTGATAGTAATGCATATTGTGTAGCGGAGAATTCCTTTTTGCATATTATCATGAGAAAGGCCAAAAAAGCCGAAGTTCCCAGTCCACCGCAAAACGATTCTGCTATTGATGCGGCATAAATGCCCCAGTTACCGATTTCCGGTGAGGCTGCAACCCAGGCATATGAGAGATTGCTGACAGATTGCCATATCCCTAGGAACCAGAGTCCGTGAAAGATACCGAAGCGCACCATAAATAATCCGCCTGCAAGTCCTCCCGCGATTGAACTGAGGACACCCAGAGTCCCTGTAATCAGACCAATTTCGGTAGTTGTCAAACCGCGTGCCAACCAGAATGGTCGTACCATAGGCCCCATTGACATGTCCCCGAGTTTGTAGAGGAGTATGAACAATGCTACCTGAACGACTCCGGGCCTGAAAATAAGATCCCCTATGGGAGCAGCCAGGGATGCGAGAGAGAATGCCGGTCTCTGGACCTCAACGTGCGGGAGTTTGAGGGAGGCTAGGCCGCATACCGCAAGAATGAGGGCAGCAACAAAATAGGTTGCCTTCCACCCTATCCATCCCCCAATGGCCACAAAAAAGCCTCCCGCGACCACAAGGGCCACCCGGTAAGACGCCTGTCTGAATCCATTAGCTATCCCCATCTCCGAAGGCTTAAGCAATTCTATGGTATACGCGTCCACAGCAATGTCCTGTGTAGCCGAAAAAATTGACAAAGAGGCTATTGCTGCCCAGAGCAAAAAATTTGGTGACGAAGGGTCCAGAGGTATTAGCCACAAGATACAGGCAGCCATAAAAAACTGGGTAGAGGCTATCCAGTGCCTTCTGTATCCGAGAAAATCTACCGCAGGGGCCCATAGGAATTTTAACGCGTAGGGTAAACTCAGGAGACTAAGCAGGCCCAAATTCACCAGGGACATTCCGTGGATACGAAAATATATGGGAATTACCTGTTCAATGATTCCGAACGGGAAACCTTCTGCAAAATAGAGAAGAGAAACCAACAAGAGTTTTCGGTTGAGCTTCACTCTGTCTCCTAAAATCCTGTTGCGGAGGCGGCACCTCCGGGGGTAGGGGGGATAATACAAGAATCCAGCGAAAACACATAAAAAATGTGGTCCTTAAATTGACAGACCAATACTTGGGATCAGAAAACTAATTTTGGAAACTTGGTAGGATAGGAAAAAACAGATGGGAAACAAAAAAAGACCTATCAAGATCGATAGCTACTCAGGGTCCTGTTGGGTGGAGCCACTTAAGGTATCTATTCCTTAAGAGATGTTTATCTGTTTTCCTGTCCTGTACGCCAAGGCCTGGGCAGTGGCAATAAGCTTCCCACTGTCGATCTCGCGTACATTGCAGATATAGGATGCGGTACGGTTTGTCATATAGATTTCATCCGCCCGTGCCTCCAAAATAGTATCCGATCCTGGAGAAGCCACATAGGTTATGCTTACATTGAGGGCTACCGACAGAACGCCGTGAGTATTACAAGCCAATTGGAAGGCCTCGTCAATGAGCGAGAAAACGGCTCCGCCGTGGAGAGCCTTGAACATATTCAGGAAGTCCGGTCGGACTCTCATTCTTACTTTTGAACTTCCAGGGGCGACTGTTACGACTTCAAATCCCAATAGACGCCCAAATGGTTCCTCCTGTGACCGCTTGATCAACTCATCACGTAATTGTTTGTTCATCTTGCCTATTGTCCCCAAACCCCATGGTAGTCGGTTTAATGAGAACCTGAGGCCCAAGGAGCCCCAGTGACATGAAAAGCTTGCCCAAGTCTTCCATAGGCATGTCTAGCCGCTGAAAATCCTCGATAGGAACCAACAGGTTGAAACCCGTAACCGGTATGGGAGAATTGGGAATGAAAACAAGAAAGCGCTCCCGACCATCCCCCATGATGTAACGGTGGTTGGAAGTGAGGAGGCAGAGCAACTTGATGTTTCCAACAGTGACTTGTCCCACACCGCCGAATTTTTCGAGGCCTTTTTGGTCCTTATTGCCTAATAATTCAACTCCTTGACCGACTGCTGTATAGATTTTTCCAATGAGCGGAATTTTGGCAAACATCCCGTCGATCGCACGGCGAAATTTCGTGACCGTTGCGCGAGTAACAAGAAAACCTAATAATACTATGAGGAGAATCACCACCAAATAGCCGGCAAGGTAGCCGGCGTACTTTTGTTCTTGTCCTACAACAGTCAAAAGAAAACGTCCGAAGGAACTGCTTGGACCGATATAAGCATCAGCAAGCTTAACCAGCCAGGTCACCACAAAAGCAGTCACAACAAGGGGAAGCAAGGCAGCGACACCGGTCAGAAAAAACCGTATGACGGTACTGGCGAATCCTCGCATAATTTCTCTTCCTTAATTTGAGTACAAAACAGGCTTTTCCAGAATATGAAAACCCATAATTACCCCTCGAGTTTGTATTTACTAGAACAGGTTAGCAATAAATCAAGATTGTCTAAAAAATACTTCACCATAAACTACCGCTTTAGAATCGAGTAAGATATAATAATTTATTGTCAGTATCAAATCCCGTCAGGTAACGGCATGGATTTCCCTGTAAGCCCGTCTGATGGGCTTTTGTGTCAATATTGAGGCATAGGGAAATTTGGGTGATTTCTCGCCTGCGTTCATCAAGATGGGCCGATACAAAAAGAGTGCCTGAGCACGCGTTATGGCCAGGGTTTACAACATCCGCCAAGACATGTGGGGCTGGGTTATTGACTCCTCGGATTTGTGGGGGGTTGTAGAAGCGACTCGAGCGGGTGGGGTCCTTTACAGGGCCTCGAATCTTGTTGTTTACCGGCCTGGTGTCGGATCCCTTGAAACTTAGGTATACAGAAGCTAAGGAGAACAGGATCAGGATTACCCCAAGCACGATCATAATCCAGTCCCGGTCGGTGCGAGTTGAACTGGGTTCTACGACCTTCTTGTTCACGGCGGTATGGGCCAACACGACTCCTCTTACTTCGAAGGAAGAGCAAAAAATATACAGCAACTTGCTCCGGATGTCATGTACGTCGTTATCCTGAGCAACTCCTTCGCTAAGATTCGTTTTATGGTGAAACATACAGTTCCAACATTCAGGAGGGAAAAATGGACATCGAATCTTTCGTCAAAGAAAAGATTAAGTGGCTTGGACATGCTAGTTTTCGAATAGACGGTTCGAGCATGACGGTTTATATTGACCCATGGAAACTCAAGAATCCAGTTCCAGCAGATCTTGTTTGTATTACTCACAGCCATTTTGACCATCTCTCAGCCGATGACGTGGCATCTATTCGGAAGCCTTCTACTGTGATAGTGGGCCCCCAGGACTGTAAGGGACAATACGGAGAGTCCTTCCGCGTCATAGCTCCCGGTGGAAAAGTCACCGTAGGTGATGCGTCCGTAGAGGCAGTACCCGCCTATAACACCGACAAAGATTTCCACCCAAAAAAGAACAACTGGGTCGGTTACGTGATTGAATTGGATGGAGTCCGCATTTACCATACCGGCGACACTGATATAATTCCGGAAATGGACTCCATTCGAGCTGACGTGGCTCTTGTGCCGGTCGGCGGAACTTATACCATGACCGTTGAGCAAGCTGCGGTTGCGATGAATAAGATCAATCCTAAAATAGCCGTTCCAATGCACTGTGGAGATATCGTGGGGACATTGAAGGATAGGGAAAGATTCGAGACAGCTTCAAAGTCCAAAGTGGTAATTCTGGATCCGGACAACTGAGGTAACGTATTTTAAGCAATGCACAATAACCTAAATAGCTGTCGAGGAAAGGTACGAGTACGATTTGCTCCGTCTCCAACAGGCTACCTACATTTGGGGGGAGCGCGCACCGCACTCTATAACTGGCTATGGGCAAGAAAAAATGGAGGCGTCTTCATACTCAGGATTGAGGACACCGATACGGAGCGCTCCACCGATGAGTCGGTCGAGGAAATATTGGGGGGGCTGAAATGGCTCGGACTGGATTGGGACGAAGGCCCTTTTTTTCAGACGGATAATCTGATCAAGCACGTTGACGCGGCAAAAAAACTTCTCGAAACCGGGAACGCGTACCGATGCTTCTGTACACGAGAGGACCTCGAAAGGGAGAGAAAGGATGCCGAATCAAAAAAAATCGCATTCATGTACAACGGACGCTGCCGACACCTTTCTCAAGAAAAGATTGAGGAGAACCTCGCGAAAGGCATTCCGCACGTTATTCGTTTCCCAGTTCCAAGAGATCCATCTCGATCAGTGGCATTCGATGACGCCGTATACGGTAGAGTTGAAAGGAGATCGCAAGATATTGAAGATTTCGTGATAATCCGATCCGATGGTCGCCCTCTGTACATTCTGAGTAACGCGGTGGATGACGCACTGGATAGCATTACACACGTGATACGCGGAGCGGACGGTATTGCCAATACTCCAAAACAGATATTGATTTACGAGGCCCTGGGGATTACGCCCCCCATTTTTGCACATTTGCCCCTCACCTTGGACAACAAGAGGGCGAAGCTCTCCAAGAGATCTCACGGAGAAGTCGTCACTGTATCCTACTACCGGAGGAATGGATTTCTCCCCTGGGCCCTCTGTAACTTCCTGGCCTTGCTGGGCTGGTCTGGCCCGGATGGCAAGGAATTCTTCTCCGAGTCGGAACTAATAGAAGCTTTTGAACTTTCTCGGATCAACAGGGCAAATTCGATTTTCAATTATGTCCCCGGCGACCCTAAGAATTGGACCGACGCGAAGGCAATACATTTCAATTCAACCTATTTACGGAATATGCCGCTGGAAGACCTCTCCCCTTTCGTGAAAGAAGAAATGCAGCGGGAAGGACTGTGGCGGAATTCCTTTGAAAGTAGTGACCGGCAATGGTTTATGAGGACAATTGATTTGATCCGGGCGCGGTTTCTCACCATCAAGGATTTTTCGACAAAAGGCCGTTGCTATTTCTCAGATGATTTCGATTTCGATGAAAAAGCTCTAACTAAAAATCTCTCAAAAGATAAGAGGTTACGGTATTTTCTGCCGGATTTGGCGTCGGCCATCTATCGAAAAGGTCTTTCGTGCTTACGCCGAGGAGCAAGAAGTCTCGGCAGGGCTGCTCATAAACGCAGCTCGTACGGCTGTTTCAGGCACTTCAGTTGGGCCGGGTCTTTTTGAGATGCTTGAAGTCATCGGTAGGGATTCCGTAGTCCGACGCTTGAGAAAGGCTGAAGAAATTATTCCTGAGAGCTAGTGCCTGCATACTTTTTTTATATCGGCAGAGGAAGCCGGGATGAAGTTCCCCCTTTATTCAAATCTTTGATGATTGCCAAAAAGGCTTATCTAAAGTGATGAAGAGAAGAACGTTCTAGGCGGGGGGAAGAATTTCTTGCTGCCTTTGTCGTATCAGCTAAATCACTATGCAATATATATTAATATCAAAGAGCTGAGCTTATTTCTTACTAAATTAGTTTCAACGTGATATTATATGTCAATGGACACGAAGGTTTATTATGACCACATTCTCATCAGAGAAGCTACGATTCTTGTACGTGTCCCCAAGGGATTCCGTGGAATTAACGGGCAATGCTTACCTGAATTTTTCGACGTGAGAACTGGGGTTCAACTCAGGGAAATCTACCCTTCCCTGCAGGAGTTTGAGCTGCAGAGAGGTTACCTGCTGTCTGAAAAAACCGCAGGTCCGATCCTTAAAGTAGGCATCTCTCTATCGTTAGATCCATCGGTGGACCTTTCCAAGGTAATCAACATACTGGAAGTGAAGCAAAGAAAACTCGCTTCCGTTGTTGCAGATTCGGTCTTGGATCAGCTCAGGGTAATTGCGGATCTTCTTGAAGAATTTCTCACTGTAGCAGAAGCATCGCAAAAAGAGGAGAGGTTCTGGCTATCTCAGCAGGTTCTGACACTGATCAGGAAGTTCTCTGGCAGGGAACTGGCCGAATTGGAAGAGATTGTGGAGTGGTTCAAGAGACAGCCTCCGCGAAAATAAGGAATCTGGTCACAAGCAAATAAATAGCTGAAAGACGAGTGCCGACACCACGATCATAGGGGCAATAAGCTAGGCAAAATCAGATGACCTTTTTTGTGGGACGTGAAATTCATCTTATTGGTTTGTGAAGGCAGGGACGGATTCATGAAGGTACTGTTATCAACATGTTGTTCTTTGATACTGGTTTTTTGGACATGCAGCACCGAGTTGCAAGCTGGAAGTGAAACAACCACGCTCTTTCAGACCGGTAAAATGCACTTCGAGGCAGGAGAATACCAAAAAGCTGTAGAAGCGTTTTCAAGAGCCCTGCAGATTGTAGAACCAGATACGTCCAATGTTCATTTGGTCCGGTTGGCAAGGGCCCAAGCCTACTATGGCAAGGGCGATTTCAGGAGAGCTTGGGCTGATCTGAATGCCGTGCTTCGGTCAGATGGTCTAGATGGAGAAACATTGGTGTCTGGGCTGATGCTACGCGCTACACTTAACCTCGATTATGGCAAGGACAAAAAGGCGTTTGATGATTTTGCCGCTGCCATAAATACTTCTCATGTGAATAATTCCTTACGCTCCCTTTCTTTTACCAACAGAGGAATCGCCCTTATCAACAGAGGCGAAGTGGATCAAGCCCTCAATGACCTCAATCAAGCAATATCAATTGATCCGAAATCCGGCTTCGCTCATGCAGCAAGAGGACTTGCATATCTTCGCGCAGACAAGCTCGAGTCGGCCCTGAGGGACGGTCAAAGAGCCATGAGCTTGAATCCTGATCCCCCAACGGCCAAAATAGCTGAGAGAATCCTGAAGGAACTCTCAGTGACCGGTTCCAGCCCGTTCAGAGTCTCGGTTCAGAGTCTCGGTTCCTCTTAACGAGCACGGCCAAATATTTGTACAGGTTCGTTTCAGTAAGAATGGGCCCCCTCATAGGTTTCTCCTGGACACCGGAGCAACCTACTCTGTGGTTAATCGCAGGTTACTGATGGAAATCTCACGTGAATCTAAAGTACAGGAGATTGGGAAGAGTAAAGTCGTACTTGCAGATGGCTCCACACACCCTGTCACAAGATACAGGGTAAGAAACACCTATCTGTTTGACCTGCCCCTGGGCGAGATAGAAGTGCACGTTTTCGATCGGAAAACTAAAGGAGTTATGAACCTCCTCGGCACTAGAAGCCTAACAAATGTGGTCGTTTCCATAGACAACGCCAAAGGAAAAGTTGAGATCAGCCGCAAGGATGTTCCGAGAAATACCACAGAGACAAACTGAAGCCGTCGGTAACTTCAGAATCATGAACAAAGTTAATTGCTTGAAGGCACTTCGGTCTGAGTACTATCCGTAGAAAAGGCCGAACAGGTCTGATTTTGAGTCGACCGGTCCCAATACCACGATGGTAAAACGGCCTGAATTTAGCATCTCTCGGGCCTCATCAGAGAGCTGTCGAGGTGAGACGCTTTCCAGCGAGGTGATAACCTCCTCCAGAGAGATGTGCCTGCCAAAGCAGAATTCTTCTTTTGCAAGTCTATTCATTCGGGCATCGCTGGATTCCATTGCAAGAACAATGTTACCTTTAATCTGGTTCTTTGCTGTCCGAATCTCATCTTCTGTTATGCTTTCAGAGAGTCCAATGGTTTCTTTGCCGGTTATCGCCAGCAGTTCCTCCATCCGCGCAGGGTCACAGCCCGCATAAATACCAAACATCCCGGTGTCTGAAAAAGCTGAGAGGAATGAGTAGACACTATACGCGAGCCCTTTTTTTTCGCGAATCTCTTGGAAAAGTCTCGAACTCATGCCGCCACCCAAAAGAGCATTCAATATGTAACTTGCATGACGTCTATCATCCACAGCACTGGGACCCTCAGTTGCGATGCACACGTGCACCTGCTCCAGGTCTTTCTCTTCCACGTGGGATGTCGAACTACTTCTCGTCATCTGGAGGTCTGTCCGATCGGAACATTGTGCTAGGACTGCCATTTGCTTCGCTATCAGGTCTACGAATGAGTCGTGCTCCAAATTCCCGGCCGCACAAACTACTATCTCATCAGGAGTGTAATTTTCACGTTTAAAGCCAAGGAGAGTTTCGCGGTCGAGTTTGACGATATTGGGAATTGTTCCCAGAATAGGACTACCTAGAGGATCTTGGGGCCAAAACCGGAAGCCAAGTATTTCATGAACGAGTTCTTCAGGGCTGTCCTCCATTTGGTGGATTTCTTGACAAATTACCTGTTTCTCACGTTCGATTTCTTCTTCCGGAAAGGACGAGTTAAGAAAAATGTCGGTCAGGAGGTCAACAGCCATACCCAGATGTTCATTGAGGATCCTGCAATAAAAAGAAGTTAATTCTTTACTGGTGAAAGCATTCAGGACTCCTCCGACAGAATCTATTTCTTTCGCAATAGCGTAGGCCGATCTTCTCTCAGTCCCCTTAAAGAGCATATGTTCTATAAAATGACAAATGCCGTTTTGATTAGGCTGTTCGAACCGCGACCCGGATCTCACCCAAATCCCAAGTGAAACAGATTGCACGTACGGAATATGTTCCGTTATAATGCGGATACCGTTATTTAGTGTGGTTTTACGGTAATTAATGAAGTCTTCGTAACGTGTAGCCAATGGCGGAACCACGATCAATCGTTTGATGAATCAGGAGTCAGCCCGATGGCGTCCTTGCGCGAAAGCTTGATCTTCCCCTGAGCATCAATGCCGATGACTTTAACAGGACAAGTGTCCCCCTCTTTAATGATATCCGTAACCTTCCGGACGCGCTCAGGCACAAGCTGCGAAATGTGAACAAGGCCGTCAGTACCAGGGAAAATCTCAACAAAAGCCCCGAAATCAGTAATTTTTCTCACCAAACCCATGTAAATTCGTCCAAGTTCAGCTTCCTGAGTGATGCTCTGGATTGACGCCTTGGCTTGATTCCCACCTAGGACATCAACGGACGCGATTACTACCTTTCCGGTGTCATCCACCTCGATCTTCGTCCCGGTCTCCTCCTGGATGGCGCGTATCACTTTTCCGCCCGGTCCTATGATGTCTCTAATTTTCTCGGGATTCACGTACATGATGAATATTCTGGGAGCGTACGGAGACATTTCTTTTCTAGGGACAGAAATGACTGATTTCATCTCAGACAGGATGTGCCGGCGTCCATCTCTTGCCTGCAAGAGGGCCTCGGCAAGAGTTTCTCGGGTAATGCCCTCAATCTTAATATCCATTTGAAGTGCGGTTACCCCGTCTTTGGTGCCGGTAACTTTGAAGTCCATGTCGCCATGGTGGTCCTCGTCTCCGATAATATCTGAGAGTACTACCGTGCGGTCTTTATCTTTTAAGAGGCCCATTGCAATTCCTGCTACAGGTTCAACTATGGGGACTCCCGCATCCATTAAGGAAAGAGAAGAGCCGCACACTGTAGCCATGGAAGAAGAGCCGTTCGATTCCAGGATCTCTGAAACCACACGGATCGTATAGGGAAACTCCTCATCGTCAGGCAGCAGGTACGCCAGTGCCCGTTCAGCGAGAGCACCGTGACCGACTTCACGTCGGGAAGGACCCCTGAGGAACTTTACCTCACCAACTGAAAAGGGAGGAAACTTGTAGTGGAGCATAAAAGATTTGTAGCTGGAGCCTTCGAGAGCCTCGATTTTTTGTTCGTCAGAAGAAGTTCCAAGCGTGACCAAAACGAGTGCCTGGGTCTCCCCCCTAGTAAACAATGCACTTCCGTGGGTCCGAGGTAACACCCCGACTTCGCAGGAAATATCACGAACCTGTGTAAAGGAGCGCCCGCCAATTCGGACGTTCTTTTCCAGAATCATGTTTCGTATGTATTCACCCTCAATCTTGTCGGTGTAACCTAGAATTTCCCCGCGCCTGCGCTCCCCTTCCTCTCCTAGTGATTCAAAGACAGTAAGGTAAATCTCGTCCAGAGCAGCGCGACGGTCGAGTTTTCCAGGAATGGCTATTGCCTCTTCAATCCGGCCACCCCACTGGTCTCTGATTTTTTGGACTAATTCACTATCCTGGACTACGGGAGATAGTTCTCGCTTGGGCTTGCCGGCCTTTTCGCGAAGATCCTCTTGGGCCTGCACGATCTTCATGATTTCATCGTATCCCTTGAAGATGCCCTCCATGACGATTTCTTCGGACAGACGGTTTGCGCCGCCCTCCACCATGACAATTCCCTTTCGAGATCCCACCACAATCAAGTTGAGGTCTGAGTAGGTGTCTTCAAGAGGAGAGGGATTTACAATCAAGTTCCCGTCCACCCTCCCGATTCGGACGGCCCCGATAGGACCTCCAAAAGGTATGTCTGAAATATGGAGTGCAGTAGAAGCACCATTAATGGCAAGCATGTCCGGATCGTGTTCCCCGTCGGAAGAAAGCACGGTGGCTATTATCTGGGTCTCACTACTGAAGCCTTTTGGAAAAAGCGGGCGGATAGGCCGATCAATGAATCGTGAAGTGAGTATTTCCTTCTCCGTGGGGCGGCCTTCTCGTTTGAAAAATCCTCCTGGAATTTTTCCCGCAGCATAAGTCATTTCCAAATAGTCGACGGTGAGAGGAAAAAAATCGATACCTTCTCGGCCGTGTTTCTCTGCGACAGCCGTAACGAGTACCACGGTTTCCCCACAACGAACAAGAACTGCGCCCGAAGCCTGTTTGGCCAGACGACCTGTCTCAAAAATAATTTCCTTACCTGAAACAGTGCTGCATGTACTGTGCACCATATTCCTCTTGGTCCTCTCTTCACCTATGCGTTATAAACAGGGCGAAGTGTCTTGTCCGAGTGGAGGTCAGTACTATTTTCTGATACCCAATTCGGTGATTAAAGTCTTATAACGGTCTACACTTTTTGATTTGAGGTAGTCTAGGAGCCTGCGGCGTTGACCGACGAGCTTCAGTAAGCCTCTCCGGGAATGGTGGTCCTTTTTGTGAATTTTGAAGTGGTCGGTAAGATATCCGATTCTTTCGCTCAACAAAGCGACTTGGACTTCCGGTGATCCTGTGTCACTGTCGTGAAGCCGATATTTCTCTATGATCGTCTTTTTTGTCTCAGTGGGAAATGCCAACTCTCGTCTTCCTCCTAAACAGGCATCAAGGCTTTCTCAGCATAATCTCACATTGATATCACGTGCTGTCCGCGATGTAAAGAAGTTGAAATGGTATCTTTAAATTTTTCCCCTGTGTTGGAATAATTCTTCTGAATGAACTTCTGACGTGATGGTATAATCTTTCAGACAATGCCTCCACCGCATAGGACGTGACAGCTATAGTTAATGTAAACAATATATTAAATACACCCAGTCACTCTTGAGACGATAAACAAAACAGACGAATTAGACGAATTGTCAAATTTTTTCATCTGGATTTTCTTTGACCAGAAATTGATTTATTTCAGAGATTGCATTATTATGAAGTTTATTGAAAGACTGTTTGAGGTAAATTCTCGTCAGTTTCACCGAAAGGCCTGGATTTGAATTCAGGCCCCCCTCCTGTGCAAGTATTGCAACTCCAGAAGGAGAAACCATGGATTTTATAAAGGACCTTAGCGACATCGTAGGAGTTGAAAACGTTACGGCCTCCACTGTGGATTGCCTCGCCTATTCCAGAGATATGTCCATTCATGTCGGGGTACCGCAAGCCATTGCCTTTGTGAGTAATACTGAGCAGGTGAGCAAAATACTCGCTTTGGCAAATGCGGAAAAGGTTCCGATCGTAGCTAGAGGCACCGGTTCTTCTGTTACAGGCGCGGTTCTGCCTGTGAAGGGCGGCATAGTGCTGGATTTCACTAGAATGAATAACGTTAAAGAGATCAACAAGGCCGATGGTTACGTAGTAGTCGAGCCCGGAGTAATTTGTAACGCATTAAACGCCAAGCTGGCGCCCACTCATTTTTTCCCTCCAGATCCTGGAAGCGCGCCCATCGCCACCATCGGAGGCATGATTTCAACAAATGCCAGCGGTGTCCGGGCGGCCAAGTACGGTACGACCAAAGACTATGTTAAGTGTCTGACTGTAGTCCTGGCAGATGGCAGGATAATCCAGACGGGGGACTTGGCGCCCAAAAGTTCCGCAGGTTATGATCTTACCCACCTTTTTTCCCAACAAATGCCAGCGGGGTTCGGGCGGCCAAGTACGGTACGACCAAAGACTATGTTAAGTGTCTGACTGTAGTCCTGGCAGATGGCAGGATAATCCAGACGGGGGACTTGGCGCCCAAAAGTTCGGCAGGTTATGATCTTACCCACCTTTTTTCCAGCTCAGAAGGGACACTGGGGATAATTACCGAAGCCTCTCTCAAAATTTTGCCCATGCCTGAATATGAGGCCTTTGCCAAGGCTTCTTTCCCAGATGTCAATACCGCAGGGAAAGCCGTGGAAAAGATCTTCACCTCCGGTCTGGAACTGGCTACGTGCGAGATACTGGACAACGTTTGTCTGGACGTGGCCAGGGATGCACTCAAGATGGACATACCTAAAGATGTTAATTGCCAGCTTTTTATGGGTATTGACGGTCCAAAGAGTGCTGTAGAGGACCAGATCAAAAAAATAGACGAGATTTGTAAGGCCGTGGGAGGAATCGAAAACATTTGGTCCGACAATCCGGTGGAGAAAGCAAAGCTCTTCGCTGCTCGAGGCGGTCTCGTGCCTGCCATGAGTCGTCTGAGGCCCTCATATCGTCTCGTTCCACTGGTTGAAGATTTTGGAGTTCCCATATCCAAAATTCCTGAAACCATTGCTGAAATACAGAAGATAGGAGAAAAATACGGTTTTCCTGTCGCCACTTTCGGTCACATCGGCGATGGAAACCTTCACGCCACCTTCATAATGAATCCGACTGTGCCGGAGCACTGGGAGAAGGTAAAGAAAATTGCCCTGGAATTTATCGACATGACCCTCCGTTTCAAAGGAACCGTGTCCGCGGAACACGGCGTGGGAATGGCGAAATCTCCCTATATCGGCAAGCAATTAGGTGAGTCCATTAACGTTATGAAGGCTATTAAGAATACAATTGACCCCAACAACATCCTCAATCCGGGAAAAATGGGTTTTGACGACTCGATCACTGACATCTTTGATGAAAATACCTTCGAAAAGTACCTCACGAAGCCGGAAGAAATTCGGCATTTTCCCGAAAGTGTGGACAACGAGATACTCGCGTGCATTCAGTGCGGTTTCTGTAGGGCCGGTTGCCCCACCTTCGGAGAGTCCACACTTGAATCCTTAAACGCTAAAGGCCGGGTAATTCTAGCTTTCAACATGTTGACCGGAAACCTGGAGCCGTCGGAAGATCTCGCAAAGCGCCTGTATCAATGTATGCTCTGTCTGAACTGCAAGTCTGTATGCCCTGCTCAGGTCAAGGTCTCTGACATAGTTCGCGCGGGGCGTGAAAAGCTGGTGGAAAAGGGATACCTGCCGGAAGTTTTCAAAGCAGCCCTCGCATCAATGATAGACGCGGCCAACCCGCTTCTGGCCTCCCAGGAGAAGAGGGCTGACAGCTATCCTGCAGGGTATAAGAAGGCAGTTGCGGGCCAAACCGACGCGATCCTCCACCTTGGCTGTGTGACCAGTTTCCAGGATGTAAAGATAATCCCGGCATTTATGGAAATCCTCGATAAGGCAGGTATTC
>Ga0194044_10000610_pt1 | contig 17842 bp, 16 predicted proteins | sample JunL4417m_MetaG_FD_155460 | JGI IMG/M metagenome (GOLD analysis project Ga0194044, IMG submission 155460) | Anoxic zone freshwater microbial communities from boreal shield lake in IISD Experimental Lakes Area, Ontario, Canada - Jun2016-L442-17m | ecosystem: Environmental > Aquatic > Freshwater...
GGATCGTATCTCATCCAGGGATTCGCTATCCGGAAGGCTCGGTAGTAATTGAATGGTTTCTTTCAGCAACGCATTGGTGAACTTTAACGAACTGCGTCGCACCGCGACTTTTTCACGCCGGTGTCCCTTCTTGACGGAAACTGTTTTCTTCTTCTTTTCCGATGGTGTGGCTTCGAACAGTGAAGCCTGAGTCCCTGATCTTGGCGTATTCCCGGTGCGCCGCTTAGCGCCATAATTCAATCGAATCCAGTCGACCAGTTTAATCAGTGCTGCGCTGTTGTCTGTGAGGCCGTTGAATTTGGAAAGCGTCTTCATAGGAGCCTGCAGCACAGCCATGAGCGTGCCGAACTCGGCCAGAAGGCTCTTGACAAGAGGTTGAACGTCTTTTCTTGGGATCGCGTAGGTTAGAAGGAGTTCCAGTAAAGATTCTTCAGAGCGGGCGTCTTTCCCCTCGACTGTGAACCGATCCCGCAGCCGTTGTCGGTGGCCCTTGTTTCCTGTCTCAGTCATTCGTCAAAAAACCTGCACCGTTCCATCTGCATCAATACCCTTCTTACTTATTGCCAATCCAGCCCTGAAGGGCCTATCTAATCTCCTCTTCTTCCCCCTGAACGGTCCGAATCTCATTATGCACGCCATATTGACCGAGATGCTCAACATGCCCTTTGTGATCTAATCACAATAACATCTCAAAATTTGTTAATGGGTGAAATATCTTGACGGTAACACTTGCCCACGGAAAGAGGAAGCATAATTCCAGACCAGCTATACCACCTCGGTTGACCGGAGAGTAGAATTCTCAGACACACCCTCTTGGCTGGTACCGGACTATTTTGAGATACCCAATACCCGATGAAACGCTGGGTGCGTAGCGGTAGGCCCGAACACAACGTCGAAGCATCCCGCCTCTGAGCCGTGTGACCAGCCTTGACGGTCCTGCTGAGCCACCCGTGTGCTCATGATTTCAGTCTGAATCTCAAGTTTTTCATAGACGCTCCATGTTGCTCGCAATTCGAACGGGAAAAATGTCTTTCGTTTAAAGGGCCCGAAGAAATTTTTGCGAACTTAATGCCAACTCCCATGATGTGTATGAAATCAAGAAATAAGTGATCCTGACGTTCATGTGGATCTCATGTCATTGCTGCAAGATCTTTTCAGGGGCCAGAATAAAAATCAAGTAATGAAAGGATCAAAAGATGAAAATCGATTTGTCAGATCTAAACGACATTTACATGTCAATCCAGGCCAGAAAAGTGCCCAATGTGGTATATCCGGCACGGTTGCTGAAAGCGGAAGTCCAGTACTCTAAATTAGGGGAACCCGACGTCATTGGAATGACGTTTGTCGCCGATACATGTCATCCCTCCAATTTGCTGGGATCTCCGCTTGGCACTCCCAGATCACGCGCCTCAAGGACACGGCGCAATAATATTCCTGATCTCGTTTTTGGTAGTTCATCCAGAAACACGATTTCCGACAAGGGGATTTCCGGCGTAAAGTTTGCCTTGACGAAATTCTTGATCTCCAGGTTGAGTCTCTTTGAAGGGGTAAACCCTTTCTTTATCCTGATAAATGCCTTGAAAGAGGGGTTCTCGGTGCTCGGTCTTACGGAAATTGCAACGGCTTCTGCTACTGCCTGATGCAAGGACAGAACTTGTTCGACTTCGTAGGGGCCGGTATCTCTTTGACCGAGCTTGATCAGATCGTCGTTGCGGCCCTGGTGATAATAGTAGCCGTGTTCATCCCTTGTCACCATGTCGCCGGTGAGAAACCAGTTGTTAGGACTGAAATAATTCTTGTATCTGGGATCATCCCCCCATAGCCCTGTCATCATTGCAGGCCAGCCAGCCCTTAGCCCCAGCTCCCCTATTGAGAACTCCGGTAATGGCTCCCCCTGTTCGTCAAGGATTGCTGCCTCCAGGCCTGGAACAGGTTTTCCCATGCTGCCGGGTCTAATGCTAACGGAGGGGAAATTGGCGACACAAATCATGCCTGTTTCGGTCATCCACCACGTGTCGTGAGGGGCATGTTTTAGTGTGTCTTTCGCCCAATAGAATTGTTCGGGGCTCAATGCTTCACCAACTGTGGAAAGATGCCGAAGATGAGAAAAATCATACCTTTTCGCAAGGTCTTCTCCGGCTTCCATGAGCCTTGTGATTGTTCGAGGAGTGGTGTACCAGACCGAAATTTTGTACCGCTCCAAAGTTCTGTACCAGCTTGAAGCTGAAAACTGATCACCTTGGACGACTGAGGTGATGCCGCTCAAAAAAGGTGCATACATTCCGTAAACAATACCCGTGACCCAGCCTGGATCCCCACCGTCTGTCCAGATTATGGAATCATCTCTGAGGTCCAACACGTATTTCCCGGTGATCAAATGCCCTACCATGTCTCCATGCGAATGAATAACCCCTTTGGGAGGACCAGTGGAACCCGATGTTGTGTAAAGCAAATAGAGCGGAGTCGACTTGTCTACCCACCGAGTGGAACTTCGCTTGGGCATCTCATGGAGGACGCTTTGCACTACTATCTCGCTTGGGAAAAGATCAAGCCTTGGACCTTCAGTCAAGAAAACGTGTTCCACGGTGGTCATGGCATGCTGCGGAAGCCGCTCGAACATGTCAGGATGGGTAATTATTCCCCTCGGTTTTGCATTCTGAAGTCGGACCTCAATCTCGTCGTAACCCAAGGTGGGAAAAAGTACGCAGCAAATGATACCCAGCCGGGCACACGCAAGCATGGAAAAGAAAAACTCCGGACAAGACGGCAAGAAGACAAAAATCCGGTCTCCAAAGGCAAAGCCATGTTCGGTAAGAAGATTTGCCCACTGGCAGGAGATATCTTTTATGTCACAATAAGTGAAAGTCTTGACCCTTCCGGCCTTCTCGAAAATGAGGGCCGTGTGCTTTCCCTTTTTTTCGTCTTGTGCCCAGCGATCCACTGCTTCGTGAACAATATTGAGGTTGCCTGTTGAGTGCCACGTAAACTCTTTCTCGACTTCTGTCCACGAAAAATTCTTGTATTCCTCTGCGTACGACCGGAGATTACCGTCAGGATTTTCCGGAGGTATCCTAGCCTTAATCATCGTCTCTATCTCCCAAATTTCAGCATCATTTTATGCAGGGACGTTAATATCATTTCAGGCTTCGCGCATAAATCACCAGCCATTTGGTATCCGCGAGCCCTGACGTTCTTGCGCTCTTAATCGGTCCACACGTGATATTCCCTATGTATTTGACAAGCTTCTTCGAAAAGTTTCTCGCCCAAATCCGTCCTGGGAAAACTGGAACCACAAGCGCCGTCTACCCGTGTCAATACTTCAAGAACAGCCTTGACGGAACTAACAAGTGACGGCAAATGATATCCCCCTTCCAATGCGAGAAGTAAAGGAAGGTTACCCCCAGCCTCTCGGAAATTCAATAGTAGTTCTGTCAGTCGCTTGTAGGAAACCTCTGTGAGGTGAGTCCGCCCCAAGGGGTCGTCGCTATGACCATCAAATCCTGCTGCCGCAAGGATGAGATCCGGCCTGTAATTCTTCATGACAAGACCAAGCACCTTTGAACAGAGGTACACGAGATCAGCGTCTTGAATGTTTTTGGGCAGAGGCAAGTTGATTGTGTAGCCTAATCCATCCCCTGTACCTGTTTCACCCCATTCTCCCGTGGGGGGGTACCAACCTCTGTAGTGGGTTGAAACATACATGACTTCCTTGTCGCCATAGAACAAATCCTGGATCCCGTTACCGTGGTGAATGTCCCAGTCAAATATCAAGATACGACTAAATCCGTATCGCTCCATTGCAAAGCGTGCTGTGACACCGAGATTGTTGAAAATACAGAAACCTCCTGCCCTGTCTGGCTGCGCATGATGGCCGGGCGGCCTTACCAGTGCGAAGCATACGTCGCATCGACCGGAAAGCAAAGCCTGCAGACCCTTTATACATCCCCCCACCGCCAGCAGAGCTGCTAAATAAGATTTGGAACATACTGGAGTATCTGGGGCAAGATTGGTAAATTCTCGGTCCGCGGTCCTAAGCACTTTTCTGACATAAGTAGGAGTGTGAACAAGTTCGATCTGTTCGAGTGTAGCAAGCTCAGGTTGAATATTGATGAGGGTTGACTCAAAATCTTTGTCCAGCATCTTGTAGATAGCTTTTAGTCGGCTAGGTCGCTCAGGGTGTACTAAACCGGTCCAATGCAACATGAATCTGTCATCGCGAACTACCCCTACTTTAAGAGCTTTTCTCTGTTTCATTTTGCAGCTAACCCTGGTACCACAGATTCAACCGCAAAAAAAACGCGGCAAAGGGCCCTGAAACATCCAAGGGAGAATCCCTTCGCCGAGCAATCCGTGTTCAATTAACCTCCGTGGGTTTGAAGACAGTATAGCACATCAAGCCCACGAAAAAATCAGGATCTCTTGAAATATGTACTCAAACCGTCTGCTCACTCGTAGATTTTTTCATCTTCGGCAAATGCTTCCGCTGCATCACTTTCAGCGTCCCGGATGCTTGAATCTATTTTCAAGACTTCCTTATAGTATTCATGCTGGATGATCAGATTCATGACTTCGTTTGTTCCCGTCCAAATCATCATAAGCCTTAAGTCTCTGAGCAGTTTCTCGACCGGATATACATTCGTGTAACCTATCCCTCCCAAAATCTGCATTGAATCATTTATTATTTCCCATGCAGAATCCGAAGAGAATTTTTTTGCTTCCGATACCAGTCTTCTCGTATAGCCCGTACTGCCCAGACTGTCTACAGCCGAGGCTGCAGCAAAGGCGAGAGATCGTGCAGCATCCAGCTTGGTGATGCTGTCCGCAATCTTGAAGTTTACGCCTTCAAACTCTCTAATCTTCTGGCCGAAAGCTTTTCTGCGGTCACTGTATCTTCCGGCTATTTCCAGAGCCGCTCGAGCAGACCCCACTGCCCCAGCAGCAGTAGTCATGCGCTCTGGAATCATCATCTGGTGAAAGACATCTCCTCCCTTATTTTCCTGCCAGACGAGATTCTCGGCGGGCACCTTGGTTTCCCTGAACACTAGCCTGCCTGCTCCCCCCCCTCGGGTTCCCAGCAATCCGTAAACGTATTTTGTATCGACCCCCATATCTCTTTCTACGATAAACGCACTCAAGCCCTTAGACTGACTATTCACATCTGTTCTGGCGTAAACTAAGAAAATGTCCGCACCTTGCGCGCCTACCACGAAACGCTTCTGACCATTGAGAATGTAATAATTACCTTCTTTCCTGGCTGTGGTGGTGGCTCCGAAGAAGTCTGATCCTCCCCTGGGTTCTGTTAGCGCTTCAGCGCAGAAAAGTTCGCCCTTAAGTACCGGCGCGAGATATTTTCTTTTTTGTAGATCGGTCCCAAAAAAGTGGATGGCCTCGCCGACTATGCTGACCAATGAATACAGACATGCCAGGGAAGCTCCCAGAACCCCTATTTCCTCTATGGCAACGATCTCGTCAGTCCATTTAAGACCTCTCCCTCCGTAGTCTGTAGAGAACCTCAAACCCAGAAGGTTGCGTTCAGCGGCCTCCACAAGGTATTCTCTTGGAAACAGAACTTTCTCAGAGTCCATGTCAAGCAATAGCTGTCTTGGAACCCATTTGACAAAATCCCTGACCTCTTGCCTAAGTTTGAGTTGCTCTGGCGTCAAAAGAGACTGAATCATTTCCTAACTCTCCCCCTTTACACGAAAATATGGCCATCTCCTCAAATCGTTACATTTCCATATACAATCCGTGTTCTATTGTATCAAATACAGCGGACACGACAGTCAAGGGTTTCTGCACAGTTTGTCGTGAGCACAGTACTCACTTGAGAAACTTTCTCAACAGGCGCTTCAATTGCGTCAAGCCAAAAAAGATTCCACTGAGCCATCCTCCGATACAACCGACTAGAAAGACCTGGGAATTTGGTATGTGCGACACCTGAATCTTTTGGTAGAGAAACAGGTCTGCTAACAAAAATGAAAAGATACACGCCAAAACGAATACTCGACTAAAATAGATGTAAGAAACCGTCAGGAAACTCCCTGCAAAATAAAAAACGAGCATCTGGGTTCCCACGCAAATCGCAAATCCGGCAAATCCTGCCTTTAAGAGAGTAGGTATTTCCATAGCTGTCATTACCTTCGATTCCGGCCAGTGGCAAAAAGGCCCCGAGAAGTTTTCAGACGATCTTGGGCTTGGGCTTGTGTCCATTCATTCCGGAGGTATCTTTAAATATTCCAAACCGTAAATCACCGGGCCATCTTCCTTAATTTTGTACAGTATCGAAACGTGGTCACCTTTTATCGGGAGTTTGGGCGGGATGAATCTTGCTTTCCACGGTAATATGAATCTTTGAGGTTCCGACCGTTTTTCGGCCACCAACCAGATGAATCCGTCCCCCACTTCCGTGATGACACCTCGAATATTCTGAACGGGTTCAGCGGATGAGGTTCCTACGGAACTACCGAACATGACAGCCAGACCACAAAATACTATGAAGAAGCGCATCAGGGGCTCCGTCACTTCTGAGGTTCAATCAATCAAATAAAATATTTACCATAGTTGCGGAACCAGCTTCAATAATTTTCGCGGCCTCTGTCTATTTCCGAATACGACCAAGAATCTTCTGAAATTCAGGAAGTTCTCGGAGTGAATCAAAAATTCCGTCGCCGGCGAGTTTTTCTACATTTGAATATCCCTTATCCACTGCCAGATTAAGGCTTGTTACAGCATCAGGAATGCTTCCGGTCAAGGCGTACATTCCGGCCAGATTGTACAGATGGTTCGCATCTCCCGGTTCAGCCTGCACGGCCTTGAGCATCCACGGAGTAGCCTCCAAAGCTCTACCCGAAACGGCGAGAGCCAGAGCATACGGGGCGAACAATCCCGAATGGTCCGGGTTCTTTTGCATGCCGCTTGTTATGACCTGTAGGGCGTCTTCAACCCTGCCGCTCTCAAGATAAATCATCCCAAGGTTTGAAAAGACTTCCGGCATGTTATGATTGCTCTTCAGGAGCCTTTCATATACATCAACAGCTTTTCCAGTTAGGCCGGACTTGTAGAATACGACCGCCAGATCAAATTCCATCTGGGGATCGTTCCCTGACAGCGATAATGCCCGACTATACTCTTGGATGGCTTCGTTATAACGCTGGTCGTCCAAATAGAAGCTTCCGAGCATTTTATGTATTTCAGGGCTGTCATCCATTTTCTCAGCGGCTCTTAAAAGCGCTTCCCTTGCTTCTTCAGCCTTCCCTGCCCACTTGAGAGTCTTTGCCAGGTTAAAATCTCTGAGGGCCAAAAAGTGGGCATCGAAAGATTTCATTCCACTGTCGAATATGGCTAAACGATCCTCTCCGGAAAGCGTCCGAGATGCCTTTATCAGCCGCTGATCGACCATTTTGTCCAGAAGCAATCCAGCGAGTAATTGGTGCAGTTCGATCGTGGGATGCACGTGGTCCAGGAAGCTTTCGTTACCAGGAATGCCTGATTGGTCGCCGATATGTGTTGCCCGCTTCTCAACGAACTCCTTGAAGGGAACAAAAGACACGTGATTCTCTCGAGCTATTTTCACTATTTGGTCCTCTATAGCGGAGATGCATCTCAGGGGACATGTATCAAGGTCCTTTGCTTTGACGAAATTGTCTCGAGCCTGACTATTTTGCCCTATCCCAAGGAGGGCTTTCCCTTTAAGGTAGTATGTCTGCGCATAATACGGGTCCTTCCCGACAGCCTTATCCAATAGTGAGTCAGCACTCTCAAACCCCCCTTTACTGATCAATCGAGCAGCCCGTTCGATCTCTCTATTCAATGCGACTTGGTCTCGGTATGTCAGGCCCGTGTCATGTTCAGACTTGAACGGAGAAAAATCTTTGAGGTTTGAAGGTAAATCCACCAACATAACTGGAACGCGTGCTTTCTTGCAGAGATCTATCATCGCCTCGAGGTTATGAGCAAAATGGCGCACCACGCCTTTGGCAAATTCGTCATCGCGGTGATAGAGTTCCAGGCCTGCACTCCGGTCAAGAATGGCGGTCACCTCTCCACCAAGAATCGATTTACTCGGTCCGGTGCCGGTGATTGAATGCCCTTGAGGCTTGTCTCGACCTGAAAAAAGCGGGGCCAGGAACTTCTGCAGGACCTGGTAAATCCTGAGTTGCTCCACCAGTGATCTAACCGCTATCACACCTGCGCCCTGACCGAATAGGCCGGAATATGTTCTCCGCTCAAGAAATTCGTTGTGCCCCATGTATATGATCATGAGGTCCGGACTGTATTTCAATGTTTCCCGGACCAGTGGCACAATTCGATAGGACGCATAAGAGATACCTCCTACGTTTATGACTTCGAAATTTTTTTCCGGCGCAGAAGCTTGCAGAAGATCTTGCAGCCATCGTGAGAAACTTGTTCTGCAATCAAAGGGGTGGCCATAGGTGGTAGAACCGCCAAAGCAGAAAATCCGCATTGTTTCAGATGACTTCTGAACCGGAAAAGAGACATCATTGAAGTATCTCAGTCTCGGAGGGGATACCTTCGCCACACCATTTTCCACGTTGAACAAAGACTGAATACTTGAAAAGCCTATGAATGGATCTTCTGCCGGATCCCGCGTTGAGACACCGGCCAAACGCAAAACGACTTCCACAAGAAAGAAGAACAAAAAACAGACCAATAGCCCCACGGTGACATCCGTGACGAAAGCCCTCACGGTTCTTTTATCTTTTTGGGGTGGAGATGTTTTCTTCGGTGGAAGTCCCGTCTTTTTTGGGTTTTTCAAATTACTGGAAGGTTTTCGTGGTTGACCCATTATTATAGTATACTGCTCATGATTGAATATTTATACTGATTGCAGACGCCGCAAAAAGTTCTTTTCTAGTTGATCTATACAGCTCTGCTCGGATATCTTTCGAGAACATGGACCCGATAGAAACAAGAGTGTTGAAATCCGAGGGCCGAATGTGTGAAAAGGACTGTGTCGTAAGCTTGAAGCTCCCGTGCTTTTCGGGTGTCATTCAATGTGGGCAGTCTGAATCTCTTTAAAAAGGAGACGTTACATGAAACTGGGACTGATATTGACCACGGCCATGATCGTATCTGCCCTTTGTCTTTGTGCTGCTTTCGCAGTGGAGGATCCGGTGAAATGGTCCGCTCCGATTGATCAATACCCCAGTCAGTGGTCGCCTACATCTCCTCCCCCTGCGTATTACAGTCCTTATGGTTACCAATATGACCACCCGTACGGATACGGTCAGTATGGAGGTCAGTGGGGCTATGGAGGGAATTACCAGGGATCTCAGCGCCCTGCTCAACAAGGCCCCTACGGGAATCCTTACTACTATTACGGCTACTAAGACTTTTTCGTTTTTCCGCCCCTGAAAAACTGCAATAGCCCGGATACGTTAAGTTCCCCCAGGAGTGATGCGGTTATCCGTTATTACCCTAAACCCAATTGGCCAAGCCTCGTCTTACTGCCTCCACGATTTCGGTCACGGCCACAAACTGGACTTCCCTTGTGCGCCTATTCCTCAGTTCGACGTTTCCTTCAACCAAGGCTTTCTTGCCTACGGTGATTCTGAACGGGATTCCAATCAAGTCGGCATCTTTGAATTTTACCCCTGGCCGTTCGTCCCTGTCATCGATAAGTGCGTCAATTCCCGAATCCCACAGAGAGCGGTAAACTTTCTCAGCCACTTGATTTATTCCACTATCCTTGGTCCCTATTGGAGTTATTATTGCTTGGAACGGCGCTATTGGCGGTGGAAAAATTATCCCGTCCTCGTCATGATTTTGCTCGATCGCAGCAGCTATGGCGCGGCTGACTCCTATCCCGTAACACCCCATTATCATAGGTCGCTCGACTCCTTCAGAATCCAGAAACCTTGCATTCATGGCTTCCGAGTACTTCACCCCCAGCTTGAAAACGTGGCCTACTTCAATACCTCTGGTCAGTCCCAGCCTGCCGGCGCAGCGTGGACATGGATCTCCAGCTTCGGCCGAGCGAAAGTCACCGTAATGATCTACGTGAAAATCCTTTTGAGGATTTACTTCGACAATGTGCATGTCCGGTTCGTTTGCCCCCACAACTGAAGAACTAATCCTTAGGATTGCGTTGTCAGCAAGAACCGTCACATTCACAAGTCCGATAGGACCTGAGAACCCCAGGGGGCCTCCCGTCACGTCTTCAATTGTTCGTTCGTCGGCCAGTCCTACCTCCGAGACCTTAAGGAAGTTCTTGACCTTTGTCTCATTCAGGTCGTGGTCTCCTCGCAGGAGTACGGCTACCTTTCCAATATCCGTCCGCAAAATTAAAGTCTTGATGATAGCTTGCGGTTTCACATCCAAGAATCTTGACAGATGCTCAATTGTGCTGACTCCGGGGGTCGATACTTTCCGGGCGTTTGTGGAACTGATTTCACTAGACGGGTCGCAGGGCCTTATTTGGGCTTTCTCCAAATTGGCTGCATAATCGCACGAGTCGCATGACACTATGGTATCTTCTCCAGTGTCTGCCAGAACCATAAATTCGTGAGAAAAACTGCCTCCGATAGGCCCGGAATCAGCTTCAACGATACGGAACCCTAATCCACATCGTGAGAAAATCATGCAGTAGGCTTGCCGCATTACGCGATATGCTTCTTCGGCTGCCTCTTCGGTTGCGTCAAAGGAGTAACCGTCCTTCATCATAAACTCTCGCCCTCGCATCAGACCGAATCTGGGGCGAATTTCGTCACGAAATTTAGTCTGTATTTGGTATAGGTTTAGAGGAAGATTACGGTAGGACCTTACCTCTCGTCTAACCAGGTCAGTGATGACCTCTTCGTGGGTAGGCCCCAGACAACATTCCCTGTCATGCCTGTCCTTGAAACGTAGTAGTTCGGCGCCGTAAAGGTCCCATCGACCCGACTCTTTCCACAACTCAGATGGCTGTACAATTGGCAGAAAGACTTCCTGAGCCCCTGCTGCATCCATTTCCTCCCGCACAATCTGTTCAACTTTGCGTAGAGATCGGTATCCAAGCGGGAGGTACGAATATACTCCCGCAGTTAGTTTTCTGATCATTCCCCCCCTCAGCAATAGCCTGTGGCTGACAACCTCTGCGTCAGCCGGATTTTCTTTAAGAGTCGGAATCAAAAACCTGGACATCCTCATGTGCCATTCCCTTCAGCTTCAATGGTTTGTGCTATAGTTTACACTTCCCCTGCCTGGAAATACATGGATATCTTTTTTCGAGAGATTACCTCAGGGCTTGGCAGTTTGGAATTTTATGGGACCTCGCGGCGAGTCCAGAAGAGCAAGCACCCCCCGATTGACGTCAATAGCTGCCGAGAAGTCTCTCCGCTGGCCGCGGACTCCCGCAGTTGTGATCATACCATTCTCTCAGAATTCCTGCGGCAAGTACAGGCGGGGATGACACTACCGTTTGATTAAAGCCGAAAGCTTCCCTACGTCAAGGAGAAACTTTAGTGTCCTGAATAAACATATGCCGCCCCTACATGGGTTTTCTTGCTGGTTTGGCGTTGAGCAAGGCTTGATCCTCAGGGACTTGCTGATGACCAGACTCATCCAATTTCAGTGTTTCGAAGGACAGGTGGGTCCGGGAAAACAGATTCGTATTGTTTGTCTCGATCTTCAGGAGACGAATAGCTGATCGATAGTATTCCTTGTCTATTTCGATACCGATACTGTTACGCCCGGTCTTTAGTGCTGCAATTAGCGTAGTGCCGGTGCCGCAGAATGGATCCAAAACCGTGTCTCCAAAGAAAGAGAACATCTTAACCAAACGAGACGCTAGCTCGAGAGGAAAGGGAGCAGGATGATTCTTCGTCGAAGCCCCTGGAATGGTCCAAATCTGCCTAAACCAACTGTCAAATTCTTGCTTGCCAATTCGGCTGAGGTCCCGTTGACTTGCAGTTGGCTTTCGATATCCACCTGGTTTTCTTTGCATAAGGATGAACTCAATATCATTCTTTATGATAGCGTTTGGTTCGTAAGGTTTCCCGAGGAATTTTGAGCCGTTGGCAACTTCGAAGGTGGCATTTGAGATTTTGTTCCAAATAATAGGGTTGAGGTTATCAAATCCAATTTTCCTGCACAGAACGCTAATGTCGGAATGCAACGGAAATACCAAATGACGACCAAATCTGCGTCGGGAGACGCATACGTCACCTACAACGCAAACCATACGTCCTCCGGGAACCAACAGGCGGAATACGTGGCGCCACACTCTGTCGAGTTCGGCAAGAAACAAATCATAATCCTCAATGTGGCCCAATTGATCTGGATGTTCGTTGTAGCGTTTAAGATTCCAATACGGCGGAGATGTGATGGTGAGATGAATTGATTCGTCAGAAAGAAAGGACAAATCTCTTGCATCTGCGTTGATTAGACGATGACTGGTTTCAATCCCTTGGTTCACAGATTACATACTCCGACATGTGATATAATAGATTTGGCGAACGTCTTGAACGTCAGGTCTTCGGCAGGCTCCTCGTGTTCGCCCCTAAGACCGCCATCACTTCTACATGTCAGGAAGCACGCGGAAGTGTAATGGCGTTCCAGAATCAGTTTCCTGCAAAGCAACTCATACCTCTTCTTGTAGGATGCACCGATGAACTCAGGAAAGACCCTAAAGTGAGGCTCCTTCACTCTCACCCGAGCATTGGAAGCCGGACAATCCTCAAGCATGAAGAAATAACCTAGAAATGGCTGTAGACCTGAGTTAAAAGCCCCTTCTCTGAACGCGGTCCAGAAATCAAGTGCGCTACCGATTGCTTCTTCGGTCCTATTGTTGAAATTGTTTCCAAAAGAAGGTCCAACTTGCGATTTCACCTCTACCGCAGCGATCAGATTGTCGTTCTTGACAACAATAAGGTCCCACTCTTTCGTTGGTCGAAAATACCCAGGCAACTCTATTGATGTTTTCCGAAAGATGAATTCTTCCCGAATTCCTGCTTCTACCATGATGGCTTTGACTAAGTTTACAAAGCCGTCCATCTGTGCACCGCCCGTTACGGCACTTCTCAATCCTGCATCCGTTACACCTCTTGATTTCTGTTTCTCTTTTTGCGCTTCTCTGGTCCGCCAATAGTGGGCAATCGCTTGTGCCAGATGTGTGTCAAGGTTGTCGAAAATCTTCTGCAATGCCTACTTCCTTCCTTTTTCGAGTTTGTCACCAGACGCAGACTTCAAAGCAACCGTACTGACTAGCAGTCATCGTGCAGCCAATACTTGGCCTCTCCTTCCCTCCTACATCAGGTTGAGCAAAATACTCTGCCTGTTATTGCCATCGAGAGCACCTGTTCAAGAGCCTCCATTCTAACCGACATCGATTAGACTACAGTTTTATGATATTGAGTCAATATTTTGAAACGGATGAGTCTCTTAAGGGCAATCGGCATACCTGCAATTGACGGTTCGAAAAAAAAACTGGAGAAGGAACGCCGATGGCCAAGAGGAATCTGCCACAGCCTCTGGGGATTGACAAGATAAGTTTCAGGACTCTTTCACTGCTCCGAGCCCACGATAACTTCGAGGACTGGAAAAGGTCAAAGCCGAATGGCGACTCATCTGTCTGGGACACAACCTCCTGAAAATGTGGAGAAGCGGGAGAAGTCTGCCCGTTTTTGGGTAGGGCTGCACCGAAACAGACCAGATCCGGTCTTTTTCTACCTCGAGGCTACCGGTACTTGCCCGACGGTCAATCTGACATAACAGATCTCGATCTACAGTACCGAGACCGGGGAATATGCAAACTTACTTGCGGGACGCCATACTAGTAAAGACATAAGGCGAGGGCATGGCAGCTAAACTTAACGCCGGGGAAATACTTGAAAGAGCTAAAGCGGCGAGAAAATTGTCCACGCCGTGCCGTCTTTGTCCGAGAAGTTGCGGTGTAAATCGGATAGCCGGAGAGAAGGGATATTGCATGGCTGGACCTGCGCCTGTAATAGCCCGTTGCCTTCCCCATTTCGGGGAAGAACCTCCTATCTCCGGTGACGGAGGGGCGGGCACAATTTTTTTTTCCCGCTGTACTATGCGTTGTGTTTATTGTCAGAATTACCAGATTAGCCAGGGGCAGTTGGGCTCCATTCTGACTCCTGAGGTTCTGGCCGATCAAATGCTTAGCCTCCAAATCCAAGGGTGCGCCAATGTGGAGCCCGTGTCCTCTTCGCACCAGCTACCAGCCTTTCTAGAGGCCCTGGCTTTGGCAGTCGGACGTGGATTGGACCTTCCGGTAGTTTACAACACAAATGGATTCGAGTCTGCGGAGGTGTTGGATCTCTTGAACGGCGTCGTGAACGTTTACCTGCCGGACCTGAAGTATTCAAGTGCCCTGGCAGCGACAAAATACTCAGAAGCTCCGGAATATGTAGAGTTTGCACGGTCTGCTATTCTCAAAATGCACGACCACGTCGGCAATCTTGTTGTAGACATGCAAGGCCGAGCCTTTCAAGGATTGATTGTTCGCCATCTTGTGCTACCTGGAGATATCTCCGGTACAGAGGAGACTCTCAGGTGGGTCAGGGATAACCTGCCTTCTACGGTAACACTCTCCCTCATGTCACAGTACTTGCCCATGCATAAGGCAAAAAACTTCCCGGAGTTGAACCGAAAGATAACCCCGGACGAATACGATAGGGTGCTTGATTCAGCATGGGGCTTAGGCTTCGAAAACGTGTTTATTCAGGACATGCAGTCTCCAGAGTACGGAACACCGGACTTTGGACGGGACAATCCCTTCGATTGGAACGTGTGAATTGCAAAGGCCGCGTGATTGACAAACCACACCCCGAAGGCTACGTTGAGCGCAAGGTGAGAGGGAAAAACCAAGAACATGCCCAGACCTTTTTGCGGGACACGACCTTCTCGGTCGGGTTAGGAGGCTCTTATGGAAGCAAGAACTTTTGAGTTGGAATTCGCAAAATTCATACAAAAATTCCATGAGCACATCAGAGAGGCCTTCCTCGAAGATACCTTTCTTAAAAGGGAACTCCTCTCGCATTACCAACTGAGAAAAACAATGCTCGAGGAACTTTCAGACAGTATTCTTACGGAATTTACCAAGAACATTGATAAGAAGACCTCCATAGAGACGATTGCCGACAAGTATGTACAACTGGGCATACATTGCAGAGACGACGGTCTGAGTTATTCCGAAATGGTCAGAGTTTTCATCCTCTTGAAACGCCACATCTGGCTGTTTTTTCAGGACAGCAACTTCGCAGGTCAGCCTTTCGACGTCAGGTCCATCGTAGCTCTCAACAATAGGACGGCATTGTTTTTTGACAGAGTCATATACTATTTTCTGGTGGGTTATGAACAGTCCGACTCAGATGAATCGTCTGAACTGGAGACTCTGTACAACTCGTTTGTCGACAGGATTCATAAAGATCTTAGAGCGCGTTCGCGTTCAAATACCGAATAATTGTTTGAAACTTGTCTGACATTGAGTGGTAGCAATCGTTGAGTGCGGGGTTGGAGTCTCGGACAAGGTTAAGGGGTGACTCGCAAGTCACCCCGTGTGGTTGTTGAGGAACAGAGTCCTGGATCCTGGATCGACGCACACCCCTGGTAGGAGTAATACTATTGAACAACCTGAACGGTGTACCCGAACTTGTCCCCGTTCTCCTGCCGGTAATCAACTCTTACCTTTTCACCTACTGCAGGCCTGCGGAAGGGTATGAATTTTGTCTTCAGACCGACCTTGATGTTGATCACTTCAGCGGTTTCACCCTCATCTACAACTCGTAGGGAAAGACTCTTGGGGGAAGATGCTACTACCTCGCCGGTCATAGATTTTGACTTCTTGTCATCCGCGGGAATCGGCTCTTTAGCTTCTTCCCTCGGTTCGTGTGCAGGGCGCGGCACAGGCGCTTTGGACAATTCCTTCTTCTCTGGAACCGGCTTTTTGGTGCCGCCAAGTCGTTCCACCGGCTTGGGCTCCACTGGTTTGCTTCCAGGAGTCCACGATGGATCCGAAACGTGCGACGGCGGTTTGGCTGAACAGATGGCTCGCGGAGCGGCACAGGAATCTGTAGCCGTAGGAGCTTCTTCACCTACCGACTTGCATTCGGAACTACTGGGAGGAGGAGGAGGGTAACATTGAGCCGCGGTTGGCAGTGGCGAAAGGCTGACTACCTTGGTGGCTTTCATGTATCCATCTTCGAGCACAAAATCCACGGCGACCCTTTCGCCTAGACACGGGCGGCGATTCGGAATGTACTTGGTCCTCCATCCCACATTAACCTCCGCACATTGTCCATTGGATTTTACTGTCATGCTACGCCAGCCGTGATCAGTTACGGTGCCCTTGAAGGTGCAGATGCGATACGCATGTACAGGCGACAAATAGAAAAACATTATAGTCAGGGATGTGAATACAACGAAAGCCCTGGCTGCAACTGAACACTTGCCAAACATGGGGACCTCCTCACTCGGGGGCGTAAGGATTCGCTCGTTCTCAAGACGATTCCTCGGCTTCTCCGGGAACCCTTTAGCGTAAAGTGTTTTATACATAGTAGGTTATATGACAAAAGTCAAGTTAATTAATATATAAAAAGATCTACTGCTTAATAATACAAAAGATTTTTGTTAGATGTCCGCCCCAAGGCTCTCTCTTGTCTTAATCCAGCTTGCATGTTATCAATATTCAATGGAGGAAAGCTATGGGAATGTTTCGCGAAGCAAGCTCTCAGGAAATCGACATAGTCAAAGAGATGGCTGAATCCCTCGGAGGCGCCGGTTGGAAATTAGAGGAAATATTGGAAAAGACCAACGCTGCGCTGGCACGACTGCAACGCTTGTTTGACGTAGATGAATCTGAAAGTTCGGAGGGTTCCTCTCGCTTTTTGGACCTGATTAATGAATCCATCCGAGAATATAACCGCCTCGTAGACTTGGCTGAAAATGCTTTGAACCGGCTCTTGATTCAGAGAGAAGCGTGCGGCTTCCGGACGCATCGATATGTGAGTCACTATTACCCGATCCCATCTAAAATAAAGCTCTTGAGACGATGAATTCTTTGAAACTGTCTGTTTTCAGCAGACGCATCATAATTGCTCTAGTGTGTATAGTCTTTTTCCTATTGCCTTTCCAGGAGGGTTCACCTGCCACGGCAAAGAAAAAAGGAAGGGCTGTTTGGCTGGTCTTCTTTTTTTCCAAGGATTGCCCGCATTGCGAAAGCGTTAAAGATCTGACAAAGGCTTTGAGTGGTAAGTATCCGGTGCGTGTCAAGAATTTCAACATAGACGACCAGGCAGATTATGCGGTCTATTCCAAACTCGAAGCAATCCATGCACGGGACAAGTTTTCAGTTCCCTTGATCATGGTTGGAGATGAAATACTTATGGGTGAGACCGAAATCGCCGGCAAGCTCGAAGAAAAAATTCGTGGATTGAATGCTGCTGGTGGATCAGGGCTCCCCTATCTGGGAAAGGCTTTCTCCAAGACACCTGCAGTGAAATCCCCTTGTCCGGATTGTGATTCCGAGGGTCGGCCAAAGCGCCGCTCCCCAGGAGACGGATCGGGCAAGATGAAAATTTTTGAGGACAAGTCTTTTTAGCCCAATTTGAAATGGCTCGGTGTAACATGCACATTATGTTAATAAGATTGGTATTTGTTGTCCTCATCCTGGTCGGTTTACTATGCACTATCACTTCGTGCACCTGAATTGAATCCCGGTTCAAAACGCCGACCGGTCAGGTCGACTCAAAAAAAATGTCGGCACCAAAGGAAGGATGTAAGCCTGGATCATTTTATTGTCCCCCCAGCGAGAGGGCACATTGATGGGATGACGGGTTGTGAAATAGAGGGGCCAGTAAGGATTTTCAGTGTGTTTCAAAGA
>Ga0194044_10000613_pt1 | contig 17806 bp, 16 predicted proteins | sample JunL4417m_MetaG_FD_155460 | JGI IMG/M metagenome (GOLD analysis project Ga0194044, IMG submission 155460) | Anoxic zone freshwater microbial communities from boreal shield lake in IISD Experimental Lakes Area, Ontario, Canada - Jun2016-L442-17m | ecosystem: Environmental > Aquatic > Freshwater...
ATTCTGTCGGGTATTTTTACGGCCATGTTCACTGCGGTGTTCGGCTTTGCGTGGTGGGACAGACGATCTATACTGGTTCAGGCCAGAGAAGAGGCGCGTAACATACTCAAGCCTCACGAAGATCGCAGTCAGGGTGTTGAAGAAAAACTAAATAACATCGCAGAACTGCTGCGTCGGTGGTCTGCAAAAAAGCCGGAGTTGAAGGAACTGATGCGCTGTTGCAATTTATTGTAACAGATAATGAAAAATACTGATTCTACCCATTGTGGATGGCACACGACGCACATTGGAATTTGCCCGCTGTTGCGGTGGCGAAAATTCCTGCTGATCGGCTCCGGGGGCCATGTATGGAAGATCAACTCCAGGTGGTCAAACTCAATTAAAAAACGCGGTTGATATTACGATCAAAGTGTTTTACCATGCAATGCTATCAGGCACGGCTGGGCGCAACAGACAGCGGACATTGGAATGTTGGATTAAACACAGGCCTGATCAACTGCGGTGGGAAAGATTGAGCTTGATGCTCACGATGAAAAAGTCGGCGGTTTTTGTGCAAACCATACCGTCTGAAGGATAAGGAGGTTCATGTATGCGCATCTGGATCATGACAATTATCGTATGGATTATGCTGACTGCTCCGTCTGGGGCGGATGGCGGATTTACGCAGGTGGATCGGGAAAGAATGATTCGGCTGGAAGTGAAATTCGAAGAAATGGATAAGCGCTTTGAGCAGGTGGACAAACGATTTGCGGAACTTCGCGAGGATATTAACAAGCGTTTTGAGCAGGTGGATAAGCGATTTGAACAGATGGATAAACGATTTGTGGAACTTCGTGAGGATATTAACAAGCGTTTTGAGCAGGTGGATAAACGTTTTGAACAGGTGGATAAGCGATTTGAACAGGTGGATAAGCGATTTGAACAGATGATATCAATGCTCTACATTTTGTCGGGTATTTTTACGGCCATGTTCACTGCGGTGTTCGGTTTTGCGTGGTGGGACAGACGCTCCATGCTGGTTCAGGCCAGAGAAGAGGCGCGTAACATACTCAAGCCCTACGAAGATCGCGCTCAGGGTTTTGAGGAAAACCTGAATAACATATTGGAACTGCTGCGTCGGTGGTCTGCAAAAAAGCCGGAGTTGAAGGAACTGATGCGCCATTGCAATTTATTGTAACTGATAATGAAAAATACAGCCCGTTTGAGTTTATCTCAACTTCTCTTGACAGTTTGACAGTGTTCAAAATCGGGATGTGGGTCTATAACAAAAATCTGTCTTTACTTTGGGGGGAACCATAACAGGAATGAATAAAATAATTGGTCAGAAGGGCGAGAATCTTGTGTTTTTGATGTGTTTGCCACGATCTGGCTCGACCCTTCTTAGCATGATGCTTAGCGCTCACACGAAAATTTCATGTCCGCCTGAGCCATGGTTGCTTTTGTTTGCAGCGGAGTGGATTAATCTTGCCAGCGTTTGCTCCGCGCCCTATGGTCGGAACAATGCACTAATTGCAGCATTGGATTTTTTGCTATGCATGGAATATGAAAAATCAGGAACCCTGGAAGAGCTGATGATAAGCGCTTTTAAAGGCTCAGACGATACAAATAATAAAGAAATATTTGTTCGTGAGTTTGTACGAAATGCCTATAGTACTCAACTTGCACTTAGCGGAAAAATTGTTTTTATTGATAAAACACCTCGCAATTACACAATTCTCCCGTTTATTGATAAATATTTTCCGCTATCAAAGAAAATATTTCTTAAACGAAACCCGCTGGATATCGCTCTTTCTTATTTGACTGCCTGGAAAATCCCCATTAACGAATTGGTGGGTAATAACCTAACCGCCAACTCAAGAGATTTTGTTGAAGGGATGTTTGCTTTATCTGATTACTTTTCCTCGCCGGATACGCTTAAACATGTAGTCGCATACGAAGACATAGTGAGCGATGGTGCTTCACAACTTGCTGAAATCTGTCAATTTATCGATGTAGATTATCAGCCATTAATGCTTAAATTTTACGAGAACGAGTCAGTTATTCAGAAATTCAGGGTCTCTGCTATAGGGGATACGGTTACATCAAGAAAGCCAAAAGCCATTAATTCAGATTCCGTTGGACGAGGTTTAACTGGACTCATGCAATCCGATTTGCAACATTTATTAACTGCCTTGGGTGGTAATGTTTTTCTTGACCTTGGCTATAGTGATGTGCTAATAGCTCTCGACCGTATGGGAATGGGAATTAATGTTCCAGACGAAAAAACCGCACAACTTCATAGACGTAATGTCGTCAACAAACTTCACTCAAAAACAATTGTTGAGCATGACCGAAAAAATCTTTTGGGGCTGCAGATCGAATCACTAACGATGATGCTGAAGGAGTCGGAGGTTGACCGTGCATTGAGGTTAGAGCAGATTGAATCGCTAACGGGAAATCTTAGGGAATCGGAGTTTGACCGGACTGCACGGGGCCAGCAGATCGAGGAGCTCATCGGGATGCTTAGGGAATCGGAGTCTGACCGAACTGCACGGAGCCAGCAGATCGAGGAGCTCACCGGGATGCTTAGGGAATCGGAGTCTGACCGGGCTGCACGGAGCCAGCAGATCGAGGAGCTCACCGGGATGCTTAGGGAATCGGAGTCTGACCGGGCTGCACGAAGCCAGCAGATTGAGAAACTCACCAGGATGCTTAGGGAATCAGAGCCTGACCGAGCTTCACGGGGCGTGCAGATCAAGAAACTCACCAGGATGCTTAGGGAATCTGAGTCTGACCGAACTGCAAGGAGTCAGCAGATTGAGGAGCTCACCGGGATGCTTAGGGAATCGGAGTCTGACCGGGCTGCACGGGGCCAGCAGATTGAAGAACTCACCGTGATGCTTAGGGAATCAGAGCCTGACCGGGCTGCACGGGGCGAGCAGATCAAGGAACTCACCAGGATGCTTAGGGAATCAGAGTCTGACCGAACTGCAAGGCATCAGCAGATTGAGAAACTCACCAGGATGCTTAGGGAATCGGAGTCTGACCGAACTGCACGAAGTCAGCAGATCGAGGAGCTCACCGGGATGCTTAGGGAATCGGAGTCTGACCGAACTGCACGGAGCCAGCAGATCGAGGAGCTCACCGGGATGCTTAGGGAATCGGAGTCTGACCGAACTGCACGGAGCCAGCAGATCGAGGAGCTCACCGGGATGCTTAGGGAATCGGAGTCTGACCGAATTGCACGAAGCCAGCAGATCGAGAATATCACCGGGATGCTTCATGAATCGGAGTCTGACCGAACTGCACTGAGTCAGCAGATTGAGGAACTAACGGGGAGGCTGCGAGAATCTGAGTCTGACAGAGCTGCACGGGGCGAGCAAATCAAGGCGATGAAAACGGATTTGCGAGCTTTGTTCTCCCGCGCGCGGTTCAATTGGCTGACCAGGTATGCAAATTGGCCCGAAATAAAAAAATTGGCGGAACATTTTGGAACGCCCAATGAATAAATCTCTCAAAACTATCGCTGTGGATTTGACTCCCGTTCTGCCCGGTGGAGAAAACGGGGGCGCAAAGATTTTCATACTCGAATTGCTGAGCCGCTTGGCTGAAATGGCGCCACAAACTCAATTCGTTCTGCTTACACAAGCCGCTTCGCACGAAGAACTAGCATCGTCGGACCGCTCAAACATGCGACGTTTAATGGTTGTAGGTCCCATAGTTACAAGCTCCGTTAAGCCACGTTTACTGGGTTTTGCCTTCAGCGTGTTATCCCTTTTACCCGCAAGGCTGAGGGATGTCGTTAGCCGTTTGGGTTATAGCTTTAACACTGCGATAAAGAGCAGTGGTTCCGGGACGCTGTTACGCGATATGGGCGCCGAGCTTCTCTTTTGCCCTTTTACCGCCCCAATCTATTTCGAACCGGGGATTCCAACCGTCTGCACGATTTATGACATGCAGTATAAAACCTATCCCGAGTTCTTTACCGCAGAGGATGTGGTACACCGTGACCGCACCTTCATCGAAGCCTGCCTTCGGGCAACGGCGCTAACCGCAATTTCCGATTACTCTCGGGATACCGCAATTGTCCATGGCAAACTTGATCCGGCGCGCATACGCACCATCTACCTGCGCATGGCGCAACACATCTCGTCTGGATCAGAGAACGATAAATGCGTATTAGACCGCATTGGTCTCACCCCGCAGCGATACCTGATTTACCCTGCCAATTTCTGGAGACACAAAAACCACGAAATGCTCCTTACCGCCTTCGGTATGGCTTGCCATGATGGGTTGGCATCTGATGTCAAGCTGGTCTGCACCGGCGCACCTGGAGTACGGCAGGAGTGGCTGCTGCGTGCAGCCCACACCATGAACCTGGGCGATCGTGTCCTTTTTCCAGGGTATCTGCCCAGTAAAGAGTTGGCCGCATTGATGGCCAATTGCTGCGGTGTGATCTTCCCCTCGCTTTATGAAGGTTTTGGTTTACCTGTCATTGAGGCAATGGCTGCAGGCGTTCCGGTGGCATGTAGCAACACTACATCCCTTCCTGAAGTGGCGGCTAATGCCGCGATGCTCTTCGACCCGCGCATCCCTACGCAAATCGCACAAGCTATTATCTCTCTGGTGGAAGATGAGGTGCTGCGCGCACGGCTCATTCAAGCTGGACAACAACGTGTCATGGATTTCTCGGATCCGGAGCGTATGGCAAGGGAATATTGGGAACTCTTTCAGTTCGCGTTGGCCAACGCAAAGCATGAAAACCTGCTGACTGGCGCCTATGTCGATGGCTGGGTCGGTCCTATTTTGAACATACAAGTGGCCCCCTCAGCCTGCGAGCAAACCCTCGAGATCGAATTTTCAGCTCCGGAATGGCTACCGCCGCCAAGACTCACCGTGCAAGCCAGTCGCGGCGGAAAGCCTCAAGGGGTCCCGCTTAAAATCGTTCGTGGCGCCAGCGCAGTTTTGTCGCTACCGCTGGAAACTACGGGGGGGTACTTTCAGATTCAAATCGCCCCCACTTTCGTGCCTGCACGTTCAGGGCTTGGTGATGATCAACGAGAGCTCTCTGTGATGTTGCAGCGGTGCAGCATCGTCCGAGATAATACCGACCGCATTGAATTGTTCCCCAAGGAGATTGCCACATGAAAGTTAGCATCGTTACCCCTTCCTTTAACCAGGGGCAATTTATCGAGCGCACGCTGCAAAGTGTGGCCAGCCAGACAGGCGCACAAATTGAGCATGTGGTCTTCGATGGCGGCAGCACGGACAATACGGTTGAAATACTCAAGTGTTTCAGCCCACCGGTGCGTTGGATATCGAAGAAAGACAATGGGCAAACCGATGCGGTCAACAAAGGGATCCGCGACACAGATGGTGAGGTCATCGGCTGGTTGAACTCTGATGATATCTATTATCCCGGCGCCATTGCCTGCGTTGTAGCGTTCTTTGAAGCTAACCTGGAGATCGACGTAGTGTACGGCATGGCGGACCACATCAATCTCGAAGACCACGCTTTCGAGCCCTACCCCACGGAACCCTGGGACTTTGAGCGACTTAAGGAAACCTGCTTCATCTGCCAACCAGCGCTCTTTTTCCGGCGGCGGGTGGTGGAAAATCACGGATTTTTGGATGAATCTTTGTTTTACTGCATGGATTATGAATACTGGCTGCGTCTCGGCAAAGCAGGCATACGCTTTGCTTACCTTGAAGAGAAACTTGCCGGCTCAAGGCTATACGCAGAAAACAAAACACTGGGCGCCAGAGTGAAGGTGCACAGGGAAATCAACGATATGTTCAAAAAGCTGTTCGGCCAGGCACCGGATCGGTGGTTGTTTAATTATGCGCATGCAGTGGTGGAGAGCAAAACAAATAGGAGTGAACATCCTCGCTGGTTTGTGATGCGTTTACTCGTTTCATTCATCAGTGCGGCTTGGCGGTGGAATGGTTTTGTTTCAGATAATGCGAGAAATCAGTTGAAAGTCTGGATAAAAGACATATTCTTGCGGTCGAAATCAAGGCAATGATTCCCCCTTTTCCTAAACTGCGGGGGAATGCTCGATGACGCATAACCGTTTATTATAACATTTATAAATTTAGGAGGTTTTTAACGTGAATCAAAAAATAGTCAGTCTTGCTTGTGTGGTGCTATTATCTCTATGTTTGATTGCCTGTAGCGAGAAAACGCAGACAACGGCCCCCGGCGCAGTTCCATTGCAGGTGTTCAAACAGGAGATTACATCACTTGCACTGTTACAAACACTTAAAGTTGATGAAACGACAACCATGCACTCGATGCTCAAGTTTTTTTAAATGCTTTTAATTTCAATAGGTTAAAGTTTAATAAAAAATCATCCTTTTCGGGTTTCAAAAAAACAACCTATTGAATTTATTGATTGAATAAAAAATGATGATTTAAAGAAAAGCCAATATATTCAATAAAATGCAAAAAACTTGAACATTGAGTGTAAGGAATTAATTAAATGAGACGATGCGTGCTTGCGGGCAATCTACGGGCGCAGTTTTCCAGACATGTTGCCGAAGTGGGCGTAACAAACCTTTTCTTGCTGTTTATGCAGGCGGTAATAACCTTTTATCCGTTGTTCTTTGTGGGCTTCACTACATATGACGATGCCACCATTGCAATCAACTTTGGCAATGCCCATGGGGATATTTGGGAGACTACGAAGATATTTTGTGAGCGGCAGGGCAGATTCGCCTATTTGTGGAACTATCCACTGAGTCAGATACCATATGCTGTTGACAGCCGGATTTGGTACCTGGCCATGAAATACGGTTCCTTTTTTCTATTGCTAAGCGCTCTTTATTATGCGGTTTTTAAGTCATTCAGATCAAGCTGGATTGCGCTGGCATCGCTGATGTTTTTTTTGGCGTTTATACAAAATGGTTGGGACCACAACGCACTCACTTCGTTCCCTTTTGGTGTCAATTTATTTGCTGCGCTGTTTCTGGTATCGCTGGGATTGTTCTCTACAGCGATTGCTCGAAAGAATTTGGCCTTGGCGGGTTTATCTGGAGTGTTATATTTTTTTGCGCTCTACAATGAGCTGTTTGTACTGTTTTTTCCGTTCTATGTTGCAATACTGTTGTCGCAGACTTTGCCGGGCGAATCTGCAATAAGACAGATTATGTCCGGCAAAAAATATATTTTGGCGATCTCGCTGCCGTTGATGGTTTATCTGGCGATATACATGGCTTGGCGGAGCTTCCATCCAACAAGCTATGTAGGTAACAGCTTGGATGGGTTCAATCTTTTGGCTGCTGGCAAGGTTATTGCGACTTATAGTCTGTCCGCCTTTCCTCTGGTGTCACTGCAATTCATAATCTCCCCTGGTGATCAGTTGCTATTTCTTAATTCATCGGGCTTGCGCGTAATTCTATCCGAGTTGAATGCAGTTCATTTCATCAAGCCAGCGGTAGCGGGTTTTTTTGTTGCCAGGTTGATGACTACGGCTCATTTTATTGCACCGCAGACACGAACACTAATAATTGGGGCCAATCTGTCATTTGTTGGAATTTTCCTCCCTAATCTACTGTTGGGTTTTACTCAAAAATACCAAAGCTGGGTGGCCTCTGGCTCCTATTCGTATTTATACACATATCATTCTTTCATCTCTGCAGTGGTTTTTGCCGCATTGGTTCTTGCCTATATGAATGCCAAGAGTCGATCGTGGCGCCCAAAGCTAAGACTGGCGCTTGTCTTGATCATGATTATTGTAATAATGGCCATAAGCTTTGCTGTAGAGGTGAGGAACCAATACATCGCTTTTGATCAAAAGCTGTCGCATCGGAAGTGGCAGTTAATGGATGTGGTTATTAGGTCGCAAGCCTTCATGGAAATCCCAGATGGCTCGTCTGTGGTTGCACCTACACTGACCGATCATCATCGTGGCGTTGCATTTGCATTTGCTGATTATTGGTCTAAGTACACCAAGTACAAGACGAACAAGAAAGTCCAATTTGTCGATGATAAATGTAATAGCGGAGTGCCTTGTTATTCGCTTGTTTTTCGTCAGGAGTCGCACTCTGATAATCAGTTTATTGTATTGGCGAAAATAAAGAACCCTGATTTGCTGGATTCTTCTGAAATGACGATTTACTCCATGCCGAATCAAGCCAGCGCTGTACTTTTGGGATCATTCGTGGCTGACGATGTTTCGCCGGAAATAGTAATGAACGGTGTGCCTGTCGCCAATGTCGGAGCTGAATTGTTTTCCTTGAATTTACCGCATGTTCCTGGTGAGGGGCCCGTTCAGACTGCCAAGGTGACCGGAAATATTGACATTCTCCAAGATCGAATAACTATTTCTCACTACAGCGTTATGCCGCGTCTGCGGTCATTTTCGGCTGAATTGGCGGATGGGATTGATTTCAAGAAACAGGGTTACCCTGATTTCTTGGCTGAAGTATCGGGTATGTCGGGGTATGAGCAGTGGGGATGCTGGACAGATGCCACTGCTGGTCCGGTGGCAAAGTTCCGTTTCAAACAAGCGCTGCCCAGACAATTTACCCTGGAGATAACTTCCATCGCCATTGGCCCCAATTACGGCGCGCCGGTGAAAGTTCGGGTGGGTGGTGTTGAGAAAACTTTTATTATCACCTCTCCCAAGAAGGAGATTGACACTTATCGCCTGGAATTTGAAACCGACGGCTCCGCAGACACCCTGGAAATAACTCCGCCCAATCCCATCTGTCCAAATGAAATCGACTCGAAAAATAGTGACACCAGAAAGCTGGGCATCGGCTTCATATCGCTCAAAATCAAAGGTTAAGCCCGTGCCGGCGCACAAGACGCAGCAGATACCGGTCGTTATCCCCCTTAATCTCGACTCATTATTGTCTTGACAGAGGGGTTCACTTCAAAGATACTGTCACCGAAAATGAATAAACGACATGAAGAACGGTTTGAGGTGGTTCAGCAGGCCATCATTGATTGTTTACGCCGGTAAAGCTCCCAATATTTGACAAGTATATGGACAATATTATGACAATGAAAAATATCTTTGTGACCAAACCAACTCTCCCGCCTCTGGAAGAGTTTATTCCTTACTTGACGGAAATCTGGAATAACAAAATTCTCACCAATGGGGGCCCGTTCCATCAGCGATTGGAAAAGGCCTTATGTGAGTATTTGGGTATAGAGTACATCGCTCTCTTCACAAATGGGACATTGGCTCTAGTTACTGCATTGCAGGCTCTTCGAATCACGGGTGAGGTGATTACTACCCCATATTCTTTTGTCGCCACTTCCCATTCCTTGCTATGGAATGGAATTAAACCGGTTTTTGTAGATATTGTTCCTGAAACTCTTAATCTTGATCCGGTGAAGATTGAAGCGGCCATCACGCCGCAGACCACGGCCATCATGCCTGTGCATTGCTATGGTCACCCCTGCGATGTTAAAGCCATCCAGAAGATCGCCGATAACTACAACCTCAAAGTTATCTACGACGCTGCGCATGCTTTCGGTGTGCAAGATGCGCAAGGCAGTATACTCCGGCATGGTGATCTGTCAGTACTGAGTTTTCATGCCACCAAAGTGTTTAACACCTTTGAAGGCGGCGCTATCGTCTGTCCCGATGCCAAGACCAAAGTACGAATCGATCAACTGAAGAACTTCGGCCATGTTGGCGAAATCACAGTAGTCGCACCTGGCATCAACGGCAAGATGAGCGAATTTAACTCGGCCCTGGGACTGTTGCAGTTGAAATACATAGGCCAGTCTCTCGCGCAGCGCAAAAAAATCGATAAGGCATATCGTGAACGGCTTAAAGGTGTGAAGGGCGTTCACTGCCTGAATGATGCAGGTGAAAAGGTCGCCAACCATGCTTATTTTGCAATCTTGGTAGGAGCCGACTACCCGATCAGCCGAGACGACCTTTACCAGAGGCTCAAAGACACAGGCATCCATCCCCGTCGGTACTTCTATCCCTTGATATCTGATTTTCCCATGTATCGCGGTTTGCCTTCCGCCCATAGAGAGAACCTCCCGGTGGCGACAGCCGCGGCGCAGCAAATTCTCTGTCTGCCGATCTATCCTGATCTGGACATGTCGGTTGTGGACGAAATCACCCGTTTCATTGAGGCTCAATAAAAGTGGATACCAAGCAAATGAGCGGCTTCATCGGGAAGGCAAGATGAGGCTGGCCATCATGCAGCCATACTTTTTGCCATACATCGGCTATTTCCATCTGATCGCGGCGGTCGATCTGTTCATCGTGTACGACAATATCAAATACACGAAGAAGGGTTGGATCAACCGCAATCGCATGTTTCAAAACGGCAAAGACGTTATGTTCTCACTGCCATTGAAAAACGATTCTGACTATCTGGATGTGTGCGAACGGGAACTGGCGGCGGATTTCAACCGCAACAAGTTGCTTAACCAATTCAAGGGGACGTACCGACGTGCGCCGTATTTTTCGCAGACGATCCCCCTAGTCGAGCAGATCGTGCGGTATAAAGAGGGCAACCTGTTTTGCTTCCTGCACCACTCCATCGCCAAGACCTGCGAATACTTGGGCATCACGACGGAGATCAGGAACTCTTCCACCATCGCCATCGACCATGGCCTGAAGAATCAAACCAAGGTACTTGCTTTGTGTGAAGCGGTCGGTGCGAGTGCTTATGTGAACACCATCGGGGGCATGGAACTGTATTCAAAAGAAGTGTTCTTAGAGAAGGGGGTCAAGTTGAATTTCATCCGATCGAAACCGTTCGAATATGCACAGTTCGGCGAGGCGTTTGTTCCCTGGCTGTCGATTATCGACGTGATGATGTTCAATTCGCTCGATTTCATCCGAACCTGCATCTCGACTAACTATGAGTTGATCTGAACCATGTTCAAGTGGAATAAATTAGGAAAGGTGTTCACGCCGCAGGAAGTCGAAGGGCGCAGTTGGCTGAAAGAGTTCGCTCAAGCCCCAGCGACGCTGGTTTTCGACGATTTCGTGCGCGTTTATTTCTCATGTCGTCCCTCTGCCGACGAGAACGGCCAGTATGTGAGCTACTCCGCCTATGTCGATCTGGATCGCGCCAATCTGTTCAAGGTGAGGCATGTCAGCAAACAACCCATCCTCAGTCTGGGCGGGCTGGGTGAGTTCGATGAGTTCGGCACCTACCCAGTCTCCGTTATCCGCAATGGCGAAGATGTGCGAGCTTATTACGCTGGCTGGACACGCTGCGAATCCGTGCCATTCAATGTGGCGATCGGCATGGCGACCAGCGGCGACGGAGGCGAGACATTTACCAAGCTCGGCAATGGTCCGGTGTTGTCGTATTCACCGGATGAGCCGTTCGTGTTGAGCGGGCCTAAGATCCGGCGTTTCAACGGCGCCTGGTATCTGTGGTACATAGCGGGACGCAAGTGGAAGAGGGTGGCCGGCAGGGCGGAGCCGGTCTACAAGATACGCATGGCATCCTCCTCGGACGGCATCCATTGGAACAAGGTCAACAAAGACATGATTGAGAGCCGCATCGAAGAAGATGAGGCGCAAGCCAGCCCGGACGTGTTCTACGCCAACGGCAAGTATCACATGTTCTTCTGCTATCGCTACAGCAGCAACTACAGGGGAAAGGAAAATGGCTACCGCATCGGCTATGCCTCCAGCACCAACTTGATAAACTGGGTGCGCGATGACGCGAAAGCAGGTATCGACGTGTCGGAAGAAGGTTGGGATGCCGAGATGATCAGCTATCCGCATGTGTTCGAACTGGATGGAGAGACATATATGGCTTACCTCGGCAACCAGGTCGGCCGGCATGGCTTCGGTTTGGCAGTACTGGATGGAAGATTGGAGTAAGGGATGAGTACGATGAAGTGGAAAAAGCTCGGCAAAATATTCGACCCGACGCAGCACATGTTGCCGAACGACTGCGAGCAGTTCGCTCAATCGCCGCAGGCATTGGTATTCGACGATTTTGTGCGCATCTATTTCTCGACCCGCGCGGTGGACAAGAGCAATGGGAAATACTTGAGCCACATCGCTTTCGTCGATATGCGGAAAAACTTGCGCAATGTCATTCGCGTGTCCGGTAAGACAGTCATCCCGCTCGGTGAGCTCGGCTGTTTCGATGAACACGGGATATTTCCGATGAACGTCATGCGTCACGGCGATGCTGTGTATGGCTACACATGCGGTTGGAACCGTCGGGTTTCCGTATCCGTCGATACCGCCGTTGGTTTGGCTATCAGCAGCGATGATGGTCTCACCTTCCAACGCATCGGCGCCGGGCCGGTGCTGACAGCATCGCTGCACGAACCCTGTCTGGTTGGTGACGGCTTTGTAAAGGTCGTCGGTGATCTGTTCCACATGTGGTATATCTTCGGTACAGGTTGGAAAAAGTTTTCGCCGGGTGCGCCGCCAGATCGTACCTACAAGATCGGCCACGCAGTCTCTGCCGATGGCATCAACTGGGTCAAGGAAGAAGCGCGACAGATCATCGCCGACCGCCTGGGGGCTGATGAAAGCCAGGCTCTGCCCACGGTGATCAAGATTGATGGCGGATATCACATGTTCTTCTGCTATCGACAGTCTTTTGACTTCAGGAAGGATAAGGATCGGGGATATCGTATCGGCCATGCTTACTCCGAATATCTGGTCGACTGGACGCGGGACGACGACGATCCGTTCCTCGATGTCACGCCGGGCGACTGGGATTCGGAGATGTTGTGCTACCCGCATGTGTTCGAGTGCGATTGCAAGGTGTATCTGCTCTATAACGGCAACGAGTTCGGACGCTATGGTTTCGGCTTGGCGGTATTGGAGTGATGATATCAGTGGTCGAATATCTGTTGAACAAGGCATCTGAAGTGGAGATTGCCGAACATCTGTCGCGCTGTGATGCTGATTTCGTGCCGGCATTGAGCGGCCGGGTCGAGATAACCGACTACGCGAAAAAGATTGCAAGCAAAGCGACGAGGTTCGAAGCATGGTCGGGCGGCATGTTGGTCGGCTTGGTGGCTGCCTATTGCAACGATCTGGAAGATTGCATCGCCTACATCACCAGCGTCAGCGTGCTGCGCGAGTGGATGGGCAAAGGCATTGCATCTACGTTGATGAACAAGAGCATCGCGCATGCGAAGGCTTTGGGTATGCGGCAGATCACTCTGGAGGTAGCAATCGGCAATGCGTCCGCCATCAACCTGTATGAAAAGAGCGGCTTTGTTTCGGGCAGGATGAGTGCGCCGTTCGTTAGCATGAATCTAAATTTAAAAATGGGGAAGAAGATGAACAGCAAACGTGATTACAACGCCGAGATAAAAAATACGGATAACCACAAGTATGCCTACAATTTTGACTTCGACGTGATGCATCCTTTCATGATCAAATCGTTCGAGCCATTCTTTAGAAATGGAAGTCTACTTGAGCTTGGGAGTTTCAAAGGTGACTTCACAACAAGGTTCCTGCCCTATTTCAATGATATTACCTGCGTCGAAGCATCGGATGTAGCTATTGAGGAAGCTGTAAAGAAGCTGGGCGACAAGGTGTATTTCGTCAATTCCCTCTTAGAGCAAGCGACCCTGCCCAAGCGATATGACAACATCATACTAACTCATGTCCTGGAGCATCTGGATAACCCAGTATTGGCGTTGAAGCGCATCAACGAGGTGTGGCTAGCGGAGAATGGCAGGCTCTTTCTGGTGTGCCCGAATGCGAATGCGCCATCTCGGCAGATTGCCGTCAAGATGGGATTGATCTCACATAATGCGGCTATCACTCCGGCTGAGGCCGAGCATGGACACCACTGCACCTACACATTGGATACCCTGGAGCGGGACGCAGTGACGGCAGGGCTGAAGGTGGTTCACCGGACCGGAATATTCTTCAAGGCACTGGCAAACTTTCAGTGGGATCGATTGCTTCAAACAGACATAATCTCCAAAGAATATTTGGAGGGATGTTATAAGCTGGGGCAGATGTATCCGGATTTGTGTTCGAGCATCTTTCTTATGTGTGAACGGAGTGATAAATAATGAAGGTATCATTTGTTGTAGCCGTTTATCATAACGAGGGCGCTCTTTCCAAAACACATGAAAAGATCCGATCTGTCTTCTCAAATGAACTTCCGCACCACGAATACGAAATAATTTTTGTGGATGATGGGTCGAAGGACCGATCTTTGCAGGAGATATTGAGTCTGAGGGAGCAAGACTCCAGAGTCAAGGTAATCACCTTTACCAAGAACTTCGGCCAGATGGCGGCCATGTTGGCTGGTTTCAAGGATGCCACTGGCGACGCAATTATCAACATCTCGGCCGATCTACAAGATCCGGTTGAGCTGATCCCGCAGATGGTGGAAAAATGGCAAGATGGTTCTGAAATTGTCATATGCTACCGAACGGATCGCTCAGACACGTTGTTCGCAAAACTTTTTTCGCGTTTAGCCTATGGTGTGTTGCGCATGTCACTGCCGCAAATACCTCCTGGCGGTTTCGATTTTGTATTGATGGACAGAAAGGTTATGGATGAGTTCAATGCGATTGACGTGCGACATCGGTTTTTTCAGGGCGATTTGTTGTGGACTGGTTATCGTACCAGTTCCATCCCATATGTTCGTTTGAAGAGAACGATAGGAAAGTCTCAATACAACTTCGGGAAAAAGCTAAAAAATTTTCTGGATGCGGTACTGGATGCCTCCTATTTGCCGATTCGGTTCATCTCTCTTGTCGGGCTAATTACATCAGCACTTGGGGTGCTGTATAGCGCCAGCATTGTTTTCAGTTGGCTGCGTGGAGAGACTCCATTTACAGGTTGGGCTCCCATTATGATCGCGATACTCTTGGTGGGCGGGCTGATCATGGTGATGCTGGGTGTGATCGGAGAATATGTTTGGCGTATCAATGAAGAAGTACGAAAGAGGCCGAACTATGTTGTGAGGGACAAATTCCTATGAACGAGAACACACAGTATACGGTAGTCGATGGAATCAAGTGCTTTAGTCCGGAAGTCGCAAGTTCCTATGACGACTATCCGGAGGGCGGATTTGATTTGACGGACAGGTTCGGGGGTTCGGGAAGAGCAGTTTTTGGGTTTGCTCTCGAAATAGGCTGTTCAAAAGCATTGTCTATGATCAACTGGCTCCAACGGGTAAAACGAAATTCCTTGAAATAGGCTGTGGGACTGGATGTTTCATTTTCTTTTCTTTTTATTCTATTTCCACTGATGTTAATTTCTATATTGTTTGATAAGGGTCGTGGTCAGTCACAATCTGACGAGGTAGCGCTTGAGAAGAGAGTCAAATTTCCCACTGCACAGAATTAGATTTTCAATCTTTTTATGCGAATTGATGAAGCTCTTATTCGATTGGGTATCTTGTTTCCATTTGGAGATACGTTGATAGTTGTAGCCAGAAAGCGTTGATAGAGACTTCCAATCGACTTAGCCAATAGTTTTCCAAGCCACTGACAGAGAAGAATGCATAAATTCAACATCGAGGCCATAAAATTCACGCTCGTCGGCGCTGCAAACTTTGTGCTTACCTTCATCGTATTCACCACGATGTTGAAAGTGTTGAGTGTGAACTACTTGCTTTCACTAATTGCTGCATGGTTCGTTGGCATGCTTTTTTCGTATGTATTGAATTTTGCTTGGGTTTTCAAGCCAGAGCAAAAAATTCAGTTTAGGGATCGATTCGTTAGATTCTTTTTAGCTAGTGTACTGTCTATAGCATTGAACTTGTTGGTTTTGAGTTATATTGTTGAACGCACAAATTTAGATTCTTTCTATGTTCAGACGGCGTTGATTCCTTTCATCGTTATTTTCAATTTTTCAACAGCAAAGTTCTGGTCTTTAAAACTATGATAAATAGTGGGATTCGATTATGCACATCGGCTTCGGCATTTCCCAAACCAGCTCCGGAAAGACTCTGGCTGTGGCTATTTTGCTCACGCAATGATTCAGGCAATGCTGAAACTCGCTCCTGAGCATTGCTCTACAGCTTCGGTGATTTCTATGATGTTGCAACTGGATAAGCCAGATGATTTTGTAATTGCCGCCAGAAAAACCTGTGCTCTGAAGGATTTTGTCCAGTTGGTTTTCGAGAAGCTGCGAGTGAACGGGGAATCAGTCCCTGGAATAAAAACACTGCTAAAGGTTAATAGCTTAACTGTGCCGAGCCGTGAAAATGTAAATCACCTGTCTTTCCGGCGAATTCCAGATCTGAGTCCGGGACATGCGCCGGAATCCAGAAGCCGTTAGGCAAACGCCAGAAAGTTGACCGGAAGCATCTCGGCTATTCACTCTGGATTCCGGGTCAAGCTCAAAATGACGGAATATGTCATTTTCATCACTGGGGGGGTGAAGCCAATTATGGTTTTGGGAGGAAACCATAATAATCAAAGTGCAGGTTTAAAATTTAATCAATAAGTTCTTTTTGGGTACCCAGAACTATGCCGTGTTGGCATACAAATCAAAATCGTAATGTATTTCTAAGGAGGAAACCATGTATTACAAATCGTTAGTGTTTGTCTTTTTAGCATTTTTGATGATCCCAGTTCAACGCACCGAATCCGCCGATTCAAAATCCAAAAATACTCTACTCACATCGCCGGATCCATCTGAGATTGCTCTGGCGGATGGAATTATTTTTAGTAATCCCGACTACCCATCATTTCTTGAAAACGTCAGCGGAATGTCAGGTCGAGAGGCATGGGGCAGATGGAGCGATGGAAAAGAAGTTGTCTTCACTTTTAAGAAATCCCTGCCAGCAAAATTTGATTTGGTGTTAAAGGCTAGCGTTATATCTTCAAATGAAAACAAGTCGATTCCTTTCAAAGTTGGAAAGTGGTCCGGCTCACTTAATATTCCTTTAGGATCAATTGAAAACGCAAAAGAATATAGACTGCATGTTAATAATAGCACAAAATCCAAAGAAATCCGGATTACTATTCCGAACCCAGTACAGCCAGGAACTGCTGATACAAGATATTTGGGAATTGCTTTCATCACAATGAAAATTATTGCTGCTAATCAATTGCTAAATTAATTCAAAAGAGATTGTGGCGCACAAATAAGTACTAATCATCACTGAAAAATTTAGTGCATCGCATCTGTCGTTATTTACTTTAACGTCGAGTTTTTTGCTTTCGTGAATAGTAAGGTTATAATTATGCATATTGGCTTCGATATCTCCCAAACCGGTTCCGGAAAGGCTGGCTGCGGCTATTTTGCTCATGCAATGATTCAAGCATTGCAGGAGCTTGCACCAGAGCATTGTTATTCACTTTTCCCCAGCTTCGGTGACTTCTATTTTGATGCACTGATGCCTATTCTGAATCTCTATTCAGGTCGTGATGTGCATTACGGCCCACGGCATCTTTCGCGGGATACTGCTCGCACATTCTGGACTGGGCCTGATGCAGAAGTATCGCTGGGTAAGCCAGCTATTATTCATGCCAACAATTTTTGGTGCCCAACTCAATTGGTGTTGAGCCGCCTTATTTACACCTTCTACGATATAGGGTTTGCGGTAGAACCCGCCTGGACAACCGAGGCCAATCGGGTTGGGTGTTTCGATGGCGTATTTCGCTCGGCGATGGCGGCTGACTGGGTTGTCGCTATTTCGGAGGCTTCGCGGGCGCATTATTTGAGTGTGTTCCCCCACTTTCCCGAGGATCGCATACGCGTCATTTATCCGTGTTCGCGATTTTCGGATTCAACTGCGGAGGGTAAGCGGCCAAATGCACTCAAGGCCATTCCAGCTATGGGTTATTGGTTGAACGTGGGTACCATCGAACCGAGAAAAAATCAGCATCGTCTTGTTGAAGCGTACACCCACTATTTGGCCTTGGGAGGGGCGCCCATTC
>Ga0194044_10000616_pt1 | contig 17785 bp, 18 predicted proteins | sample JunL4417m_MetaG_FD_155460 | JGI IMG/M metagenome (GOLD analysis project Ga0194044, IMG submission 155460) | Anoxic zone freshwater microbial communities from boreal shield lake in IISD Experimental Lakes Area, Ontario, Canada - Jun2016-L442-17m | ecosystem: Environmental > Aquatic > Freshwater...
GAGCGCCGTATCCACGACCTCAAGCTCACGCGCATGGTCGCCATCCAGACGGCGCCGCAGATCCGCCTCATCCAGAGCAACGACCAGAACCTCGTGGAGAAGATCCAGGCGTCGGTGCTTACCACCATCCCGCTGTGGAAGAACCAGATCGTCATCGCCATCAGCCTGTACCGGCAACAGAAGGCGATGGAGCTGCAGAAGCAGGTGTCGGACACGACCAACGAGCTGCTGGCGAAGAACGCCGAGCTCCTCAAGACCGGCTCGGCGAAGGTGGGTCGCGAGGTGGAGCGCGGGGTCGTCGACGTGGAGACCCTGCGCAAGGTGAACGACGCCCTGGTGGCCACGCTCGAGGAGACGATCAGCATCCAGGAGGAGGGCCGCACTCGGCGCCTCGAGGCCGAAGGCGAGATCGGGCAGCTGCAGACGGAGCTCCGTCAGAAGCTGCTGGAGCTCCGCGGCACGGCGCCGCAGATCGCCCCGGGCGACCAGCCGCGGCGGCTGACCGAGTAGCGGAGCCGAAGGCGGCGGGCGGCGGGGGCCTGCGGCCCCGCCCGTCCGCGCCCCGCCCGCCGCCGCTCGGCTCTACCAGCCGGCCGTGCCCGGCCCGCCTTTGAACGGCCCCTCGATGTCGACGGTGATCCAGCCGCCGTAGAAGTCGCCGGGCTGGATCGTCACCTGCTCGTCGTCGACGAAGGCCGCGTCGACGCGCCCTGGGTAGAAGGCCAGGTGATCGCGGATGGCTTCGTAGCCCGGCGACGGATCGGGGTAGTACCAGGCGGCGTCCCGCACCTCGCGCTCGCCGACCACGAGGTCGTAATAGCTCGCCTGCCCTTTGAACTCGCAGTACGAAGTCCGCCGGCTCGGGCGCAGGTACTCCCTGCGCACGTCCTCCGGCGGAATGTAGTACACCGGCGGGTGGCTGGTCTCGAGCACGCGGAGCGCACGCGCCGTATCGGCGACGCTGACGTCGCCGAGCACCACGCGAATCCGCCGCGTGCTCGCCGCGACCCGCGGCGGCCGCGGGTAGCCCCAGACAGACTCGATCACGCGACGGCCGCCATCTCGAGCTCGCGGCGCAGGCCGTCTCGCCAGGTAGTCCACGCCGGCGCAAAGCCGAGATGCGCCCGGGCCTTGGCGTTGGCTGCGCCGCGCTGCATGGTCGAGCGATAGGCAAGATGCTCGTTGCCGAGCACGCGCTCGGCGAGCGCCGGGATGTGCCTCGGGGGCGGCGCTCCGACAAGGCGCGCGTAGAACGGCAGCCACTCCTTGAGCGCTGCCGGCCGATCGTCGCAGATGTTGAAGATACCGGTCGGACCGGCGACCGCAAGGACTGTGGCCGCAGCGGCGTCGTCGATGTGCACGAACGACGTGGTGCCGGCCCCACTGCCGGCGATCGGGTAATGGCGCCGACGCACGAGCCTGTTGACGGTGCCGCCCTCTTCGAAGGCGGTGCCGGGCCCGTAGAACGTCCCGTACCGCAGCGCGACACCCTCGATGCCGGGGGCCTGCAGTACGGAGCGCTCCAGCTCCCTGAGCGCAAGGACGTTGAGCTGGCGGGAATCGGGGACGTCGGGGCCGAGGTCCAGGGCCTCCCACTCGGCCTTCACCCAGCTGCCCCGCGGCGCATAGACGTGCGCATAGCTCTGGGCGACGAGGCGACGCGCCCCGGCGGCGAGCGCCGCCTCAACGAGGTTGCGAGTGCCCTCGATGCGTATGCGCCGGTTGGCGGCGAACTGCGCGATGGTGTGCCCGGGCCCGAGCTCGTGAGGTATGTCGGTGAGCTCGTGGATCACGATCTCGGGTTGCTCGTCGGCCAGAAGCCGGAGGAGTCGCTCGCCGTCGAAGACGTCGGCCACGACGCCCCGCGCGCCATACTCCTCGAGACTCGCGGCGCGCGCGCTCGAACGGCTCATGCCGACGACGTCGTGGCCGCCCGCGACGAGCAATGGGACAAGCCGCCGCCCGATGACTCCTGTGGCGCCGGCTACAATGATCTTCACGACTGCCTCCTGCTTGGGAACAACAACATATGCGAGAGGTCTTCCCGAACAGGAGTATTTCAGTCCTTTTATGCCTCCGGCGCTACCGGGTCTTCTCCGTCGGCCTCCGCGAGCAGGTCGTCCAGGTCGAGGGCCTCGACGACCATCGCGTAGCCGCCGTCTTCGCCGAGCGGCCATGACTCGCGCGGCCGGTCCCAGTACAGCTCGATGCCGTTGTCGTCGGGGTCGTGCAGGTAGATGGCCTCGCTGACGCCGTGGTCGGCGGCGCCTTCCAGCGGATAGCGGCGCTCCAGAAGCGCGCGCAGCGCGCGCGCCAGCGCCGCCCTCGTCGGGTAGCGGATGGCGACGTGATACAGGCCGGTCGCGCCACGCGGCGGCGGCGAGCCGCCGCGCGACTCCCACGTGTTCAGACCGATGTGGTGATGGTAGCCGCCGGCCGAGAGAAAGGCGGCCTGGCCGCCGAGCCGGCCGGTGACTGCGAAGCCGAGCACGTCGCGGTAGAAGCCGATCGCCCGCTCGAGATCGGCGACCTTGAGGTGCACGTGGCCGATGTCGGCGCCGGGGTCGAGGCTCGGAGGGTCCAGCCGCAAGGATGCGGGTCGAGGAGCGGTCGAGGTGGTGTCCATGTCTCTCTCCGTGTCTGGGCGTGTGGTGTGGTCGGGATGCGGCCCCGGCTCGCTACCCCTCAGGCGACGGCACGGGCTCGCACGTGCCGAGCACCTCGTCACACGAAGGCTCGCGGTCGAGCACGGCCGAGCCGAGCCGCAAGCGGCCCGGGGTCCGAGTGGCGACCAGCGCGACGAAGAAGCCGCTGAGCGCGACGATGCCGGCGATCATGAGGCCGGTGGAGAAGCCCACGGTGAGCGCGTGATACAGGATGCCCGAGGGCAGGCCGGCGGCGCCCGACGCTGCGTCGGCGCCGCTGCTCGTCGCCGCCGAGCCGCCGCCGGCGGCGGCGGCCGCCATCTGGTCCCTCACGCTGTGCGCCACGGACGTCCAGGCGATCGTACCGATCGCCGCCAGGCCGATGGAACCTCCCACCTGCTGGCCGATGTTGAGCAGGCTCGAGGCGGCGCCCGCCTCCTCGTTCTTCACGTGCGAGACGACCATCAGCGTGAGCGGGACGAACATGAGGCCCATGCCGGCGCTGACGAGCATCAACGGAGCCAGGAGGCCGGTCCAGTAGCTGCCGGCCTCGCTGATCTGCGACAGCCACAGGAAGCCGGCCCCGGCGAATAGCGGGCCGGCCATCAGCAGAGGACGCACCCCGACCCGCGTCACCAGGTAGCGGGCCACGAAGATGTTGAGCGCGATCAGCGAGATCGGGAAGGGGAGCCAGGCGAGGCCGGCCCTCACGGGGCTGTAGCCCCACACCGTCTGGATGTAGATGGTGAGGAAGAAGAACACGGCGAACATCGCGGTGCCGAGGAGCAGCATCATGACGTAGGCGCCCGAGCGCCGCCGCGAGCGCAGCAGGTGCAGCGGCAGCTCGGCGTGGTCGCTGCGACGCTCGATGAAGACGAAGCTCACGAGGAGGACGGCGGCGGCGGCCAGCGCGGCGATCGTCGGCGAGTCGCCCCAGTGCGACAAGCCGTCCCGGCCGGCGGCGGCATGCGTGAGGCCGAAGACCAGCAGGGCGAGACCGGCCGTGCTGGTCACGACGCCGGGGATGTCCAGACGGCTGCGCAGCCGCGCCGTCTTCACGAGGGCGAACGGCGCGAGAGCCGCCAGAAGCACCCCGATCGGCACGTTGACGAAGAGCACCCAGCGCCACGAGACGTAGGTCGTGAGGATGCCGCCGAGCAGCAGGCCGATGGCGCCGCCGGCGCCGGCCATGCCGGCCCACACGCCGAGCGCCCGGTTGCGCGCCACCCCCGCGGGGAAGGTCGTGGCGATCAACGCCAGAGCGGTCGGCGCGGCCAATGCGGCGCCGGCGCCCTGCACGGCGCGGGCCGTGAGCAACCACCACTCGGACGTCGCAAAGCCGCCGACCAGCGACGCAGTTGAGAAGACGAGCACGCCGATGATGAAGATGCGGCGGCGGCCGTAGAGGTCGCCGAGCCGGCCGCCGAGCAGGAGCAGGCTGCCAAACGCCAGCGAGTAGGCGGTGACGATCCATGCCAGACTGGCGCCGCTGAAGCCGAGCGCACGCTGCATCTCCGGCAGCGCCACGTTCACGATGGTGGCGTCGAGCACGATCATGAGCTGAGCCGCCGCGATCACGACAAGCGCCAAGCCGAGGTGGCGGGGGACGTGCGCTCCGGCCTCCGGCAGGTCGTCGGGCCGCGAGAGCAGCTCCGTATCCATGAGGATCACCTCTGGGAAAAGTCGGGGCATTTTAGTCCACATTCCGCGCTGGAGAATCGGCAAACCTCGCCGCGCCCCTGCTACACTCCAGGCAGAACAGAAAACGCAAGGGAGGGCGAGCGATGGCTGACGACGCGAAACGGGTGACCTACACCACAGCGCACATCGACGATCTGCCGTTCGAGATCGACGACGACTACCCGACCACCGAGTGGAAGCCGCTGCGCCGCTTCTTCGGCATCGGCTCGTTCGGTACCAACCTCGCGCGCGCCACGAAGGCGGGCGACGTCCTCACTCACGACCACACCGAGGTCGACGATGCCGGCACGCGTCACGAGGAACTGTTCCTCATCCTCAGCGGGCACGCCACCTACCGGGTGGACGGAGAGGAGATCGACGCCCCGGCCGGGACGTTCCTCTACGTCTCAGACCCGGCGACCCTGCGCGGCGCCGTGGCCCTCGAGGCCGGCACCGCCATGCTCATCGTCGGCGCCGAGCCCGGCGCGGTGTTCACGCCGTCGGAGTGGGACACGGGGCCGCTGCCGGACTGAGGCGCCCGAGCCGCGCGGCGGTGGCGAGCGCTACTCCGCCCGGCCGGCGTCAGGCGCGCTCGACCCAGTCGTACTCCATAAATCGCGCCGTCCGCTGCGCGAGGTCGCGGCTCGCCAGCCGCTCCACGAGATGCAGGCTCATGTCGATGCCGGCCGAGACGCCGGCCGCGGTGACGACGGTGCCCTCGTCCACCCAGCGCACACCCTCGACGACCTTGACGGACGGCCACCTCGACCCAAGCTCGCCGACATCCTCCCAGTGCGTCGTGGCGGACAACCCGTCGAGCAAGCCCGCCTCGGCCAGCAGAAACGCGCCCGTGCACACCGACGCCGTGATCCGTGAGCGCGCCGCGACCGCGGCGATCCACCGGGTGACGACCTCCGGCTCGGCGAGCTCCCGTGTGCCGCGACCGCCGGGGACGAGCAGAAGATCGATCGTGGGGTGACTCGAGAAGTCGTGGTCCACGGAGAAGAGGAGCCCCGCGCGCGAACGGATGGCCCCGCCGGCCGCCGCGATCGTGCGGACCTCGAAGAGCGGCGCTGCAGACGGGTGGTCCTCCTCGTGCAGATGAGCCGCCGTCGTGAACACCTCATACGGGCCCGCGAAGTCGAGAAGCTCCACGTCGTCGAACACGAAGATGCCGACGGTGGTGGTGCTGTTCATGCTGATCCCTCAGAGTCGTCGGGCGGCGCCTCCGCCAGCGTATGCGCCAATGCGTGGTAGCGCTCGATGCAGGCGACCTCCCGGTCAATCGCGCCCACCACCAGCTTGACGTACTCGTGCTCATCGGCGAGCTGTCGGGTCGGGCTCTCGCTCACGGGGCCTCCTTCGGCGTGTGTCCTTGCGGATTCCCCGCGCCGCGTTCGTCAAACGGGCGCTTGACCACGATCGAGACGGGGGCGGGGGAGCGGCGTGGGCGACTCGGTGAGCGGACCGGCGAAGAATCCGATCCGCGTGCCGGCGCGGTCTCAGCCGGCGGCGCGGAGCATGGCGGTGAGGCTCCGCTCCACGTCGTCGCCGGTGGTCGCCCATCCGGAGACGCTGATGCGCATCGCCGTGCGCCCCTGCCAGACGGTCGTCCCGCACCAGCAGGTACCGTCATCCTGGATGGCGGCGACCACGCGACGCGTCGCCGCGTCGTCGCCGAACGCGACCAGCACCTGGTTCAGCACCACCTCGTTGAGGATCTCGAAGCCGGCGTCGCGCAGCCCCTCGGCGAAGCGCGCGGCATGGCGGCAATCGCGCTCGATGAGGTCGGCGAGGCCGGAGCGGCCAAGGGCGCGCAGCACGGCCCAGACCTCGACGCCCCGCGCGCGCCGCGAGAGCTCGGGCGTGTGGGCCGCCGATTCGCGCATCATGCTGGCCGGCAGGTAGGCGGCGGTCACGCCCATGGCCGCGCGCAGCGGCTCGGGGTCGCGTACGAAGGCGAGCCCGCTATCGTATGGGACGTTGAGCCACTTGTGCGCGTCGGTCGCCCACGAGTCTGCCGTGCCGATGCCGCGCACAAGATGCGCGCGCTCCGGCGCCGCGGCCGCCCAGAGGCCGAAAGCGCCGTCCACGTGGACCCAGGCGCCGGCCGCGTGCGCCCGGACGGCGATCTCCTCCACAGGGTCGAACGCGCCCGTGTTCACGTTGCCCGCCTGCGCGCAGACGATCGTCGGTCCGGAGATCCTCGGCAGCGCGTCGACGCGCATGCGCCCCTGGGCATCCGCCGGCGCCCTGTGCACGCGCTCCCGCCCCAGACCCAGCAGACCCAAGCCCTTGATCACGGACGGGTGGACCTCTTCGCCGACGATGACGGTGAGCTCGGGGGCGCCGGCCAGCCCGCGCGCTTCCACGTCCCAACCGACCCGCTCCAACACAGCGTGACGGGCAGCGGCCAGCGCGGTGAGGTTGGCCATCGTGGCGCCGGTCACAAAGCCCGCCACGGTCGTGGACGGCAGGCCGAGCAGCTCGACCAGCCAGCGCTGCGCGACGCGCTCCAGCGTGGCTGCCACGGGAGAGGAGGTGAACGAGTGGGCGTTCTGGTCCCAGACCGCGGCCAGCCAGTTCGCCGCCACGGCAACGGGATACGAACCGCCGATGACGAAGCCGAAGAACCTGGGCCCGGCGGTGGCCACGGTGGCCGGCGACCCGGCTTCGTCGAGCAGGGCGATCACGCGCTCCGGGTCGTCTGGTCCCTCCGGCAATGGCTCGTCGAAGCGGTCCAGCCCCGCCAAAGCCGCGGCGTCAGGCGCGACCCGCCGCTCGGGCAGCGCGTTCCCGTAGCGGATGGCTCGATCGGCGGTGGTCCGCAGCAGTTCATCCACGATGGGCCTCCCGGCCGGTTGACTGGCAGCGAGTGTACCCGGGGGCCCAGCGACCGTCCATCCGCTGCCGCACGCCGAGGCGGTCGGTCGGCTCGCCGGGGCGAGATCAACGACGGCATCGAGGTGAGGCCTCGTCGATCCGTCCTGTCGACTCCGCCGACCACATTGCGTGCCCGGCCGTTTCAACCAAGCGTACGTCCAACGATACCGTTGGTGGAACCCGGCTCACGGATCGTCCGGCGGCTCGGCGCCGCGCGCAAGACATGACGCCGTCTTGAAGCGCGAGGGAGCGGGGCGGGAGGCCCTTCCGGCCGCCCGCCCCGCCGTCCCCCGCGAGAACCTCTCGCGTCCGTGTCTCGCGGACGCGACCTTCAGGCAGCCGCCTCCGACTGGAACGCCAGGTCGGTTTCAGTGCCGGCGCCGTCAGGCCGCTCGAGCAGCGACACTGAATCGGGCGTTACGTCCTGACGCGGCGGGATGGCGATCGCGGCGATGCCGGCCACCGCGACCGCCGCCGCGCCGACCCACAGAGCCGCGACCATGCCGTTCACGAAGAGTTGCGGCGTCGCGTACCCGCCGACCGCCGAGAACACGCTGGCCAGCACCGCGACGCCGAACACGCCGCCGACCTCGCGCACCGTGTTGTTCACGCCGCTGGCCTTACCCTCTTCACGGCGCCGCACCGTCGAGAGCACCAGATTGGCGACCGGCGCGAAGTACAACGACATGCCGACGCCGGCCATCACGAACGCGGGGACCAAGCGCCCGTAGGCGACGGTCGGCGTGGTGACCACGGCGATCCAGGCGAGGCCGGCCGCCATCAGCGCCATGCCGGCGACCAGTAGCGGCCGCGCGCCGATGCGGTCGCTCAGGATACCGGCGATGGGAGCCACGAAGATCGGCATCGCCGTCCACGGCAGCGTGCGCAGCCCGGCCTGCAGCGGCGAGTAGCCCTGCACCACCTGGAAGTACTGGGCGAGCAGGAAGATCGCCCCGAACATCCCGAAGCTCATCAGCAGTGAGGTGATGTTGGCCGCCGAGAAGGCGCGCTTGCGGAAGAAGCGCATGGGGACCATCGGCTCGCGGGTACGCAGCTCCCACAGGACGAAGGCCCCGAGGAGGACGACGCCGGCGGCGATGGGGCCGGCGACGCCGAGGCTCGTCCAGCCGTACTCGTTGCCGCGCACCAGGCCCCAGACGATGCCGAGCAGACCGACGCTGGCCAGGCCGAGGCCGGGCAGGTCGAGGGCGCGGTTCGCGCCCCTGGACTCGCTGAGCCGCCGCCAGGCGATGGGCAGCAGCACGACGCCGATGGGCACGTTGAGCCAGAAGATCCACTGCCAGGAGAGGCCTTCGACGACGGCGCCACCGACGACCGGGCCGAGGGCGACGGCGAGGCCCGAGACGCCGCCCCAGATGCCGAGCGCGAGGCCGCGGCGGGCCGGCGAAACGGCGCCCGACAGGATCGTCAAGGTGAGCGGAGTCACGATCGCGGCGCCGACACCCTGCAGGGCGCGGGCCGCGATGAGCGCCTGGATGCTCGGCGCCAGCGCAGCAGCCGCCGAGCCCAGCGTGAAGATCGCAAGTCCCACAAGGAACATGCGCTTGCGCCCGAAGCGGTCGCCCAGCGCGGCGCCTGTCAAGAGCAGGACGGCGAAGGTGAGCGTGTAGGCGTTCACCGTCCACTCGAGCCCCTGCAACGAGGCGCCGAGGTCGTGCTTGATCACCGGCAGCGCGGTGGTCACCACGAGGTTGTCCAGCGAAACCATGAACACCGCCACCGAGGTGACGATGAAGGTCCAGATGGTCAGTGCCTTGGTACTCATGTCGCTCATCTCCTTTGCTCGGATCCCCGGTGGGAATCCTGGTTGTGACTTAGCAATCACTTACTCATGACGACAAAAGAAACGGCCGGGAACGGCCAAAAACCAGCCGCCCGGCCTTCTACTTCTGCAGTGCCTCCCCCGTGACTGGGCACATCGTGCGCGCCCAGTCGGCATCGACGCCGGTCAGGTCCATGGCGGCCACGACGTTCATGAGCATGCCCTGCGCGAGCCACTCGCGCACGGCCGCGTCGGGCGCCCCGGAGGCCGACTGCACGAAGCTCACGAGGCGCAACATCTCTTCGCGCACGACGTCGCGGATCTCCTCGTCCTCGCAGGCCGCGTAAGCCTGCATCTGCATGAGCAGGAGCCTGCGGTCGTCGAGCAGACGGTGGTAGGCGAGGCCCATCGCCATGAGCACGGCCTCGGCGCCGGCGTCTTCGCCCGCCTCGGCAGCCGCCGTCCTGAACACCGCCACGGTGCGCTCGAACGAGCGCCGCACGGCGGCCAGGAAGAGCTCCTTCTTGGTGCCGAAGAGCTGGAACAGGTAAGGCTGTGAGACGCCGACCCGCTTGGCGATCGCCCCCACCGGCGTGCCATGCAGGCCGCCGACCGCGAACTCACGAGTGGCGGCCTCGATGATCTGCCGTCGCCGTTCGTCCTTGCTGATGCGTGTCGAGGCTTTCATTGTGAGTAGTGTACCATAAGTTAGTGGTCACTAAACAACCCCACCTGCTCTGTGGCGAGACCGCTCCACAGTATTCAGGAAGTCCGGAAACAGGACGACCGCCCTGATCAGAGTGTCCATCGCCTTGCTCTGGATCGAGAGCCCGTTTTCCCAGCGCAAGTAGCTCTTGTCCCCAACGCCCATCTGCCGCGCCATCTCGACCTGGGTGAGATCGAGTCGCGTCCGCGCGGCTTTGATCTCCACAGGCGTGAGAAGACCGGCGATCTTGTACCTCTTGGCCTCGATTCTCTCGATCAGCGACGGCGAGAGAAGCACCGCCCCGCAGTTGCGACACTCTCGCCACTCCGCGTTCCGAAAGATCGAAGGCTTCCTGGAGAGCTCTTCGGGCCACTCATACGAGAAGTCACCATGACGATCATCCATCGTCATGTCGCCACAGGATACACACTGAAGGCTCATCTGTACTTCCCTTTCTCTGAGTCTTCGTGGATCGAGAACACCCAGAGCTCCTGATCGGGAGCGATCTTGAACTCGATGAAGACGGCGAGCTCGCCGCACTGAGGGCAGATCTGATAGATCGTCTGCCCCCTCAGACCCGGCGCGTGTTGAGTCCTGGTGACCCACAACCGACAGGCGCCTGATGCCGCCGCCTCAATCAGTCCCCGGACTCCGGCGGACGTGAGCTCCATCTCGAAGGCGGCCCTCCCAAAGGCCCTCTTGTCGAAATGCACATGCCTCTCGTCTTCTGCCAGGCTTTGAATGACTCCCCTTATGGGATCACCGGGCGGAACCTCGCGGGCGTGACGACGTTTGGTCACGCCGAGCTACCCATATCGAGCATTCCCGGGCGAGCGCAAGAAGTATCATTTAATACCTCTGCTCGCAAGCCGAGAGTCTTGAGAGGGGCGTGGAATCGGAAGCTCATGTAGCGAGTCTACGGCGATGCTATCAGCATGAAAACAGTGGACGAATCAGGTCGGGTCGCGCGCCTCAGGCAGCCGCCTGCGGCTGATACAGGTACTTCTGAAAGCCGGCGAAGATGCGCCCATGAACGTCTGGAAGATGGTGAAGAAGAGGCTGCCGTTCTTGGGCACCTTGCCCTTCCTTGCGATGTCCGTCGGGCTGATGCGCACCATCGCGTCCTCGGGGAAGGCGCTGAAGGCGTTGTAGGCCTGGTTGGCGAGGATGTTGCGGTCGGCGAGGAAGAGGATGCGCGGGCGGCGGCTGGGTTCGCGAGTCAGGCTCCAGCGGCTGTGGAAGAGCTTCCAGGCGACCTGGAAGGCGATGAAGGTCTTGCCGGTGCCGGTGGCGAGCGTGAGCAGGATGCGCTGCTTCTCGGCGGCGACCGCCTCCATGACGCGTTCGACGGCGATGTCCTGGTAGTAACGGCTGGGGTGTGAGCCGCCCTTGTCCTCGAAGGGCACGGCGGCGAAGCGGCCGCACCAGGCGTTCGCCGCCCCGAAGCTGAGCCCCCAGAGAGCGGCCGGCGAGGGGTAGAACTGCATCTCGCCTTCCGCGCCGGTCTTCATGTCAATGCCGTAGATGCCTCTGCCGTTGGTGGCGAAGGCGAAGCGCACGTCCATCTTCTCGGCGTAGTCCTTGGCCTGGCCGACGCCCTCGGTGAGCGGCTTGTCCCGGGCCTTCGCCTCGACCACCGCCGGCTTGTGGTTGCGGTAGACGAGCACGTAGTCGGCGGTGAGCGGGTTGCCGCGCCGGCCCTGGCCCTCGATGCGGCCCGGCGTGATCGTGTACTCGCGCAGGATGCGGCTGGCGTCGATGACGCCCCAGCCCGCAGCCTTGAGCGCGGGGTCGATGTGCTCGGCGCGGGTCTCGGCTTCGTTCACGACGTTCTCACTCCGCCCCGGCACGCGTCAGGCCGTCGAAGAACCCGCGCACGACTGCCAGTGCCTCCAGCCGCAGACGCTCGGCCTCCTCGTCGTCGTCCACGGCCTCGTTGAACAGGAACGTGCTGTAGTGCCCGGGTCCATCCATCCCCGCGTGCTCGAAGTGCGCGTCCAACTTGCTGAGCGCGTCACGAACGACCTCACGGCCCATGACCGGGCTGGCCGCCGCTGCGGCCGCCGCTCCTGCAGGCCCGCCCGGCCAGTTGCCGATAGTGAATACGATGTCGTAGGCATCCTTGGGCTTCACGAGGCCTCGCTCGTCCAGCGCCAGCGACTTCAGCGTGAGAAACGGGACGAGGTTCGCCACGCGCAGCTTGCCGAAACTCTCACCGCCGTCCGGCAGCTTCCCCCGGATCTCACGCTCGACGTAGTCCAGGGCCACGAGGCTCGCACCACGCGCCTCAAACGCTCCGAGCTTCGCGCCGGTGTTCTGCCGAGGGCGGGCGATGGTGCCCGGTGCCCCGCCCTGTTCTGTCATGAACTCGACGAGCACCATCTTGCCGTCGATAACGATGCACCAACGGAACGACTGCTGCCGGCCGGCCTCGTCCGCATACAGGTCGAAGCCGGCCTTGCGCATGTTGGCCACGAGCGTCTCGTACGGCTCGGGTCCCTCGTCCAGCACCGCCACCCCGACGACCAGGTCGACATCCGTGGTGCCGACGTGCGGCCGTGCCCAGTCGGGCAGTTCGGTAATCAGGTAGCGCGGCACGAGCCCGCCGGCCAGATAGATGCGCTCCCACCATGGGCCCGCGCACTTGAGAAGCGTGAGCAGCGCCCGCTCGCAAAGGCCGGTCGTGTAGTCGTCGTAGTCGATGGCGCGCGGTATCTCGACCATTCAGTAGCCCAGCACCGTCTCTCGAAGGAAGGTCGCCTGCTCTTCGCCTCGCCGAGGATCCTCAAGCAGGTCCGCGTACAGCCTCAGCGGATTGGCCACCACGGCGCCCTCGACCTCCGTCGCGGCGAACAGCGGCGCATCCGTCTTCGCCCTCAAGACGACGACGTTCCCGCCTATGCCGACGGGTACTGTCCCTAGGGCGCCGGTGACGAGGCTCCCGCTGGTCGCCGGATCGACCCAGACCTCGCAGGTCCGCACGTCCGTCACGTGCGGCGCGACCAGCAACGCGGCGCACGCGCCGGTGACGGCGTGCGCAATCCGCCCTTCTGCCAGCCGCCGGGACACCTGCCCGGCGAGGTCGATCGGCCCCTGGCCCAGCACGAAGGTCGCCACGAGCCGGTGCCGTTCTCGTCGGGCATGCGGCGTCCACACATCGAGAGCGTCGCCCCTGTCGCGGAGTCGCCGGCGCTTGCCAGGTCCGCTCCCTTGGACATCGACGAGGTCCAGCGCCTCGAGACGGTTCAATGCAGCCTGCGCCGTCCCGGGGGCCACCCTCGCGGCACTCGCGAGTTCGGTCACCCCCCACCACTCCACGTCCTTGAGAAGCATCTCCTGAACGGCGATGCCGATCCTGCCGCCAAGGTTCGGCTCCCGCGCGGGCTTCGGCACCTGCCCGCATGGCCTCTGGCGATCTATGGCCACGAAGGGCACGTCGCTGCGGAAGACGAAGCGGCAGTCGTCAAGGTAGTTGACTCCCTCGCGACCGAGGACATCCAGCGCACCGGTCGTGAAATGCTCCGCCACCAGCGCGGTGGCGACGGGAGGCTGCTCGTCGCGCCGAAGCCGAGCGAGCGCATCGCGGACTTCCTGCGGCCGGCCGTGCCCCGCTGTGACCGGCCGGACGACGAGCTCCGCGTCCGCAAGACGAACGCGAACGCGATCCGCCAGAGCCTCAGCCTCGAAAAGGCCAGCCTCGCGGAATGCCGCTTCCAGTTCTCTCGTCTTGCGCTTCTGCACAACGATTCAGCCCTTCCCACATATTCACGTCTGACATGAATCTTGCTCCTGCACTGAATATGCGCTCTGTGGTCTGCCGAGTCAAGGTCGCGGGGTCGATGTGCTCGGCGCGGGTCTCGGCTTCGTTCACGCCAACCGCCCCCACGTCGCGTCGCGCCCACCCTTGCTGCAGCGTATCTCGCCTGCGTCGCGCAGTTCCCCAAGCGCGCGCACGACCGCAAGGCGGCCGAGGCCAAGAGAATGAATCATGGGATGGCCAGATGACATCGTTAATGCATCGTGATGTCGTTGGCGGCGGCCCACCGCTCACTGGCCGCTCTCGCGGAAGAGCCGCCCGTGCTCCGCCAGCTCACTCACCGGGACGGCTTCGACCCTGTCGGCCAGCGGATAGCGCCGCTCGCCGGGGTACACCACGGCGACGCGGTCCAGATCCAGATCGGCCAGCGCGGTCTTGATGGACGGCGTCACCCTCGGGGCGTCGGTGCGCTTGCACTCGACTCCCAGGAGGCGCCCTCCGCGGCTCAGGATCAGGTCGATCTCGGCGCCCTGGTGGGTAGCCCAGAAGTACGCCTCGTCGTGTGGCTCGGCCACCAACACCTGCTCGATGACGAACCCTTCCCACGAGGCCCCGAGCTTGGGGTGGCTCACGAGGGCCTTGGCGGTGTCGATGCCCAGCAACCGATGCAGAAGGCCGCTGTCGCGCACGTACACCTTGGGCGCCTTGACCTGCCGCTTGCGCAGGTTGGCGTGCCACGGCTGCAACTGCCTGACCATGAAGGCGTCCGTCAGCAGATCGAGGTAGCGCCGTACGGTCGGCTCGCTCACCCCCAACGTACGCGCGGGGTCGGCTGCACTCCACGTCTGACCGTGGTAGTGGGCGACGATCGTCCAGAAGCGGCGTAATGCGGTCGCCGGCACGCGCACCCCCCATTGCGGCAGATCACGCTCCAGCAGGGCCTGGATGAACTGACTTCGCCACGCGAGGCTGTCCGTCTCGGTCGCCGCCAGGTACGACAGCGGAAAGCCGCCGCGGCGCCACAGATCCTCGAGGGCGGCCGCGCCAACTTCGTCCAGCGAGAATCCGCCGATGGTGATGCGCTCAGCGCGGCCGGCAAGGCTCTCCGACGTCTGCCGCAGCAAGTCGCCCGACGCGCTGCCCAGGATGAGGAAGCGCGCCGTGGACGACTCCCTGTCAACCAGGACGCGCAGCATGGGGAAGAGGTCTGGCCGACGCTGCACCTCGTCGATCACCACGAGTCCCTCAAGCGCGCGCAACGCGGTCATCGGCTCGTCCAGACGGGCCAGGCTGGCCGGATCCTCCAGGTCAAAGTAGTTGACGGAATCTGGGTGGAGAAGCTCCCGGGCCAGCGTGGTCTTGCCGCACTGCCGAGGGCCAGACAGCACGACCACCGGGCTGCGCTCCAGCGCTGCCTTCATCTCCGTCAAGATTTCGCTTCGGGGGATCACGGTGCCATCAATACCATGAAAACCCAACACTTAGCAATCGTTTTTCATGGTGTCACCTGCGGCTTCCCACTCCACAGTGCGTCGATCGGCAGCGCCCAGAATCCCTCGCCAATCGGCGCGGCGACTTGCCCCGTATGGAGCAGGATGCCGCGGTGGAAGCGCCCTCCCAGCGTGGCCGCGAACGAGCGCAGACCCTTCAGGTCGCGGTTCGAAGGGGAGGACGTCGCTTTGACCTCGATGCCGACGACGCGCCCGCGATTGTCTTCGAGCACCCAGTCCACCTCGGCGCCGTGACCGTCGCGGTAATGCATGAGCTCGATCCGCTCGGGAGCGGCGGCGATCTGTTTGAGCAGTTCGCCGCCGACGAACGTCTCGAGCATGGGACCGAGCCTGTCGGGATCACCCAGAAGCCGCGTCGCATCCAGCCCCGAGAGATGCGCCGCCAAGCCGGAGTCGGCGAACAGCACCTTTGGCGATTTGACCAGCCTGCGAGCTACGTCGCCCGCCCAGGCCGGCACGAACCGCACGGTGAACGTCTTCACGAGCAGCGCGAGATAGCGCTCCAGCGTCGCTCGCGCGATGCCGGTCGCGCGCGCCAGGTCGGACGCGTTGAGCAGCGTGCCGCTACGGACGGCGAGGATGCGGAGGAGGCGCGGGAGCGCCACGCGGTCGCTCACGGCAGCAAGCTCGCGCACGTCGCGCTCCAGGAGCGTCGTCGTGTAGTCCCGCATCCAGCCGTCCCGCGCCGGACCATCCGGAAGCAGGACCGGCTGAGGGAAGCCGCCTCGGGTGATGCGCTCCGCGAGCTCCGCGCGAGTTAGGCGTCCCTCGACAGGCGCGAGCGGCCCGTCGGCGAACACGGTCTCGATGAACCGCTCCCGCGTGCCGCCGATCTCGCCTTGCGAGAGCGGCCACAGCGTGATGATCCGCATCCTCCCGGCGAGCGAGTCGGAGAGCCGCGGCAGCAGCAGCACCTTGGCCGATCCGGTCAGCAGGAAACGGCCGGGTCGACGGTCCTGATCGACGCTGAGCTTGATGGAGCGGAAGATCTCGGGCGTGCGCTGCACCTCGTCGATGACGACGGGGTCTGGCAGACTGAGCACGAACCCCTGAGGATCCTCGCGGGCGCTCGCGAGCCGGAGCGAATCGTCCAGCGTCACGTAGCTCGCAGGCCGCGAGGCGCCGACCAGGTCCCGGACCAGCACGGACTTGCCCGCCTGACGCGGTCCTTCAACGAGCACGACCGGCGACCACTCCAGTGCCTGCAACACCGCGTCGGCCGCATGCCGTGGAAGAAGCAGGGCTCCCCCTCATGTTGAATTGCTCGGACAATATAGCATAAAGCGCCCACTCAGTGGGCGATTTACGCACAAGTCACGGCCCTCGCAGAACGTAGCGCCCCGTCTTCTTGCCGCCGATCTTCTCGACGAGCCCCGCGTCGAGCAGCGGGTGGAGCAGGTCCATCGCCCCCTGCTTCGACACGCCGAGCGCCGCCCAGATCTCGGCCGGCGCCATGCTGCCCCGATCGCGCAGGAGCTGCAGCAGCCTCTCCTGACGAGGGCGCAGCACGAGCTTCTCGGACGTGTCGACGTTGAGGGCCTGCATGCGCAGCCACACGTTCTCCAGCGTCTGCCGCAGCCCCTCCGCACAGTACTCGAGCCAGGCGGTGAGGTCGTCGCCCTGCTCACGAACCGCCTGCAGCGCCGCGTAGTAGCGCGGGCGATCCTCCCAGTGGAACTCATCGACCGAGAAGATGTGCTGCGTGTCAAAGCCGCGCCGGTACAGCTCCCAGAGTGCGAGGGCGCGACCCCCACGGCCGTTGCCATCGGCAAATGGGTGGATCGCCTCGAAGCGATAGTGCAGCACGGCGGAACTGAGTACCGGCGAGAGATCGCCGGCGGCTCGGTTCCACCACTCCAGCAGCTCGAACATCAGCCCGGAAACGTCGCTGGGCGCGGGCGGCAGATACCCGCCGACCTGCACCTGGATCGAGCGGTAGCGGCCGGCCTCGCCCTGGTCCATCACGCCGGCGGCAAGGATGCGGTGAAGCGCAAGGATGTCGTCGTGTCGAACAGTCTCCGTGCCGGCGCGTTGCTCGACGTAGCGCAGCCCGGCGAAACAGTTGAGCACCTCGCGCTGCGCGCGCCCATCCGGGAGGGCCGCGTCGCGGCCCTCCTCCAGCGCGCGCACCTCCTCAAGCGTCAGCGGATTGCCCTCGATCGCCGTGGAGGCGTGGACGTTACGCGCACGCGCGTCGTTCTGCAGCGCCGGGATCCACGAGAGTTCGACCGCCGCTCCCTGGATGCGTTCGCGCAGCGCGGCGACCGCTTCACCCGAGGTGAGCAGACGCGGACTGATCTCGAAATGAGGTTCGTAGGCCACGCGATCAGTCAAGCATCAGTCAAGTAATGAGTCAAGTGATGTCAGAACTGCCCGCTGAAGGCTTGATGGCGGAGCGCCGCCCTGCCGCGCTTCTTCGCCTACTTCGATGGCAACCGACCGCGCAGCGGCCTGGACGGCGACACACCGCTTGGCAGACTCAGCGCGTCAACAACCTCGTGATGCAGAACATTAGTCGACAGACCATGCCTGCGCCGCCAGACACGGAGGCGATTCTCGGGATTCAGCCCAAGGCGGCGAGCTCGCGCTCAAGCGAGCGCTCGTAGCCGCAAAGGGAGGCGATGGATCGACCGCTCCACTCTCGTCAATGGCCCGCTCGACACAGACGAGCACGTCATGGTCGGCTAGTGTTGCGTGTCTGAAGTTCATTATACATATTCACACCGTCAGCGGCTTGCCTGTGTAGTTCCAGGCGAAGGGGGTCGCGCGCTCGTTGTAGCGCTTGATGTAGTACATGGTCTGGTCGATGAGCTCCTTCTT
>Ga0194044_10000617_pt1 | contig 17771 bp, 13 predicted proteins | sample JunL4417m_MetaG_FD_155460 | JGI IMG/M metagenome (GOLD analysis project Ga0194044, IMG submission 155460) | Anoxic zone freshwater microbial communities from boreal shield lake in IISD Experimental Lakes Area, Ontario, Canada - Jun2016-L442-17m | ecosystem: Environmental > Aquatic > Freshwater...
CGGCGGCGGGCGCCAAGGGGAATGCGGGCGCCCGCCGCCTGTTGTGATCTGATGGACGGGCCTCACACGAAGTAGACGCCCGTGAAGCCGAAATTACCCAGCGGGACGCCGAGCTTTGACGGAATCAGGCCGGCGATCTTGTCGGAGTAGGCATCGACCTGGTTGCGCCACGCCCAGATGATGTAGCCACCCTCGTTGAACTCGATCTCCTGCGCCTGGCCGATGAGCTCGTTGCGCTTGGCCTCATCGACGGTGCCGAAGGCCTCCTTGACGATCGCCAGCCACTTGTCGTTCTTCCAGTGGGTCTCGTTGTAGGGCGCCCCGGGCATCGTGGCCTGGCCGGCCTGCGAGAGGTAATTGCGGGTGTACCAGAAGTCCTGGGCGAACGGCCAGCTCAGGTAGTCCTCGCCGTAGAAGACGCCGGAGTCGGTCTTCTTGACGTTGACGGTGACGCCGGCGCCCTTGGCCTGCTCGGCGAAGACCTGCGCCGCCGCGACCTCGTCGGCCCCGAGGGCGCCGGCGGAGGTGACAAGCTCGACCGCGAGGCCCTCGTACCCGGCCTGCTTGAGCAGCGACTTGGCCTGCTCGAGATCCTGCATGCGCTGGGGCAGGTCGGGCGTGCCCGGGTCGTACCGCGCGTACATGTCGTTGCCGATCGCGCCAAAGCCGTTGTACGCCTGGTCGACCATCTGCTGACGGTCGACGATCAGGCGGAACGCCTGGCGCACGCGCACGTCGCTGAATGGTTTGACATCGATGCGCATGGTGAAGGGGCGCCAGGCGCCGGTCTCGGCGTTGAGCAGCATGAGGCCGCTCGTCCCCTCGATCACGCTGGCCTGGGTCATCGGGAGCTGCGAGATGGCCTCCATCTCGCCGCTGCTCAGAGCGTTCACGCGCGCCGTCTCGTCGGCGAACTCGACGAGCGTGAGGTCGTCGACCCACGGGCTCCCGTCCCAGTACTCCGCAAACGGAGCGAAGGTGAACTGCTCGCCCGGCCTGAAGCCGGTGAGCTTGAAGGGACCGCAGCCGATCGGGTTCTTGGGGTCGAAGTCGACCGGCACGAGCTGGCTGCCGCGGAAGGCGAGACCCTCAGGCAGCAGCACGTTCGGCGGGTCCATGCGGAACTCGACCGTGAGGTCGTCGATCTTCACCGTGCCGCCGGGACTCAGGCCGGTCAGCGATGCCACGGCCGTCTTCGGATCCTTGGGGTCGACGATGCGCTCGAACGAGTAGACGACATCGTCGGCGGTCACGGGCTTGCCGTCCTGCCAGGTGAGGTCGGGCTTCAGGCGGCACGTCCAGACCGAGCCGTCCGCGTTGGGCGTGATCTCCTCGGCCAGATGGTTGGCCACCTGGGCGTTGTCATCGAACGCCGTGAGCCCATCGTACATGCAGTACTGAATGGCGATGTCCGGCTCGAACGAGGCCTTGTGCGGGTCGGCCGTGTCCTTGGCCGAACCGCCGACGATGCCGACGCGCAGAGAGCCGCCCTTCTTCGGGCCGGCGGCTGCCGACGGCGAGGCGGATGTGTCGGTGGTCGAGCTCCCGCCGCAAGCGGAGGCGACCGGACCGAGCGCCGCGACGGCGCCGGCCGCGGCGGCGCCCTGGAGCACCCTGCGGCGCGTGAGGCGTTTGCTGTTGACGATCTCCCCGAGCTTCCCGAGATCGAACGAAGACTTGCCTTCCTGGTCACTCACGATACCGTCCCCCGATCCTGTGGTTTGTCTGCCTGTCGGACCATCGTCGTCATGGGCGGCAGTGCCTGATGCCGCCCGGCCGGCGCCATCCCGAGCATCACGTGATGCGTTGCGCGAACACTACCCCCTTGGCCGATCCTGGCGATGGTCCTTCGGCGACCCGCGAAGACAGTAGCCACAATGGACCGAACTGTAGAAGCTACCACGCCATTCTGTCAATGCACCAGGCGCCTGGACCCCGGCATTCCTCCGGAAGACCCCAGCGAGAGTCGTTGCCGCGGGCATGAAACCACGCCAAGGATGTCGAGCGTGTCACTAGGGGATCCGCAGTCCTGCGCTCCGGGGCCAGTGATACCGCAGAACATCCGTGAAGTCAACGAAACAGGAGATTCACCTGCGGTTTCGAGCGGCATTGTCGGGATGAACGCCTGACTCGGTCGCCGTGGCCGAAGAATCCGCGGCGCCCTGACCCGCCAAGACAGGCGACGGGCGCCGCGCCGCCGAGGCGGAGCGGCGAGCGGCCGGACGGCGCGGCCGCCGCCGGCTCCTCCTGAGCGCCCGCGCTACGCCTCGTCCCGGGAGCCGCCGAGCACGATCCTCGCGTCGAGCGCTACTGCGGTCGTCGGCGTGACCAGCACGGGGTTCACCTCGACCTCCGCGACCTCGGGGTGAGTGGCCGCGAAACGGGAGAGGGCGGCGGTGACCCGTGCCGCCGCGCCCACGTCCAGCCGCGGCCGACCGCGTGCCCCACACAGAAGCGCCGCGCCGCGCAGGCTGACCAGCAGGCGCTCCGCCTCGTCCTCCTCGACCGGCGCCGGCGCGACCACCGTGTCCTTCAGGATCTCCGCGTAGATGCCGCCGAGACCCACGAGCATGACGGGGCCGAAGCGTGGGTCCTGCCGGCAGCCGACGATCACCTCGACGCCGTCCGCCAGGGGCGCCATGCGCTCCACCGTCATGGCGCCGGGGGCAAGGCGGGCCAGCATGTCGTCGCTCACGACGCGCAGCAGCGGTTCGTCGCGAATGCCGAGCGCCACGCCCCCGGCGTCGCTCTTGTGCGGCAGGCCTACCGCCTTGAGAGCCACCGGATACCCCAGCTCCCGCGCGGCGGCCAGGGCTTCTTCGGTGTCATGTACCAGATGCGCCGGCACAAACGGAATGCCGGCCGCGGCAAGAGCTCCACGCGCCGACCAGTAGTCGTCTTCCAGGAGGCGCTCAGCGCAAGGCGGCGGCAATTGCGGCAAGCCTGTGGGCGCGGTCGCCGCGAGGCGGGTCAGATGGGCGAGCACCCGGGCTGCGGAGAGGATCTCCCGGTAGACCGGGACGCCGCGCGAGAGCAACTCCTCGACGGCCGGTGAGCGGCCCTTGTTCACGGTGGAGACGATCACCGGGAAATCCTGGTCGTGAGCCAGGGCCGCCAGGCCGCGCGCGGCCTCCGCTTCCTGCTCCACCTCGTCGGTCAGCTCGGGGAAGCGCGCTCCCCAGTAGCCGAATTCGCCGGCCACGAGCAGCGCGTCGACCTCGCCGGATTCGACGAGCACGCGACCCACCCGTGTATGGGCGGACGGATCGACGGAGGCGATGGCGAAGTCCACGGGGTTGTCGAGGGCCGCGTTGACCGGCAGCAGCGCGGCGAGGCGCGCCCTCAGGTCGTCGGAGAAGCGCGGCACAGAAAGGCCGACGGAGGCCACGACATCGGCGGCGATGGCGCTGTGCCCGCCGCCGTCGCTGGTGATGGCGACGGCCCGCCCCCGCGAACGCCGCCCGGAAAGCAGACCGACCGCCGTCTCGACGAGCTCCTCCGGGGTCTCCACACGCACTGCGCCGACAGCCCGGCAGACGGCATCGACGACCGCCGCATCGGTGGTCAGGGATCCGGTATGAGAACGCGCCGCCCGGGAGCTCGCCGCGCTCCTGCCCGGCGCCAGCAGGAGCACCGGCTTGCCGGCGGCCACGCAGGCTGCGGCGCCGGCGGCGAGCCGCCGACCGTCGCGCAGATCCTCGGCGTACACTGCCACCAGTCGTGTCTCCGCATGGTCGACCAGCGACCAGAGCACGTCGGCGATGCCCACATCGGCCTGATTGCCCAGCGTCACGAAGCGCGTGAACCCCTGCCCGAAATCGTGCGCTCGCGTCACGACCTCATCGCCGATGCCACCGCTCTGGCTGATGAAGGCGATGGGGCCGGCGGGAATGTCGAGGAGGGCCACGGCGTTCAGGCCCGTGGTGGTGTCGGCCACGCCTGGGCAGTTGGGCCCGACCAGCAGAGCGCCGGCGGCCCGCACGCGAGCCACGGCGCCTTCCTGCCGCACCCGGCCCTCGGCGCCGAGCTCGCCGAGCCCCGCGGTGACCACGACGAGCGCCTTGGCGCCGACCGCCAGAGCGTCGTCGACGGCGGCGTCGAAGCCCGCCGCCGGTACGGCAAGGAAGACGAGGTCCACGGGCGCATCGACATCACGGAGAGAGGTGTGCGCCGGCAGGCCCTGGATCTCGCCGCCCTTGCGGTTGACCAGAAAGATGCGGCGCCCCGCCGGAGCGCGCAGGAGACGCGCGGTCAGGTCGCCGCCCCACTTGGAGCGGTCGCCGGAGGCGCCGACCACGGCCACCGAGCGCGGCGAGAAGAGCGCGGCAAGATCGCGCCGAGCGGTCAGTCCAGCTTCCGTGGCCTTCCCCACGTCCTGCATCTCCGGGCTCCTCTCCGCGCACGTCGGCGCGCTGCGTCCTTGCCGGGAACGATCGACCATCCTGGTCGACACGAGAGTATGGCACGGGCCGGACAGCGGCCGTCAATGCCTGTTCGTCCATAGCCGCCGCTCTGTCGCTCAGGGCCTCGCGTGACGCTGCCGGGATGGCGCCGACTCGCCGGCCGCGCCGCAAGCGCGACGCTGCAGAGTGGTCGCCCGGGCATTGACAGCAACGGCCGGGCATGGCATCAATGGCCGTTATCCCCGTGGATGAAGCCGCCGCCGCGGTCGCGGTGGTCGGCGCGCGAGTCGAAGGCCCGCACTGCCGCCGCCATGACCTGAGCGCCGGGAAGGAGAACCTGTGGACTTCCGTTTGACCTGCCTGAGCACAGCCGAACGAGACCTCGTGATCGATTCGGCGCTGGCCATTCTGCAACGCGTCGGCATGCGTATGCCCGGGGCTCGCGCCATGGACGCGCTGGCGGGCGCCGGGGCGCACGTCGACCGCGAGACCGGCGTCGTGCGCATCCCCGAGGACGTAGTGCGTGCCGCCCTTGCCACGCTGCCCGAGACCATGGTCATCGCCGGGGCCACGCCGCAGCAGGACGTCAGGTTCGACCGCCGCAACGGCCCGTTCTTCAACCCGTCCGCTGCGCACGCCAAGACCCTCGACTTCCGCACCGGGCGGCTGCGCGCGTCCACCTTGCAGGACATCAGAGAGGGTACGGCCGTCATGGACGCCACCCCCGAGCTGGACCTCCTGTGGACCTTCGCGACGGCCAACGACGTGCCCATCGAGGAGCGCGAGCTCGTCGAGTACTACACGTTCCTCACCACCTCGACCAAGCCGCTCGTCATGGTCGACTGCCCCACGGACACGGCGGCCGTCAAGCACATCATGGACGTTCTCGGTGACGGCCTGGAGGGCTTCCGGCGGCGCCCACGCCTCGGACTGCTCTGCGCCGCGCGCGCGCCCCTGGCGGTCAACGGCGCCTTGATCGACGCGGCCTGCGAGCTCGCCGGCTTGGGCGCGCCCATCTGGACGTACACGATGCCGATGTCGGGGGCCACGAGCCCCGTCACGATGGGCGGCACGCTGGCGCTCATGTGGGCCGAGACCCTCGGCATGGTGACGACCATCCAGGCCGCCGCCCCGGGGACGGGCGTGATGGCGTGCTGCGGCCCCGGCGTGCTCGACATGCACACCAGCTCGATGGCGCTCGGCGCGCCCGAGAACACGCTCATGGGCGTGGCCTCTGTGGAGATCGCGCACCACCTGGGCCTGCCGGTGCACAACACCGCGCTCTCGACCGACGCCAAGCACCCGGGCATTCAGGCCGGCTACGAGAAAGGCCTCAAGATCCTGCCCGCCGCCATGGCCGGCGCCGACCTCATCAGCGGCGGCTTCGGAGCGCTCGCCGCATCGAGCGTGTGGCACCTGCCCATGGTGCCGATCGACGCCGAGGTCGCGAGGCTGGTGCGCCGCCTCGTCGCCGAGACGAAGATCGATCGCGACTCCGTGATGCTGGACGTCATCGAACGCGTGGGCATCGGGGGTGACTACCTCAAGGAGAAGAGCACGCGGCAGCTCATCCGCGCCGGCGAGCACTTCGCTCCCACCATCGGCAGCCGCCTCCCGTTCGAGCAGTGGGCGGAGCTCGGCCAGACCGAGGTCGACGTGGCCCGCGAGATCGTGGAGCAGACCCTGGCCGCGAGCGAGGAGCGCGCGCGCGACGGCTGGACGGCCGAGCTGTCACCCGACCAGGTGACAGCTCTCGCGGACATCTGCGGCGTCGACCGGTGACGCAGATGGGGAGCGGCATGAGACTGGAAGGCATCAGCGGGGCGCGGGTCATCGTGACCGCCGGCGGCGGCGGCATCGGAGCGGTGATCGCCAGGCGCTTCGCAGATGCAGGCGCTCGCGTCTTCATCTGCGACGTGGACTCTGCGTGCGTTGAAGCGCGGGCCGGCGAAGGCCCCGAGATCGGCGCCTGCGTCGCCGACGTTTCGTCTCCCGAGGACGTCGACCGCCTCTTCGAGGAGGCGCAGGCCTTCCTGGGAGGCCTGGACGTCCTCGTCAACAACGCCGGCATCGGTGGGCCGGTGGGCTGCGTCGAGAACCTGGACGTGGACGAGTGGCGCCGGACCCTCGACGTGAACCTCACCGGCGCCTTTCTCTGCGCCCGCAGGGCGGCGCCCGTCCTGAAGGAACAGCGGTCCGGCGCCATCGTCAACATGTCGTCCCACTACGGGTTCCTGGGCGGCGCGACGCGGGCGCCCTACGTGGCGAGCAAGTGGGCGATCATCGGTTTTACGAAGACCCTCGCCATCGAGCTGGGACCCTTCGGCGTCCGCGCCAACGCCATCTGTCCTGGCGGGGTGGAGGGCGAGCGGCTCGAGCGCGTCATGCGCTCGGAGGCCGAGGAGAAGGGCATCACCTGCGACGAGCTCCGCGAGCAGTGGGTGCGCGGCTGCTCCCTGCGCACCTTCGTCACCCCGGACGACGTGGCGTCGATGATCCTCTTCCTGTGTTCGGATCACGGCGCGCGCATCTCCGGGCAGGCGGTCGCCGTGGACGGGCACACCGAGTTCATCTGACTCAGAGGATCTCCAGGGCGGTGGCCATCGAGACGCCGCCGCCGCACAGGGTGGCGAGGCCGAGGGTCTTGTCCCGCCTCCGCAGCGCGTGCAGAAGGGTGACCATCAGGCGACAGCCGGTCGAGCCCACCGGGTGCCCGAGGCCGATCCCCGAACCGTTGACGTTGGTGATCTCCCGATCAAAGCCCAGCTCCCGCTCGCAGGCCAGGTACTGGGAGGCGAACGCTTCGTGGACTTCGAGCAGCTCGAAGTCGCCGAGCCGCAGCGCGGAGCGCCGCTCCAGATCGCGGACCGCCGGGATTGGGCTGACGCCCATCATGGAGGACTCACAACCGCCGTAGCCGACCGCCGCGATGCGCGCCATCGGCGTGACCCCGAGATCCCTCACCCTGCCGGCCGACATGATGACCATGGCGCTGGCGCCGTCGTTGATCCCCGAGGAGTTGCCTACCGTGACCTTGCCGATACCCGGTACGAACGCAGGCGCGAGCCCGGCGAGATCGGCCATCGTGAGCCCGGCACGGAAGTGCTCGTCCCGCGCGAAGACGACGGGAAGCTTGCCTCTCTTCTGAGGGATCTCGACGGGCACGATCTCGTCGTGGAAGTCGCCCTCGTCGGTGGCCCGCTCGACGTTGTGATGGCTGCGCAGGGCGACCTCGTCCATCTCTTCGCGAGCGATGCCGTACATCTCGCCGACGAGCTCGGCGGTGTGGCCCATGGTGTACGGCTGCCCCGCGAGAAGGGCGTGGATGGGACCCTCATCGCCGGCCTGGCCGGAGGGGCACGGATGATAGCGGGAACCGCAGTAGAGGCCCTCGATGACCTGGTCGTCAAGGCTCTAGTTCTGCAGCCGCGCCCCAGCGCGCGGACGGGATCGCATACGGGACGCCGGACATGACCTCCACGCCGCCGGCGACGATGACGTCGGCGAGCCCGGCCTTGATCATGGCCATGCCGGAGACGACGGCTTCCATGGCGGAGACGCAGACACGGTCCATCGACACGGCCGTCACGGTGACCGGCAGGCCGGCTTCGATGGCCGCCGACCGCGCGACGCTCTTGGTATCGTACGGCTCGAAGCAGATGCCCGGGCGCACGTCGTCGACGTCCGCGGGATCGATGCCCGCGCGGCGGATGGCCTCCCTGACGGTGACCGCAGCCAGGGCGTAGGCGGGCATGTCTTTCAGCGTCCCGCCGAAGGCGCCGATGGCCGTACGACACGCGGATGCGACTACCACGTCATTCATGGGCACTCCCTTGTCAGCCACGCTGACTCCACAATGTCATAGATGCTTCACGTCTTCGCTTGCCGCAGCCCCAACTTCTCACGCGCCTCGGCGGGCGTCAAAGGACGCGCGCCGAGGCTCTCGACGATCGCGACCGCCCGTTCCACAAGCTCGGCGTTGCTCGCGAAGACGCCGCGGCTGAGATACAGGTTGTCCTCCAGCCCGACGCGCACGTTGCCGCCGAGCAGCAGCGACTGCGCCACGAACGGCATCTCCAGGCGCGAGATGGCGAACGCCGCCCACTGCGCGCCCTCCGGCAACAGGTCCACCATGGCCATCATCGTGCGCACCTCGGCCGGCGCCCCATACGGGATGCCGAGGCAGAGCTGGAAGAGCGGCGTTCCCTCGATGAGGCCTTCCTCGATGAGCTTGTTGGCAAGACGCACCTGGCCGGTGTCGAACACCTCCAGCTCGGGCTTGACGCCCAGCTCTTTGACGCGCGCCGCCATGGTGCGCAGCTGGCTGGGCGTCACCACGGCCACGTAGTCGCCGTCGGAGAAGTTCATCGTGCCGCAGTCGAGCGTACACATCTCGGGCAGCAGCGCTTCGATGTGCTCGAGACGCTCCAGGGCCGGCGCCAGGTCGCTACCCGCGCCGGCCACCGTTGGGTGAGCGTCATCGACGATCAGGTCGCCGCCCATCCCCGTCGTGAGGTTGATCACCACATCGACGTCACTGGCGCGGATGCGCTCGACGACCTCGCGGTAGTGCTCGAGCTTGCGCGAGGGCGCACCGCTCGCGGGGTCACGGACGTGGATGTGGGCGACGGCGGCCCCCGCCTCCGCCGCCGCGATGGCCGCGCCCGCGATCTGTGCGGGCGTCACCGGGATGGCTGGATGGATCCCCACTGTGTCACCGGATCCGGTGACCGCACAGGTTATGACCACCTCGTCAAGCATCGAACCTCCCTCAATTGTGAGCTCGATCACGCGGCATGGCCATGCGTTCGAGCCAGTCGCCGACCAGCGCCCGGAAGGGCCCCGGGCGCTCGATGCGACCGAGCTGGTGTCCCGCCATATCGAGCACTGCGTAGGTGGCCCGGGGGAGCTCGTCCAGCAACGCCCAGGCCGCCCGGTACCCGACCGTCGAATCCTGGCGGCCCGTGAGGATGAGACTGGGTCGATCGAACGGAGGCCCGGGGCGGGCGGCGGCGCCGGTCGGGACATAGTTCGCTTCCAGTCGTGCGAGAAACCCGTAGTCGGCGCGCCGGTAGGCGGGCATGTCGTGAGCCCTGATCTCGTCGACCATCCAGCGCTCGTGCACGACCAGCGTGTCGCGCATCCACTCCTCGTCGGGGGCAAGATCCGCGAGGATCGAGGTGTCCTCGAAGAGCACGAGGGCATCCGCGGTGTCTCGCGTGCCGTCCGCGGCGGGGACATCGGGGACGAGGAGCCCGGCGCCGTCCAGCCGGTCAGGGATCGACCGGATGAGCCCCAGCGCGAGGTGTCCTCCATAGGAACTGCCGGCGATCGCGAACGAACCCTCCGGCAGCACGACGTCGATGAAGTCGCGCACGATCGAGAGCACCTGATCCTGCGTCGAGAGCCACTCTGGCGCCGGGGTCGCCCCGTGGCCCGGGAGGTCGAAGTAGATCCGCCGCCACCCGGGATGCTCGTCAAAGACCGCTTCGAGATCGGCGAGCATGTAGTTGCGGTCCGCGGACCAGCCGTGTATCAGCAGGATCGGCCTGCCTTCTCCACGCACCTCGTAGGCGATCGGGATGCCCTGGACGCCGATCGGCGGTGAGGTCGGCGGTCCTCCTGGGTCAGCAGTCGGTATCGACATCACTGATCTCCGGTGATCTCCAGAGCGACGGCCATCGAGACCCCGCCGCCGCCGCACAACGTCGCCAGCCCGAGGGTCTTGCCGCGGTTCCTGAGCGCATACAGGAGCGTGACCATGAGGCGACAGCCGGTCGAACCCACCGGGTGCCCGAGGCCGATCCCCGAGCCGTTGACGTTGGCGATCTCCCTGTCCAGGCCGAGGTCCCGCTCGCAGGCCAGGTACTGCGAGGCGAAGGCCTCATGGACCTCGAGCAGCTCGAAGTCCACAAGCCGCAGCCCGGATCGCCGCTCCAGATCGCGGACTGCCGGGATCGGGCTGATGCCCATGATGGAGGGCTCACACCCGCCGTAGCCGACGCCCATGATGCGCGCCATCGGCGTGACCCCGAGCGCCCGTGCCTTGTCGGCCGACATGATGACCATCGCGCTGGCGCCGTCGTTGATCCCTGCGGAATTGCCCGCCGTGACCTTGCCGATGTCGGGCATGAACGCCGGCCGCAGCGCGGCAAGGTCGTCCATCGTGAGGGCGGGGCGAAAATGCTCGTCGCGCGCGAAGACAACCGGCGGCCTGCCCCTCTTCTGCGGGATCTCGACGGGCACGATCTCGTCGCGGAAGTCGCCCTCCTGGGTGGCCCGCTCGACGTTGTGGTGGCTGCGAAGGGCCACCTCGTCCATCTCTTCTCGAGAGAGGCTGTAGAGCTCCGCGACAAGCTCCGCGGTGTGGCCCATCACGTAGGGCTGCCCCTGGAGCCGGGCGTGGACGGGGTGGTCCTGACCAGACTCGTCGGGAGGACACGGATTGTAGCGGGACCCACAGTAGAGGCCTTCGATCACCTGATCGTCGATGGACTGGTTCTGCAGCCGGGCGCCCCAGCGCGCCGTCGGGACTGCGTAGGGGACGCCGGACATCACCTCCACGCCGCCGGCGACGATGACCTCGGCCAGCCCCGCCTTGATCATCGCCATGCCCGAGACGACGGCTTCCATGGCGGAGACGCAGACGCGGTCCATCGACACCGCGGTAACAGTGACCGGGATGCCGGCCTCGAGCGCCGCGGAGCGGGCTACGCTCTTCGTGAGGTACGGCTCGAAGCAGCTGCCGAGGCGGACGTCGTCCACGTCCTCCGGCCTGATCCCCGCGCGGTTCAGGGCCTCCCGGATGACGGTCGCCGCCAGAAGGTACGGCGGCACGTCCTTCAGCGCGCCTCCGAAGGCGCCGATCGCCGAGCGACACGCAGACGCCACTACCACATCATCCATTTGCACTCCCACTCCGATCGAAGATCGTATCCATCGTCGCCGTCCGTGCTCCTCCCGACTCAGAGCGGCTTGATCCTGTCCGCCGCCCCGATCATCGTCCGGATCGCCGCCGCGTCCCACTCGGCCCCGCGATTGTCGGCCAGGGCGAAGCCGACCAGCCCATTGGGCATACAGACGACGAGGTTGCCGCCGCCGCCGTACATGTAGGGGACCGCGAACGTCTCGCCCGTCGGGCTCGTGTACTCGATGTTCCAGAAGGACAGCTGGTAGGCGGACGTCGCGTAGAGGCTCTCGATCAGATCCTCATCGAGGATCTGTGTCCCGTCCGGGGCCGCGCCGCCCGTGGCCACCAGTGTGCCGACCTTGGCCAGTGTGTCGATCGTGGGAAGCGCGCCCCACGCCGTCAGAGGGAACCCCGGCTTGCCGCTCCGCGTCTGGACCGTGCCCGCGGCGAAGTGATGGACGCCGCTCGGCCGGAGCACTTCTTCAGACAGCATGCCGAGGAGCGTCGCGCGGGAGCCTTCTCTCTGCTGGAGGAAGCGTTGCATGGCCAGCGCGGCCGCCCACATGTCCTGATCCATGTAGCAGAACTTCTGACCCGGCCCGCTGACCTTCGGGTTCGGCGCCTCGTGGAAGTAGTGCCTGATCTGCCGAGCCAGGCTATACGAGTACGCCCACCGGTAGGTGTTCGGACTCGCCGCGCTCCAGTTCGCTCCCGGCCCGGTGGGGCCCATTCCGGTCGACATCTGCAGCGCGTCGCGGATGGTGACCATCTTCCAGCGGGCCGCCGCCTGTTTGCTCACAAAGCGGTATTCGGACGGCCTGAAGTAGCTCACGAGCTTCGTGTCAAGGAATCCCGGCCCGTACTTCCGCGCCAGGCGCAGGGCCGCCAGCCCGGCGATGAGCGACTTCGACGCCGACCACACCCCGACTCGCATCCCCTCGCGGTAGGGGTAGTCGCCGAACGCCGTGCGGACCTTCGTGCAGTAGACCGTGTCGCCCGCGACGATGCCCATCGTCACCACGTTCTTCAGGGCCACGCCGGTCCCCATCCCGGAGACGGCGTCGCCGAGGTCGGACAGCGGGCGTATCGGCCAGCGGTCGGCCAGCTCCCGCGCGTACGCGACCTCGCGATCCTGCCTGTCGGGGACCGCGCGCGCCCGGTGGCGCATGTGGATCCGCGCCCACGCCTTCATGGTGAAGTCGTAGTCCGGGAAGATGTAGCCGCCGCCGCTGTCCCGGCCGATCTGCGCGTGGAGGTCGGAGACCCGTCGTCCCTTGTAGTAGAAGAACGCCAGGCCGAGCAGCGCTTCCGACTCCTGAGACTGGACCAGCGAGAAGGGGAAGGCGGCCTTGTTCCAGCCTGCCCATCTCGAGCTCTCCGGCGCCTTCCACACCCTGCCGGGGCCGATGACGAGCTCCCAGAAGCTCGCGGTACGGTCCCTGACCGGCCTGCGGATGATGCCTCGCTCGACAGGCACGAGGTCACCATCGTCGGTCGTGAAGAACCGGACCTCGAGGCCGGGGAAGAGGGTCGCATCAAGGCGGTAGAGCGGAACGGCGCCCTTGGGGTCCTGGGCGGCCAGCCAGTCGAACGAGTAGCCCCAGCCGTCCCACGCCGCCCAGGGATGGCTGTAGTCCGCGCCGAGCCGCGGCGCCACCTGTCGTGGGGTCGGCCGCACGTGCATCGCGGTCGTGCGAAACACGAGCGTTCCCTCGAATCCCGCGGAGGCCTTCGCGGCGTCCGCGGGAGGGATGAAATGGCGCGTGCCGACCCACGAGGGGAAGCCGCCGACCGCGGCGCGAGAAGCGAGAGCGGCCGGGGCGCCGAGATAGAGCACGGCTCCCGCGGCCACCAGCAACGTGAGCGCGAGGCTCGCCGCCGACCGCCCGGCCGCGCCGCCCATGAGGTGCTTCCTCTGCCCGCGTGTGTCCATGGTCGTGTCTCGAAGAAGTCCGGCGCGTCAGGCGAGGATCCCGGCGAGGTCCTCGCACGACTGCAAGACGTGCGCCCCCCACTCCTCGTACAACTCCGGCGGCGCCGATGAGAACATGGCGACCACCACCCCGGCCTCCTGATTCACGTAGACACGCTGCCCCAGCCAGCCGACGGCGCTGAAGACCGTGTGGTCGGCGAGCTCGCGGACCCAGAAGCAGCTCCGGTACGAACAGCCGGAGTAGTCGCCGCCGTCCTGCCAGGTCTCCGCGGCGGCGGCGAACGCCGCCTTGTCTCCGTTTCGTCTGACGTCGTCCAGCCATCGCTCCGGGACCACCTGGACGCCGCCCAGCCGTCCGTCCTGCGCGAGCATCAGGCCGAAACGGGCGAGGTCGCGGAGACTGCAGGATAGCCCGCCTTCGAGCTGCGCGCTGCCCGCGCCGTCGAGGAGGATGTGCGCGTCGTGCTCGGCGCCCAGCTTGCTCCAGACGCGCGTCTTGATGAGCTCGGGCGCGGACAACCCCGTGGCTCGCTCCATGACCCAGCCGAGGACGATCGTGTTCAGCGAAACGTAGTGGAACACGGCGCCGTGCTCGCCTTCCTTCTGCGTCCGGGTCGCCTCATCGTAGGCAGACCCGGGTTCGTCGTCGGCGAGCGCGGGCTGCACGCCCTCGAGGCGGCACAGGCGGGCGCCGTCGTAGTGCGGCTTGTCGAGCTCGTCCTGGTAGCGGATGCCCACCGTCATGTCCAGGAGATGCCGCACCGTGGCGTCACCGTACGCGCTGACGGCGAGCTCCGGCACGATCGCCGCCACTCGATCGTCGGCGCCCAGGCTCCCGGCCTCGACCAGGTTGGCGACGACGCACGACGCCATTGCCTTGGTGATCGACTGGCAGAGGTGGGGCGTCTCGGGCGTCATGCCGCGCAGGTAGCGCTCGTAGACGATCCGCCCCGCGCGCATGACGAGCATTCCGTCGACGCAGGCGCCGTCGAGCATCTCGCGGAGCGTCCACGTGGCGCCGTCGGCCTTGCCGACCAGGACCGTGTCCAGGTCCAATGGCTCCCGCGAGATCTCGACGACGGGCTGCCGCCGCGACGACACGTCCGCCGTCCCTGACACCTCGCGGGCGTGCTGCATGTACCAGTGCGTCAGCTGCGGCTCCGCGTAGACCTGGTCCGCCCTCACCCGCTGTTCGGGCGGCGGAGGAAAGCCGCGCATCACCTGATCGTCGGCGACGTTCACGCGCCCTCCACCTCCCTGGGCCGGCGCCGGAGCACCAGCCAGATCACGAGGCCCACCACGATGACGGCGCCGGCGACGATGGCCACGATGGCGCCCGTACTGGGGCCGCCACTCGTTGCCGACTCCGCGGAGGCGACGGGCTGCACGCCCGTGTAGGTGCCGCGCATGTAGTTCATCACCACTGAAGGAGAGCCCACCGGCGCAAGCTGCCAGCCCGTCCAGCGGTCGCTGCGATACGCCTGCAGGTTGGTCTCGTACCAGAGGACGATGTAGGGGTCCTCGGTGTAGAGGATCTCCTGCATCTGCTGAACGATGGCGACGCGCGCGGCGCGGTCGATGGTGGATGACTGGGCAGCGAACAACCTGTCGTACTCCGGGTTCGAGTAGCAGCTGTCGTTGTTGTTCAGGATCTGGTCGGTCGTGAACGCCGAGAGCTGGTAGCTGGGGTCGAGGTCGCCGCCCCAGGCCCAGATGTACATGTCCACGCCCTCGTTGCCGTAGAGGGTGTCGCTGAAGGCGCCCTCATCCATGACCTCGAGACGCACCTTGATGCCGACGCTCTTGAGGTACGGGACGATCATCTTGCCGGCGTTCACCTCGGGGGGGTAGTCGCTCAGGGCGACCAGCTTGAAGTCGAGCTTCTTGCCTTTGGCGTCCTCGCGCACGCCGTCGCCGTCGCGGTCGGTGTAGCCGGCCGCCTCGAGGATCGCCTTGGCCTTCTCGGGGTCGTAGGTGACAAGCTGGTCGGCCGGCGGCTCCCAGTGCCAGTCGCCCATGGCGGGCGAGAGCACCGACGTCCCCTCCTTCGCCACGTCGCTCATGCTTGTCCCCGCGATCCGCGTCTTGTCGATCGCCGCGGCGACCGCCTGACGGATGAGCACGTCCTGCAACAGGGGGTTGCCTTTGCTCTCCGGCGAGGTCCAGCAGTTGAAGGCGAGCATGGCGAAGCCGACCGTGGGGGCGGTGACCGTCCTGGAGCCCGGCACGCCGGCGATGGAACGCAGGGAGGTCGGGACCTGGAAGACGCCGAGGTCGAGGGTCCCGTTCTTGTAGTCCTGCACCAGGGCGTCTTCGGTCGTGTAGATCTGGAACAGCAGCGTGTTGATGTTCGGCCGGCCGGCGAAATAGTCCGGGTTGGCGGTCATCTTGACGAAGCTGCCCTTCTTGACCTCGTCGATCGCGAACGGGCCCGACCCGACCGTCGGCGGATCCTTGACCGTCTCGACCTTCTTGCCGGGGATCTTGCCCCAGAGATGCTCGGGGACGATGGGGATGTAGAGCCCTGTCATCAGGGCATTGGGCCTCGTGGAGGTGATGACGACGGTCGCCTCGTCGGGCGCCTCGACCTTGGTGACGTCCTTGAGGTACGACATATAGAAGTAGATCTGGTTGTCGAGGATGAGGTTGTACGTGAACGCGACGTCCTTCGCGGTGAGCGGCACGCCGTCGTGCCACTTCACGCCGGGACGGATCGTGAAGGTCCAGACCTTGCTGTCCGGGCTGGTCCGCCACTCCGTGGCCAGCTCGGGCACCGGCCGGTTGTTCACGTCGTACCAGGTGAGGAAGTTGTAGTTGAGGCGGAAGATCTCCCACGTCAGGCCCGAGTAGTTGACGAACGGGTTCATGCCGTCGATGTCGTAGCTGAAGCCCACCCTGAAGACGGGCGCGACGAGGCCCGTCGCCGGCGGCGAAGGCGAGGGCGAAGACGCGAACGCGGTGGCCACGGCGACGCCGGTCAGCACGACGATGCACATCGCCACGGCGGCCGGCGATCGAATGGACGTGATCTGTCGCAGACGACCCTTCATCTGCGCCTCCCGAGGATGAGTGGACTTGCGGGCTGCCGACGAGATCCTCCGGTCACCTCTCCTGCGAGGCGTGCAGGAGCGTAGCGGCCTTCACGCCGATGCCGGCGCGCGTGAGCTCCGCGGCCGTGTGGTTCACGGCGGCGTGCTTGTCGAGGTAGTTCTGCTCGAGCAGCGGCATGAGGCCGTCGGCGACGACCTGCTCCTTGGGGATGAAGTAGTCGAGGATGTTGCTGGGGTGCTCGCGGGTGGCCTCGACCTCGGGGTCGCCGCCCTCGTGCTTGGCGGAGATGTTGGGCGCCGTAGCCGCCGCGCTCACGACGTCGGCGCGGCGGTCGTAGGGCTGGCGTACGATGGACTTGAAGGTCTCGGTGACGTGGTGCTCGAAGCGCACGTCGTCCTCGAAGCCCAGGCCGCGGCGCACCTCGGCGTCGCTCAGGAGAGTGGCGAGCTCGACCGAGTTGGAGACGTTCAGGCCACTCATGCTCGTGGTGCCGTCGTCGGCTGCCAGGAGGCGTGCGCCCATCAGCAGCCAGAGCACGGACCAGGCATTGTCCACTCCCATGAACACCGACACCTTGAAGCGGTTCTCGATGCCGAGCTTGTGCATGAGCAGCGCGACGAGGATGGTGCCGCTGTTGATGTTCAGTACCTCACGGATGCCGTACTTCGTGAAGACTCCCAAGTACTCATCGGCCCATTTGAGCGGGTAGTCGTTGGGCTGGCCGATGCCACCGAAGTAGCCGGTGATCGTCTCGGGCCCGCCAAGGTGCACGTTGCTGCCGTCGATGCCCTTGGTGTCGAGCGTCTCGACATGCGTCGCGCCGATGATCTGCATGGCGGCCGCGACCGCGAGGACGTCTTCGCCGGGGGCCGTCTGCTCGGCCATGCTGCGCACGCGGATGTAGCGCCCGGGCATGAGCTCGCGGCGCGCGATCGCCTGCCGCGCCTCGCTGATCAGCCAGGGGAAGTACTGCAGGGCGCTGATCTCGAGGGTGACTGCGTTGGCCTCGTTGAACGGCGTCGCGTCGGCGGCCGCGCCGAGGACGCTGCGCCGATACTCCGGCAGCGTCACAAAGGCGCCCTCGTCGCGCTGCGCAGCGAGCCACTCGAGGTCGGGCAGGAAGGGCGACCCTTCTTCCTGCAGGCGCGCGAGCCGCGTCTCGAGACGGCGAGCCTCGCGGGCTGCACGGTTGATCGCGTCCACGCCGCCGTACTTCTCGATGAGATCGAACAGGCCGTCCATCAGGCGATTGTCCGGGCTCGTGAGAAAGTCGTTCACGGCAGCGATGTCCGCCGGCCGGATCTTGATCTGGTCGCGCATCGCGTCTCGAGTCGTCATCGGTCCTCCTTGGTATACGCGGCGAACTTCTCGTGCTCGCCGTCCAGCATGTGGTAGCAGTGCTCCTCCTCGGGGAAGGCCGAAGCGCGCACGTCCTTGACGTACTCCGTGAGCGCCGCCGTGGAGACCCCGGCGA
>Ga0194044_10000622_pt1 | contig 17703 bp, 17 predicted proteins | sample JunL4417m_MetaG_FD_155460 | JGI IMG/M metagenome (GOLD analysis project Ga0194044, IMG submission 155460) | Anoxic zone freshwater microbial communities from boreal shield lake in IISD Experimental Lakes Area, Ontario, Canada - Jun2016-L442-17m | ecosystem: Environmental > Aquatic > Freshwater...
TATCAAGGCCATGGGCCAGATCAAAGCCGATTCGGTCGACCGGTTGAAAGTGGGGATGAGCGTGCTCCCCAGCTGGGAGCCGATCCGGGTGCAGTACGGCGAGGATGTGTACGGGCTGAAGTTTGAGCCGCTGGAGTAGCCGCGCAGACATCGCGGGCAGAAACAGCCGAGGGCCTGGGTGAACATCACCCAGGCCCTCGCTTTACGGCCGCCGAGATTTTGGGGCGTGGCGGCGGATTGTTTGTGGCACGGCGCAATGAATGCCGTGTTGCGAAGAAGCCGACTAAAGTCGGCGTCCCGGCAGCTGCGGGGTCAGGGGATATCGGCGAAGACAGCCCACGGCGCGTAAGCCACGCCCACCATGCTCGGCCCGGTATGCGCGGCCAGCACCGGCGACATGGAGTTGACCGGCAGCCACGCGCATTTAAACAGCGGATCGATCAGGCCGTGAAGCGTGGCGACGGCGGTCGGGTTGAGCGAGTGCAGGACTTGGACGCGCAGCGCGCTGCCCCGGGCCTGCTGTCTCGTCATAATTTCCACCAGCCCGCGCAGAGCTTGATCGAAGGTGCGCGCCATGCCCAGCTGCGCGTACGTGCCGCCCACTTTTTCCACGCCGATCAACGGCCTGATTTTCAAGAGCGACGCGATCAATCCTTTCATGTGGCCGATGCGTCCGCCGTGGATCAGGTACTTCAGATCGTTCAACGTGTAGATGCTTTCGCTGGCCGCGCCGATGCGGTCGATCAGCGCCAGGATTTGATCGAGCGGCCAACCGGCTTTCAAGGCGCGCGCCGCGGCGGCCACTTGCCAGCCCAGCGCGGCGCACAGCGTCTTGGTATCCACGATCGTGACGTGCGCTTCCGGCGTCATCTGCGCCCCGGCCTGCGCCGCGTTGACGACGCCGCTTAAGCCGGAGGACATGTGAATGGACAGAATGTCCGGATCGGTGGCGGCCAAGCGCTTATACAGGGCGGCAAACTCGCCCGACGACGGCTGAGACGTGATCGGGAAACTGGCGGTCTTCATCAGCAGGTGTTGCAGCTCCTCGGCCTGAATGTCCAGACCACTGTGATAAGTCTTACCGTCCAACGTAATCGTGTGGCGCACGATGTGGATGTCGATTTCGGGCCGGTCTTCGGGCGGCAGGTACATATCCATGCCGGTGTCAGTGACAATTTGCACGTGGGGCCTCCGTTCGTGGTTTAGCCTGATGGCGGGCGACGTTGATCTTGCGTCAGCCAGTATAACCCTAACTCCGATCAGCGTCAACGCAGAGCGCCATGCCTACCAACGCCGCGCGGCCCGATGAATGGCCCCAGCCTAAAACGTAGTCAACGCACTCTTGGCTGGACGGCGTGCCTGTGACCAGACCATCGACCACGTTGATCAAGCGTTCGTCCGCTTCGCCGTGCGCCGCGCATTCGATCAGATTGGCGCTGAGGGTGGTGGTGCGTTGATAGGCGAGATCGATCACGCGTTGATTGAGCTCGCGCCAGGGTTGATCGCGCCGCCAGCGATTCACGGCCAACAACCACCCGATCATCACATCGTCGCCCGACGGCGTGAGGCCGCACCCGAGGCCGAGCAGCCCGGCGATCAATTCTGTGGCCTGATCGAAATCGGCGTGACGGATAGACTGCCGCAGTTGAATCAGCCCTGCCAGCCGCGCCGCCTCGACGGCTGACAGGGCTTGTTTTTCAGGCAGATCGAGCAGGTGCGCCAGCCGCGCGCCGTTCTCCTCACGCGATGGGCGCGCCAGGACTTCGCGCGCGAGGTGGCGTAAGGCGCGCAGTTGTTCATCCGGCGCTTGGCGGGCGGTTGAAGCGTCGGGCGCTTGCCACACTTTGGCCGACGACAGATCGACCTCGCTCGCCGGAAAGATCAAGCGAGTGGCCGACAGCCGCACCGCTTCGCCGAGCGCGCAATCGACGGGCCGCTCGACGTTGATCGTCAACGGGCCGCGCCAGTGTTCAGACGACAGGAAGATCACGCGCGGTTCGATTAACACGAACACGCCGCGCGACGTGACGCCGAGGACGCGCCCAACGCTCGGTTGAGCGAGGGCCGGCTGTGCGGCCCGGCCAATGCTCTGCGCGCGCAAGAACATCTTTGACCACCAACGGTTGGATTTTAGATTTGAGATTAGGCGTCAGATTCGATCGCCGCAGCCACGCAGGATTATTCACGCGCTCAAGCTTAATTTTTCCAGTTCCCTAACGTGATCGTGAACGTCGTCCCGGTTCCCACGATACTTTCCGCCGTAAGCGTGCCGCCGTGCGCCTCGATGATCGAGCGGGCAATCGCCAGCCCCAGCCCCGATTCGCCCGTTTCTTGATGGCGGGCCTGATCGGCGCGATAGAAGCGTTCGAAGATGTGTGACAGCGCCTCGGCGGGAATCCCCGCGCCATCATCGCGCACGATCAAAGCCACCGCCCCCGATCGGTTGATTGCCTCCAACGTGATGTGTCCGTCTTCGGGCGTGTACCGCAGCGCATTGGACACGAGGTTGCTGAGCACCTGAAGGAGGCGGCCTTCATCGATGTGGAGATCGGGCAGCGTGGCGTCGGCGGCAACGCGCAGCGTGATGCGCTGCTGATCGGCGCGATGTTGGAACAGGGCGGCGACCTGAGCCAACAAGGCGCGCGGCGCAATCGCCTGCCGGTTCAAGCGCAGCTCGCCGGCGTCCGCCAGCGATAACGTCCGTAAATCCTCCACCAACTGTTGAAGATGCTGCACCTCGCTGTAGATAACGTCGAACCGTTCCGGTGTCGGCGTCAGGACTTGATCGCGCAGCGATTCGATGTAGCCGCCGATGACAGTCAGCGGTGTGCGCAGATCGTGCGCGATGTCGGCCGTCATTTGCTGGCGCAGTTGGGTGGCGCGCGCCAGATCGGCGCTCATCTGGTTGAAGGCCGCGGCCAGTTCGCCCAATTCATCGCGCGAACGCACCGGCACGCGCTGGGTCAGGTTGCCACGCGCCAACGCGCGGGTGGCCGCCGTGAGTTCGCGCGTGGGGCGCGTCAAAGTGCGCGCTGAAAACAGCCCCAAAACCAGGGCGATCGCGGCGCCGCCCAGCGCCGCCACCAGCAGGGATTGGTTGACGCTGGACAGATACTTGTCCTCGATGGCGCTGCGCGTGGGCGTCTGACCCGTCGTCAGCACCGTTCCCACGATCCGCCCGTTGATTTTCAGATCGATGCCTTGGTCCAGCACGTTCTGTTGGATTTTCTGACCGGGCTGGTATTCGCCGCCGGGAACGATCACCGCGCGGTCATCATAGTCCACCAGCACAAAGGGCTGCGGGGCGGGCGGCGGGTCGCCTGGCTGAGCAAAGGGCGGCAACAAGCCCTGCGCGCGCAAAGCCGCGTCCACCTCGCGCCAGTTGCCGTGGGTCTGGTAGTAATCGGTCACGATGGCGACAAAGGCGGTCTGGCGCTGATCGGCCAGGTAGCGGGCGAATTCCGTGGAAGTCGTGGCCCACACGAAGAGGGCGGCCAGCCCGATGGCGATCAGGCTGACGAGCAGAAAGGCGAAGGTGAGTTTTTGGGTGAGTTTCATTCTTGATGAAAACGATACCCAACTCCAAACACCGTTTCAATGTAGATCGGCCGGGAGGGATCAGGTTCGATTTTGATTCGCAGGTTTCGGATGTGAACGTCGATGGTGCGCTCGACGCCCTCAAAGCTGGTGCCTTGCACTTGATCGAGCAAAATCGCACGCGAAAACACCCGGCCCGGCGCGGACATCAACACGGCCAGCAATTCGAATTCGGACGGCGTCAAGTTCACCGCTTTTTCACTGACCGTGACGGTGCGGTTGCCTTTGTCGAGGGTGATGTCGGCGGCGCGCAGCACTTCGATCGGGGCGGGCGGGGCCGTGGCGCGGCGCAGCGCCGCGTGAATGCGCGCGACCAACTCGCGCATACCGAAGGGCTTGGTCACGTAATCGTCCGCGCCCAGTTCTAGCCCCAGCACCTTGTCGGACTCGTCCAGTTTGGCGGTCAGCAGAATGATCGGGGTGGCGCGGTCGGTGCGATAGACGCGGATAAATTCGTAGCCCGTCATCTCCGGCATCATAATGTCCAGCAGGATCAGATCGGGTTTCTCGGCGCGCGCGGCGAAGAGCGCCTGGCGACCATCATTGGCTGTCACCACGCGGAAGCCTTCGGCGGTGAGATATTCGCGGACCAAGGTGCGCACGTTGGCGCTGTCATCGACGACGAGAATGGTTTTGGGCATGGCCTATCTTGAGCGCATTATCAGATTGTATCGTTACCCTGAAGTTTAGAGTCCAAACCGACGGCATGGCTTACAGCACGCTCAGAGTCAATTTGACACTTTGGGGAATTTTTGCCGTGCCAGATACGACGTTTCGTTACCCTGTACGGGAACGAATGCGACAATAGCCACTTTCTCGCTACGCAAAGCGTGCCGGCCCGAAAAAAAATTCAAAGTGTCAAGCTGACTGTGAGCCCTGCCGAGGAACAGGCGTAAAAGTTGACGTCGCGGTTGGGGCGACTGTCGCCGTCGCGATCGGCAACGGTGTCGCGATCGGCGTAGGCGTCGGCGTGGACGCAGGCGTGCATGCACTCAAAAGCAAATTGACAAGTAGGACAAAAATCAGTGTGCGGTTCATCTTTCACGTTCCCCTTTGGCGGTCACCGCCGACGATCCAACGCGCCGGCGGCTGATTTGTCTTTGGGTCGTTCCTACTCCTCTGGCGGATGCCAGCCGGCTTGCACCCAGATGGCTCGGGCGCGCACGCGCAATTCGCCGTTAAGGGCGAGGGCCTTCACCGTCGAACGGCCAGTCGGCGTCTGCCCGATGATCCGTGTGCCATCCTCACTCCATGCGAAGTGATTCGCCCAAGCCTGAAGCCGGGGATTGAAAAGAGCAGCCGTTGCGCCGCTCTCTGGATCTGTTGCCTCGGTCAAAACGCCTTTGGCTTCATTGCACAGACGGCAGGAAAGCCACAGATTCTCCTCGACGGTTCGACCGCCTTTGGCAATGGGGAGGATGTGTTCCACCGTTAGCGGCACTCCGCTGACAACTTCTTGAGTCAGGCAGTAGCCGCAACGGCCGCGAGCTTGCTCAGCGATGCGCCGCCGCCAAGCTGGCGCAATAGTCAATTGGAACGCTCCAATTCTTGAAGAGTAGGCAAGCGATAGCCGCGTCGTTTGAGCAGCACAGCCGCGTAGCCCCGCCGGAACGTGAACACGTCCGCTTCGCGTCGGAGCAGGTCAAGACGCTGTTGTTCCACGTTCGTCAAGGCCTCGGTCTTTTTTTGGTCGAGCAGCGCTTCGTATTCCGCCCAACGCTCCGGCGGGAAAACGTGGTTCATTTCGCGCTGCAAATCAACGTCGTCCATCTGCAACAGCGGAAACACCTCCGGCTGATACTGGAAGGGAATCTCTTCGAGCAGAGGAGGCAAACTGTGCGCCAGACTTTGTTCAACGATGGTTTCAGCCGGCTGACGCGCCAGTTCGGCAGCGCGTTTCAGCTGGCTGAACAACGTATCGGGAAGATGGATAGTGAGCATTTGAGACATGGACCCTCACTCTATATGGATTGCTTGACTGTGCAGCATGGTCAGACGGCTTTCATCGCGCCGCGATCATAGCACAACCATCAGCGCAGCGTCAAACTCAATCTGCCGTGCTCTAACCGCCGTCCCCGGCGGCGGTCATATATGCGGATTCGCGCCGGGGACGGCGCTTTGAGCAGGTTTTTCATTACTCCCGCCGCCCCTCACGTGAAAAGCCATCCACCACAACATCACCGTCGAACAGCAAGAATGCTAAAGTATCTCAATTCGACTTTTCCCTACCACAATTCGATATTCTCCTACCTCAATTCGATATTCTCCTACCCCAATTCGATATTCCCCTACCACAATTCGATATTCCCCTACCCCAATTCGATATTCCCTTACCCAAATTCGATATTCTCCTACATAAATTCGATATTCTCCTACATAAATTCGATATTCCCCTACCCCAATTCGATATTCCCTTACCCAAATTCGATATTCCCCTATCCCAATTCGATATTCCCCTACCCCAATTCGATATTCCCCTACTACAATTCAATATCCATGTACATCTATTAAATAATTGCATACATTTTATCAAAATTAACTTCATACGTTATGATTCTACTTGACAATTATATCAATATCATGTTAAAATAAGTCAATCTTTCCTATACAAGGAGCAAAACATGTCGCGCTTAAAACGCACTTCCCAGGATCTTGACAAAGCCAAGATTCGCGCCAACAACCTCGTCTCCATCGATTCCGGTTTGGACTTTGGCAACGGCTTGAGCGTACCGGCCTATCAGGGGCAGATCAACGCCCTGCAAGCCAATCTCGACCGGCACAACAACCTGCTGTCCGAGCTCGACGCGCTCGCCAACGACATCACCGCCGCCGAAAAGGCGCTGGCCGCCCTCAGCGAGCGGATGTTAGACGGGGTGGGCGTCCGGTTTGGCAAAGACAGCAACGAGTATGAAAAGGCGGGCGGCGTCCGCAAGAGCGAACGCAAGAAACCTGTGCGGAAGAAATGACAAATGAAAAATGGCTCTCTGGGACTTTGCGGGGAAAGGCCACATATAGGGGTGCCTCCGATTACGCCAACCGGCGATACCCCTCCAGATCCAGGTACAGCCGCTGGAAAAGCGTGACGACGCGCGGGAGGCCATAGCAGCGCCGCTTGAGAGTCTTGATTTTGTTGTTGAGGCCTTCCACGAAACCACTGCTACGCCGCTCTATAAAGTAGTTGACAATCTCATCCAGCCAGTTGGTCAGCGTTTTCAGGAAGGTGTCGAAACAGGTTAAGGCGCTGCGGCGGACTTTGGCGCACCACGTTCGCAGGCGTATCTGGGCTTGCGCTCGACTCAGGGGCAGTTCAAAGATGGCCGTGAGCTCCTCCCGCAGCGTATAGGCTAATTTCAGGGCGGGGGCATATGCAAACAGGCGGCGGAGTTGCTGGCGTTCCTCCGGCGTCAAGTCTTGATGGTTTTTGCGGAGCACCCACATCACGCCCTCCAGCTCGGCATACTCGGCCGTGGAAAGTTCCTGTTTGAGGCGCCGAGTTTCACGTTTGCGGAGTTGATCCACTCCGTCGCGGTAGTGCTTGGCGACATGAAACCGATCGATGACCACCACCAGCACCACATCCGCACGGGAGCACTGCACCGCATGTGTGGGCGGCGGCGAACTCCTTCACCGCATTGACATACCCTTCCCACATATCGATGCACACTGTCTTGATCGTGGGTCGCAAGCGTGCGGGGATGGTGTCCAGACATTGACGGACGGTGTCTTTTTTCCGGTCGGGTAAGACGGCCAAGAGCGCCACGTGCCCGTCCGCTTGCTACGTGGTGATAATGGCGACAAAATTGGCGTGCCCCTTGGTCAGGGCAATCTCATCGATGCCGAGGGTGCCTAACTCGGTGAACTCCGACCAAGTGACGTGGTCTTGAATCCGACGAGCCAGGGCACCTTCCACCGCATCGTAGCCCACGGCTTCCTTGCGGCTCACATCCTCCACCGTGCTGTTGATCAACTGCACCATCAGGTAATCGTCGTAGGCGCGGGTGTGGGGACTTTTGATCTCGTACCAGTCCAGAGTTTGCGTCGTGGTCTTACCCGCGCAGCGGGCACAGGTGTAGCGCCGGGGTTGCACCCGGATGTAGGTGGGCTGGCCCAGAATCGGCAAGTGCCGCAACTCGATCCACCGGTCGTAACCGTGGAATTGCGTGAGCGCTTGGCCGCAATGTTGGCAGAGCGTCCCCACCGGCGTGCTTTCGACCGTGATCACCATATCACGCTGCTCGTTGCGATTGACGCTGAGCACCGTGATGTTCGGAATGTCCAGGGGCACGGTGATTAAGTTACGCGATTTGAGACCCAAAATGTTCAGCATGGCAGGCCCTCCAGGTTTTTTGTTGAGTTTACCATACCCCCAGATATGGGGGGTACCCCGCAAAGTCCCAGAGAGCCAGAAAAATGACCAATGACAAATCAGCCGCCGACGATCTCACTCGCCGACGGCTGTTTTAGTTCTTCATCTCGCGCAATCCGTTTTACAAGTCATTCCCGCGTGCTTTTGGCGTCCCGCCATTGGCGGGCGGAATCCAGACCTATCGACGTGACTCACCCATGGTCAGACTGGATGCCCGACAAAAGCGTTCGGGCATGACGGAATCGGCCCTTTAAGAAACACTCTCTTAGCGCGGCTCGTAGACGCTGCGGCGATGACCGATGAGGTGGACAATGAGCAGTCGGCCGGCGCCGTCAACCGAGTAGATAACCCGGTAATCACCGGCGCGAAGTTTGAACAAGCCCCTAAATTCACCGGTGAGCGCTTCGTGTGGCACGCGGTCAAAGTTCTCAGCGAGCCATTTGATCTTATCGAGCACACGCTGCGCCGCTGAGGTGCTCAGCCGGCGCAGGCCGTCACGGGCTTCGGGCCTGAATTCGACGGAGTAAGTTGTTACCATTTCAGCCCGAGATCTTTAGCCACCTCTTCGGCGGCGAGGCCGCGTTCGCCGTGCTCAACCGCTGTCAGCGAGCGGCGCAGCTTGGCTTTGACGGCGGGCTTGAGTTCCAGCCCTTTGTCGGGATCACCAAGCAATTCGGCTAATTTGCGCTCAACTGCATTTTCGATCAGCGCCTCGAACTGCGGAATGGTCAGTTGCGAAATTGTTTTCATTGTACTTCTCCTGCGTCTGTAAATGCTTTTACTCTTGAGGCATTCTACCGCAAGTCAATCATCTCGTCCGTCGACGCGCGTCCGCTTGTCCCGCGAAGCGTGTCCGACTTAGTGTCCGCTGATCGGCTTTCATCTCAACTCGCGCAGCGGAGGCCCGTCGACGCACATCCGCTTCTGTCCCGCGAAGCGTGTCTGATTCGAGACACGCCGTCTTTCATTTGTTTGGCTATTTGCGGATTCTCACTGAACTGAAGTCGCTTATGGGATTTATAACCACATCGGAGTTACCGTTATTCAAAATTAGGAACACTGCTGTTCCATCTGAAAAATAGACCACCTTTTGTACTTCTATCTCAGATGGAAGATGTCCCAACCGTTGTTGCACATTATCCGTCCATACAAGATAACCTGTGCTTGGTGATAAGGTGCGGGGGCCACAATATTCTATGTTATCGTTGCCAGAACTATCACTACAGTTGAATAGCCGAAGACTAAGAAACAACGCTTCAAATTTATCTCTAACAGATTGATCAGCTGGTTGACCGTACCCGACAATCTCCATTTCTCGTAAGAAGTCATTGAGAAAATCAACAGTAAGTATCTCTGGTATCGGCGGTGTGCTAGTTGCAGACGGCGGAATCGGTGTGTTAGTCGCAGTATTCATCGGCGTCGGCGTGTTCGTCGCAGACGGCGGAATCGGTGTGCTAGTCGCAGACGGCGGAATCGGTGTGTTAGTCGCAGACGGCGTGCTAGTCGCAGTCGGCGGAATCAGTGTGTTCGTCGCAGAGGGCGGAATCAGTGTGTTAGTCGCAGAGGGTGGAATCGGTTCAGATGTAGGAGTAGGTGTTTGAGGTGGAACCTGCCCACGCATCACAAGTCCAACAATTACAAGGGTAAGCGCAAAAGAGATAATCGCAAAGAAAATAGTGCCTGTTCGGTCTCTCATGTCTGAATCCTTTCCGGCCCTTGTTGAAGCCGCCCAACGGCCTCGGCGTCAAATCCGATGCTCAACTCGCGGGCGGTGCTGAATCCGACTTTCAGCGCGCCGCGATCATAGCACAACCATCATCTCAGCGCCAAACTCAATCTGTCGTGCTTTAGCCGCCGTCCCCGGCGGCGGTCATATATGCGGATTCGCGCCGGGGACGGCGCTTTGAGCAGGTTTTTCATTACTCCTGCCGCACCTCACGCGAAAAGCCATCCGCCACAATAGCACCATCGAGCAGCAAGAATGGTAAAGTACCTCAATTCGATTTTTACCTATCTTGAATCGACTTTCTCCTACCTTAAATCGACTTCTCCATACCTTGAATCGACTTTCCACTACCTTAATTCGACTTTCCCCTACATTGATTCGACTTTCCACTACCTTGATTCGACTTTCCCCTACATCAATTCAATATTCCCCTACCACAATTCGATATTCTCCTACCACAATTCGATTTTCCCATACCCAAATTCAATATTCCCCTACCCAAATTCGATATTCCCCTACCTCAATTCGACTTTCCCCTACCTTGATTCGACTTTCCCCTACCCCAATTCGATATTCCCCTACATAAATTCAATCTCAATAGCAAATTAACCATGAAAAACGACCAATGACCAATGAAAATCAGCCGCCGACGCCCCCGCACGCCGACGGCTGATTTGCATCCTGCATCCCGCATCCTGCATCCTGCCTCAATCTTCCCCCACCTTCAGAATCGCCATAAACGCCTCCTGCGGCACCTCCACCTGGCCCACCATCTTCATGCGCTTCTTGCCGGCCTTCTGCTTCTCCAGCAGCTTGCGCTTGCGGCTGATGTCGCCGCCGTAGCACTTCGCCAGCACGTCCTTGCGCTGCGCGCGCACGTTGGCCCGCGAGATGATCTTGCCGCCGACCGCGGCCTGAATCGGCACGACGAACATCTGCGGCGGGATCAATTCCTTCATCTTCGACACGATGGCGCTGCCCTTGTTGTAGGCCGACTTGCGATGCACGATCATCGCCAGCGCATCGACCACCAGCTCGTTGACGAGGATATCCATCTTCACCAGGTCCTCGGTGCGATAGTCCAGGAACGAATAGTCCATCGACGCGTACCCGCGCGTCCGGCTCTTCAGGTGATCGTGAAAATCGATGATGAGTTCCGACAGCGGCAGCGCGTAGGTGATCATCACGCGCACGGGATCGAGATATTCCATGCCCAGCTGTTCGCCGCGCCGCTTGATGACCAGTTCCATCACGGTGCCGATGTACTCGGCCGGCGTGAAAATTTGCACCTTCATCCACGGCTCGCGGATTTCTTCAATCAACGACGGATCGGGCAGTTGGGCCGGTGAATCGATCGTGATGGCTTCGCCCGTCGCCAGCAGGATTTCGTATTCCACGCTCGGCGCGGTGGCGATGATGTCCAGATCGTATTCGCGTTCCAGGCGCTCCTGAATGATCTCCATGTGGAACAGGCCCAGGAAGCCGCAGCGGAACCCAAAGTTCAACGCCTGCGACGTTTCCGGCTCGTAGATCAAGGACGCATCGTTGAGCTGCAATTTCTCCAGCGCGTCCTTCAAGAGCGGATAATCATCCGTCTCGACCGGATAGATGCCGGCGAAGACCATCGGTTTGACGGGCCGATAACCGGGCAGCGGATTCGTCGTGGGATTGGCCGCCGCCGTGATCGTATCGCCGACGTGGCAATCGCGAATCGTCTTCATGCCGGTGGCGATGTAGCCCACCTCGCCCGCTTCCAGTTGGCCTGTGGCCTTCATGGTCGGCGCGAAGATGCCGATCTCCATCGGGTCCGCTTCGACGCCGGTCGCCATCATTTTGATCTTCGTGTTCAGATCGATCAGCCCGTCGATCACGCGCACGTAAGCGATGACGCCCTTGTACGTATCGTAGTGCGTATCGAAGATCAAGGCGCGCGGCGGCGCAGTCGGATCACCTTTCGGCGGCGGCACCTCGCGCACGATCGCTTCCAGCAGCGGCCCGATGCCGACGCCTTCTTTAGCCGAGACGCGCAGCACGTCTTCCGGCTTGCCGCCCAGAATGTGCGTCACCTCGGCGGCGACCTCATCGGGCCGCGCCGAGGCCAGATCGATCTTGTTGAGCACCGGCACGATCGTCAGATTGGCCTCGACGGCGAGATAGAGATTCGCCAGCGTTTGCGCTTCCACGCCCTGCGTCGCATCGACGACGAGGATCGCGCCTTCACAGGCGTACAACGCGCGGCTGACCTCGTAGGTAAAATCCACGTGGCCCGGCGTGTCGATCAAATTCATCTCGTACTCTTCGCCGTTCTGCGCGGTGTGTCGCATGCGCACGGCGGAGGCCTTGATCGTCACGCCTTTTTCGCGTTCGAGATCCATCGTATCCAGCACCTGCGCGCTCATCTCGCGCTCGGTCAGCGTGCCGGTCTGTTCCAGCAGCCGATCGGCCAGCGTGGACTTGCCGTGATCGACGTGGGCAATGATGCAGAAATTTCGGATGTGAGATTCGTTCATAGGATCGAAACCAATTCAAGCTGGTCATGGAACTGGCAGAAAATAATCATCCGGGGTAGGTTGCGCGGCCCGCATCTCATTATACCCCCGCTATGACCGGTAAATACGCGGCACACGCGCCATCACCATCGACGTGGTCTCGTAGTTGTTCGTGCCGAGTTTAACCGCCACGTCCTCGGCGCGAAGGCGATCGTCGCCCTGCGATCCGATCAGCACGACTTCATCGCCCAACTTGACGTCGGGGAGGTGCGTCACGTCGATCATGCACTGATCCATGCACACTCGACCGACGATCGACGCGCGCCGGCCCCGCACCAGCACCTCGCCCCAGTGATTAGGCTTGCGCCGGAAGCCGTCCGCGTACCCGATCGGAATCACGGCAATGCGCTCGTAGTCCGAGGTAATATACGTGCCGCCATACGAGATGCGCGAACCGGGCGGCAGCGTCTTCACCGCCGCGATCAGCGTCTTCAACGTCAACACGGGCCGGAAGTCGCTGGGGCAGAGAATGTCGTCGCTGGGATCAAGCCCGTGTTGAATGATGCCGGGCCGCACCATATCGAGGTGCATTTCCGGGAAGCGCAGAATCGTCGGCGAGTTGGCGCAGTGCTTGATCGGCACGTGAATACCGCGCGCTTCAACCTCGCTGAGCAACCGCTTGAACTGCTCGAACTGCTGAACCGTGTACGCGGGATCGGCTTCATCGGCCTTGGCGAAGTGCGTGAACACGCCCTCCAGCACGAGGCCGTCCATCGCCGCGATTTTCGTAATTGCTTCGACGGCCTCAGCGGGCAGGAAGCCCAGCCGCCCCATGCCGGTATCAACCTTGACGTGAACGCGCATGACTTTGCCCAGCGACTGTGCCGCCCGCGCAAAGTCCGTGGCCGTTTCGAGATCGCTCACCATGCACGCCACGTCATTCGCAATGGCCGAGTCAGCCAACCAGCCCGGCGTCCAACCCACGACCAGTTTGGGAAGCGACACCTCGCGCGGCTCCAGCGACAGCGCCTCCGCCAATGACGCCAAGCCCAGCATCGACGCGCCCGCTTTCTCGGCGGTCTGCGCGATGGCTTTCAGGCCGTGACCGTAGGCTTCGGCCTTCACCATCGACAGCACTTTCACTTTTGGCCCGACCCGCTCGCAGATGCGGCGGATGTTGTACTCGGACGCGGTTAGATCGATTTCGGCCCAGGTGGGACGCGGTGGGTTCATGTTAGATTTCTGATTTGGATTATATACTGCGCGCGGGCATAAACTGAGCTTCTCGGTCATGCCCGCATGCCCTGAGCGCAACGCAGTCGAAGGGTTGGCGGGAATCCAGCGGCCTATCAGCGTGACTCGCCAACTGGAGGCCCGACAGCCCTTCGACTGTGCTGCGCTCAGGGCGTTCGGGCATGACGGCGGCACGCGAACAAAAGCGCAAATTATGCCCGCGCGCAGTATAGCAGGCTTTACTCCACCGTCACGGACTTCGCCAGATTCCTCGGCTGATCGACATCCGCGCCGCGCCGCACGGCGATGTAATACGCCAGCAGCTGCATCGGGATCGACAGCAGGATCGGCGTCAGCAGCGCGGGCGCGGACGGCACGTACAGCACGTGATCGGCCTTGCGCTTGATCGCTTCGTCGCCGTCGGTCGCCACCGCAATCACCACCCCGCGGCGCGCCTTGGCCTGCTCGATCTGGCTGAGCATCTTGTCGTACACCGCATCCTGCGGCGCGAGGCAGACCACCGGCATCTTCTCGTCAATCAGCGCGATCGGCCCGTGTTTCATCTCGCCGGCCGGATAGCCTTCCGCGTGGATGTATGAGATTTCCTTCAACTTCAACGCGCCTTCCAGCGCAATGGGATAGTTGATGCCGCGTCCCAGGAATAAGAAATTTTCGTAGCGATAAAACTCCCCGGCCAGCGCCTCGATCAGCGGCGCGCGATCGAACAGGTGGCCGATCAGATCGGGCAAGCGCGCCAGATCATCGACCACGGCGCGCAGCCGATCGCCGCTCAAGGTGCCGCGCAGTTGACCGAGGTACGCGCCCAACAAGTATTGATCGACCTGCGAACCGGTGAAGGTTTTGGTCGAAGCGACGCCGATTTCCGGCCCGGCCTGAATCAGAATCGCGCCGTCGCTGACTCGATGCGCCTGCGAACCGATCACGTTGGTGATGGTCCACAGCGGGCAGCCCGCGTTATCGGCCAGTTCCATCGCTGCCAGCGTATCGACGGTCTCGCCGCTCTGCGTGAGCGCCAGCACCGCCACCGACGGATCGATCACGGGGTTGCGATAGCGGAATTCCGAGGCGATGTCCACCTCGACCGGCATGCGCGCCAGCGACTCGATCATGTTGCGGCCCACCAGCGCGGCGTGCCAGGACGTGCCACACGCGGCGATCACCAAGCGGCTGATCGCGCTGGCCGATTGCGGCGTGAGGTTCATCTCCGGCAGTTCGATCAAGCCGCGATCGAAATCGGCGCGGCCACGGATCGTATCCGTGATCGAGCGGGCCTGCTCGAAGATTTCCTTCTGCATGAAGTGGCGATATTCGCCCTTGGCCGCGGCCGTCGGATCGTACGGCACGTGGTGGACGGGCGCATCGACCGGGTCGCCCTCGAGCGTGATGATCCGGTAACCGTCCTGCACGATCACGGCCAGCTGCCGCGATTCGAGGAAGATCATCTGGCGCGTGTAATCGAGGATGGCGGGCATATCGGACGCGAGGAACATCTCGCCCTGCCCGATGCCCAGGGTCACGCCGCCGGCATTGCCGATGCGCGCCGCGATCAGCCGATCGGGTTGGCGCCGGTTCATCAACACCACGGCCTGCGCGCCCTGCAAGCGCCGGAGCGTCAAGCGCGCGGCTTCTTCAAACGACTGGCCGGCTTTAATGTATTCTTCGACGAGATGGACGATCGTTTCGGTGTCGGTCTCGCTCTTGAAGACGTGGCCGGTCGCCTGCAATTCGCGGCGCAGATCGAGGAAGTTCTCGACGATACCGTTGTGGATCACGACGAGGTCGCCGGTGCAGTCGAGGTGCGGATGGGCGTTGATTTGATTGGCGCGGCCGTGCGTGGCCCAGCGGGTGTGCCCGATGCCGATCGATCCGGCGATGGGGCGGGCCGCCAGCAGCTCGCGCAGCGCATCGAGTTTGCCCGCGTCGCGGCGCACTTCTACGCGATCGTTCTGAATCACGGCGATACCGGCGGAATCATAGCCGCGATATTCCAGCCGCTTGAGACCCTCATAAATCACGGGCGTCGCATTTCGCGGCCCGACATAACCAACAATGCCACACATGAGACTCCTCCAGTTTGGGGAATGGTAATCGGGGATCAGGGATCAGGGATCGGTTGCGTCGTACGGCCGCTGACGGGTGGATTGACGATGTCGGTCGTTGGTAGGGTTGGAATGCTGGCCCTTCCACAGGCTCTTCGTTCCCGTCCTCGGAAGCATGGCTGCCTCTGAGGACGGGGGCTGTGAGCTTGGCTTCGAGAGACTTTGGTGAACACGATAAATTTGCCTCAGCGTTTGGTTTCTTTGATACCACAAACTATGACTATGGCGCATATCCCCACAAATCACCAAGGTTTTCACCGCCGATTCCACCCAAAACACCTCCCAATATCCCGCCAATGACGCCGCCAACAACCGTTCCCACGCCAGGCACCACTGAACCTACAGCAGCCCCAGCCGCGCCAAATGCCCAAGCGCCCGCTAATCCTCCGGCAATACCACCCGTGGCACGTCTCGTATTGGCATAAGTGGTACATGGTGTGTTTACATCTTCGGCATACGCCTGACCTAACGTAAGTGCTCCTACAGCCAGGCCTAATGCCCCCCCCCTTAAAAGTTTTTTCGTCATTGACGCTTTCCCCATCGCTTCGAGCGATAAAACGCCGGGCCCTTGCTGCGCAGCATAACCCACTTGGTTAAGCATGGCGCCGGTTTGCTGAGTGCCTATAATGCCCCTTACAGCGCCGGGATTAGGTGGAAGTGGAGTAAAACCTGGGCCTACACCTCCCCCCACGCCCATCAATAATCCCGTGACATCTGTCCTGTTTACCGGATCTCCACCCACATACGCATACACATTCACATCCCCGCCGGCAAAACCGATGGGGTCTTTGGTTGTCCAGCGGCCCGTCTCGGCGTCATAGTCGCGCGCGCCGAAGCGCACCAGGCCGGTATCGGAATCATACAACCCACCCGCAAAGCCGAACGGCTGGAAGCCAGGGTTGGTATCGGCCAGGACGTTGCCAAATGCATCGTAATCCATCCGTTGCACGACCGCGCCCGTTGCGGCATTGACCACCAGGCGCACGCTGCCCAGCTGATCGGTCACAAGCCGGTACGTAATGCCACCCTTGATCATATAGTCCGGGACATTGACGTGGGTGGCATACACAAAGCGGCTCACCATCTGCCCCGCGCCGCCTAATTCGGCCACCGGCGCCAGTTGGCCTTGATACAAGAACCCTTGCGTCAGCGTCCCATTGACCTGTTTGCCGATGCGCCGGTTTTGCCCATCCACCCGATAAGCAATGTGCTTGCCAACAGGCAGCGTGACTGCGTATAGATTGCCCAAGGCGTCGTAGGTATAGTTGGTGGTTTGTCCGCCAACCGTTTTGCTCTGCAATTCACCATTGGCGGTATAGTGATAAGTGGTCGCGCCGTATTGCAGCAACCGGTCTTGGGCATCATAGCTGCCGGTCGTGACTGCGCCAGCAGCGGCAGTGTACTGAGTGCGATTGTTGTTGGCATCATACCCATACTGCGCCGCCGTCGCGCCATTGCGCTGCACAACGTTTAACCGCCCAGCGACCTCATACTGGTACCCATAGGTGTCCGTCTGTCCCCCAAGGGTTTCGGTCTTGCCGGTGATGCGGCCAAGCGCATCGCGGGTATAGTGCGCGATATAGAGCGCCACGCTGTTGTAGTCAGCGCGATAGGTCGCCGGTTCGCCAAAGGCGTTATAGGTCCAGGCGTCGGTCACACCAGCCAGTGTGCTGCCGGTTAATAGCCCATTGTGCGGCTGATAGGTCAACGCCAGGTCGCCCGATTGCGTCAGCAAGCCATCGGCATCGTAGGTATAGGAAATTACCACCCCGTTGACGCTCTGGGCGTAAATTTGGAAGTCGTTGTTGTACGTGTACACCACGCGCCCGGCAATGGCTCCGCTCCAGGTCTCCCCGGTCAACAGGCTGCCATCGTAGCGGTACGCCACTTGCCCGCCATCCGGCGCGGTGATAGTCGCCAACTGGCCGGTGGTGGAATGATAAGTATAGCCTAGCGTGCCAGTGAGCAGTTGCGCCGTCTGCAAGCGACCGGCGGCATCATACTGATAGTCCACGCGCTGCCCATCCGGGCGCACCAGGCGGGTCAATTGCCGGTCGGCGTTGTAGGTGTAGGTGAAGGCCGGATTGCCGCCGCCAACGGCTGGCGGAAGGTAGAGCGCCGGTAAGTTGACGGCGGTGTAGCTGAACACGTGCGTGGGCTGGCCGGGCGGGG
>Ga0194044_10000623_pt1 | contig 17702 bp, 17 predicted proteins | sample JunL4417m_MetaG_FD_155460 | JGI IMG/M metagenome (GOLD analysis project Ga0194044, IMG submission 155460) | Anoxic zone freshwater microbial communities from boreal shield lake in IISD Experimental Lakes Area, Ontario, Canada - Jun2016-L442-17m | ecosystem: Environmental > Aquatic > Freshwater...
AGCCACCACCCTCCTCGCCGCCGACCCATCCCTCGCCGAGCACCCGCTCCTCGCCCAAGCCCTCACCCGCTTCGACGAGCAGATTCATTTGGAATAAAAGAAATACAAAACAATCAATTTTAAAATCACTTGCCACAAAAAACGCTATGAAACAAACATTAAAATTCCCCGATGGATTCCTCTGGGGTGCAGCCACCTCCTCACATCAGGTCGAGGGCGGCAACCACAATAACTGGTCAGAATGGGAACTCCAAAACGCCGAACGACTCGCCCATGAATCCGAAGCTGCTTTCAAACACAATCCTCATTGGAAAAACTTTCAGAGCGAAACAACAAGTCCTACTAACTATATCTCCGGCATCGCCTGTGATCATTACCATCGATACGAAGAGGACTTTGATCTCGCCCAATCCCTCGGTCACAATGCTCACCGATTCTCCATCGAGTGGTCGCGCATCGAGCCCGAGGAAGGCGTCTTCAACGAACAGGCCATCGAACACTATCGACGCGTCTTACTCGCCCTCAAAGCCCGTAACATTACACCATTCGTCACGCTCTGGCATTGGACGCACCCTATCTGGCTCGAGGCCAAGGGTGGCTTCAAAAGCAAACAATTCCCATTTTATTTCCAACGCTACACCCAGAAAATCGTCGAGGCACTCGGTGATGAAGTTGTCTTTTGGATCACCATCAATGAACCTGGCGTCGTCGCTACTCATGCCTATTGGAAGGGGTTTTGGCCGCCACAGGAAAAAAGTTTCTTCGCCTGCGTCTCCGCTCTCCGTATACTCATCGAAGCGCACCGGCAAGCTTACGCTACCATCAAAAAAATCTCGCCACACGCCAAGGTCGGCATCGCCACGCATCAAGTCGCTTTCCAAATCGCCCGTCCGACACTCTACAATAAATTTTTACAACGAATCGCCCACTCCTTCTGGAATCGCTGGTTCCTCAATTGTATCGCGCGATATCAGGATTTCATCGGACTCAACTTCTATGGTAGAAATATTATCGACAATGGTTTTTACAAAAACCCTAATGAGCAACAGACTGATCTTGGTTGGGAATTCTCTCCCGAGTCCCTCTATCAAGCCCTCGTCGAATTGAAACCCTACAACAAACCGATCTATATAACCGAGAACGGCCTCGCCGATGCCTCTGATGAATTGAGACAACAATTCATCCCGCTCGCCCTCACCGCCGTCCACCAAGCCATCTCTGATGGTACTGATGTGCGCGGCTATCTCTACTGGTCGCTCCTCGATAACTTCGAATGGGACAAAGGTTTCTGGCCACGCTTCGGCCTCATTACTATTGATTACCAAACCCAAAAACGCACCCCCCGAGAGAGCGCGTATCAGTATGCGAAAATTTGTCGGGAAAATGCGCTCGAGATTACATCCGATCCGGAGCCGACACCCCGATAAGGCGGAGTGTTTCGGCGAGGACGATTTGGGTTGCTCGGACGAGGGCGAGTCGCGATTGCGTGAGCTCCGGTTGCTCTACATCGATCACCCGACACTCGGCATAAAACGAATGAAATCGATCCGCCACCCGAAGAGCATAGTGCGGGAGCTTGTGCACCTGATAATCCTCGGCGATTTCTGCCACCAATTTTGGAAATTGCATCAACTCGCGGATGAGGTCAAGTTCTTTGGATTCGGAAATTTTCAAACCTACTTTTTGCAAATCATCAACAGGTATTCCTTGTTCTTGCGCCTTCGCAAGAATACTCGCAATCCGCGCATAGGCATACTGTGCATACGGTCCAGTCGAACCATCCAAACGAACCGATTCATCCATATCGAATTCGATCTTGCTGGTGGAAGAATACTTCAGCATCGCGAACCGGATAGCTCCTAGAGCAATCATCGACACATTTGGTGCCTCCGGAAATTGTTTTGATACTTTTTGAGTTACTTCCTCGATGAGCACTCGCGCCTGAATGATATTCCCTTTGCGTGACGACATACTTTCACCACCCTTCAATGAAACGAAATCATATTCGATATGTTGCATATTCCGCGTAAACCCGTACAGCTCCAAAATTTTGAACAATTGTTTCAAATAGAGCATTTGGCGGATATCTATTACATAAATGCTTCGATCGATACCGAATTCCTCAAATTTTTTTTTGGCCAAGGGAATGTCCTTCAATCCATACAAAATCCCGCCATCACGCCGCATCAATACCAAGACACCTAAATTGTACGCTTCTAAATTCGCAATAATCGCACCATCACTTTTTTCAACGATGCCTTTTTCCAACAGTTCCGGCAATAACGATCGCCCATCCCGCTCTTCGACACTCTCATAGAAAAGTACATCAAATGAAACTCCGAACATCGTATAAATACGGTTGAATTCATCCAGTGACCATTGTTTTGTTTTTTCCCACAGAGCGACCAATTCCGGATCACCCTCATCAAACCGCCTCTGTACGGCCTTGAAATCCTCTTCATACTCGGGCTGTTCCGCAATTGCTTGGGATGCTTCGGTATAGACTTTTCCGAGAAATTCCGCTTTATTTTCGATAGCATCCAAATTATCTTGACTGTGAAATTTTTGCAACCCCCAAAGGCATTTGGCGATATGCGTTCCGGTATCGCCAAAGTAATTCGCCGAGAGCGTTTGGTAACCGGATTTTCGCAATACATTCACGATCGAGCTCCCAATAAATACATTGCGTAGATGCCCAATGTGGAATTCTTTATGCGTGTTCGGTTGCGAATATTCCACCATCACTTTTTCTTTCTTCTCTTCGCCTTGACCATATTGCTCACCCTGCGACAAAATCTCTTTCACCCTCGACTGCAAGAAGTTTTGCGAGAGGTAAAAATTGATATACCCGGGTCTGACAACTTCTATTTTCTCGATATCTGTATTATTTTTGTCATCACCGGATTTGAGAATTGTTTCTTTGATCATCTCTGCGATTTCCATCGGGCTTTTGCCGACCTGCTTGACCAGGGCCATGGCGATATTGGTCGTATAATCGCCAAACTCGCTCGACTTCGGTGTCGTCACCTCTATTTTCACGCCCTCAAAAACCGGCCACCCACCATCGGATTGGAGACTTTTTAGTGCTTGCTGGAGTTGTTCCTCGAGAATTTTCTGCATAGTTTTTTCATTCATTACTCCTTCAATGTATCCTATTTCTCGCTTTTTGCAAAGTCTCGCTTTCTCAGAAGCGGCATAAAAGTGCACTTAGTCTTTCCCGATAATCTCTACAGTTTTCAAACGCGAAGTCTTGCCTCGTACGATACGGACAAGACTTTTTGCTACACCAAAATATTCAGGGAGTAATTCGATAAGCTGTTCATTCGCCTTGCCATCCACCGGTGTCGCCGATAAGCGCACCACGAAACTCCCGTCCGCCTGGGACTCGACTCCCGACTTCCTTGACCTTGGTCTGACTTTGATGTGGATTTTCATATTAAATCTCACCGTAGCGCTCCTCGATATCAGCCAACGTCTGGTCAATAGCTTTCAGGATTTCCGGCTTCGTGACATTTTTCTTGGCTTCTTGGAGTGAGCGTACCAACTCTCGGTGTTCATCCTCATCTTTAATCCCCGCTTCGAGAGCTTCTTGGGATCGGAATATCGCCTCATCCGCATGATCATTTACACGTTTCTGTTCCAATGATTCTTCCTCTGGCAGTTCGAATTTCATAGGTGGTTGTATTAACAAATCAGACTAGCCACTTTCATTATAACCCAACCTCTCCCCGACCCTCCCCTCAGCTGATGGGAGGGGGAAATGCCGTATCTCAACAGTAAACCCAAACAGAGCGTTTTCCTAACAAGTAGAGAAAAAACCTAACCCTAAACAAAACCCGAACAGCGGGCTCCCCCTCATTGGATAAGGAGGGGGCAGGGGGCGGTTGAGTTTAAGTATAATTTCAAAACTTTCAACCCTTTATAAAACCAAACTTTGCGACAAAAGGAAGTTGCCCTGAAATCCCAATATAAGCTACGTATGAAAGTACAAGATGTTGCCAACCAAAACTATCAGGGTTATTCCATGACAAATGAAATACAAAGTACAAAGCAATCCATCCGATGAAAGCACCTAGCCCATTAAACAAGTATTCTGCATACTTATACTCGATAGTTTTTGGTGGTGTTGATTGAAAATGAATCTGAAAACATTTAACACCATACAAAAACGAATGAATTCCAGCAACTACCCAAAACAATTCCCACGGAAATATAATTCCTTTCATAAGCATAAATTAGCTAATTTCCCACAAAAAGCGGAGCCGAAGCTCCGCCATTATGGTCACATTTACTTTTTCTCTTCGCTCTCGACTTCGGCGTCCTTGGGCGCTTCGCCAGTGGCACCGGCAGCGTCTCCGGTTGGAGGGGTGTCACCTTCCGGCTTGGCCTTGGCGGCTTCGGCTTCTTGCGCGGCTTTGTAGAGCTTCTCACCAATACCCTGAGCAGAGGCAGAAAGCATTTCAGTGGCTTTCTTGATCGCTTCGAGGTCGTCGCCGTTCTTCACCTTGTTGAGTTCATCCAGTTTTTCTTGCACCGGCTTCTTCTCATCCTCGGTCAATTTGTCGCCCGCATCCTTCATCGCCTTCTCGGTCGTGTAGGAGAGGCTGTCTGCCATATTGCGTGCTTCAACGAGCTCTTTCTTTTTCTTGTCGTCATCGGCGTGAGCTTCGGCGTCCTTCTTCATCCGCTCGATTTCGTCTTTGGAGAGTCCGGTCGAGGCTTCGATACGAATCGATTGTTCTTTGTTGGTCGCCTTATCCTTGGCCTTCACGGTCAGGATGCCCGACGCATCGATGTCAAAAGTGACTTCGACCTGCGGGATGCCGCGCGGTGCTGGCGGGATACCATCGAGGATAAATCGTCCGAGGGATTTGTTGTCATCCGCCATCTCGCGCTCACCCTGGAGCACGTGAATCTCCACGCTCGGCTGGTTGTCGGCCGCGGTCGAGAAGACCTGCGAACGCGATACCGGCACGGTCGTGTTGCGATCGATGAGCGGGGTGCGAATGCGTCCCATCGTCTCGATACCAAATGTGAGCGGTGTCACATCGAGCAAGAGCACATCCTTCACCGAACCCTCAAGTACACCACCCTGGATAGCCGCACCCATCGCCACGACTTCATCTGGGTTCACGGAAATATTTGGTTTCTTGCCGAAAAACTTCTCCACCGTCTGGAGCACGAGTGGCATACGGGTCATACCACCCACCAATACGATCTCATTGATGTCGCTGGCGGAGAGCTTGGCATCGGCCAATGCTTTCTTGACCGGTTCGAGGGTCGACTCCACGAGGTCGCCCACGAGTTCCTCCAATTTCGCACGGGTCATCTTGAGGAGCAAGTGCTTAGGGCCGTCCGCGCCACTCGTGATGAACGGCTGGTTGATTTCAGTATCATTGGCGGTCGAGAGTTCGATCTTGGCTTTTTCGCCAGCCTCCTTGATACGCTGGAGTGCGAGCGGATCCTTGGAGAGGTCGATGCCCTCCTGTTTGCGGAATTCTTCGATCACCCAGTGGATGATCCGTTGGTCGAAGTCATCACCACCCAAGTGCGTGTCGCCATTGGTCGACTTCACTTCTACCGTGTCCTCCGCCACTTCGAGAATCGAAATATCAAATGTTCCTCCACCCAAATCGTACACCGCGATCTTCTCGTCCTTCTTCTTGTTGAAACCATATGCGAGCGCGGCGGCTGTCGGCTCGTTGATGATGCGTCGGACTTTGAGCCCCGCGATCTCACCCGCCTCGATAGTCGCCTTGCGTTGTGAGTCATCGAAATACGCCGGCACCGTGATGACCGCTTCGGTGATCGTCTCACCCAAACGCTCCTCGGCATCGGCCTTCAATTTGCTCAACACCATCGCGCTGATTTCCTGCGGCGTGTATTCCTTGTTCCCCATCAAAACCTTCACACCCTCGCCTGCCTTCACGATCTTGTATGGGAGCGTCTTGGTATCGCGCTGCACCTCTTCATCGTTGAAGTGTCGTCCGATCAATCGCTTGATCGAGAAGAGGGTATTCTCCGGATTGGTCACACCCTGTCGCTTGGCGAGCAACCCTACCAACCGCTCACCGGTCTTGGACACCGCCACCATCGACGGGGTCGTGCGATTGCCTTCCTTGTTCTCCAAAATACTCGGCGAACCACCCTCCACGATCGCCATCGCCGAGTTCGTCGTCCCTAAGTCAATACCCAATATCTTTGCCATAATTTTATGATTACTTTTTATACTTCGTTACCAATAACATATTCAGTATAGCAAAAGATTAGCAGTCGTCAAGTCCGAGTGCTAACTTCTAAAATATCTCCTCCTAAAAGCAAAAAATAACCAATAAAAAAGCGGGATATCCTTGTCGTATCCCGCTGATACCTCTTCATTTCAAACTCGTAATCTTTGAATTGCTTCGAGAATATCTTCTTGAATTGCTGTCACCTCATCATTTGATTCACCTTCTTCATAAGGGAGACCTTCGGCTTTGAAAGCAAGAAAACAATATGCTCCGATACCGGTCAAATCATCGACTGCTAATTCTAGACCAGTTTTTTCACAAATATACTGACTAATCAAATGAGTGTCCATAAGAGAACATCCTTCAATAGCTACAATTCCTACCATACCCTCAATTTCAGATCCCCACAACACCATATTCCACTTTCGTTTTTCCATTTTTTCCACCTCTTAAATTTTTAAAACATAACACAAACACACATCTCATCGAGAACTAAGAAAAGTTCTTTTTCGTCTCGAATAAAGTATGCGCTTTTTTCCTATTTTGTCAAGCCAAACTCAGACAGACTGAAAAGCCCGAGCCTTCCACTCTGAAGATTGTCGGCAGAGGAGCTCATCGGCTTGATCAGGGTGCGCCAAGAGCGTTTTCACGGCGATCTCAATTCGCATGCCCTGCGAACCCTTGCAGAGGACGACATCACCCGGCACGATCCACTGCGTCGCAATCTCCCCCGCCCGCACCGGCGACTCGAGCCACCAGACTTGATGTTCCGACCAACCCATCTTTAATAATTCTTCATACGCCTTGCGCATCCGCGTGCCGACCAGTATCGCCCGCTCTACGCTGTATTGTTGCAACCACTCCGCCACCCGCTTGTGATCACGCTCACTCGTCGCACCCAACTCGAGCATATCGCCCAAGATAGCCACGCGCCGATTGGCAGGTACTGATTGCAATGTCTGAAAAGCCGATTCGAGCGAAGCTGGCGAGGAATTGTACGTATCATCGATGACCACACTCCCATTCACACCCTCGAGTGGACGCATCCGCCCTGACAACGAACGAAACTCCGCGAGAGATTGCGTCATCTCCACGAGATTCAGTTTGAGCGATAGTCCGACCGCCATCGCCGCCAACACCGCGGGGATATGATGCTGAGCGATCACGAACGGCAACCGCACTGGTAGCACCTTGCTCTCATACCGCAGGCGAAACAACAACCCATCGAACATCGATTCCTGCCAATGCACGCTCTCCGCTCGCAGTGTTGCACTTTCATCAAAACCATACGAAAAGACCGTTTGCGCTTTGGTTTTCTTCAAGAGTTTCACGGTATACGGATTGTCAGCATTCACGATAGCCACACCCTCCCGATCGAGCTCGGTCAATATCAGCCCCTTCTCCTTGGCGATCGCCGCGAGAGTGCCAAAGAATTCCAAATGACTACCAGAAATATTCGTCACCACACCAATATCCACTGGAATAAATGACAACAAGTATTCCATATCCCCGGGCCGATCAATCGCCATCTCGAGTATCAGTATCTCGGGGTAGAGTTCTTTGTTCGTCATCAATTGCAACCACCGCCACACCACCGCGAGCCAGAGGACGAGCGAACGGCCACCCGTTTTCATTCCCAGTATGGTCAAAGGGATGCCGATTTCATTATTATAATTCGACTCGTTTTTGCGTATCACGAAACGCTCTGCCAATACGAGCGCAATCGCCTCCTTGGTCGAAGTCTTGCCCACCGACCCGGTGATCCCGATGATCTTCGGCTGATACTTACGCAACACCGCCCGAGCCATCCACCGCAGTGGTCGCTCCAATATCTTTCTTTGAAATGATTTTTCTTGTTGTTGTAATCCCATAAAAACATCTTCTTTTATTGTTTCATCTGCAATTTCACCGAACCGGCAAAACGCAAAACATCGGAGGCGAAAACAGTCGTCAATAACTTCTTGTTTTGGTGTCGCTCTTTCGCGAAACTCAGTAGTCGCTTCAAAAGCTCCGCCATATCGATTCCACTTGCTTTCCAAAGGTGATGGTACAATGTTCCCGGAAGCGTATTGATTTCATTGGCGTAAAGTTTGTCGTTCTTTGTGTCATACAAAAAATCTACTCGTGCAATACCGGAGCAGCCAAAAAGTTTGAAAATCTGCTTCGAATAATCCTGTAATTCTTTGGTTCGTTCTCCGCTCAGCCGCGCCGGGATGACGATATTGTTTTGCGCATTCCCCAATTGGGCGCCACCTTCATCGATATACTTCGACTCGTAACTGAAATGTTCACCAGTAAATACCGACTCCTGCACCAATGAAACTTCTGGCGCATCATTACCCATCACGGCACAGGTCACATCCATCAGCGACTCAATACTCTCTTCAACGATCACGCGATCATCATAGTGCAAAGCCACTTCGACAGCATTCACCAATTCTTCCGGCGTTCGTGCCTTAGCAATCCCAATCGACGAACCCAAGCGTGCCGGTTTCACAAATACCGGCCACTGTAACTTTCCGATTTTCTCAAGTACCGCTTCTTTGTGAGCATTCCAATCAGTCGAAATCACAACAGCGAAGGGCGTCGTCGGAATACCCGCACTCTGATAAAGTTGTTTCGTGATAATTTTATCCATCGCCATCGCCGAAGAAGTTACGCCACAACCGATATATGGTACATTCGCCAGCTCAAACAAACCCTGCACCGTTCCATCTTCGCCATTTTGACCATGAAAAGCTGGGAATGCGATATCAATCACCATTTCTTTGGAAAAAGTTTTTTTCGTTTTCAAAATTATTTTTTCTTGTGATGCATCAATATCGACAACGCACTGCGGTATTGATTGCAGTTTTTCTTCGAATCGTCCTTCGGTAAAAAATTTCAACTTCCCCAGAACTTCGTCCGCATACCATCGTCCTTGTTTATCGATATATACCGGAACAGTTATGTATCCAATTTTTCGCAATTCATGCAAAATAAACTGTGCTGTAATAATAGAGATTTCATGTTCGGGATTTCGACTCCCAAAAAATACACCGATAGTTGGTTTAGCCATAAACAGTTAAAAATAGTTATCTGTCAAATCATTTTGGAATAAAATCGTGTCACCTCGGCGGAGCACCATCCCCAGATCGGCATGAGCCTCTGGCGTCGTAGCATACACACTAAAGTTAGTATACCCTTTTTCAGCGAAATACGCTTCTATGTAGCCTGTCATAACACTCTTTATCAGTAACACTTCATCGGCAACGCGAATATACTCCGAGGCTAATTGCTGGTGAATTTCTTCTGATTTTTCACCCAACTCAACCAATCCAGGGGTAAGGATTATTTTCCGCCCCTTCGACCGAGCCAAAACTTCAATTGCGCTCAGGGCACCCTCACGATTCCCATTATAACTATCATCCAAAATCCAAACATCCGTCATAGGATTATAAATCGGTTGCAAACGATGCTCTACAGGAACAACCAACTTCACTCGTTCTTGTAATTCTTCCAATGATACACCGAGTTTTTGTGCCAACGTCATTCCTAACACGAACAGCAATGCGTTATGTTGCCCCAGCAACTTCGTCGTAAACGGCATTCCTTGCCACGCGAAACTCAAACCGGCGAAGTTTTCCAATGGCACAATAGAAGTCACATCTTTCTCTGAAACCTGGATAACCTCGCATAAGATTGCTTGTTGTTCCTGAATCGCCTCGTGGATATATGTATTAGCATCATTCAATACAGTGCACTCACGCGTAGCTCGTGGAAGTTCAAATTTTCCCTTCACGATGTTTTCGATACTCCCAAATCGTTCCAAATGCGACTCGCTAATACCGGTCAATATCGAGTACTGTGGCCGCACCAAGTCACACAAAGCCTGAATATCACCGCGGCGATGCGCTCCCATTTCAACAATAAATATGTCTGCTTCAAAAATTTCTTTTTTATGGGTAAAAATAAATTCCACTACCCCCAGGTCAGTATTGATATTCTCCGGCGTCTTCACGACCACAAACGAATCCTCCAAAAGCTTGGCCACTATTTCTTTCATTGTCGTCTTGCCAAAACTCCCTGTAATTCCGATTACTCTCGCTTTCGATTGCCGCATAATGTTACGAGCACGATTCACAATACGTCGTTTTAAAAATTGTTCAAAAGGAGATATCAGCCAAGCGGACACAACCAGAAAAAGCGGTGAGGCAAAAAGATCAATCAACAGAGCCATCACAACACCAATCATTCCGAGTAAAAACCAACCAATCACCGCAAAAACAATTTCTACGAGCAGTGTCAAACCGTACAAAAGCCATACCTTCCTCGTCCAATGGAGTGTCCCTCGTCGCTCCAATCGCCACCAGCGGAGATGCGTATAGGCAAAATGAACGAATCGCTCCGCATCATAATTCTCGCTTTGAAAAATATAGAGTAATTTTCTCAGTATCATACCAGGGCTTTCAAAAAAACATCTTTAAATGATTCTGGCGCATCAAGAAAAACATAGTGCCCCGCTTGTGCGACAATCTCTAGTCGACTCTGAGGAAACAACTTTTGAAAAACATACGCATCATCAATGGGTGTGCTCTTATCACTATTCCCCCAGATCAAAACGACAGGGATTTTTATTTTCTGAACATCGTCACGCACATCCTCTGAAATAATCTGCTGATAGATTGTCTGCATAGCTCCCGACTCCAAGTAGTCTTCACTCCCGATCCAGGCATAAAGTTGCTTCCGAATTCGCTGACGAAATATTCCAACTACAGGTAATTTTAACAACCATCCTAACGATTTGGCGAATCCAAGCAATACAGCTTTACGCACAGTATTCTTGTGTCGAATGCCAGCACTTCCGATGAGAATCAACCGCTCTGCACGCTCATACCGAGCCGCATAGCGCACCGCAATACTGCCACCAAACGAATGTCCTATCAGAATTATTTTTTGAATGCCTAACTTTTCCAAAAAATGCTTCAAAAACAAAGCGTATTCATTCAACGACCAAGCGGTCTTCGGCTGTTCACTCCCGCCAAACCCGGGTAAATCAATCGCAATCGCGTCGGCGCAATACGAAAGCACTTCACGAAAACTCTCACTGTTTGCGCCCCAACCATGTAAAAACACAGTGACTGATGCTTCCTCATCTGCGCGACCCGAAAAATTCTGCACATAATGAATGCGCAACCCATCAACGATACTCTCTTTTGATTCTATTCCTACTTGTCGTGATGACATAAAATGCTTTGATAGAGGTAAAAATCTTTATATTGACAACTCCTGAAAATCGCGCTATATTAATGGTGTAGTGATAAGACCTTCTTGTAGTTGCACTTGGCGTTCCCTTCCATCGGTTGGCAAAAGCCTTGGCACAACAAGCTCAAGAGGCACACTTCCCCGCAAGGGGATTTTTGTTTTTCTCCAACACATACGGTTTTTCGAAACGGATTTTCTCTTGAGCATAAACATCATACCACGCGGTTTCTTTTCTCTCGTATTTCTGAAAAATTCCATAACAAAACACATCGCATATCTGCAACCCGTAATTTTCATGAGACCGCTGATGGTACATATCGATAGGTATACCCGGATCAATCCTTGCCTCCAATTGATTGCGAATATACCCGTTGAATTCCTCTATCTGAACTTTTCCCTTGCATCGATCAAAAATCATTTCGATCCGATCATTACACATACGCTCAAATGGAATGGCATCAATCACTTGGCGTGCCACAAAATTGTACACTCGTTCTTTATCTTCGGATAATCGTTCAAATAATCTTTTCTTATCAAGAGTGATCGAATAAATATCAAAAGGAATATCCCGTATTTGCTGATATAAATATCTCTTTATCATAAGTGTAGTCTCCGAGCCTTTTATTTCTCGAATGATTCTTTTTCGAGTGCTGCGCTGATTGAGCTTTCTTGCAAGCGTCTTCTTTGCAGCGATCGTCAATTTCCTATTGGCATCTCGCCCATCCACAACCAAAACCGTCACCGTAAAAAACTTCGACGGTTTTTTATTCACGAAATCGAATCCCAAATCTCCTGATTCATCCAGATATAAATAATGCATAAATCAAAACCTATTTCAACTTTTTGACGGAATTATTCTCAGCCAATGATCGCATTTGAATAATGGCAATCTCATTCAACTTTATGAGTCGATCGCTTTGAGATAATTTTTGGCGGATAAATTCTGCGTTCAGTGTTTCGAGATTGGCAAGACATACCAATTGGGTCACATCGGAATAATCCCGAATATTTCCCTCCAATTTCGGATTTTTATCGCGCCATTCCTTGGCGGTCATACCGAACAGCGCCACATTTAATACATCTGCCTCATTGGCAAAAATAATATTCACTTGTCGTTTAGAGATTCGTGCTGGAATGATATGCGCTTTGATAGCGTCCGTATGGATACGATAATTGATCTTCGTCAGCAGCCGCTTCGTATCCCAGCCGAGCGTCAAACGTTCATTTTCCTCTTCCTTGAGCCGCTGAAACTCCTTGATAAGATACAGCTTGAATTCAGGACTGATCCACGATGCGAATTCAAAAGCGATATCCTTATGCGCGAAAGTCCCGCCGCCATACCGACCAGATTTTGAGATAATACCAACAGCTCCGGTTTTTTCGATCCACTTTAGAGGAGATAAAACAAAGGAGTTTGATCCAGCCTCATTTTTAAACCCGTCGAATTCGACCAGTTTAAAATTTGTGTTATTTACCTTCTCCCAAAGTCCCAAAAACTCGATAGTATCACGAGTTCTCATCCAGTTTTTCACAATATCAGCTGGAGACTCAGCGTTTTTGAACCTTGCAATATCAGTCAAAGAGATAAAATCATTTGCTCTTTGCTTGAAAACAATCACTTGCGTACCCTGTACTACGATTTTCTTGTTTGTCATACCTAAATTGTATTACTCTCAGAAAAACTTGTTTTTTGTTCAACAACATGACTATTACTCACACTCTCCGTATAATAACATGAGGTTTATGAGAACCGTGCAATCCAACCTGCTTATCAGATTCGATAGAGACAATTTCAAATCCGCGACGAAAAATTTTCCGCAACAATGCTTCAGTAAAAAAATGATCATAATTCCAATATCCAATCGAATCCTTCGACCGATGCCACAGTCTCCCTGATTGCTTCGGAGAAAACCCCCGCTTAACCGACTGATCACTAAAAACGGAAAGATAAAACAGGCCACCTTGTTTCAAAACTTTTAATAAGCCTCGTTTATACTGTCCCCATTCCAATTGTGGCAAGTGATGAAACAAGCCCTTGTCAAAAATAATATCAAATGACTTCTCTTTGTAAGGGAGCTCTAGTACATCGCCTACTGTGAAAATAACTCGCTTTTCACTCAATTGTTTCTGCGCTGTTCGAGCCAATCGTACCGCTTCCTTCGAAGAGTCAATACCGGAAACAACAAATCCCTGTTGAGCGAAATAAAAGGAAAGCCATCCATTACCGCAACCAAGATCAAGTAATTTCCCTTTCGGGAATTTTCTCTCCACATTTTTTGCGAATGTTTTGACATTTTCGGGAATTTCTTCGCGCACCCAATAAGCCTCATTGCGCCTATAGGCTTCATCGAACCGACGTATAATATGATCTGTCAGCCTCATAACAACGTAATAACAATTTCTTATTTCACCGTCTCTGTCGGAGGGATTTTAGCATATCCGAGCAAAAATTTCATCACTTCGCCAAATACCGGCGCAGCAGACGACTCCGCCCACTCGACATTTTTTGGATCATCTATCTTCGCCAATATTACGAACTTCGGATCATTGATCGGCGCGTACCCGATAAATGAACCAATATTCACATTATCCTGATAGCCTTTGCCATCGGTCTTCGGCACCTGTGCTGTCCCTGTTTTCCCTCCCACGAGATACCCTGGAACATCAGCTCTCTTGCCATGTCCATTTACCACCACATCGCGTAACATTGTCCCGATAGTTTGTGCTGTGTCCGACCGAATCACTCGCCGCACCGAAACTGGAGGGATTTCCTCACGCGTCCCGTCTGGATGGATTTTCGCCTCGACTATCTGCGGTTTCATCAACTCTCCCCCATTGGCGAGCGCACCATATGCCATCACCATCTGGAGTGGTGTCACCGAAACTCCCTGTCCGAATGACGCGGTAAAAAAAGACAGAGAGCGCTTCGTGTTAGTAAGATTCGCCAGACTCCCCACTGCCTCGGCGGGCAGATCAATACCCGTCTTCGCGCCGAAACCAAATCGATCCATAAAATCACTGAACAGTGAATTACCCAAAAGCTTTTCAACGAACACCACACCAGTATTAATTGATTGATCCAATACCTTAACCATATTTGATTGACCATATATTTTTTCTTCGGCGTTCCTAATGTCATATCCAGATTCAAAGACATGTCCCGTATCGACATACTCGGTCAATGGAGTGACTTTACCTGCCTCCAATCCCATCGCCATCGTGAGCGGCTTCATAATTGACCCCGGTTCATAGACGGAGCTCGTAATCGGATTGACAAAACTCGCCATATCCCCACCCGCATAATTATTGGGATCAAATTCCGGCAACGAGACCATCGCCAATATCCGCCCCGTTGAGGGTTCCAACACCACGACCGAACCACTTTGCGAACCATATTTGTCGAGTGACTCACGGAGGATCCGGGTCGCTTCATATTGTATCACCCGATTGATCGTCAACACGAGGCCATTGCCATTTTGAGCTGGTATCGTTTCCCGTGACGAGAGTGGTATCCATCGCCCTGCCGCATCGCGTTCCTGGTCTATCATTCCGTTTTGTCCGCGCAGAGCATCATCCCACGATGCTTCGACACCATAGCGCCCCATAAGTTGTCCGCTTTCCGTTCCGGTAAACCCAATCACCTGCGAGGCCATCGTCTCAGCGGGATAAAACCGATAGTTTTCCTTATCCAAATGAATTCCCTTCAAGCCGGCCGCCCTGATTTTATTCACAGCATCATCGGGAAGTTTGTGTGCTAAAAATATATATGGGTCATCCTTTTGATTGATTTTCGTGAGAGTATCCTGCCGGTTCAACTGTAACGTGTCTGACAACAGCATCGCAACTGCTTCCGGATCAGCCACCTCCTTGGGCGCCAGCGATGCTGCGAAGTATGGTCGATTGATCGCCAATGGATAGAGAGCTTTGCCCTCATCCTGCAAAAATACCTCGCCTCGGTCAGGAAAGAGTTCACCCGATGCGGTTTGCTGATCCACCGCCTGCTTCGCATACATACTCGACTGCACTACCTGAAGCACGAAGAGCCGCCACACGACACCCACAATCACCAAACACATAAAAAACAGCAACCACCCAAGTCGCCGACATCGCGAAAATACCCCGTTCCGCTCCACTCCTGATTTTTTTATCGAGGTTTTCTTTTTCATTCGTTTTCGTTCGCGTATTATCGCAACGCCAACGACTCATTGAGCGTTACGAAACTGACTGTCTTGCTTTCCGGTGTCGCCTCTACCAAACCGAAGCGATTCTTCGCATCCATAATCCGCCCAAGAGAACGCAACTGCGCCTCCTCGATCCGTAGCTGTTGATTTTCATCCTGAGCAGCAGCCAGAGACTGTTCTGCTCCTCGCACCGCGAAGCCCTGCACAGCATTGTGATTGGTGGCATATAAGTATGCGACCACGGACAAGAGCAGCAATGCAAAAGCCCATCTCGTAGAAAATTGCTTTTTAGGAAGCGCTTGTTTCCGTGAGATGATTTCCCGTTCCCGGAGAAACAGTCCTTCAGAATGAATGTGAATCGCTTGCGTGTTCATAATCTTTTTGTTTTTTGTATTCTATTTTCTCCGCCACCCGGAGCTTGGCGCTGCGAGAACGCGGATTGCGCTGCAATTCTTCATGAGAAGCGATGATTGGCTTCTTGGTAAGTATACGAATGAGCGGTACTTTCCCACATCGACAGATGGGGAAATCTTTCGGGCATATACATCCCCCGGCAATGTCCCGAAAAAACCGTTTGACGATCCTATCTTCTCCCGAATGAAACGAGATAATCGCCAAATGACCACTCACTCGCAAACTTCCAAACGCTTGCGGCAAAAACTTCTCCAAGCACTCAAACTCTTTGTTCACGGCAATTCTGAGAGCTTGGAAGGATTTTGTCGCCGGATGAATACCACTTTTTTTACGCGCCCGCATCGGGAGGGATTGTTCTATCACCTCCGCCAATTCACGAGTAGTCATAATAGGCTTGAGCTCGCGAGCCCGAACGATCGCCCGTGCGATCTGATGTGATCGTGATTCATCACTGTACTCTCGCAAAAGAGCTGCCAATGCCTGTTCGTCCAGAGTATTCACCAGTTCCCCTGCCGTGCGTTCCTCTGTCGGATCCAACCGCATATCGAGTGGGCCGTCGAGCAAAAAGCTCAATCCTCGATCCGCCGATTCGATTTGATCCGAAGAAAAACCCAGATCCGCCACTATCGCATCTACCTCTCCTATCTCGACACCCGCTTCCGCCAGAGCCTCCTCTAATTGAGCAAAGTTTTTGCGCACCACCTGTACTCGCGCGTCACCATTCGTCTGTTCTTGAAATCGTCTGATTGCTTCCGGATCAACATCTAACGCGATTAACTTTCCCGTCGCACCGATTCGCTCCAAGATCATTCGACTGTGCCCGCCGCCACCTAGGGTCGCATCGACTACCACTGCATCCTCTGTGAGATTCAGTCCATCAATCGTTTCTTCCGGCAAAACTGAAATGTGTTTCGTTGCAGTCATAATAATCATTCATCTCCACTTTAGTACACGCCGAGTTTCCCGAGCTGTTCCGCAATATCCCCTGACTGCGCCTCAGCCTGCACCTTGTATCGTTGCCATTCATTCACATCCCACAATTCCAACCGATTAAATACACCGGCCACCGTCACTTCCTTATCCAATCCCGCGTAGGTTTTCAGATATTCCGGCAAGAGCACGCGCCCCTGACTGTCGACTTCGACATCCACCGCACCCGCCAACATCAACCGCGTGAAGCTCCGAGTCCCCGCTTCCCCGACCGGCAAGTTCCCGAGTTTCTCCGCCAATGATTCCCACACTTTCATCGGATACACAAACAAACACCGATCCAAACCCCGAGTGACGACGACTTTCTCGCCCATTTCGCCACGAAACTTCGCCGGCAGAGCGAGGCGCTTTTTCGTATCGATACTGTGTGAATATTCTCCGATAAACATAGGACTTCGGTGATCATTCTTTTTCTTCTCTCTTTCGAATTCACCACATTCCCCCACTTCTCACCACTCTACCCTCATTCTATTCCACCTCCCCACACCTGTCAACACTTCTGTCAATACTCTCTTTCCTAATTTTCACACCCTAACCACAAAAAAAGACCTGTCACAATGTTCTGTAACAGGTCATTCAATTTTTTCAATCGTTCTTCATTTAACCCCTCTTCTTACGGCATCACATAAGAACTCTTGTCGGC
>Ga0194044_10000625_pt1 | contig 17698 bp, 11 predicted proteins | sample JunL4417m_MetaG_FD_155460 | JGI IMG/M metagenome (GOLD analysis project Ga0194044, IMG submission 155460) | Anoxic zone freshwater microbial communities from boreal shield lake in IISD Experimental Lakes Area, Ontario, Canada - Jun2016-L442-17m | ecosystem: Environmental > Aquatic > Freshwater...
CCCCCCGCTGGGGGGAGGGGTCTAAATGCTTACTGATAAGGGAGTTCTTTTCCATGCAAATCCATAAAACCCAGGCCCTGATTATCGGGGGCGGAGCTACCGGTACGGGAATTGCCCGGGATCTGGCCCTTCGCGGTGTCGCCTGTATCCTGGTTGAACGCAGGGACATCAGTGCCGGCGCCTCCGGAAGCAATCATGGTCTTTTGCACAGTGGCGCCCGCTATGTGCTGAATGATGCGATGACATCAATGGAATGCCGGGAGGAAAGCCTCCTTTTAAAAGCGTTGGCGCCGCATTGTGTTGAAGATACTGGTGGCATGTTTGTGGCCATTGAAGGGGATGATGCGTCCTATATTGCGGAGTTTCCGAATCTATGCGCCATATGTGGCATTCCCGTTGAAGCAATAGACCCAAAAGCGGCGAAAGAGCTTGAGCCGGAGCTTTCAGATCGTGTGATAGCAGCCTATCTTACCCCGGACGCATCAGTTGATCCATTCAAGCTTTCCCTCGAAAACATCTCACATGCCCGGAAACTGGGGGCAACCTTGCTCTGCCATCACCAGGTGCTGGGGTTTGAGATGGAGAAGGGGCGGATTTGCAGGGTTCGGCTGATACACACGGAAAGCGGTGAGGAAGTTTTTATCGAAGCAGATCAGGTCATCAATGCTTCCGGGGCTTGGACAGCCGAGATTGCGGCACTGGCCGGCATTTCCATCCCCATGGTATATTCTCAAGGCTCACTTCTGGTCACCTCGGACAGGATCACCCAGCGGGTCATCAACCGTTTGCACCCTCCAGGGGACGGGGATATTCTGGTGCCTGGTGGAACGGTATCTCTTCTGGGTACGACATCGGTTCAGATTGATGCACCGGATCACGCCCATCCTTCCATTCCCGAAATCGACAGGATTGTTGACCAGGCATCGCTTATGATTCCAATGCTGGAATTCGCACGCTATATCCGGGCGTATTCAGGTGTCCGGCCCCTGATTGGAAGCCATACCGAAGACGGCGGCCGTTCCGAAAGCAGGGGCTTTGCCGTCCTGGACCACGAAAAAGACGGTCTCGTCAATTTTGTCACGATTGCCGGCGGAAAACTGACGACTTACCGGCTGATGGCGGAAAAGGGCGCAGATCTGGTCTGTCAACGTTTGGGGGTTTCATCTCCCTGTCTGACCCGGACACAGCCCCTTCCTGATAGCCCGGAATGCCAATGGAGCGAGCCTGGCCTGTCGCCAAAGCTCTGGTTCAGGGCGCATAATGTTGGAGATATGCTTCTGTGCGAGTGTGAAATGGTTCCCCAAAGCGTGGTGGAAGGTGTGATCTCCGTAATTCAGGAACAGAACATGAAACCGGACCTCAAATCCATTTCCCTCAGAAGCCGGATCGGAAAAGGACCCTGCCAGGGGGCCTTTTGCAGTTTGCGGGTTTCAACGTATCTTCACGATCGGGATGCCCGGTATTCTGACCGCAACCTGACCTGCATCAGCGATTTTCTACGTGAACGATGGAAAGGGCTTCGTCCGGTTCTCTGGGGGGGGCAGCTCATGCAGGCCGAACTTCAGGAAGCCTTGCAGTGCGGACTGCTGAATCTGGAACTTCATGCAAAGGAACTGACACGGAATGACTCAAATTATTTCTTGTGATCTGGCGGTGATTGGAGCCGGATTGACCGGAATGGCTGCATCTATGTTTGCGGCGAATCGAGGAATCAAAACCGTTCAGGTCGGTGTCACCGGTGAAATCATATTCGCAAGCGGCTTTCTGGATATATTGGGTATTCATCCCATTTCGGAAAAAAAGCCATGGTTGGATCCTTGGGCTGGAATGCGCGAACTGATTCAGGATTGTCCCGATCATCCATATAGCAGGCTGACGCCTGAAGAGATTCAATCCGCGATTGAGGAGTATCTTTCCTTTGTGAAGGATTTCGGAGTTCCCCATTACTGGGAAAAGACGCATAACATAGAGATGATGACACCTCAGGGAACACTGAAACTCACAGGCTGTGTTCCCCAGACCATGAAAAATGCGGTATTGGCCTTAAGGGAAAAACCGCCAGGGTTGATTGTGGATATCAAGGGCTTGAAGGGGTTCAGTTCGCATCAGATCGTGGATAACTTGAAGGAAACATGGCCTGATATCCGCTCTGCCAGTATCGCGTTTCCGGACTCCACACACCTGGGAGAAATCTATCCGGAATATATGGCCAGATCTCTTGAGGCCGGTATAAGCCGGAAGAAACTGGCGGCAATAATCCTGCCTCATGTTAAGAATGCAAAGATCGTGGGTATTCCGGCGATTATGGGCATTCACCGCAGTCTGGAGGTTCAGGCGGATATGGGGAGCCTGATCGGCGCCAGGATATTTGAAATTCCCACCTTGCCGCCTTCCGTTCCGGGTCTGAGGCTGAAGGAAATGTTTGAAGAAGCTTTGCCCGAAAAAGGGGTTCAACAGTTTCTGCAGCAGCGGGTCACCGCCGTATTGCCAGAGCTGGACAATTGTTTTATGCTGAATATCGCGGGCGGAAATACGCAGGAGCAAAAAATACGGTGCAAAGGTATTTTGCTGGCTACCGGCCGCTTTTTTGGAAAGGGATTGACCGCAGATAGAAAACGAATCCGCGAATCACTTTTCGACCTGCCGGTTTTTCAGCCAGTCAGCCGGTCCAATTGGTATCGGATGGATTTTCTGGATCCCAAAGGCCATCCCATCCACCAGGCAGGGCTTGAAATTGACGATAATTTCCGCCCGGTGAGCGCATCTGGAATTCCCGCGTTTTCAAACCTCTTTGCCGCAGGTTCAATCCTGGCGCATCAGGACTGGATACGCCAGAAATGCGGATCCGGTCTGGCTATCGCTACAGCCTATGGAGCTGTTTCTTCTTTTATCAAGCTTGGGTTTTAGCGGGATGGGGTTGAAACCAAGGGCATTACACGGCTTGTCCATACCAGAGCTTTACTGCCGAACAGATTAATTTGTTTTTTATCAAACTATTTGGAGGTATTACTGATGATTGAAAGAGGCCATTACGATGGATTCGGCGGCGCCTATCTTCCGGAAATTCTTGTCGCCACCTTCGAGGAACTCGTTGAGACATTTCAAAAAGCAAAAACCGATCCGACTTTCTGGCAGGCTTATGTGGACTTGATGTCAACCTATTCATGCAGGCCCACCCCCCTGACATTTGCCGGGAATCTAACCCGGCACTTTGGTGGCGCACGCATCTACATTAAACGGGAAGACCTGAACCACACCGGAGCGCACAAGGCCAACAATGTCATGGGTCAAGGGCTTCTTGTGAAACGCATGGGAAAAAGCCGGGTTATCGCAGAGACCGGAGCGGGCCAGCATGGGGTGGCGACCGCCACAATGGCCGCCAAATTCGGATTTGAATGCGCCATTTACATGGGTGAGGTGGATGTCGAAAGACAGCGACCGAATGTTTTCTGGATGGAACGTCTGGGCGCCGAAGTGATTCCGGTTACAGAAGGGTCCAGAACCCTAAAGGATGCCATCAACGAGGCCTTCCGCGACTGGGTGGCGAACATGGATACAACCCACTATGTGCTGGGAACCGCATGCGGTCCGCATCCCTTTCCGGAGATGGTCTCCTATTTTCAGTCCATCATAGGAACAGAAGCCCGCGCACAAATCCTTGAGCGAGAGAAAAAACTCCCGGCCCGCGTGTATGCCTGTGTGGGCGGCGGCTCCAATGCTCTGGGTATTTTCAGCGGCTTTATGGATGATCCTGTTGAGCTTGTGGGCGTTGAGGCAGGCGGCAAAGGTCTGGATACTGGGCAACACGCCTCCAGGCTTTGCTCGAAAGATGCCAGCATCGGGGTCGCCCAGGGGTATAAAACCTATTTTCTTCAGGATGCCGACGGCCAGATGAAAGAAACTCACAGCGTTGCAGCAGGACTTGATTATGTTGGGGTTTCGCCTATCCTGGCGCATCACAAGGAAACGGGCCGAGTGCGGTTCGAGGCGGCAACCGACCGGGAAGTGGTGGACGCCCTTTCACTGACGATCCGCATGGAAGGGGTGATTCCGGCTCTGGAGTCTGCTCATGCGTTTGTCCAGGCATTCAAAGAGGCGCCAACCTTATCCCCGGATCACAGTATCATCATCAACCAGTCGGGAAGAGGCGATAAGGACATCTTCACCATTGCCGATGCATTCAATGACCCTAAATGGCAGGCGTTCATCATCAAAAAGGCAGGTCAATATCATGCTTGAATCATACTTGCGGAACAGATTAAAACAGCGGGAAATCCTTATCATGACCCATATCGTGATCGGATATCCGTCTTTTGAGGAATCTTTCAGGATCGTTGAAACCATGGTCAATGCGGGAGTTGATCTTATGGAACTGCAGATCCCTTTTTCCGAGCCCATTGCAGACGGACCCGTCATTCTTCATGCCAATCAAAAGGCGCTGTCGGGGGGAGCCAGCGTTCAGAAATGCTTCGATTTTGCCCGAAAAGTGACGCGGACCTTTGATATCCCTTTTCTGTTTATGAGCTATTACAACATCCTGTTCAAATACGGAGTGGATCGTTTCAGCGAAAGGATGGTTCAAGATGGTCTTCAAGGCGCTATTGTTCCGGATCTGCCGCATGAGGAGGGTGCAGACTACCTCGGGGCCATGCGCCAGCACAACCTGGCGCCGATATTCATATTTTCTCCAACAACTTCCGATGAACGCATGAAGGCTATCGCATCCTTTGCCAGGGGCTTTATTTACTGCGTGGCCAGAAAAGGCGTTACCGGCATTAACACCGATTTTTCAGACCAGTTGAAAGGTTATCTGGGGCGATGTAGGGCCGCAACCGACCTGCCATTAGCCCTTGGATTCGGGGTGAAAGACAGGGCGGATGTTGATTTCATTAAGGGAAAAGCGGACATTGCCGTTATTGGAACGCAGACCATCCGATTGATGGAAAAAGAAGGGATAAGCGCTGTCGGAGATTTTATCAAAGGACTCAGACTGTAGCCGGAAACAATTATGAATTATGAATGAAAAAGGACTATTCCGCATTCATTATCCTTATCCTTATCGACGGTAACCGTTCACTCCCCTTCCCAGCGGGAGGGTTTGAACGCTTACTGTTGATGATTTCGACAATATCTTGTGAAAAAAGGACAACGGTATGACGCTCTCTCAAGATGACCTCCTGAAGATTTTTGTTGAGGAAGCAACTGAGCATCTTTCCACTATCGAAAATGATTTTTTAGCCTTGGAAAAGGCTGGAGATGTCATAGATGCGGCTTTGGTGAACAAGGTTTTTCGAACAGCCCATTCCATCAAGGGGGGAGCGGGATTTATCGGTCTAAGAAATATCAAGGATCTGTCGCATAAAATGGAAACCGTACTCGGCCGGATTCGAAGCGGAAAACTATCACCGCCAGAGTATAAACTGTCGGCTGTCATCAATATATTGCTTCTGGCATCCGATACCCTGAAAGGTCTTGTCGCCAATGTTGCGAGCAGCGACAAGATGGACATATCCCTGCCCATGGAAGCTCTAAATTCTATTTTTGACGATAGCATGAATCATGCACAGATACAGTCCATTAAGGATATGAAAAGATTGACACCAGAAGCCGATAGCCTCACTGCGGCGGATGTTGGTAATAGTAGGGACGAGGGTCAAGTATCGAGCGATGGAGATGCCCCAATTGGGAGTCTCTATTCATCGGCCTTCGCCGCTATTGTTAAAACCAATCTTGTTGACATTTTTCCGGAAATGAAGATTTCAGATAATGATCTGCTTCAGGCAAAAATAGAGGAAAAATACATCTATGTCCTCCGTGTGGATTTTATCAACGACATCCAGTTTCATGGTAAGTCTGCTCAGGAAATTATTGATGAGATTAAGGGCTACGGCACGGTTTTATCAGTCAGGACAAGGGAGAAAGCAGATATTTTTTCCGAGTCAATCAATCTTGAAAAGCACCAGTTCCTTTATATTGCATTTGCATGTGTTCTCGGTCCGGAGGATGCGAGTCTGCTGTTAGACACCGGCAATGAGAATCTTTTTCCCGTGGATATTGGGGGCGGCCAAAATATCTTCTGGCAAACCCGCCCGGTTCCAAACCCGTCCGATTCCGAACTCGCTCGTACTGAACCGGGCGGGTTTGGAACCCGCCCCTACGATTACGAATTTCCGCAACACGGAGTTGGGAAAGAGCCTTTTTCCTACACATCGCCTGCCAGCATCCGGGTGAACATTCATCTTCTGGATTCACTGATGAACCTGGCCGGCGAGCTTGTTTTGACCAGAAATCAACTGCTAACGGCCATCGACAGCAAAGACCATCACAATACTGAAATCGTTGGCAAGCAGGTCGATCTGATTACCTCTGATCTGCAGAAAGTGATTATGCTGACGCGATTGCAGCCGGTCGGGAATTTGTTCAATAAATTTCCAAGACTTGTGCGAAATCTTTCTCGTGAATTGGGAAAAGAGACCGTACTCGAAATTGAGGGAGCAGGGATAGAGCTGGATCGGACACTGTTGGAGGCCATGAGCGATCCCCTGAATCATCTGATTCGAAATGCTGTGGATCATGGCATCGAAAAAGCTGACGTTAGAAAACTGAACGGGAAAGGCGAAACGGGGAAAATCGTTCTAAGAGCTTTCAACGAGGCGGGCCAGGTCATTATTGAAGTTTCGGATGATGGTGCCGGCATCAATCCGGAAAAAGTGGCTGCAGACGCTGTTTCCAAGGGATTTGTTTCCGAAGAACAGGTTCGGATCATGACCCCTAAGGATAAACTGAATTTGGTTTTTTTACCCGGATTTTCAACTGCCCAGATTGTTTCAGATCTGTCCGGCAGGGGCGTGGGCATGGATGTGGTCAAGACCAATCTGGATAACCTGCGCGGTCTGATCGATATTTTTTCAACTCCGGGACTGGGAACTCGAATCAAAATCAAATTGCCGCTGACTTTGGCGATTATTCCATGTCAAATCATTTCCGTTGAAAACGAAAGATTTGCCATTCCGCAAGTGAATCTTGAAGAACTTATCAGAATTCCGGCCAGCATGGTTAAGGAACGCATTGAAAGAGTAGGGGATGCGGAAGTTGTTCGTTTGCGGGGGAAGCTGCTGCCACTGGTTCGATTGACCGAGATTCTTGGGATTCAACGCACTTACATAGATCCGAAAATGCAACGCAGAAAAATTGACAGGCGCACGGCCCTTGCAGACAGACGCTCCCTGAAATCACCGATGTTTGAGGATGATGTCAATATGGAAGCCTCCAAGATCGGAAACGCCGAAGATATGCTTTTCGACACTTCTGCTTTTCCCAATTTTCGTTCAACTGTTGTTGTCAGTTATTCATCCTCTTATCTGGAAGTTGCGGATCGCAGGTATCGTGCGACAAGCGCACTGAATATCGCTGTTGTTTCCACCGGACAGATCAAGTATGGACTCATTGTGGATGCATTTTGTGATTCCGAGGAAATTGTCGTTAAACCTCTGGGAAGACATCTTAAATTGTGTCGCGGATATGCAGGTGCAACCATTATGGGGGATGGTAAAGTAGCGCTTATTCTGGATGTGAATAATTTATCGGAAATTGCAGGGCTTTTTTCCGTCAGTGGAACCCGCAGAGCCATCGAGGTGGCCAGGGCGGCTGAAAAAGCGATCAAGCCGGACGCTGAGCAGCTCAATCTATTGGTTTTTAGAAATGCTGAGGAAGCAAACAGTATTCAAGAAGAACAATTTGCACTGCCTCTGAATCAGGTGCTTCGCATTGAAAAAATAAGGATGTGCGATTTGCAATCTTTCGGTGGCATAAAGGTAATTCAGTACCGCGGCGGAAATCTGCCGGTGTTCAGCATAGATGAGATCGCCAAAGTGCGGCCATTAGCTGTTCGTGAGCATCTTCTGGTCATTGTTTTTATGGTTGCCGCCAGGGAATTGGGCCTGCTGGCCATCGGGCCGGTGGATTCCGTGGTTACGGAGGCTGTAGCCAATGGCAGCGCGTTGAAGCAACCCGGCATCATGGGGTCCATTATTCTGAACGGAAAAACAACGTTGCTTGTGGATGTTCTCGATCTGGTCCGCAACCTTCAGCCGAGTTGGTTTTCAGCAGTAAACAGCCCCAGCAAACTCAATTCGAACGGACTTGCAATAGTAGAAGGAGAAACCATTCTGGTTGTTGATGATTCAAATTTTTTTCGTAATCAGATTAAATCGTTCATCCAGCAGGAAGGCTATCAGGTAGTGGATGCCGAAGACGGTGAGGTTGCTTGGCTAATTCTTCAAAAGTTGGGGCAAGACATTTCCCTGGTGGTGACAGATATGGAAATGCCTCGATTAGACGGGTTTGAGTTGACTGCGACTATTCGAAAGGACGAACGATTTTCACGCATACCGATAATTGCGATGACGACCCTTGCAGATGACAAGGACATGGAACGGGCAAAACTTGCCGGTGTCAACGAATATCTGCTTAAACTGGATAAGGAAAAACTGCTTGACAGCATCAGCGCACTGATCTCAATGAAGAGACGCCAAAAAGAGAACCGTTGACCGTGAACGGTGAACGGTCTAATATACGCTAATATTTTTTGTTGCTTGGCGTTTATTCTCGCCATCAATACAGTGTAGAGCCAGCATCATGCTGGCTGTTTTAAGACTATAGATCAAGGAGGGCCAAATGCAGATGTTACGAGATATGAAAATGAAGGCCAAATTCATGATGGTGTTTCTGGCAGTGGGAATTATTCCCTTTATAACCATTGGAATCATCTCCAAGGTTGTTACCGGCAAGGCTATGGAAGCACAGGCGTACCGGCAATTGATCACAGTCAGGGAGATGATGAAAAAAGAGGTTAAAAACTATTTTGATAATGCTGCTGCAGAGATGAAAATCTTTTCTCGCAGCCATGATGTCTTGGTACTTTTTAATCTGATAAACTTCCTGGATACGACCAACGTCAAGCCGAACGGGTCATTTGATGTGACAACTCCCCAATATCAACAACTGACCGAACAATATGGCAATAATATCATTCAGTTCAGGAAGGACAGGAGATATGCCGACATATTTCTGATATGCGCCGACCACGGCCATGTCCTGTTTACCTGCTTAAAGGAATCGGATATGGGAACCAACCTGAACCAGGGTCCATATAAGGACAGCAGTCTGGGCGGGTTGTGGAAAAAAGTTGTTCAGACTGGAAAGCCGGCCGTCGTTGATTTTGAACCATATCAGCCATCTAAAAACAAGCTGGCTGCCTTTGCCGGCTACCCTGTTATTGGAAATAATGAAACAGTGATCGGTGTAATTGCATTTCAGCTTTCCACAGAACATTTGGAACACATCAACGCCATCACAAACCAGCGCGATGGCATGGGAAAGACTGAAGTCACTTATCTGGTGGGTCCGGACAAACTGATGCGGTCTGATGTTTTTATGAATTCCGATCGATTTTCAGTAAAAGCCTCTTATGCAAATCCGGAGACCGGAAGGGTAGATACCGAGGCTGTCCGTGAGAGCCTTGCTGGTCGCTCCGGAGAAAAAATGACACAGGATTATGAAGGACACTGGGTGTTGTCAGCGTATTCACCCCTGAAGATCGATGAGCTGAACTGGGTTATTGTAACTGAAATCGAAAAAGATGAGGCGTTTAAGACGGTTTATTCCTTACAATGGATACTGGGAACAGTGGCTGGTGTCGGAACCGTGATTATTATTTTAGTGGCTTACCTGATAACCCGATCCATAGTCAATCCCATCAAAAAGAGTACCCGGTTCGCCAAACGCATATCAGAAGGTGATTTTACAGAAATACTGGATTTGGATCAGAAAGATGAGATCGGAGTTCTCTCAAAGGCTCTGAACCTCATGGTGGCTAATCTTAAAAGCATGATTGGTCAGATTGTCCAGGGCGTGGAGACTCTTTCGGCTTCTTCAACTGAGCTATCCGCCATATCCAGGCAGATGTCAGGAAATGCAGGACAGATGTATGATCTTTCTGGAAATGTTGCTGCAGCGTCCGAGGAAATGAGCGCCAACATGGCTTCTGTGGCAGCCGCAGCAGAACAAACTTCAACTAACGTCGATATGGTTGCCTCGGCCTCTGAGGAAATGACTGCAACTATCAATGAGATTTCCCGAAATGCGGAAAAAGCCAGAAATATCACCAATCGTGCTGTTTTGGATGCCCAATGTGCGTCCAAAACAGTTGATGAGCTTGGAACAGCGGCTCGAGAAATTGGAAAAGTGACTGAAGTCATAGCCGATATTTCAGATATGACCAATCTTTTGGCTTTAAACGCCACCATTGAGGCTGCGCGGGCAGGGGATGCTGGAAGAGGCTTTGCCGTTGTGGCCAATGAAATCAAGGAGCTGGCCAAGCAAACAGCCCGTGCTACCGATGAAATCAAATCCAGAATCGAAGGAATTCAGAATTCAACATCCGGTACGGTAGCCCAAATCCAGCAGATTTCGAAGGTGATCCACGAGATTGACGAAATCGTCTCATCTATTGCAACGGCTGTGGAAGAGCAATCCATTACCACCAATGATATCGCAGGCAATGTTGCTCAGGCAGCCCAGGGAATACACGATGTCACCAAGAATGTGGCGCAAAGTTCGATGGTGTCTCTAAGTATAGCAAGAGAGATTTCAGGCGTAAATCAGGCAAGCGAAGAAATCTCTTCAAACAGTTCTCAAGTTAGCCTCAGCGCTGATGAGCTTAAAAAACTGGCCAAGAGTTTAAAGGAAATGCTTGAGATATTCAAATTCAGGATATAGGCATGATGAATTATGAATGAGTCAAAGATCAGGAGAAAGAGATATGTCGAGCAGTTTAGAAAGGTCACAGCCATATATTGACCTGACCACATTCTATATTGGCGATGCTTGCTGCGGAATAAACATTCTGAGGGTCCAGGAAATCAATAAACTGACCGAAGTTACATTCGTCCCTTTGGCGCCTGATTATGTGAAAGGAATTCTAAACCTTCGTGGACAAATCATTACGCTGATTGATGTTGGAAAAAGATTGGGCCTGCCATCAAGCCTGGGATCGCCGCACCCCAGTGCGGCTGTAGCGGATAAAGCAAAAAAACAGCGAAATATCATTGTTTATTTTGAAAATGAATCCATCGGCCTTTTGGTGGACAGTATTGGTGATGTGTTTAGAGCAGAAAATGAAAATATCGAAAAGCCGCCGGCTAATGTAGTTGAAATCCATTGGAAATTTTTTGAAGGCGTCCTGAAGACCGAAAAACAGTTAATCAGCATCTTAAACCTGGCGGAAGTGCTTGGGTGATAGGATTGTGTATGTCTGATATCGTGACGCTTAAAGCGCTTATCGTTGATGATAGCGCCATGCACCGCAAAATAGTTCAGGATGTTCTGGAGACTTTTCCATATATCGAAGTTGTTGGAGTCGCCCAGAATGGAAAAATTGCGTTATCAAAAGCGGTTTCATTCAAGCCGGACCTGTTGACGCTGGATATTGAAATGCCTGAAATGGATGGGCTGGAAGTGCTGGAACGCCTGAGACATGAATTGCCGGACGCTGTCGCCATTGTGTTCAGCGCCTTCACTACAGAAGGGGCCAGAATCACGCTACGCGCGCTTGAACTTGGCGCCTTTGATTTCATACCCAAACCCAGTGCGGGGAATCTGATGGAGAACAGAGAACGCTTCAAGACGGCGATTGCGCCCATGCTGGAAGCATTGCTTCGATCAAAGAGAACAAAACCGATTGTCAAGGAGGTTTCGGTTTATCCGAAAAGCCAAATCGTTACTGATCCGGGTCATGTACGTTTGCGGCGACATTCGGTTATATCCAAAGCTGTCGCCATCGGCATTTCAACAGGCGGCCCGATTGCACTGGCGAAACTGATCCCCGACATTCCCGCTGATATCGGCGTTCCCATATTTATTGTCCAGCACATGCCGCCAATGTTTACCGATGCGCTAGCCGCTAAACTCAATTCGCTGGGCGGTATTTCGGTCAAGGAAGCGATCAACGGTGAGGTGATTTGCGCCAACACAGTCTATATTGCTCCCGGAGGCAAGCAGATGAAGGTGGCTGCATTATATCCGGGCAACCTGCTGGCGATTCAGGTGACCGACGATCCCCCTGAAAATAACTGTAAACCCTCTGTAGATTATCTGTTTCGGTCCATTGCTCGTCATTATGGAAAGTATGCTACAGGGGTTATAATGACGGGTATGGGCTGTGACGGAACCGAGGGATTGAAACTAATGAAGCAAAATGGCGCCATGATCATTGCTCAGGATGAATCAACCTGCGCCGTGTATGGTATGCCCAGAAAGCCAGTGGAGATCGGGATCGTGGATGTAATTGCCCCATTGGACCTTATAGCCGGGGAAATTTGCCGAACCGTTAGCAGAAATATTATGAATCATGGACTGTTCATTCATAATTCATAATTCGTAATTAAGCCGACGCTCTTGTAGCCGACACAAGAGCGTCGGCTACAAGAGCGTAATTAACTAGAGGGTCATGTTGGAAATTGATCAGACTGAATTCAGATTGTGGGCAAGGTATGTTTATGATATATCGGGAATTTTACTGGAGCCAGCCAAATCCTATCTGATTGAATCCAGACTTGGTCCGTTGCTAAGAGAATATGCATGCCGAACTTTTGGTGATCTGTATCAGAAATCCAGAATGGACAACACCCGGACCATTGAGAAACGTATCATTGATCAGATTACAACCAATGAAACGCTTTTTTTCAGGGATAGCGCCCCTTTTGAAATGCTGAAATACAAGATATTGCCGGATGTTGTGGATCGAAAAACGCAAAAAGCATTTTCCAGTCGCCCGATTTCGCTTCGAATCTGGAGCGCTGGATGCTCGACTGGACAAGAGGTTTACAGTATAGCCATTGCACTAAAGGAGATTCTTGTTGATCTGAACAAGTATAACGTTATGGTTTTGGGAACCGACATTTCCGGTATGGCGATTGCGCGGGCCAGCCAGGGAACGTATAGTCAGTTCGAGATGGATCGGGGCCTGACATCCGAACGAATGGAACAATATTTTATTCATGAGGGCGATATGTGGAAAATCAAGGATGAAATCAGGGCTATGGCGACCTTCAAAAAGATGAATCTGATGCAACCTTTTGTGGGGCTTGGGAAGTTTGATATCATATTTTGCAGAAATGTGGCCATCTATTTCACGATTGAAGACCGGAAAAAACTCTTTCGTCATATCGAAGATGTCCTTGCGGCAGACGGATATCTAATCATTGGATCCACCGAGTCGTTGACTGGTATCGCCCTTCAGTTTGAACCCAAGCGCTATCTCAGAACTGTGTTTTACCAACTAAAGAAATAAGAAAACCGTTGACCGTTGACCGTTCACGGTCAACGGTCTATTAAAGGAATGGTTTATATGCCCAATTTACCCAGACGAATACTTGTGGTGGATGACAGCCAGATGATAAGAATGCAGATTCGAGAGGACCTGGAGGAAGGGGGATACGAGGTCATCGAAGCAAAAAATGGACTTGAGGCTATCATCCATGCCGCTTCTCCATCACCTCCGGATCTGATTACGCTTGATATCGAAATGCCTAAGATGAACGGTTTTGAAACTTGTCGAAAGCTGAGAGATGCGCGCTATGCCCGATTTATTGACGGTGAAGATCATCGTGTGCCCATTATTTTCATTACTGGTAACGACACGATTGAGGATCGAAAAAAAGGCTTTGAGATGGGTGCTGTCGATTTTATCGCCAAGCCGTTTCAGAAAGGGGAAATCCTTTCCGTAGCAAACAAAATCCTGAATCCACCCCTGATTTTTATGGGAATCCATGCCCTTGTCGCCGATGATAACATTGTCGCCAGAAAAATTGCATCATTATGTCTGAGTCGGGAAGGAATTGAGGTCCATGAGGCGGAGGATGGCAAGCAGGCATGCGAAATCATGCATAAAGCTGGAGCCAAAATGGATATCGTCATCACCGACCTTGTTATGCCGAACATGGATGGAATGCAGTTGTGCAGGTATATTCGGCAGGACCTTGGCAGGAAAAACATTCCGATTATTGTTTTAACCGCCATGTCGGATTTATCCGAGATACTGGAAGTCTTCAAGGTCGGAGCCTCGGATTATCTTGTCAAACCTTTTGCCAAAGAGGAACTTTTGGCCCGAATCAACGTACACATTGAAAGAAACAAGGTGAACCGGGAGCTTAGGGAGACGATCAAACTATTGAAAGAAGCCAACGAGAAAGTCGAAAAAATGTCTATCCTGGATCCCTTGACCGGATGCTATAACCGCGGGTATCTGAGCAAACAGATTGAAATGGAAATTAAACGCTCTATCCGATATGGCAAACCGCTCTCCATTATTCTTTCGGACATCGATCATTTTAAAAAGGTCAATGATTCATTCGGTCACCAGGCCGGAGATGCGGTTCTGATTCGTTTTGTAGAAACCATCAAGAATGTTATCAGAAACGGGGTGGATTGGATCGCACGGTTTGGAGGGGAGGAATTTCTGGTCGTACTGCCCGAAACAACCCTACCCAATGCCGAGATCGTTGCGGAAAAACTCAGAGAAACGGTATCAAATGGACAGTTTTTTTGTGAAGATGTCCAACTATGTATTACGTCCAGTTTTGGTGTGGCTGGAATTGATCCTGTCACACAATCAACTCCGCCTTCATTTGAACAGATGCTTAGAATTGCCGATAATAATCTCTATCATGCAAAAAAGGAAGGTCGTAACAAGGTCATCAGCAAGTTTGCTATGCCAGATTTAAAAGACGGTCAAACGGCTCTTTTGACTTGCTTTCTGGGGTGAAAAAGTTGTATTCTGTACCATCTACGGTGGACTGATGAAAATAATGCTCACACAGCCTCATTAGAGCCGAAAGGCTCAACTGCAAGAATCTCCTTGATCCCGGAGGTGTGTAAAAGCAAGTCTTGAAGTGTAATTTCCTCGCCTCCACGGAAGCCGGGAAAATACTTCGACAGCTTATCATCAATCCGCGCCGGAATAATTTGCTTGAACTTTCCTTTTTGTCCTGCTATTTTCAGCACTCTTTTACACCTTTCACCACCTTCCATAATTCTATACAACATGTAAAAAACGGGATTATGCAGGGATAGCCTTTTCTCATAGATGCCGATAAACAATGAATTATAAATGAAAATCAATATACATGTCTTATGTGCTGCACTTATCCTGTCGATCGTGATTTCCATCGGTATTCTCGGATATGTCCCACCAGTTGACAGAGATTCACTCACACACCATCTCTATGTCCCCAAACTGTATCTGAAGCATGGTGGCATTTATGAAATTCCAGCCGTCGAGTTTTCGTATTTTCCCATGAATCTGGACCTGCTTTACACCGTCGCGCTCTATTTCGGCAGTGACATCCTTCCCAAATATCTTCATTTTGCGTTTGCACTGCTAACAGCCTGGCTGATCTTCAGATATCTCAAATACCGGCTGAATACTCTTTACGCCATGTATGGCGTGCTGTTGTTTCTTTCCATCCCCATCATTGTCAAACTATCCATCACCGCTTATGTGGATCTGGGACTCATTTTTTTCTCACTGTTTTCTGTTATCTACCTGCATAAATGGGTCGAAAACAATTTTCAGTTGAAATATCTGGTGATTTCTGCTGTTGGGTGCGGTATGGAACTGGGCACAAAATATAATGGGTTGATTACGTTATTTTTGCTGACCCTGCTAGTTCCTTTCAGTTATGCCCGGCTGTCCTCTGTGGGGAACAACAGCTTCTTAAGGCCATTGGGATATTGCGCTGTTTATCTGTCTGTTTCGCTGATCGTCTTTTCTCCATGGATGATTCGAAATATCGTCTGGAAACAAAATCCCGTGTACCCGCTCTATGATTCCTGGTTTCACCCTGAGGCGCCCAAATCATTTTCAGAATCTTTGACTGATGACAGCGACAGAGCGCCAAAGCGCATGGGACATTTTTTGATTCGAAAATACGTTTTCAATGAACCATGGTGGCGAACAGCTCTGATTCCAGTACGCATTTTTTTTGAAGGTCAAGACGATGAGCCAGCCAATTTTGATGGGAAGTTAAACCCGCTGATTTTTTTGCTGCCTTTTTTTGCATTTTTCCGCATACGAAACAAGGCAACGCCATTCCAATATGAAATTTCGACGTTTCTGGCGTTTTCCGTATTTTTTCTTCTGTATGCATTCGTCACCACAGATATGCGAATCCGCTACATTGCCCCCATCGTTCCGCCGCTGGTGATTCTGTCCATCATCGGCCTGCATAATCTGCTGGGGTGGATCAGGAAATTCACTCCCCGTAGAAGCAGGATATGGCTTCAGACTGGCGTATGGGCAGGCGTACTGGCTCTTATACCTGCCAACTATTTGATCGGTCAGTTCGACAAAGTTAAAGCCATTTCCTACATCAGCGGAAAAATAGATCGTGATTCATATATCACACAGTTCAGGCCTGAATATCCTGCCATCCGGTTTGCAAATCAGAATCTGCCAGATACAGTTAAAATTCTTGCTGTATGCTTGGGGAATCGTGGATATTATTTTGACAGGGATGTCCTGTTTGACATGAAATTGCCGATTCCCCCAATCGACAATACAGGCTCAGGCCGAACCGTGGAGGCTTTGTTACATCAGCGAGGTATTACTCACCTGCTGATCCGATATGATCTTTTCGACAAATGGCTCGACTCCCTGACCAACAATGACAAGGAAACCCTGGCCCTGTTTTTTCAAACCCGAACCCAGTTGCTATTTGCATCTGGAGGACATGGGCTGTTCGCCATTGATGTAAGGTGATTTCCAATAAACGCTCATTGCATGGTCTATGCCGCCCCCACGAATGACCCAAATATATGAAACTGGTAGCCGACACAAGAGCGTTTCTCACGCGAAGGCGGTAGGGGCGACCGGCCGGTCGCCCTCACTTGTTTCGTGTCTTTCGTGTGTTTCGTGGTTTAAAAGTATTTTAACGGTAAAGAATATACGGCCTTGATCATCGTTTCGGCCAGTTGGGTTTATTTCGTAGAGACGAATCTTGTATTCGCCCTTTCGATAGGGCGAATACAAGATTCGCCCCTACTATTGCCTGATGGCGGCGATACACGGATAAACGTCTGGTCGATGGTATAAGGGAAATCGTACCAAACGTTTACCTTTTGAGATTTTCATGGTTTAAAAAGTATTTTCACGGTAAGATGGCTTGGAAGTATAATCCAGAAGACTGGCTATGTTCATACTTTCAAAAGGGAGATTTCTATGAAAAAACGCATTCTGTATGGTGTAGCCAATTACGAGGAGATTGTGGCCAAAAACGGCTACTTTATCGATAAAACCCAATACATCAAGCAATTGGAGGAAATCGAAAATCCGGTGTTTCTGCGCCCCCGGCGGTTTGGCAAGTCCCTGTGGTGCCGGATTCTGGAGTGCTACTACAGCATTCACCTGAAAGATCGGTTCGAAGAGCTGTTCGGCAATACATGGATCGGGAACAATCATACGCCGCTGAAAAACGCCTTTCTGGTGTTGCATCTGGATTTTTCTGTCATTTATCCAGGAAATGATATCAAACTAATACAAAAGAATTTCAATCATCACTGCAATATCAAAATGAACCGGCTGATTCAGCGCTACGCAGAGTCAGTTCCATCCATAGCGCCAATTAATGTGCAGAATGAA
>Ga0194044_10000628_pt1 | contig 17668 bp, 15 predicted proteins | sample JunL4417m_MetaG_FD_155460 | JGI IMG/M metagenome (GOLD analysis project Ga0194044, IMG submission 155460) | Anoxic zone freshwater microbial communities from boreal shield lake in IISD Experimental Lakes Area, Ontario, Canada - Jun2016-L442-17m | ecosystem: Environmental > Aquatic > Freshwater...
GTCCACTAATCTGAGGAACCCAACACCCGCTCTGGCCAATAGAATAGATATCAAAGAACCAAGCGCGCCAATTCCCACCACCAACACACGAGCTCTTCTAATCTTTTCATTACCGGTCGAGCCAATCACTTTCAGGAGAGCATGGCGACTGTACCGATCAAATTCGTCCGACATTGGTTCCTCAATAAGAATATGGTGGATCAGGGGGCTTTCCCAAATCTTCCCACACAATTCCCAGCCTATCCTTGAAATAACTTTCCAGACGTTCAAAAAGTCGTCTCCAGTGGGTGTGGCCGTGTTCCAGGCCTTCAAGGATCTCGGCGATGTATTCCGGCAATCTGATTAATTCGTCCTTAGGTATAAAGGATACAGCTCCTAATTGGATGGATCTGTTCAGTGATTCAACGTTTATCGCATGCGCAGTGAGCATGGTAGCAGGCATTCCCCGTTTCCTGCAATGAACCAGTAACTCTAGGCCATTTACCCCCATAATATCGAGAATAATCAAATCAAAACGCCTATCTCTGATCAAATTGAACGCCTCTTCAAAATTGCCGGCCACAGTGACCCTACTTTCAGGAAACTCCTCAACTATAACTTCCAGAATGTCGGGTTCATCGTCGACAGCAAGAAACTCTTTTTCCCTGAGGATTTCACCTTCCAGCATCAGGTTTCTCCGTTGATTTTAAAGCAAGGCTATATTTGGAGCTCAATAAGGATCCTGGAGATCTCTAATAAAACAAACTAAAATGAAGAGGATTAAAATAGCTGAGCGAAAAAGTAATCAATCCATAAAATTATGTCAACAAATTGGTCAATACGGACTCCTATGAATCTAATTCCCGGTTTGATAACGATTCAACCCAGTCATATTTATCGGTAACATTTGACAAGTGGCACCCAAGCAATGATTCCTTCGATCAGAGGAAGTTTCCCCATTATGAATTGGAATGATCTGTCATCACAAATCCAAAAGATTTGATAGGATTTGTTTCGACAGCATACCCGTAATGAAAATTTTGCCGGATAGATTTTGCAAGAACATTATGATATAAGATTTTCAGTCTGGAGTTTGCGAGACCCTTAGCCGATGATTTTACGCTATCGTGTATTGATCTTTTTGTTCCTAACGCTATTGGGGGTCGGCGCATTTGATTACGTAGAACCACAGGACTTCCCATTCCTCGCTCCAGTTGCCCCTGAAGTTGATAACGGCGGTCCCCAGATAAGAGGGCCTGGCAAGTCCAATAATGACCAGAAGATAGGCCCCAGAATTACCCCTTTGGAGCCAGAGGCGATCAAGAATTTTGGGTTTGGCCCACCAACTCAAGATTATGAAGATCCGATTGTTTCTAAACCCCCTTCCACTAATCAAGGGCCCCCTTCGCAGTCCCAACCCAGACCGGCGATGCGTCAGGAAACTTATCCGCCTTCCCCGGGCCCGAAGCAACATCGTGTTCCGACGCAGCAACCTAAGCGAGTCGATTGCTCACAGTATCCAGTCATGATCGCTCAAGCCCGTTCAGAAGCCGAGATGCAGATTACCGCCAGATATTACCTGACTTGCCTGATGCAGAGCGGGGTTCCCATGGAAAACGCCAAAGCCCAGGTAATTCAAACTGTCGAGGCGGTGCTCAGGGCCAATCGTTAAGAAAACCAAACCGCTAAGACCTATTAGAGCCTTTACTCCCCATCTTGAAATTCATCCATACGTAATATAGGGTGACACCAACAAGTATAAGCCACACGAGTACAAGCCCTATCAATTCTCTCTGGCTGAATATGTCGGTATAAATAAACCAGATAATGCCGGCAGTCCATATAAGAATCCATACAACGCCATAATATGGACTCTTAATTTTTTTCATTCGACGTTTCCTCCGAAGGAATTTAGTTGTAGTAGAGTCAAATTTTCTGCAAATTATGACCACGTTCTTGTGGTATTCATGATCATGGTTTTACAAATATAAAATCTTGGCGGTCTTCAGGTCAACAAAGCAATTGATGGATGGAATTTTACTATTGACCAAGAGTTAAGCTCACCGCCTGTCAAATATGGAGTCAAAGTGAATCTTATCCTTATTAACGTTAATCATGATGTAGGATTTGAATCCTCAGAGAGCATACCTATTTCCCTCGGATATATCATGGCCTTCGTCGAAAAAGAAGGTTCCCGGGGGATAATTTTGGACGACTTGCTTGACAAACCTTTGAGTTTTTCTGACCTAGAATCGTGGATCCAGAAAACCGAACCCGGATTAATAGGATTTACCGCTTATCAGAGTACTATGGAAAGAATTCGTTTCTTTTCACGGTATATCAAGTCAAGACATTCTGGGATTACTATTGCGTTAGGAGGACCACAGGTAGTCGGGATGCCCTCAGAAGCCCTTGACCATTTGCCGGATATAGATTTGCTGGTCCATGGCGAAGGCGAGATTGTTTTCTCCGAAATCATCAGGTGTATTGAAAACAATTCTTCTATGGCAGAGATATCGGGACTGAGTTATAGGAGGGACGGACACGTTGAGCATAATGGCGGAGGGCCGGTTCCGCCCGATGATCTGGATGTATATCCTTCGCCATATCTTGGTGGCGTCTTGAATCTTCAGGGAAAAGACACAGCAATTTTACTGTCCTCACGTGGCTGCAAACACTCATGCCTTTTTTGTATGACTCCAAGCGTATGCAACGGCCGCATCAGGTATCATTCAATAGATCGGGTGGTTGAAGAAATGGATTTCCTGAGCCAGGGAGGGATTCAGAGGTTCTGGTTCGCCGATCCGAATTTTACCGAAAACAGGAGCAGAACAATTAAGCTTCTAGAGGAAAAAATTAAACGCGGCATCTCGACCCCGTTTTGGTTTCAGACTCGTTCAGACCTGGTGGACGGTGATCTTCTAAAACATTTGAAAGAGGCGGGCGCTGATACCGTAGCTTTTGGGTTGGAGTCTGGTAGTCCGGAGGTTCTCAAAAGAACCGGCAAAGGTATATCTCTGGAAAAAGTCAGGGAGAACATAGCATATGCCCAAACAATTGACCTTCAGACTGAACTCTTTACGATCTTTGGACTTCCGGGTGAAACGGTAGATGATGCGAGAGATACAATTAACTTTATAAAATCACTAAATATTCCTGTCGAATCAAATTCTGGTTCACAACAGATGCAACTTTATTTCGGCTCCTCCTATGAGAAAAACCATTCAAAATATGGTTTCTACCCCATCGCAAAATGGAGGCCAAAGTATCTTTCAGCGGGAGACCAGTATGAAACCGATAAAATGAAGTTTGGGGGGATCAGAAAAGTCAGAAACCTCTGGGCGCTGGCAAACGAACAACTTGGTCGGGACGTATATTACAAACAAAGAATTTTTGAAATTCTGGACTTTCTGTTGACTTCGAGGGAGGACCTGATTGAAGAGCCAGAATATTATGTTTATGGGATCCTGGCTTCAAACGCCATTGAGGAATTTGATCTATTGAAGGACTTTGTGCTTGGATATATGGATCTAGAGGTGGACCCGGAGTCAGTAGGGGAACTTGTATCAGGACTGACCTTCTTCCATGAAACTAATGAACCTTCCGGGCCGGACGACAGAATAATTTTCGATTCCAGAAGCTATATGGGTAAAGTACCCTTTACTGGAATATCCGGGAAGTATTGGGATATCCTTCTAGGAAGAGGTTTGTTGCTGCCTTCCTTTGAAAAGGGTTTATTGGGAGTCGAAGCTGGACAGGAGGCCAAGTTTGAGTTTAGCTTTCCCGCTGATTATCATCAGGTCGAGTTGCAGGGGAAAACAGTTGAAATTCACGCAAAGATCCATAAAATCTTTAAGACCTTTCATCCTCAAAGAATTGAGGATGTTCTTTCCTTGTCGGTCGAAAATCACTATGACTTTCCTGATCTGGATTTCCTCAAAACAGAAAATGAGATTCTCTACTATCTTTGCCTCAGAGACGCTAATCCTCATATACTGTTAAGAACCCCTGGTCATTTTCTGGCTCTGGCGCACATGTTCGCCAAACTTGGCAAGCTTGAAAGAGTAAGGGAGTTGGCGAGTTTGATCAGCGGGAAACCTCACGCATTGAACGCCATAGCCGATACCCTCACGGCGTCAGGCAAGTACGATCTCGCTCTTGAATATTACGAGGCGATATCTTCCGCTGCGCCTTCGAGCCTTCTTAAGAGGGTACGTATTCTCTTGAAACTGATGAAACCGAAAGAGGCTTATGAACTGCTTAAGAAAGCTCCACCCTCGCAGGAACTAGACTACCAGGAAGCCATGTTGGAATGTCTGAAATATATCGATTCCGAATCTTCAGACCTTTCTTCTCTTGCCGACCATGTGATGAATTTGAAGGTTCTAGCTGGAATAGACAGGGAATCAATGCCCAAGCCGGGAAAACGTCATCCCAGACCTATAGTTCACGGAGGATCACGTTTTGGCCAGTGAAGGCATAGTTGGCACGGAGGCTTGATTGGTCGACAACTGGCTATTGAGTAATTGTTCCATCAATAATTCTCCAATACCCCTTGGATTTTTGTCTTGGGACAGTCTTCATCTAAACTGAAAAACTTTTGTCTTGGAGTAGAAAAGCATGGGTGAAAACAATCAAAACGGGAAAAGCCTGGTAACCTATCAACGAGAAGATCATGTTGGTTTTATAACGCTTAATAGAGCTGAAAAACGTAACGCCATGAGCCTGCGCCTCTGGGACAGCTTGAACGAGGCGATTTCCAGCGCAGAGGAAGATCCTGAAAGTCGGGTAGTCGTGCTCAGGGGAGAGGGAAAGTCTTTTTGTGCGGGTCTCGACCTAAGCCCGGAAAATGATCTTATACCGATGGTCACTGGAACCCCATCCGCAAACCAGAAGATAGCCTTCTACAAAGTCGTAAAGCGTATACAAGGGTACCACAACAGACTGGAAAAACTTTCTCAACCGAGTATAGCTTTCCTTCATGGACACTGTCTAGGAGCGGGCCTTGAACTGGCGCTGTGTTGTGACTTCCGGATTTGTTCCGCTGAGACTGTTTTTGGACTACCTGAAGCTACTTTGGCGATAATTACGGATGTCGGAGGATTGCAACGCCTACCCAGAGTGGTGGGACAGGGACACGCCAGGGAAATAGCTTTTAGGGGTCACAGATTTGAAGCCCGGCATGCGCTCGCCATTAATCTGGTTAATCACGTTTACCCTGATCAGGAGACCATGAATATTGAAGGCATGAAAATGGCCATGGAAATAGCGGCTAATCCTCCTCTGGCGGTTCAAGGCGCAAAGGACGTATTCCTTTATAATCAAGGAGTTCCAATTGATCGCGCTCTGGACTTCAATGCGGCGAGATCATCAATGATAATGCCGTCAGAAGACATTTTTGAGGCTTTCTCCGCATATATGCAAAAGAAAAAAGGAAATTTCAAGGGAGCCTAGGCGCTCCACTTATAGACTTTACGGCTTTTAAATCCGATTAGAAAATTAGGAGGATGTATTGATAACCAAACTCTTGGAACCGATTTCTCTAGGTCCTGTTGAACTTAAAAACCGCGTCGTAATGACTGCGATGCACTTAAATTACACGCCAAATGGTTTAGTCAGCGACCAGTTCATAGATTTTTATGTTGAGCGCGCCCGTGGAGGGACTGGTCTTATCGTTGTGGGCGGCGCCGAAATAAATGATCAGTCATCCGGCATTGATCTGATGCTGAGTATTAAAGATGACTCCTTTCTCCCGGGCTTGAAGAAGTTTACAGATGCGATTCATGAAACAGAAACCAAGGTCGCTGTGCAGTTGTACATGGCTGGAGCATACTCATTCTGCACTCTCAAAGGATTGCCGGCTCTGGCTCCGTCGGAATTTATAAGTTACTTCACCCGTCAAAAAACCAAGGCCATGACGATCGACGACATTCGGAAAGTTCAGGATGATTTTGTTCAGGCGGCCAGGAGGGCTGAAAAGGCTGGTTTTGACGCCGTAGAAATCCTGGGATCCGCGGGATATTTGATCTGCCAGTTTCTCTCACCAAAAACCAACAAGAGAGAAGACCAGTATGGGGGCTCCCTAGAGAACAGGATGCGCTTTGGATTGGAAACAATTGCCGCTGTTCGCAACGCCGTTGGAAAAAACACCGCGCTCTTGGTCAGGGTGGCCGGTAATGACTTTGTGCCCGGAAGCCACACCAACATAGAATCAAAGATATTTGCCGCTGAGGCTGAGAAAGAGGGCGCAGACTGCATAAATGTTACAGGTGGGTGGCATGAAAGTCGTGTGCCTCAAATTACCATGGATTTACCTCAGGCGGGCTTTGTCTATCTTGCTAGAGGAATTAGGGAAAGCGTCACCGTCCCGGTTGTAGGATGCAACAGAATCAATGACCCAATAATAGCTGAGGAAGTAATAAAAGAAGGGGTTGCAGACCTGGTCGGAGTTGCAAGAGGACTGATTGCTGATCCTGAGTTTGTGAAAAAGACGAGGGAAGGACGAGTTTCGGAGATCAGACGTTGCATAGCCTGCAACCAGCGATGTTTTGACCATGTGTTTATGCTTCAGCCCGTAGGCTGTATGGTTAATCCTAGAGCAGGCAAGGAAAAATCGACAATATACGGCCCGGCAGTGGAAAGAAAGAAGTTACTTGTAGCAGGCGCCGGCCCGGCGGGTTGTGAATTTGCGTCTATCGCCGCAGAAAGAGGCCACCAGGTTATCCTGTGTGAAAGGGAATCAACTATAGGGGGACAGGTACTTTGGGCTGCCGAGCCTACAGGCAAACATGATTTTCATTATCTGTTTGACTATTACCAAGCTGCTCTGTCGAAATTTGGTGTAGATGTCCGGCTCGACACTGAGGTCACCCCGGAGTTTGTAAGCAGGGAAAAACCTGACCTTGTAGTGGTCGCGACCGGAGCTGTTCCTTTTAAACCACCGATAGAAGCTGTTGAAGCTCCGAATGTTTATCAAGCCTGGGATGTTCTAAAGGGCAAGGCGCAGACGGGGAAAGATGTAGTGGTCGTAGGAGGAGGTTCCGTTGGCCTTGAAACAGCTATATGGCTGGCCGAAAAAGGTACACTTTCTCCTGAACAGCTCTATTTTCTGACTCTTCATCAGGCAGAAACTACCGAAACGCTCAGAGAGCTTATGCTCAACGGCGTGAAAGATGTGACTGTGATCGAGATGGCTCGCAAGATGGGGCAGGACGTTGGGGCGTCTACCAGATGGGTTATCATGAAAGAGCTTGATATGAGACACATTAAACTGATAACTCAGGCAAAGATGAAAGAAATAGGCGAGAACTTCGTGGTCTACACTGACGCTGATGGTAATGACGTAACCATAAAGAGTGATTCGGTCGTGCTTGCAATGGGTTCCCGACCGGAAAATTCGCTCGGGAAATCCCTTGAGGAAGCGGGATTCAATGTAAGAATAATTGGTGACGCCAACAGGTGCGGGAAAATAGGCAATGCTTTGGATGACGGTTTCGTATTGGCGTGTCAGGTTTGACCTTTTTGTGTTTCGATAATTAAGCGAGTTCCAGGTTCGTGAATGGGTCAACGTTTACAATCACAGTCCGGTTGAACATCTCAACCGTTATAGCGAATTGGCCTTTTTTCGAACGGCCTACCACTATTCCTTCAGCGCCCTTCAATGGACCAGATGTGATCTGAACTCGACGACCCTTCTTGATTCCGGGCATCACGAAAAGGTCCTGCCCGGTTTCTATTGCTCTTGAGACTAACTTGAGTTCGTGGACAAACCTATCCTGGTCATTGACACTTATTGTTCTGACAAAATCGTGGGTCTCATAAAGAAAGTGGTGAGCGTTTCTATCCAGGGCAAAGCATATATATCCCCTGAAAAGAGGGGTCGGTATTATTTTTTCACGGCGAAAATAACCGATTCTGGTTTTTCTTTCATAGATGGGCAGATAATAGCTGATTTCATGTTTCAGAAGGAATTTGGCAAGCTTCCATTCCCGGTTTGGCTTGCAATGAAGGATCCACCATGATCCTGTGTCATGATCGAGGGGTCTACCTTCAGGGAAACGCGATGGTATGTTGTCGTGAGACGCCATGATTCGTATTGGATTGCCGCGCCCTATGGTTCTGCCACGGGCCATAGTAATACGTAATTAAATTTCGTATAGTTAAATTATATAGTAGGATCACTCAAAAAGGAAGTCGCTCGATTTTGTTATTCACAATTCTGAGCCTGTTATTCACAGAAGCGTAATCAAAATAAATGGAATATTTGTGGTTTTTTATTAAGAAAACATTAAGCGTCGCAATATATCCTGTCGGCCTTACTTTTTCTTTAGTAATTCTAGGCCTTGCCATGGCGTGGAATAAGCGGCCTAAAGCTGCAAAAACTTTATGGATAGCGGCCGTGTTGACACTTTTTGTGTTTTCGCTAGGGTGGACAGGCTTTGCTCTCATGAAGTCCCTGGAAGATGAGGCGGGACCCTACGCTGATCCAGGGAAACTGGCGGATCAAGGTATAAGATTTATTGTGGTGCTGGGAGGGACTTCATTCGCGAAGGGTATGAGCGCCTCGGATGTTTGGGGCGAATCTGTGCTGCGATTACTTGAGGGAGTGAGGTTGTGGCGTGAGATACCGCGCGCCGAACTTGTCCTCTCCGGTGGCGCTCCGAGCTCTGCGGAAGCTATGAGCGCATTGCCTGCGTTTCTAGGTATCCCTAAGGAATCGTTGATCCTTGAGACACGGGCCCTGGATACTGACGACGAGGCGAATTTGTTCAAACCCATAGTTGGCGACAAACCCTTCGCTTTGGTAACTTCCGCCTGCCATATGCCCCGGTCTCTAGGCCTTTTCAGATCCAAGGGAATGGATCCCTTCCCCTGCCCTTGTGACTTTAGGGTGAAACGAACCCTGCCACTTTTAGTATTGCTCTCTCCAGGAGCAGGTTTGGAAAATTCGCAAATCGCGCTACATGAATATTATGGACGGTTATTCTATTGGCTTAAGGGATTATTACTTGGGAAGAATACGTAAACTCATCTTTCTTCATAGACTTTCCTTGAAATTAGACATTCACGGGCTAGATCGATCAGTATTTCAGCCAAACATTTAACTTAGAAAGAGTGACATGACAAAAACAATAATTAGTGTGGTGGGCGCTCGGCCCAATTTCATGAAAGTGGGGCCACTCGAAAGGCAGTTTAAAAATTTCCCGGATATAAACCATATGATTGTTCACACTGGGCAGCATTATGATGACATAATGAGTGGGGTTTTCTTCGATGACCTGGGCCTGTCGGTGCCTGCGCGGCATCTCGGTGTAGGGTCAGGGCGGCATGGTGAGATGACCGGAAAGATCATGATTGAATTTGAAAAGGTCTGTCTCGACATCAAACCGGAGTTGGTAATTGTCGTGGGTGATGTAAATTCAACAATCGCAGCGGCTCTTGTCGCAAGAAAGCTGTTCATCCCCGTAGCCCATGTTGAAGCCGGGTTGAGGTCATTTGATGAAACCATGCCTGAAGAATGGAACCGCCGCCTTACGGATTGTCTTTCGAACCTCCTTTATGTCTCAGAACCCGCTGGAATGAAAAACCTCGAACGTGAGGGCATACAAATGACCGGCGCTCTCCTTGTTGGCGATATCATGCTGGAGACTCTTAGTATGTTTTTACCTGGTATAGAGTCAAGGAGGCGTTGGGTTGATTTTAACCTGACGCCAAAGAATTATGTCCTCGTCACGATACATAGACCGTCCAATGTTGATGAGCGTGACGCTCTGGAACAGGTAATAGAAATCCTTGAATCATTACCGCAGAAGGTGATTTTCCCTATTCATCCCAGAACCAGAAAGAGGCTGGATGAATTTGGTCTAACGGAACGGGTCAACAGGATGAAAAATCTGTTGTTAGTGGAACCTCAAGCATACATAGATTTTCTTTCGCTTCTTGAGGGTTGTTCGATAATACTCTCGGATTCTGGATCAGTGCAGGCTGAAGCGAGCTTTTTTGATGTTCCATGCCTCGTCTGCCGGGAAAATACTGAAAGACCGGTTTACTGTGAACAGGGATCGTGCCGTCTGGTCGGGCGAGACCCGAAACTCACTAAAAAGTCGGTGGAGGAAGCGCTGGCCGGTAAATTTCCACGATCCACTGATTATGTAAAGAATCTGGGTAGAGATGTAGCGAAGAAGATAACCGTATCTATACATGATTTTCTAAAATAGCTGCCGGACGACACACTTTTTACAAAAAGGTAAGCTATTGTTTTGCCCTCAGCATGTTGATAGGCTACTATTCAGAGACTTTACAGGAATCAACAAATATTAAGTTGGAAAGGGTATATATGTCGAATTTTTACAATATAGCCGTAATTGCAGGAGATGGGACCGGACCGGAAGTTATACGCGAAGGCAGAAAAGTCCTGGACACCGTGGCTCCTAAATTCGATTTTTCACTGAATTACGTCGATTATGATCTTGGTGGCGAGCGATATCTGCGGACGGGTGAGATACTGCCCGATTCGGTGATCAAGGAATTGAGAACGTTTGATGGAATTTACCTGGGAGCTATAGGGCACCCGGATGTCGCTCCTGGAACTCTCGAGAAAGGAATTCTCCTTAGATTAAGATTTGAGCTTGACCAATATGTAAATTTGCGACCAGTTAAGCTTTATCCGAATGTTGAAACGCCCATAAAAAACAAAGGGCCAGAAGATGTTGACTTTGTAGTGGTTAGAGAGAACACGGAAGGTTTCTACGTCGGGTCGGGCGGACTTTTCAAAAAAGGAACGCCGGATGAAATAGCAATTCAGGAATCTATAAATACGCGCAAGGGAATTGAGCGTTTGCTTCGGTACGCGTTTGATACGGCTAGGGAAAGGGGTCGAAGAAAAAAACTTACTCTGTGTGGTAAGACGAACGTGCTTACCTACGCATGGGATCTCTGGATGCGGACATTTCAGGAGATCTCGAAAGAATATCCCGATGTTCAGACCGACTATGCGCATGTTGACGCTATATGTATGTGGTTTGTGAAAAATCCGGAGTGGTTTGACGTAATAGCCACAGACAACATGTTCGGGGACATTATAACTGACCTTGGCGCCATGATCCAGGGAGGAATGGGGATTGCCGCCGGAGGAAACATAAATCCGGAAGGTGTTTCAATGTTTGAACCGATAGGTGGTTCTGCTCCGAAATATACCGGCAAGAACATGATCAACCCACTTGCGGGAATATTGGCTGGGGCGTTGATGATTGAGACACTGGGTGAAAAAGCTGCGGCCAAATCCATTGAGGAAGCAGTGGTAAAGACGCTAACTAAAAACATCAAAAGTCTCGAGGCTGGGAAAATGGGGTATTCGACATCAGAAATTGGTGATCTGGTGGCGGAATACATTTCCTAATATCATTAATTTGCCGGTTCCAGGCGGCGGAGCGATCTAGATTGAATGGCCATTCACAACTTGTTTAACAAATTTTCTTTGCTGTTATAACTTAACGGGAAATCCATGGAGAACGACCAGAAACCTAGTATCAGAGTGATCCCATTAGGAGGGCTTGGGGAAATCGGCCTCAACATGATGCTGATTATCTGGAAAGACAGCGCGTTTATTCTGGACGCCGGGCTGATGTTTCCTGACGACTCAATGCCAGGTGTTGACTACGTCATTCAGGACCTTAATGTGCTCACCCGGATCAAACAAAACATACTAGGGATTGTTATCACCCACGCTCACGAAGATCATATAGGGGCGCTTCCCTATCTTTTGAAAAAGGTGAACGCGCCGATTTACGCTACCTCGCTCACTATGGGGTTTATTGAAAACAAATTCGAAGAGTTCGATCTCTTAACAAGCTCAGACCGAAATGTAGTCACCACTGCCTCACCGATTCAACTGGGACCATTTCTTATTGATTTCTTCGCTATGTGTCACTCAGTGCCCGACGCGGTGGGGGTAGCCGTAGAAACCCCAATAGGAAGGTTGATTTTTTCCGGCGACTTCAAGATAGACCTAAATCCTATTGACGGAAAAGTGTGTGACTTTGAAAAATTGCGAAGATACGCCCAAGAAGGCGTGCTTGCCCTGTTTTCCGATAGCACGAACGTTGAAGTTCCGGGACACACACGATCTGAAAACTCACTTAGACCATCTTTTGAAAACATATTTGCCAAGGCAAGCGGCAGAATCTTGATAGCAACATTCGCTTCGAACATTCATCGTCTGCAACAGGTTCTTACCGTAGCTAAGCAATTTAACCGCAAGGTGGCGCTTGTGGGCCGTTCAATGGCCGCAAACGCCAGGATAGCTGTAGATCGAGGTTATTTGAAAGTCCCGGAAAATATTCTTGTGGACATGAAGGAACTCGAACACATACCTGACGAAAAGGTCACAGTTCTATCCACAGGATCACAGGGCGAACCGATGTCGGCATTATCTCTGATGGCTTCCGAACGTCACAAGTATTTGAAGGTAAAAGCGGGGGACACGATCATATTTTCCTCCCGATTTATTCCCGGCAACGAAAAAGCCATAAACAATATAATAAATGAGTTGTTTAGTCGGGGAGCCAACGTATTGTATGAGAAAATCTCCGATGTTCATGTTTCGGGACACGGTAGACAGGAAGAATTACTTGATCTACTAAGGCTCGTTAGCCCCAAGTATTTCATCCCTATTCACGGTGAGTACAGACATCTTTCAAGGCATGCCAGGCTTGCGATTGAAGAAGGCATTCCAGAGGAAAACGTTTTGGTTGCCACCAATGGCGATGTAATTGAGATAACCCCAGATGGTATAGCGGTTCGTGAGCAGATAGACGCCGGCAAAGTTTACGTGCATGGAAAAGGTGTCGGTGATATCGGTCGCGACGTTTTACGCGATCGCAGGACGATCTCAGAAATGGGAATGATCACAATATTTTTGGTGGTTTCCAGTCATGATGGGCGACTGTTGAGCGGTCCGGAACTTAGTTCGATCGGCGTGACCTATGATGAGATTGAGCCGGAACTAATGGGTGGAGCGAAGAAAGCGATATTGGAGCGGATTTCAGATTTGCATCCCACGGGCCCGAATGATTGGGAGAATGTTCGCGATGACATCCGACTAGTCGCACGTAGACACGTAAACAGGTTGCTCGGGCGTAAACCGGTTGTTCAGACGATAATACTTCAGGTATAAAAACTCTGGATTAAAATTGCAGAATTTCCTTGCATTTTTTGAAATGTTAGCTTAATTCGTGATATACAGAGTTAGTTAATGTGGCCTTGGTGAAATTTTAAGCGCTGAGGACACGGCTGAGCTGATTAAAAGCCAGGATTTTTCTTGACAAAAACCTTGAACGCGTGATACGGTTCGTCAAATCTATGGTATAACAGCTCTTAAATTGGAGTATGCTTTATTTAAGGAGGGTTTAGGATGAAGAAGTCGTTGGTTCTTATGGTAGTTTTAGTAGGGTCGCTTGCGCTGGCTGGTTCCGTATTTGCTGGCGGAATGGCCAAGGCACCTGCTCCTCAGGCGGGATGCGGGGACTGTTATTCCACTCCGACCTGCCAACCGGCTCCCTGCAAAGACAGAGTTTTGTGCAAAGGCCAGGCTAAAGGTGTAGTGAAAATGTGTGGTTGTTGCGCGCCGACAATCAAGTGGGCCGGCAAATGGATGACCATTGAAAAATGCCCCGCCGCTCCAAAGGTCGAGAAGGTTGCCCAAAAAGCCGAAAAAAAGGGCAAATTCGTAAAGTAGGACAAATCAATATACAGCGTTGGCGCTCTCAAACTGCGCCTAAACTGGATCCCAAATATTTTTTGGAAAGACCCTTCCTATCATGGAGGGGTTTTTTATTTGCAGAGGATCGAACATGAAAGCGCCATTACTTGACCTGGAACCTATTCACACCCCAATACGCGATGAATTGCGTCAGGCTGTCTTGACAGTGCTGGATAGCAATCATTACATCGGCGGTCCTGAATTAGAAAATTTCGAGCGGGAAATCTCCGCCTATTGCGGAGTTAAACATGCCGCGGGAGTTTCATCCGGAACTGATGCGCTGTTGATATCGCTTATGGCCTTGAACATCGGACCTGGAGATGAAGTCATAGTTCCCAGCTATACTTTTTTCTCTACTGCGGGATCAGTCAGTCGTCTTGGCGCTAAGCCGATCTTCTGTGACATCAATCCCATAACCTATAATATAGATATGGAAAAGGCTTCAAAGCTGATCTCGTCCCGAACAAAGGCCATTATTCCAGTGCATTTGTTTGGGCAGACTGTAGCTATGCCGGAAATCATTCAGATTTCTCAAGATAACGGGCTGCATGTAGTGGAAGACGCCGCTCAAGCAGTGGGAGCCAAATACAAGAACCAAATGGCTGGATCTATTGGAACCTTCGGCTGCCTGTCTTTTTTCCCCTCCAAAAACTTGGGTGGCATCGGAGATGGAGGGTTGGTCATGACTAATGACGGTAATCTCTACGAATTGCTGCTCAGTTTGAGACAACATGGCGCAACTCAAAGATATTATCATAGCAGAATCGGTGGGAATTTCCGTATGGACGCGATCCAGGCTGCAGCTCTCAGGATAAAACTCCACCACCTTGATGAATGGACTAAAATCAGGCGGGCAAACGCGGCTTATTACCTTGATCGTCTCAAGGATTTAGAAATTCAAGGGTACATTCAACTTCCAGTTGAAGTCCCGGAGAATTTTCATGTCTACAATCAGTTCGTAATAAGGGCTGTTAACCGAGACGCGTTACAGCAATACATGGGTGACCATGGCATAGGAACCGCAATATATTATCCCCTTCCCCTTCATCTCCAGGAATGCTTTAAGGAATCAGGATTGAAAAGAGGAGATCTACCGGAGAGTGAAAAAGCCGCCGAACAAACTCTGGCGTTACCTATCTTCCCGGGGCTGACCAATGAACAGATGAACATTGTTGTAGAGACTATGCGCCGGTTCTACGCAAGCGTCTAAGAAGATCTTTAAAAAGTGTGTTTTTCTCAGACAAATGCTTTCTTTAAAGGCCCCAAAGCCACAAGATAAAGCATACGAGACCCTGATCGCAAACCAAGGAGGCTATTGGCTTCCTTGTCATAAAAAGCCCCGATCCCGCAGCAGCCATATTTTATTGATTCTGCGGCCAAGTACAAACGCTGCCCAAGACGGCCGGCTTCCAACATTGCGTAGCGATAACCACGCGACCCCCATTTGTTCTCTGTGGCTTCGAGGTTGCTCAGAAAAACAAAATGTAAAGAACATCTACCCAGCCACTCCTGATCAAGACATATATGAGCCATTTCCTCAGTCAGCAGCCCAGGACGAATCAGACTCAAAGCATGCCGGCACGATTGGAACAGATAGAATCCGGGATTAATCGTTTCAACAGCCCCTATCAACACACCAACCGACACACAACCATGCCAGTGGGCCGTCTCTCCACATGAATCACCAAGATTTAGAAGTCCCATCAGCCACGAAAAGGTAGCAGCGGGAACAGGTTTTCTCACGAAGTTGCGTCTGGATCGCCTTTGGAAGAAGGCTTCCCCGAATGTTATGGCCTCTGGCGTTTTTTCGACGCTGGGAAGCTCAACCAACCCCATGACTGAGTCAACCACTGAAACCTGATTTTCAATACTGAGTGTCGGATAAAATTTGGAAGTTTTTGATGTTATTGAGTAGATTTCATTAATGACCGGATAGCGAATTTCATTACTCGAACACTGGCTGAAACTTTTCAAATCTATGGTCGGTGAAATGTCCTTGCCCGATTCTATTTTAGTCGAGTCTTGCTGTAAGAGGATGCCCACAGCAGCTAGGCAAGCTTCCCTATTTCTGTCCACACCAATTAACTCATTGATGCGCGCATCATCGAAATCGTAAGAGATTTCAAAGCTTAAATTCTCGGATTTCAGCGCAAGAGTAAGACTTTCAATCAGATGTCCGGTATCAAGCAGATGATAGCGAAACGCCCTGTCTCTATATTTCCACGAGCTTCTGAAAAAAATGGCGGTGAGTAAGAACACCATTCTTATGGATTTGTGAGCTTGGAAATTGATTGAGTTCAACAAAGCCTCGAGACAGTTACCGTTCCTTAACATTACAATGGACTGAGTGAGTGGTGAATGATGATACAATCCCTGTTCAAGGCCCTCTGTCCCACTGGAGAGGAAATAGATCTCCGAAGGATACAGCGCCCCCGCTGAGGCGACATTTCTAAAATAGAAATAGCCACCAGCAATTTTTTCCTTTCGAGTCAGACAGTGGCTGAGCTTCAGTACACGACTCAGTGTGTCAAAATTCACTGAAACGGGAGTCCAGGCCGTGTCAGTGTCAAGAAGTTCGTCAAGATTTTGCGATGACGAGTCTCTTTCGTTTCCGGCTAACTCTATGTGTTTTAACCCATGATAAGTCTTGAATGTTACAGGCTGGTTTGACCAGTCAAGCGAATGGCCACTCATCCTGTTACGATCATAGCTCGTGAGGTCGTGGTAATCGGCGGCGGTCAATAACATCGTAAGTTTTCCCATGCCGTTATTGTCAAAATGGAATTATGTCACCCACCCCAAGGCATCTGGGCATAAACTTCTGATAACTTATCTCGATAATGTCGAAAAAATTTTTCGTGTTCTTTTTCCCACTTTGAAAGCATGGTTAAAGCGCTTGAGGCTGCACCCTGAGTCTTTTCCGCCATGGCGGAGTAGAAATCACTTAAATCTTTTTCTATCAACCAGGCTGTGTTGAACACTGTAACGTCCGGGACCATAGACCCCTGAACACACTGTTCCAGGAATTCACTACGGGCCCGCGCGTCGAAATAGTCTTTGGGCGCAAGGTCAGGATCTTCAGCTATGGTCAAGTTGATTTCATTGCCCTGACTGATATCTCTAAGTATGCTTTCGATAAATAAAATGTGTTTCTTTTCTTCTTCCACCAATTTTCTCAACGCCGTCACCGCCGCGCCTACACCCATGCGATCGATGGAGTTTTGAAAGAAACTCATCCCTGTCCTCTCCTGATTCAAAGCGTATTCAAAAATCTTTTGAACATTAGGGTCGTTTGACATGTTACCGCTCCCTATTCTTTTTAAAAGAATATTTATTTAAAACTGATAGGTCAATCACAATTCATGCTTGAAAGTCCGCCCCAATGACAATTTCATCATCCAGGAGCGTTCCAGGCACCTGGCGAAAGGCAGTTTGACTGAGAAGCTTTCACGCCGCTAAATCCTTTGTCTTGTCTGATCTTCTGGGGAAATCTTTCTTTTTTATCAATGATCAATTCTTGACTAAGTATGTCTACCTTCAGCGAATGGATCAAAGAGGGTTACATCTTTCATCGCCCCGAAAGGGCAGACGAGGCCACACATGCCGCACGCTACACATTTCTCCACGTCGAAAGAAACCTTCATCTCAGGACGCTCTATGCTAAGCGCTCCTGTAGGGCAAAGCCCAGTACAAGCCCCGCAGTGAACACATTTTTCTTCTTCTCTCCAGACTTTGTCAGCTAAGAGCTCGACCAGAACCCGGTTGTCTTCGAGGAACCTGATTCCTTTTTCAATGACGTCTTCAGATCCCCTGAGTTCCAGTAATATTCTGCCCTCTCTGCGAGGCAGTATCTTCGCCTCCAGGATGTTAAAAACTAGGTCAAAATCACGTGCAAGTCTATATATTACAGGCTTATACATTATATTAGTC